>Ga0187892_10006381_pt1 | contig 17543 bp, 15 predicted proteins | sample MA1701073metaG_FD_139345 | JGI IMG/M metagenome (GOLD analysis project Ga0187892, IMG submission 139345) | Bio-ooze microbial communities from a basaltic lava cave in the Kipuka Kanohina Cave System on the Island of Hawaii, USA - MA170107-3 metaG ... | reverse complement strand
GAGAGGTGAACGTAGAGAAATTGTGGATCAATGAGCGAGGTAATTCTAGCCGGATAGATCGATGGTCGATATTGGAGCAAGATGGACTTTCCAAGTGAGATTCCAAGTAACGGAAGCATAGATCGCAGAAACGACGATAGAGCAGTGATTGGATAGAGCAGGCTAAAACCACAGGGTTGATACTGTGTACGGACAAGGAACGGGATCACGACGCAGGAGTTGTGCGATTGGTGAACAGACGTTTTGGGAGCGAAAATGGATTATGGATCGCGTAGGAAAACGGCGGACAGATGTTTGTGATCATTAGGGAATTAAGCGAGAAGGATAATTTCAGGGTTATGGAACTGATCGAAAGTAAGGTAAGTGATATTTCGTTTAATTGGGGAAGGAAAGCGGCAAAAGCGCGAATCATATAGGAATGAAGCAGACCAGAGTCGGGAAAACGACGGAGATTGGAAGAGCTGTATGCCTACCGAAAAGGGAAACTGGAGAAGGTACCGAGGATCAAGGATGGGATGCGTAAGGTGCGGATCACGGAGAAAGCTTATGCAATGGCCATGAAAATCGGACAGAGATGCGCGAAGAGTTGAAAGGATACCGACCGGATGCGACATTGAGCGTATCAGCGCTGATCGAGCAGGGAAATCAAGGATTGGAACAGAAGAAGGAGGCGGTTCGGCGATTCGTGAAGGAGCTGTTTAGCGGCAAAAGCTAGGGAAAAGTGGTGTATGGATGTAGGAATGGGCGAGGATAGAAGCCAAGAGGAGTAACCGATACAACTCAGCAACAGAGACCGGTATCGGAAGCTTGTAGGAACGGCAAGGAACAGGAAAGGGATGGTTGGATCAGCAGGAGCATTGGAGAGTAGCAAAGAATGGATCCTAGCGATAAATCAGATCTTAGTGATAAGAGATAGGAGGTGAAGCAAGGCCGGAAAAGACAGGCCAGTTGATGTTCCCTGATGGTGGAACCTCCACAATAGCTGGAACCCACCAGGCCCCATAGTAGGGCCATGTCAGGATCGAGGGGTGGTGCCCAAGTCCAATCCCGCGTTAAGCGGACCCTGTCAGGACAGCCTGCAGGGTGGACAGAAACACTCACCGAGCTGAAGTCACCGTTTAACTATCCTGACCACTCAACGCACGCCTGTCGAAGAACCTTACGATGCGGAAATTGAACTACGAGCTAAAACAGCTCTGTTTGGCGAACCGCGAGGGCAGCTACGGCACCCAGCGCGAGCGTGAACGCACGCTGACCTTGATCGCCAATCAGCTCGATGCTCTGGGTTTCAAGAAGATGGGGGTACGCAGCCTGAAGCCGAAGCACGTGGAGCGCCTGGTCAAAGTGTGGACCAACGGCCACGAAGAGCTGGGGTTAAAGCCCGTCTCCATCGGCACCCTCAAAAACCGCCTCGCCGATCTGCGCTGGTGGGCACGGAAAGCGCACAAGCCCGGTGTGGTGGCCAAGGATAACGAGGCGTACGGCATCGCCGACCGGAAAGCTCGTGGGCCAAATGAGCCAGGCCGTGCCCCTGAACGGCGAGACCTTAGAGCGGATCACCGATCCGTACATCCGGGTGAGCCTCTTGTTACAGCGGGAGTTCGGTCTGCGCCGGGAGGAGGCGATCAAGTTCATCCCCGCTTATGCCGATCGCGGGAACCGGATCGTATTGAAAGCCACCTGGACCAAGGGCGACAAAGAGCGCGAGTTGCCGGTCCGAACCGAAAGCCAGCGGCGGGTATACGAATCACAGACCCGAAAAGCGAGGTTATCGAAAATGCACGGCTTACGCCATGAGTATGCTCAGCGCCGCTACGCGGAGCTGACCGGCTGGGAAGCGCCGGTGCGCGGTGGGCCTTCCTCCCGGGATCTCACTGAGGAGCAGAAACGGATCGACTGCGAGGCGCGGCTCACCATCAGTCACGAGCTCGGTCATGAGCGCCGACAGCTGACCGCGATCTATCTCTCGCGATGAGGAATGTGACGCCCATGGGCGGGGGTGGGCGGGGGTATTTACAAAGGCCGCAGACGTGTACTAGCATACCCCCGTCTTCTGCTACCGTCTAAGGTAGCCTCGCTAAGCGCCTTCTGGATCGGGCAGGGGCGCGCAGGTGTTAGCCTGTCGATCTCAACGTTGTCGTCCACCCTGCTGAGGATTGCCTTCAGAGGGGGCGTGTTTCGCGCGTTAACAGGCGAGCGACGCACCAGGACTGACAACCCTCACATCCAGCGGGCGGCGGCTACCGCCGTTTCCAAAGGCATAAGCACGCCTACTCACAGAACCAGAGCACTTTTCCCTGTCCTGACACGGCCCCTTTGCGTCGACGACAGGGAGGTACCACGCTCGCCGCGATCAGCGGTGCGGTATGGGTGTTTGGGTTCCAGCATGCGGATCGCCGTTGATCCGCACGTCGGGATGATTTCCCGGTTCCATTGCGGTACGCAAAAGCTTCGTGCGAGCGAAGCGAAGGCGCTTTCCCTCAGGGCCTGAATGCACAGACTTTGACGGAAGGCTACTGCCTTCACTGGATGTATCGCCACGTAATAGGAGATTGAGAGATGAGTAAGCGATCGCTGAATAAGACCTTGCTGATTGGTTGCTTGGGCGCCGTCGCCGATACGCGCCGGCGTCTGTGTTTCCTGGGAGAGGAACCTACCGTGGGAACGACACATTCGTGAGAACCCTTGATCTGCACGAGGCCGCACGATTTTTGAGGGTGCACCCCGAGACCGTCCGGCGTATGGTGGTGGCCGGGGCAATACCCTCGGCTAAACCAGGAAAGTCTTGGACTTCATTGACGTTGACCTTGCCGACTGGCTCCGCAGGCAATATAGTCAACGCCGGCAAGTGTCGCAGGGTGAGGAGGTAGGACAATGTCACTCTACAGACGCGGAAAAATCTGGTGGGTGCGCTTTAGCGCTCCCAACGGACAGCGAATATTCCGATCTACTCAGACTGCCGACCGCCGGCAGGCTGCGGAATACGAAGTAAAGCTCAAGGTTGAGACCTGGCGGATCCAGAAGCTAGGAGAACGCCCACGGCGTCGATGGGAAGCTGCCGTGGTTCGATGGGTGAAAGAGCAACGCGGGAACAAGGGCTCGCTCGATAACGACCTTTGCTACTTGCGCTGGCTGGATAGTTATTGGCGAGGGTTATATCTCGATGACATTGGCCGGGATCAAATCGATCGCGTGGTACAGGCGCGGCAAGCGGAACAGGTGGCCAACGCCACCGTCAACCGGATGCTTGAGGTGGTGAGAGCCATCTTGCGGCGTGCAGAACGGGAATGGGGGTGGCTAAACCGCGTGCCGGCTATCCGGCTGTTGCAAACCCCCAAGCGCCGTGTGCGCTGGCTAACCTTCGGGGAGGCAGGGAGACTGCTCGCCGAGCTCCCGGAGCATCTGCGGAGCATGGCGGCGTTTACCCTTGCAACCGGCCTCAGAGAGCGTAACGTGACGAGACTGGAGTGGTCGCAAGTCGACCTCCCGCGTAGGCTATGCTGGATCCATCCCGATCAAGCCAAAACGAAGAAGGCCATTGCCGTACCGCTCAATGGTGATGCGGTGGCTATTCTTCGGCAGCGGGAAGGGAAACATGAGCGGTATGTATTCACGTATCTAGGGCAGCCCGTGACAAGGGCGAATAACCATGCCTGGCGGAAAGCTCTCGTGAGAGCCGGGATCGAGGACTTTCGCTGGCATGATTTGCGCCACACCTGGGCCTCCTGGCATGTGCAGGCCGGAACTCCGCCACATGCCCTGCAGGAGCTCGGGGGTTGGTCCAGCTATGAGATGGTCCGCCGTTACGCCCATCTCGGTGCCGAGCACCTGGCTGGATACGCGGCCAACATCTCAGGCCCCTGGCTGGTCGTGGACTGTGAGACAAATTTGAGACAGTCTCGGAAAACGGAAAACTGAAGTCGATGTAGCTTATTGATAAATGGCGCGCCCGGAGGGACTCGAACCCCCGACCACCAGGTTCGAAGCCTGGTGCTCTATCCAACTGAGCTACGGGCGCTCTAGCTGTTATATATCATTAGTCCCTGTCGTGTTCCCAACTGACTCTTGTTCCCACCGTTCCGGGCGTGGCGCGTCTACGAAAATGGCCTCGCTTTGTTTCCGGCTCGCCGCCTATTCTAGTCCACGTGTTTGACCCCGATCACCGTGACTTCATCTCCTAAGCGAATATGCTTACCGCTCTCTGAAGAGGGGATGCGGGTATTGACGCTCAAGCGGTAAAAATGGTTAAAGCGCGACCGCGCCGCCCAGGACGGCAGAGTCTCTTCACGCCGGGTGGCAAAGATCTTCTGAAAGTTCGGATACGGCTCGCCGGTCGTTGGATCGCGACTCGGGACAACGCAGCGCTGGCAGGGGTTGATGCCCTCCATGCGCACCGACCCCGCCGCAAACCCGACTACGGTACCGGGTTCGTGGAATAGGTGATCTTCCCAGAATGGCGGAACGCCTTCGATCTCTAGGTTCGCTCGTAGGCGCAAGCGTAGGTTATCCGGCTCCATACGCTGAAACCAAGCGCTCACCGTGGCGAGCGTCGCGCTACTCAAGACCGTAGGCCCGAAAGCGTCGAGGTCATCGGGGAACCCCGTGTGACCGTTTTCCATGAATCGCAAAGGGAAACCGAAGAAACCGCTCAACCAGCCTTCTAATTCGGCGTGCTGGGCCTCTACCTGAAAGCGATGTTTATCGCTTTCACCCTGGCGATAGAGAGTTACCGTGCGGGTGTCGAGATCGAATTCCGAGCGCAGCAGGTGAACCTCTTTATTTCGTTTGCCATTCACAAACTTTCCCTCCAGGTCCACCAAAGCGAAGGCGCGGTCATGGACCAAGGTGCCGCCTTGTGAAACACTCGCCTGCTCCACGGCCACTCCGTCTAGGGATTTAATGGGGTGTAACGTGATTCGGGCTATCCGAGCCATCTTCAAATATCGTGCAAGAATCCCATGCCGTTTTGTGTGCGCATCTAGGCCGTTTCTGGCCGCGAGACGACATATTATATCCGCGGAGCAGGGCGATACCGAAACCTGCTAGAGCGATGGCTAGTCCGAACGCTGCGAGTGTTGGCCGAACCTGGCGCCAGATCCAAGAGCAGGATCTAAAGCGAGAACGGCTCTCAGCGTTGTCGCAAGACGCCGGGCTGGTGTATGCTTTGCCTTTATCCCTCAGCGAGTTAAGTCTTTTTCGAGAATTAGCCATGCAGGAGCGCTATCATCCCGCACAGATAGAATCACAAGTCCAAAACCGTTGGAGAGCAACGAACACGTTTCACGTGTTTGAGCACAAGGACAAAGAAAAATTCTATTGCTTATCTATGTTCCCCTATCCCAGCGGGCGCTTGCACATGGGGCACGTGCGCAACTACACGATAGGGGATGTGATCGCCCGTTATCAACGGATGCGGGGTCGCAACGTGTTGCAACCGATGGGCTGGGACGCTTTCGGATTGCCCGCCGAAAACGCCGCGATCGAGAATCGGGTGGCCCCTGCTCGCTGGACGTACCATAACATCGAGCACATGAAAATGCAGCTCGAGCGTTTGGGGTATGGCTACGATTGGAACCGGGAGATCGCGACCTGCCGCCCGGAGTACTACCGCTGGGAGCAATGGTTTTTTCTCAAGCTCTTCGAACAGGGTCTGGTATACAAAAAAAAGGCGGTGGTCAATTGGGATCCGATTGACCAGACTGTCTTGGCTAATGAGCAAGTCATCGATGGCAAGGGCTGGCGTTCGGGCGCCGTGGTGGAACGGCGAGAGATCCCGCAATGGTTTTTAGGCATTACCCGTTATGCCGATGAGCTGCTGGCCGGCTTAGAGGAATTGCCAGGGTGGCCGGATGCGGTCCGCACCATGCAGCGCAATTGGATCGGACGCTCCGAAGGGATCGAGGTGGATTTTGAAGTGCCGCAATTCGGGGAATGCTTGCGGATCTTTACCACCCGCCCTGATACCATCCTGGGCGCTACTTACATGGCGGTCGCGGCCGAGCATCCGCTCGCGCTGCGGGCGGCCGAGAATGACCCCGATCTCGCCGCTTTCCTCGAAGAATGTCGTCGAGGGGGCAGCTCCGAGGAAGCCCTAGAAACGATGGAGAAAAAGGGCAAAGCCTTAGGCATCGATGCTGTGCACCCCATCAGCGGTCAAAGAGTGCCTATCTGGGCGGCCAATTTCGTACTTATGGCCTATGGCACGGGGGCGGTCATGGCAGTGCCCGCCCATGATCAACGCGATTTCGAGTTCGCGACCAAGTATGGCTTGCCGATAAGGCAGGTTGTGTTTCCGCCCGGGGGCCAGAACGAGGACTTGGGGGCAGGAGCTTTTGTTGCCAAGGGCGAGTTGCGGCATTCTGGCCCGTTCGACGGCTTGAGCTCTGAGCAAGCCTTTGACGCCATCGCGGACTTCCTCACCAGCACCGGCAAAGGTTCGCGCAAGGTCAACTATAGACTTCGCGACTGGGGCGTATCCCGACAACGCTATTGGGGTTGCCCTATTCCCATCGTCAATTGCGCGCAATGCGGCGAGGTGCCGGTGCCGGAGGGCGATCTGCCCGTCGTGTTGCCGGAGGACGTCGCCTTCGAGGGGGTAGGATCGCCGTTGCAACGGATGCCGGTATTCTACCGCACCGTCTGCCCGCGCTGTGGCGGGCCTGCCGAGCGCGAAACCGACACCTTCGACACCTTTTTGGAATCGTCCTGGTATTACGCACGCTATTGCTGTGTCGACAGCAACGACGCAATGCTCGATCAACGCGCCGATTATTGGCTGCCGGTTGATCAGTATATCGGCGGTATCGAGCACGCGCTGTTGCACTTGCTTTATGCGCGGTTTTTTCACCGCCTGCTGCGGGACCAGGGCTTGGTCGGCAGCGAGGAGCCATTTACCCGTTTGCTCACCCAAGGGATGGTGTTGAAGGATGGGGCGAAGATGTCCAAGTCCAAGGGCAACACGGTCGATCCTCAAACCTTGATAGACAAATACGGCGCCGATACCGTGCGCCTGTTTGTAATGTTCGCGGCACCCCCAGAACAAACCTTGGAATGGTCGGATACCGCTGTCGAGGGCGCTCATCGTTTCTTGCGTAAGCTGTGGAAGATGACAGCCATCCATGTTTCGCAGCCCCGGGTAACGGGCGAAGAGGCAACGGCTCTCCTCACACCGGCAGAGCAGGCGCTGAAGCGCAAGATACACCAGACCATCGTCAAGGTGGAAGATGATATGGGACGGCGCCACACGTTTAATACCGCCATCGCCGCGGTCATGGAGCTGTGTAACGCCTTGGCCGATGCACAGGACCAAGCGCTGCAAAATCGCTCCCTCATGCAAGAGGGCTTGAAAACGGTGGCGTTGTTGTTAGCGCCTATCGTGCCTCATATCACCGAGGCGATGTGGCAGGCTTTAGGCCACAGCGGGTTTGTTGCCGACGCGCCGTGGCCCAACGTCGATAGCGAGGCCTTAGTGTGTGATACCATACCGATAGTGGTGCAAGTCAACGGTAAGAAACGTGCAGTGGTCGTCGTGGCAGCGGATGCCGAGGACGAGGAGGTGACAGCGCTTGCCCTGTCGGAAGACAATATTAGACGGTTTGTCGAAGGGAAACAGGTCCAAAAATGTGTGGTGGTTCCCCGGCGTCTGGTCAACATCGTTGTTGGGTGAGAACTGGTGAAAAAATCGTCGCGAGCGAAGGGAGGTCGTGTTTCGCCGGAGCGCAGGACCGTTTCGCCCGGAGCGAAACGGAGCGCAAGCCCCCGAAGGGGTGAGTCTCAAGGATGAGACGAGCAACCGGAGTGTATATTGAAATACCTGGGGATCCCGAGCACCGCCGGAACACGAGATCCCGAGCGCAGCAGATTTTTTCACAAGCTCTGAGCAGGCGATTGCCGATTCAGGGTCTCCAAGAGCGCGTTCCCTGGATCTTGCTCATGCTGCCCCTAGTAGCCGGCTGCGGTTATCACTTACGCGGTTCAGAAGGGGCTTATCGCCTCCAGCTATCTAAAATCTATGTGAATTCTCAGGGGGCCGGGACGCTGGCGGCTGCCCTTATCAGCAAACTTCAGGAAAGCGGGGTAACGGTGACCGGTGCCCCCGCCGAAGCACAGGCCGTTATCGTGGTGAGCAATGAAGTCTACGATCGTCGAGTGTTGTCGGTAGACCAGGATACGGGCAAAGTGTTGGAGTACGAGCTGGGCTATCAAGCCGGATTGACCATAACAGACCCCAGCGGCCGCACCCTTCTGGAACCGCAGCAGATCAGCCTGATCCGGGACATCACCTTTGACCCCCAAGCCGTTTTGGGTCAGGCGGAGGAAGAGCAGGCCGTACTCAACGACATGCAACAAGATGCTGCCCAGTCGGTGATGTTTCGTTTACAAGCGGTTGCTTCCAAAAAATAACGCACGGATCGGATGCGACTGCGACCGGATCAGCTTCCCTCCTACCTACAGAAGCACGGACTCAAACCCGTGTACCTGATAAGCGGCGATGAGCCGTTGCAGGTCTTGGAGGCGAGTGACGGCGTGCGCCGCTGCGCGCGGGAGCAGGGGATCGCTGAGCGCGTGGTTTTGGAAGTCGATCCCGGTTTCGATTGGGCCGCCCTTGCTTATCATGGGGATAGCTTGTCGCTTTTCGCAACGCGCCGGCTCATCGAATTGCGGCTAGGAGAGCGAAAACCCGGACCAGAGGGCGAACGCGCCTTGCACGCCTTCTGTGAGCGCCAAGCAAAGAGCGACGTGTTCCTAGTGACCATGAGCAAGCTGGACGCGCGCGCCCAGCAGGCGGCGTGGTTTAAGGCGATAGAAGCCCGCGGTATCATCGTGCAAGCGTGGCCGGTGCCGCCTCGGGATCTGCCCCACTGGATAACGAGACGGCTAGCGGCAAAGGGAGTGCAGGTGACCCAGGACGCGGCTGAACTGATCGCTCAGCGCGTAGAGGGGAACCTGTTAGCTGCCAGCCAGGAGTTGGAAACCCTCGTTTTGTCAGTGAACGATAAGCGCATCGGCGTGCAGGAGGCGATGGCCGTGGTGAGCGATTGCGGCCGCTATAATGTCTTCGAATTAGCGGACAACGCCGTTGCGGGAAATCCGAAACGGAGCTTACGGATCTTGCACGGTTTGCGCGATGAAGGCGCGGAGCCCTTATTGGTCAACTGGGCCCTAGCGCGCGAGTTGCGATTGTTGTGCCGACTGCGCGCCGCTATCGCTAAAGGTAGCTCGCCGGATCAGCTTGTTCAGGAAAATCAGCTGCGCCGCCATAAAATCCCAGGCCTTAAACAAGCGCTGCGACGGCATTCGCTTCCTGGCTTGCGCGGACTCTTGCTCAAAGCGGGCGATACGGAGCGCGTGATTAAAGGAGCCAGCGCAGGAGATCCCTGGGTGGAGATCACTTGGCTGGTCGTAGGCCTTGCGGGCTCCGGCATCCCGCAAACGAGGTTAAGAGATGGACGCGTTTGACCTAAGAATTTATATGCAAGGGCTTGGCGAGCGCGCTAAAGCGGCGGCCGGCGTGATGGCACGCACACCCACGGCGGCCAAGAACCAAGCCTTAATCCACATCGCCGAGATCATCGATAAACGGGTAGGCGTCCTGATAGCTTCCAATGAGCGCGATCTGCACGCCAGCGCCGATCTGGACACCGCCTTGCGGGATCGCTTGGCGCTCAACGAGTCGCGCATCGCCGACATGATCGACGGCCTACGTCAAGTCGCGGCACTGGCGGATCCCGTTGGCGAGATCACCGATTTGCGTTACCGGCCTTCCGGGATCCAAGTCGGCACCATGCGCGTGCCGCTTGGCGTGGTGGGAATCATCTATGAATCGCGTCCCAACGTCACCGCAGACGCGGCGGCGCTGGCACTCAAGTCGGGCAATGCCGTTATCCTGCGGGGTGGCTCTGAGGCGATGCACTCGAATTTGGCGATCGCAGAATGCATCCACACGGGCTTGATAGAGAGTGGATTGCCTGAAGACGCCGTGCAGATGGTGGAAACCAGCGATAGGGCGGCGGTCGGTGAATTATTGCGCATGAAGGACCACATAGACGTGATCGTGCCGCGCGGCGGCAAAAGCCTGATCCAGCGGGTTAGCGAAGAGGCCCTGATGCCGGTGATCAAGCATCTGGATGGCGTATGCCATGTGTATGTCGATGATCGGGCGGATCTGGACAAGGCTATCGCCGTGGCGTTTAACGCGAAAACCCAGCGCTATGGCACCTGCAACGCCATGGAGACCCTGCTCATCGCACGCTCGGTGGCGAAACCGACCTTGGAGCGCTTGGCGCCCAGGTATCAAGAGGTGGGGGTTGAGCTGCGCGGTTGCGAGCAGACACGGGCGCTCGTCCGCGGCGCGTTGGCGGCGACGGAGCAGGACTGGTTTGAGGAATACTTAGCGCCTATCCTTGCGATCCGGGTGGTGGAAGGGCTGGATGAGGCGATTGGCCATATCAACCACTATGGATCGCATCACACCGACGCCATTGTGACCGAAGACTTCGGTCGTGCCCGCCGATTTTTGACCGAGGTCGACTCCAGTTCGGTCATGGTGAACGCTTCCACCCGTTTTGCCGATGGCGCCGAGTATGGACTGGGAGCCGAGGTCGGGATCAGTACGGACAAGTTTCACGCCCGGGGTCCGGTGGGGCTGGAAGGGCTGACCTCAAGAAAATTCGTCGTCCTGGGAGATGGACATATCAGGATATGAGCGGCGGAGATTTCCCGCATTATGGCTTACGGTCGCTTGGTCGACTCAAACGTGAACGCCCTCGGCATTTTGGGGGGAACCTTCGATCCGGTCCACAATGGTCATTTGCGCCTGGCGATAGAAGTGCGCGAAGCGCTTTCGCTGCAAGAGGTGCGCCTGATCCCCTTGCGACACCTGCCGCACAGGCCGACACCGGCCGCATCCGGCCCACAGCGACTCGCCATGCTGGAGGCGGCCATCCACAACGAGCCTTTTTTGCGCCTGGACCGGCGCGAGTTGATGCGCGAAGGTCCGTCTTATACCGTCGACACATTGACCTCATTGCGCGCGGAGTTGGGTGCAACGCCGTTATGCCTAATCCTGGGCATGGATGCTTTCCAGTCGCTGCCCGCTTGGCACCGATGGGAGGCCGTGTTTGACCTCGCGCATATCGTGGTGGCTGCGAGGCCCGAGGTCTCCCAAAGCGTGCCGGGTGAGCTTCGCTCTGCGATGGGTTCTCGGCTGGTTAAGGACCCGAGGGTGCTCAGTGAGTCCGCCGCAGGCAAGATTTTTTTTCAGCACGTCCCCGTACTGGATATATCCTCAAGCCGCATCCGGGCGGCGGTGGCGCACGGCCGCAGCATGCGCTATTTGGTTCCGGGTGAGGTGTTGCGTTTGATCGAAAAACACCATCTCTATCATGCAAGCTGAGCGGCTGGCGCAAGTTGTGATGTCTGCATTGGAGGAGGTGAAGGCCCAAAACGTACGGCTGCTCGATGTGCGTGGAGTGAGCACGTTCACCGATTTCATGATCATCGCCACCGGCCGCTCGGACCGACAGGTGCGCGCGCTCGCGGATAAAGTCGTGATGGAAGCGAAGAAGCAGGGAGTGATGCCGCTGGGGGTGGAAGGCAAGGCGCAAGCAGAATGGATCCTGATCGACTTGGCCGATGTCGTGGTGCATGCCATGCAGCCGGCGACTCGGGATTTCTACAAGCTCGAGAAGCTTTGGGCCGATGCAGAGTGCTTGCTGGCGGGGGCGGAGTAAGCCGAACAAGCGCCCTATCTTGCAGACTATTGCGGGCGGCGTTCGATGTGGCACTCAGGGCAGTGCCGATCCTTGGCCCTGGTGCACAGCGGCTAGTCCATCCCTGAACGGCCGCCCGCCGCACCCCAGAGGGGCGCAGCGGGTTACGAGGGGCTTTCGGCGCCCTCACCGGCTGCGCGGCGGTTCTCTTCCTCCTGCAGCTTGCGCCAGAACACCTTGCCGGTCGCCGTCTTGGGCAGCTCGGCGACGAACTCGACCACCCGCGGCACCTTGTACGTCGCCATGCGGTCCCGTGCCCAGTCGATGATCGCCTGTGCTCGCACCCCGCGCGCGGCCGGCGTCGGGACGACGACGGCCTTGACGGTTTCGCCGCGGTAGGGATCGCGAACGCCGATCACGCAAACCTCCTGAATGTTGGGATGGGCGTAGAGCATCGCCTCGACCTCCGCCGGCCATACCTTGAAACCCGAGGCGTTGATCATGCGCTTCAAACGGTCGGTGATGAAGAAATAGCCTTCCTCGTCTTGGTAGCCGAGGTCGCCGGTCCGAAAGAAGCGCTTGCCGTCATGATCGAGAAACGCCTCCGCGGTCGCCTCGGGCTGCCTCCAATACCCTTGGAACACCTGTGGGCCGTGCACGACGATCTCGCCGACCTGGTTGGCCCTGCATTCGGCTAGGCTGTCCGGGTCGAGGACGCGCGCGTCCACATCGAAGATCGGGATCCCAGCGCACTGTCTCTTCGGTCGGTGCGAGGGATTTAAGTGCGTGGGCGCCATGGTCTCCGAGAGTCCGTAGCCCTCGATGTAAGGCTTGCCGAACGCGGTCTCGAGCTTCCGCGCCACGGCCTCCGGCATCGCCGCGCCACCCCCTCCTAGCCACATGATCGAGGAGAGATCGTGGCGCTCGAGGCCCGGGTTTGAGAGAAAGTCGACCAGCATTGTGGTAACCGCGGTGAACGACGTGACGCCGGCGCGCTCGATCTGGCGCGTGGCGCACTCGCGGTCCCAGCGGGTGAGCAGCACGACGGTGCCACCGCTCTGGATCGTCGCGTTCATGACCTGCATGCCGGTGACGTGGAACATCGGCAGCACCGCCAGCGCCACGGTCTCGCTGGTATCCGCGCACCAGTGAGCCACCGCGGTGCTGGTGGCGAGCACGGAGCGGTGCGTGTGCATGCAGCCCTTGGGCTTCCCCGTCGTGCCCGACGTATACGGCATGACCGCGAGATCCTCAGATCCTGCTCGCTGCTCGTCCGGCGTCATCTCCGCCGCGATGGCCTCAGCCCACGGCGTCACGCCCGGGCCCGCGATCGGCTTGCGCGGCGCGCGCACGACGGCGGGCAGCGGTAGGTCGGTCGGTGCGGTGAGATAGTCCGAATAGGCGCTCAGCACGACATGGGCGAGGCCGCTGGTCCCAAGCAGCGGCTCGATCGGCTCCCACAGTTCCTGGGTTGCGAGGAGGGTGGCGGCGCCGGCGTCCTCGAGGCAATGCCGCAGTTCCTCGCTCCGGTTCATGGGGTTGACCGGCACCACCACCGCGTCGGCGCGCAGGATCGCGTAGTAGCCGATCTCGTACTGCGGGCTGTTCTGCATAAAAAGCAGCACCCGGTCGCCGCTCGCGACGCCACAGTGCCTCTGCAGAAAACCCGCGAGGGCATCCACCTGGCGCTTGAGCTCGGCGTAAGTCGTGCGGCTGCCGTAGTAGTCGAGGGCGCACTGGTCGGGATAGCGACGGGCGCTCACCTCGAGGTTGAAGCAGATGCTCGTCCTCGGCACCGACAGAGACTTCGGCAGTCCGGCCGGCCAGTAGACGTGATGCCGGTGAAACATGCGTCTAAGGATAAGAAATGGAGAACAATTTGTCGACTGAGGGTCTGGCACCTTCTCTCGCCAACGATCAGCACCCTGCGACTGACCAGATGAGGCGACTAGGGCAAGTGTGTACTTCCGATTTCCCTTTTTCAACGCACGCATACCATGGGCCAGTATGCCGTATTCGAGAAAAGCATCGGACTCCTGTTCGACAAAGTCGGGCAATCCCCGCCCCGGTCTCAAGTTCGACTTGAGCTAAGAAGGTCTCAAGGTGTTCTTTCGTGCTACTCTTGAGATAACTTCCCTAGTTGAGATGCAGAGTAAACACGATGAAACAAAGATGGTGGGTGTTGATCTGGGCGTTTGCGCTGTCCTCACAAAGCATGGGGACTGGCATCTATAAATGGGTGGACGAGCAGGGGAATGTGCAGTACACGCAAACTCCCCCGCCGGACAAACCGGCGACACGCTTTGAGACCCGTCCAGAACCCGTAGATACCGAGGGCGCTTTGGAGAAGTTAAAGCAGCAAAAGGAGAAGTCGGACGGTTTCTTTAAGGATCGCGACAAGCAGGCAAAGGAGCAGGAAAAATCCGAGCAAGAGGCCGCCGAGCGGAGTGAGAATTGCACCCGTGCGCGGGAGAATCTTAAACAGCTTGAGACCACCAACCGCCTCTTTCGCAAGAATGAAGAAGGCGACCGCGTTAAGATGACCGAGGAAGATCGCCAGGCCAGAACCGCTACGGCGAAATCCCAAATAGAGGAGTTCTGCAAGGAGAAAGCGGCAAGGAAGTGAAACTCATTGAGCGTTCCTTGCTGCAGCTAGCCGCATGCGAGTATCTGAGCTATTGCTCCCTACCTTAAGGGAATCGCCCGCAGATGCCGAGATCGCCAGCCACCGGCTGATGCTGCGCGCGGGCTTGGTCCGCCAAACTGCCGCCGGGATCTATTCTTGGCTCCCGCTGGGGCTGCGGGGGCTGCGCAAGATCGAGCGCATCATCCGCGAAGAGATGGACAAGGCGGGAGCGCAAGAGGTGTTGTTGCCAGGGGTTCAGCCCGCCGAGCTGTGGCAGGAGTCCGGGCGCTGGGACGCTTACGGTCCTGAGTTGCTGCGCTTGCATGATCGTCATCAACGCCCCTTTTGCCTGGGGCCTACCCATGAAGAGGTGATCACCGATCTCGTCCGCAACGAGATCCGCAGTTACAAGCAACTTCCGGCGAATTTCTACCAGATCCAAACCAAGTTCAGGGACGAGGTGCGACCCCGCTTCGGGATCTTGCGCGCCAGGGAATTCCTGATGAAGGATGCCTATTCGTTCCATTTGAACGAGGCTTCGCTGCAGCAGACGTACGAGCGCATGTACCAGACCTATGAGCACATCTTTCGGCGCATGGGCTTGGATTTCCGCGCCGTACAAGCGGACAGCGGCAACATCGGCGGCAACACCTCGCATGAGTTCCATGTATTGGCGGATTCGGGCGAGGACCGGATCGCCTTCAGCACGGGCGGCGAGTTTGCGGCCAACGTCGAGTGGGTGCCTGCGCCGGCCCCAGGCGAGAGGCCCGCACCCCGTGACCCGATGATCACCGTAGACACCCCAGGGCAACATAGCATAGAGGAGATCAGCCGCTTTTTGGGTATTCCGGCCGAACGCTGCGTGAAAACACTCATCGTGGGAGCGAAAGACGGCGGGTTAGTAGCCCTCGTGCTGCGTGGGGATCATGAATTAAACGTCGTTAAAGCCCAGAAACTGCCTCAGGTCGCATCCCCTTTGCGTTTCGCAGATAGCGCCCGGATCCAGGACACGGTCGGTTGCGGTGTAGGATCGATCGGCCCGGTCGGCCTGTCGATCCCGATGGTGGCCGACCAAGCGGCAGCGAAGCACGCGGATTTCGTGTGTGGCGCAAACCAAGACGGCAAGCACTACCGGGGTGTGAACTGGGGACGAGATGTCGCTGAACCCGAGGCGGCCGATCTGCGCAACGTGGTCGAGGGTGACCCCAGCCCAGACAGAACGGGACCCCTGAAGATAGCCCGCGGCATAGAGGTCGGACATATTTTCCAACTAGGGCAAAAATACAGCCGCGCGATGCGGGCGATTTGCCTGGACGAAAAGGGCGAGGCCATCACCCTCAGCATGGGTTGCTATGGGATCGGTGTTTCGCGGCTGGTGGCCGCGGCCATAGAACAAAATCACGACGACAGGGGCATCATCTGGCCTCAGACCATCGCCCCTTTCCAGATCGCTCTGGCGCCGATCAACATGCACAAATCACAGCGCCTGCAACAAGCCGTGTCCGATCTGTACCAAGGGCTTATGGGGGCAGGGCTGGAGGTGCTTTGGTATGACCGCGGGGAGAGGGCTGGGGTGATGTTCGCCGATCTCGATCTCATCGGGATCCCGCATCGGTTCGTATTAAGCGATCGCGGGCTTGATGAAGGGCGATTGGAGTACAAAGGCCGCCGCGACAAGGAAATCCAATACCTGGCTATAGACCAGGCCGCTCCCTTCCTCCAGCAGCGCATCGAGCAGAAGCACTCGGATTAAGACTTCCAAGAGTTTGGGATAGGCTCGCGAGGTGTTGTTTCCCCACTCTAGCAGAACTATCTAAACGCGCCAGCGAACCAAGAGACGGCGTTCGGTTTAGCGGACAGCGTTCCCCGTGACCCCCATTTTTCTCGAAAAGAGAGACGTGTTACGTGATAATGTAAAGACCCCATGGCAAGGGAGGAGGGATGAAAGGGACGAAGTCGCCTTTGCAGCGGCTAAGCGTCTATTTTTTCTGTTTGCCATAGTGGCTCCAAGAAGACCCGCGTTTGGCCAATGGATGATCGCCGAGGGGTGAACCGGAGATGTCCTGCATAAGCAGTTTGGTGGCATCGTTGCCAGCAATAGGTTTGCTGATCATGTAGCCCTGGACAGCGGGATCCCCATCTGTGTGTGGCCTTGCTTCCAGGCTTTGATCCAAGGTAGTCCCTGCGTCTGAAGGTTGCCTTCCGGACTGCCCCAATTGAGCTCGGCCGCCTTGTGCCCGATCAGTAATGAAACTGGGCGCCCAATCGTCTCCGCGAATGCGCGATTGGCGAGCACGATCTGCTCCTTTTCATCGAGTATGAGCACACCTTCGGCCGATGAAGAGATATCCTACGAATCCGCTAACCGCAACGAAGATGGCCAAACCATACACCGAGCCCTTGAGCTTTCCCCACAGGCCTTGAGGCGCATGAGGCGCGAAACTGACCTCGACACTCCCCCATCGTTTGTCAGCTTGAAACACCGGGACCTTGACATGGGTCGGTGTCGAGGCGGTCTCGGAAACATGCCTCCAATGCTTTGAATGGGGACCGGCCTGGACCATGATTACCCCATCCACGGTGCGCATCGCGGCTGATAGAACATCCGGGTTGCGGTCCACGAAGGCTTTCACCGTGTCGCGTACCAGGACATACTCGGATCGTGTGGTCGCCAGCGAGAGCTGCACGGCGAGCGACTCACAGATCTTTTTCCTGGCATCGAGCATCACTTCGCTGCGGTTCGGAACCAGACCGAGAAAGTCGCCGAGCAGCAAGACACTGGCGGTCAAAAACGCGAGCCCTACACTGAGACGTAGCGAAGGAGAGATACGGATCACTGGGATTGTCCTCCAGGCGGCGACGAAAATAGGCCCTCAACGGAAGCGTCTTCCTGAGCGGGCTGGCTCGTTCGCTTCTCGTCCTCTTTCGTGCGCCGATATCCAAGTATGGGTAGTGGATCGAGCCCCCTCCAAACCGGCATGGTTGAAAGCAGTGAAGCCAAGAGCGATCCTCCCCGCAACAACCAGGCGACGACGCCGACGGAGAGCACGACACCCGCGCCTGTGGCTACCACAAGTTCATCATTAAGCCGAACTTCTTCTGGTGTAGATGCATAACTGACTGTGGTCAATAGAAAAATATGAAAAGCAGAAGACGCCTACTGGGTACGTACGTTACAGTTTCACACCGAGGAGATTGAACGCCTG
>Ga0187892_10006380_pt1 | contig 17544 bp, 19 predicted proteins | sample MA1701073metaG_FD_139345 | JGI IMG/M metagenome (GOLD analysis project Ga0187892, IMG submission 139345) | Bio-ooze microbial communities from a basaltic lava cave in the Kipuka Kanohina Cave System on the Island of Hawaii, USA - MA170107-3 metaG ... | reverse complement strand
GCTGCTGCACGCGGGCCAGCGCGACGAGGCGGCCGACCACCTGCGCGCATTCCTCACGGAGCCGCCGGCGGAGCCCGAGGCGCAGCGGCATGTCGACCACGCGCGACGCACGCTCGGTGAGATCGAGGGCGGCGGCGCGCTGAAGACCAACGACGATCCCACGGCCGGAGCCATACCCTGAGCCGGCCCCGCGTGGCGGCGCGCCTTCGCGCCGGGTGGCGCAGGGCAGGACCATGGCCGACACTGTAGTCCTGCTGCACTGGCTGGGTCGCGGCATGGAGTTCGAGGCGGGCCGGGAAGGTGGACCGACCTCGATCGTCGATGGCAACGGAAAGGCCGCTCCGTCTCCGATGGTCACGTTTCTCATGGGACTGGCCGGCTGCACCGCGTCGGACATCATCGACATTGCAGGCAAGATGAGGGTTGCGCTGAACGGGTTCGATGTACGCGCGGAGGGTGATCGCTGGCCCGAGCCGCCACGCCGATTCACGAAGATCCGGCTGATCTACCGGGTCGCAGGCGTGCCGGCGAACGACCAGGAGAAGATCCGGCGCGCCGTGCAGCTTTCCCACGACAAGTACTGCAGCGCGCTGCACTCGATCCGGCAGGACATCGAAGTGAAATCCGAGGTGGAATTCTCCTGATGCACGCACGGGGTTGCTGATGGCAGGCACGGTCGGCCCGGATCCAGCGGTGTTCGAGCAGAACCGCCGCGGCCTGAACTACGCCTCCTCACCCGGCAACATCCCCGTGGGCACGCTGGTCGACCTGTTCTTCCGGGCCGTCGATGAGTTCGACAAGCAGGACGCCATGCTGCACCGCGAGGGCGATCGGTGGCGGCCCATCTCGCACCGGGAAGTGCTGGAGCAGGTCCGCTTCATTGCGCAGGGCCTGGCGGCGGCCGGGATCGAGCGTGGCGACCGGATCGCGCTGCTGTCCGAGAACCGGCCCGAGTGGGCGCTGGCCGACTGGGCCATGATCTGTGTGGGCGCCCTGAATGTGCCCGTGTATCCCACGCTGCCGCCCGCGCAGGTGGCCTACATGCTCGAGCACGCGGAAGTCGAGCTGGCCTTCGTATCGACGGCGGACCAGCTCACGAAGATGCTCGAAGTGCGCGCCAACTGGCCGAGGCTGCGCCGCATTGTGGTGTTCGATGAAGTGCCGCCCGCCGCCGACGGCGTGATCACGCTGCGCGAGTTCATCGAGAACGGCCGCGCGCTGGGCGAATCGGAGAACGACTTCCGCTCGCGCGCGCGCCGCGCCAGGCCGGACGACGTCGCGACGCTGGTCTATACTTCCGGCACGACCGGCACGCCCAAGGGCGTGATGCTGACGCACGCGAACCTGCACGCGAACGTGCACGCCTCGCTCTCCGGGTTTCCCATCGGGCCCGCCGACATTGCGCTCAGCTTTCTGCCGCTATCCCACGTGTTCCAGCGCCTTGTCGATTACGTGATGTTCGCGTATGGCGCGACCATCGCCTACGTCGCTTCAATGGACGCGGTGTCCCAGGCGTTCCGCGAGGTACGGCCGACCATTGCGGTGTCCGTGCCGCGCGTCTACGAGAAGGTGTACGCGCGCGTGCTCTCCGTGACCGGGCCGAAGCGGCGGCTCGTGCTGTGGGCGAGGCGCGTGGCCATGGCCTGGGCGCGAACGAAGCTGGCCGGCGATGAACCGGGCGGCTCGCTCCGGTTCCAGTACCGGCTCGCGGATCGTCTGGTGTTTCGCAGGATCCGCGAGTCGCTGGGCGGCCGCATCCGCTTCTTCATCTCGGGCGGGGCGCCCCTCGCGCCGCAGCTCGCCGAGTTCTTCCACGGCGTCGGGCTGCCCATCCTCGAAGGCTACGGCCTCACCGAAACATCGCCCGTCACCAACGTGAATACGCCGGCAAATCCGCGCATCGGCACGGTGGGCCGGCCCATTCCCGGCACCGAGATCCGGATTGCCGATGACGGCGAAGTTTTGATGCGCGGGCCGCAGATCATGAAGGGCTACTACAAGGACGCGGACGCCACGGCGGCCGTCATCGACGCGGAAGGCTGGTTCCACAGCGGCGACATCGGCGAGATCGATGAGGACGGGTTCCTGCGCATCACGGACCGCAAGAAGGAGCTGCTCAAGACTGCGGGCGGCAAGTACATTGCGCCGCAGCCACTGGAGAACGCGGTGAAGCAGAGCCGGTTCGTGAGCGAAGCCGTGATGCTGGGCGACCGGCGCCCGTTCCCGATCGTACTGATCGTCCCCAACTTCGTGACCCTGGGCGCCTGGGCCAAGGCGCAAGGTATCCCGACGGAGCCGGCCACCATGGTCGTGGATCCACGCGTCGTTGCCAAGCTGGAAGAGGAGGTGCTGCGGCGGGTCGAGCCGTTCGCCCGACACGAGCGGCCCAAGAAGGTGGCCGTGCTATCCCGCGAGTTCAGCCTCGAGGATGGCGAGATCACGCCCACGCTGAAGGTGAAACGGCGAGTGATCGAGAATCGATTCGCCGACCGGATCGAGCCGCTCTACGCCGGCGCGGCACCGGACAATGAGTGAACCCGCAACGGCAACGGGCGTCCGCGTCGTCTTCGTGACGGCGCCGGACGAGGCCGTCGCCGAGAGCCTGGTCCGGACCCTCGTCGACGAGAAGCTGGCGGCCTGCGGCAACATCGTGCCCGGCCTCGTTTCGATTTATCATTGGCAGGGCCAGGTCCAACGCGACGCCGAGGTCCTGATCATTCTCAAAACAGCCGAGAATAATGTGGCTCGCCTGACGCAACGCGTCCCCGAGCTGCATCCTTATGAGGTGCCGGAAGTGGTCGTGCTGCCCGTCGTCGATGGACACCACGCCTACCTCGATTGGGTGCGCCTCGCCGGCAACGCCAGGAGGGCAGAGAACCAATGACGCGCAGGAGACACCGCAACCGGGTTCACGCCCAGAACAAGGTGGGAACAGTCGACGCGACAACCGGTTCCATTGCGACGCCGGCCGGCCCGCCCTTCGAGCGGCCCGCAGGAACGCCGGCCATGCCGCGCCCGCAGGCGCCCGGCTCCGGACCCGCGCAGCCGCCTCAGATCCGCTCCCGCTGGAGCGACGAGCTGGAGCAGGGCCGCGAGCTCGAAAAAGCCGGCCAGGTCGACCGCGCCATGAACCTGTTCAGCTCGATCCTGCGCAAGGACCCCGAGAACCTCGAGGCCCACTACGCGCTCGGCTCCCTCTACGAAAAAATCGGCCAGCACCTCCAGGCCCTCGAACAATTCGAGCGCGCCAACCGCGTCGATCCCGGCAACATCGACGTCATGATCCGTCGCGCCAATGCCCTCGCCGTACTCAACCGGTTCGAGTCCGCCGAACGCGAATTGCGCCGTGCCGCCCGCCTCGATCCGTCCCGCGCCGCCGTCTTTGCCAGCCTCGGCGTCATCCAGTTTCGCCGCGGCCTCTACGCCCAGGCGGAACAGGAGCTGAAGCGGGCGATCGACCTCGAGCCGGATTCGGCCACGTCCCATCACTACCGCGGCGAAGCCTTGAACCAGCTCGGCCGGCTGGACGAGTCGCTGGCCATGCTGGAACGCGCCGCACAGCTCGATCCGCGGCACGCGCGGACCTGCTACGTCATGGGCATCGTGCTGGACAAGGCGCAGCGGCCGCAGGAAGCCGCGGCGATGTTCCGGCGGGCGCGCGAACTGACGCCGCCATGATCGCGGTCATCCGCGGCGATCTGGCCGGACAGCCCGCGCAGGGTGTGCTCCGGCCAGTGACGGCGGAATGGACAGCGGTGACGGGGGCGATGCGGCGGCTCGAAGCCGTGATCGGGCCCGAGATCGAATCGCAGTGCCGGTCGCTCGGCGAGCTGCCCGTGGGCAGCGCGCTGGTCACGGCCGGCGGCGGCCTGCCAGCCGGGCTCCTGATCCACGTCGTTGTGCGGTCGGCCACACAGCCCGTCACGGCGGCTATGGTCGGGAACGGTCTGCGGAACGGCCTGCTCCGGGCAGAGCAGTGGGGGATCGAATCGCTGGCTTTGCCTCCGCTGGGCATTGGCGCCGGCAACCTCGACGCGGAGGAATCCGCGGAGGTCATGGTGCCGATACTGCAGGAATGGCTGCGGGGCGGGAGCCCGCCCCGGGAGATCCGGATCGTGGTCGAAAGCAACTACGAGTTCGAGGCTTTCGACCGCAGAGTGAGGCAGACGCCGGCCCCGGGCGGGGCTGCGGGCCTTCCGCTGCTGGATCCCTGATTCGACCCGCCGACCTTCCGCGAAGCCGGCGCCGGACGAAGCGGCCGCACGGCACCCGATCCTACGTGGCACCGCGTGAAGCTTCGCAGCGTTCTCGGCGTATCAATTCTGGCAGGCTGGAGCGTCGTACTCGGCCTGCACATCCGGCGGGAGTATTTCCGCTCGGAGGGGGAGCGCCTGGAAGCCGGCGTGAAGACGCTGGCGCCGGGCTCGTACTTCTACATCGTCCGCATGCAGGGCCGGGCCATCGGCACGGCGGCATCGCGGCTCGATACGCTGGCGGACACGATCTTCGTTGAAGACAACCTGCTGCTGGACGTACCGGCGCTCGATACGGTGACGCGCGCCGTGACCGTGTCGCGGCTCGACCTGGATACGCGGCTGCGGGTGCGCAAGTTCTCGTTCCGGCTGGACTCGCGCATCGGCTCATTCACGGCGCGCGGCGAGATGCAGGCGGACTCTTCGCTCGATGTCCGGCTCCAGGCGGGCGGCACGGAGCAGCGCAGCCGGATTCCTGCTAACGGTGGTGTTACCCTGGATGCGGCAGTACCCTTGCGGTTGGCGGCGGCGGGACGGCTGGCGCCGGGCACGGCCGTGACCGTGCTCACGTTCGATCCCTCGGCGATGGCCACGCGCAGCATGACGGTGCGCGTAACGGCGAGGGATACGCTGATCGTGCCGGACAGCTCGCGCGTGGAGAACAACACGTGGGTCATGAGCTCGCTGGACACGGTGCCAGTGTGGCGGCTCGAGCAGCAGGTGGGCGGCATCGTGGTTTCGAGCTGGGTCGATGAGGACGGCATGATGGTGCGGGCGGAGAGCCCGCTCGGTTTCGTCATCGAGCGAACGACGTACGAGCTGGCGAAGCAGGAGTGGGTGGACGCGGGCCGGGACGCGTCGGCGAAGTCCGGTTACGGCGTCCTGATCGAGAGCACGGCGATCGAGAGCGACGTGGATGCCGGGGGACTGGCCGCGCTGGACCGGCTGTCCGTCCGGCTGAAGGGTGTGTCGCTGGAAGGCTTCGATCTGTCGGGTGGCCGGCAGCAGCTGCGTGGGGACACGCTGACGATCACGGTCGAGCCGCTCGACGTGGTGCGTGGTAGCGGCTACCGGCTGCCGTATCGCGCGGTCGATTCCGTGGCGCTCGAGCTGAACCCGACGCCGCTGATTCAGTCGGACGATCCGGAGATCCGGCGGGTGGCGCGCCGCGTCACGCAGGGAACGACAGACCCGGACGCGGCGGCGCAGCGCCTGAACCAGTTTGTGTACCGGACGCTGCGCAAGGAGATCACGCCCAGCATTCCGAGCGCGCTGCAGGTGCTGCAGTCGCGGCGCGGCGACTGCAACGAGCACACCGTGCTGTACGTGGCGCTGGCCCGCTCGATCGGGTTGCCGGCGCGGACAGCGGTCGGCCTGGTTCATCTGGGCGGCCGCTTCTACTACCACGCGTGGCCCGAGGTGTGGCTGAACGAGCGATGGATCCCGGTGGATCCCACGCTCGATCAGTTCCCGGCCGATGCGAGCCACATCCGTTTCCTGGTCGGCGGACTGGCTCGCCAGATCGAGCTGCTCCGCCTCATCGGAAGACTCGAGATCGACGTGTTATGATCCGTCTGGAACAGGTGACCAAACGGTACGGCAGTTTCACGGCCGTGCACCCGCTCGACCTGCACGTGAGGCGTGGCGAACTGTTCGGCTTCCTGGGACCGAACGGCGCGGGCAAGACCACGACCATCCGCATGGTGACCGGTGTGCTGCGCCCGACGTCCGGCACGATCCGCGTTGCGGACAAGGATCTGGTCCGCGATCCGATCGCCGCCAAGCGTCACATCGGATACATCCCGGACCGGCCCGCTCTCTACGAGAAGCTGACGGGCAGCGAGTTCCTGCGCTTCGTGGGCGGGCTCTGGGGACGCGAGGCCCGCGATGTCGAGCGGCGCGCCGACGATCTGCTCGACCTCTTCGGCCTGATCGACTGGAAGAACGCGCTCATCGAAACCTACAGCCACGGCATGCGCCAGAAGCTGCTGATCTGCTCGGCGCTGGTGCACTCGCCCGACGTCATCGTAGTCGATGAACCGATGGTCGGACTGGATCCGCGCGCTGCCAAAATGATGAAGGAGCTGCTCCGCTCGTTCGTGCGCGAGGGTGGCACGGTGTTCCTGACGACGCACACGCTGGAAGTCGCGGAAGCGCTCTGCGATCGCACACTGATTCTGTCGAACGGGCGCATCCAGGGGCTGGGCACCATGGACGAGCTGCGCCACCAGGCGGCGGCGGGCGCGGCCGGCCTCGAGGAGATCTTCCTCAAGCTGACCGGCAGCGAGCAGGCTCACGAGCTCGCGGCCGCACTGCGCGAGCCGCGGGACACGACCCCTTCGGACGCGGGTTCGATCGACCTCGCGGCCGCGCGGCGGAACCGCCAGGCGAGCTGAATGTCGGTCTTCGATCCCCGTGTTGCCGGCGTCACGGCTCGGCCGCGCGATCCGGCCGCGTTCCGGCAGCCAGGTGTGCTCGAAGTCTACGCGCCCAAACTGCGGACGGCCCGACGCCGCATGTCCGAGAGCGGCGGCCTCCTGCGTGGTCTGCTGCTCGGCGTGCTCGGCTTCATCTTCTGGGCCGTGCTCTTCGGCATCATGTATCGCGTGCTGGCCTACTTCCACGCGACGCCGGGTCTGGGACCGGTGCTGGCACTCAAGCTGCTGGGTACGATCCTGCTCGCGTTCCTGCCCATCCTGCTGCTCTCCAATATCATTGGCGCGTTGTCCTCCTTCTTTCTGGCCCACGATCTCGAGCTGCTCGCGGCCGCGCCACTCGATGGCCTGCGCCTCTATTTCGCACGACTCATCGAGACGCTGACGCACTCGTCCTGGATGATCGTGCTCGTGCTCGTTCCCGTGCTGGCCGCGTACGCGCTCGTATTCGATGGCGGCATCGTCTTTGTGGCCGTGTGCGCAGCCACCACGTTCGCGTTCCTGGTGATTCCCGCGGCGGCCGGCAGCGCGATCACACAGGTGCTGGTCAACGTGTTCCCCGCGCGCCGGGCCCGCGACATCCTGGCGCTCGTCGCGATCCTCGGCGCGGCCGCCGTCATCGGCGTGTTTCGGCTGCTGCGCCCGGAGCAGCTCGCCCGGCCGGAAGGGTACCGCGACCTGGTCGACTTCATTGCCGCACTGCAGACGCCGCAGTCCGTATGGCTGCCGAGCGAGTGGGCCGCCAAGGCCATGCTGACGCCGCTCGGCCTCACCGGGCCGCAGGGCGACCTGTTCCCGCTGCTGCTGCTGGCGTGGACGGCGGCTGTCCTTGTGGTGGCTGGCGCGTGGACGCACGAGCGCCTGTTCCTGCCCGGCCTCAGCCGCGCCCACGAAGGCGCCGAGCGCGAAGCCAAAGGGCGCGCACGCTGGCAGACCGAACGCTGGCTGATCGGATTGCCCGTCACGCCGCGCAGCCTCGTCGCCAAGGATATCCGCACCTTCTTCCGCGACACGACGCAGTGGTCGCAGCTCGTACTGCTCGGCGTACTCGTCGTCGTCTACATGTACAACATCAAGGTGCTGCCCATCTTCTCCGGCGAAGATGTGGGGTTCCTGCTCAAGAACATCATCGTATTCCTCAACATCGGACTGGCCGGCTTCGTGCTCGCCGCGATTGCCGCACGCCTCGTGTTCCCCGCCATCAGCCTCGAGGGTCGCTCGCTCTGGCTGCTCAAGTCGTCACCCATGCGGCTCTCGGCCCTGGTCTGGAGCAAGTTCTGGGTCGGCGTCGTACCGCTGCTCGTGCTCGCGCTCGCCCTGACTGCAGGCACTAACTTCATATTGCGCGTCAGCGGCTTCATGACCGCCGTGTCCCTGATCACGATCGCGCTGATGAGCCTTGCGCTGGCCGCAATGGCCATCGCCTTCGGCGCTACCTATCCCAAGTTCAACTCGGAGAACGCCGCGGACATCCCGACCAGTTTCGGCGGGCTGCTGTTCATGATGTCGGCGACAGCGTTCATCGGCATCATCGTCGTGCTCGAGGCGTTTCCCGTGTACCAGGTGCTGTGGGCCGGGAGCATGCGGCAGTCGCTCACGGCCGCGCACGCGGGCGGCCTGGTCCTTGGTCTTGGCGGCGTGCTCGTGCTGTGCGTGGGCGTGACGCTCGTGTCGCTACGCGTGGCCGTATCGCGCATCGAGGCCATCGAGATCTGAGCGGATTCAAGCGAGCGCCGGCGCCGTCGCTGGCTCTTCGCGTAATGCTCAAGTAATCTGAAGCCATGAGTGCGAAATCCGGCTCGGCGGACGCCGGGGCCTCCCGGCCCGCACGCCCGAGTGAGGCGGCGCGCCCGGATGGCCGGGAACTGGCCGGGCGCTGGCTCACGCGCGCAGGCATCGCCCTGCTCGGCGGCGGCATGATCTGTGTCGTGCTCGGCACGCAGATCGCGCCGCTGTTCCTGCCCGGCACATGGCTGCTCCTGATCGGCTTCCTCGCATTCGCTGCACTGGGCATCCTGCATGTGCTGCGAAAACAGGGTGCGGCATGAGCGACGACCGACTGCAGCGGGCGACGGCGCCGGCCGCTGCAGCGACGGAACCGGGACCGTTCCGCTTTCATCATCCGGTCGAAGTCCGGTTCCGGGACCTCGATCCCATGGGTCACGCGCATCATGCGATGCCGCTGATCTATCTGGAGGAAGCGCGGGCCGCCTACTGGCGCGACGTGGTGGGCCGTGCCGGCCTGGCCGGCATCGACTACGTCATGGCCGAGGTCACAGTGCGCTATCACGGCCGCATCGAGTTTCCGGCCGCGCTCCGCGTCAGCCTGCGGACCAGCCGGATCGGCGAAAAGTCGTTTGTGCAGGAGTTCGAGGTGCGGGCGCCGGACGGCGCACTGCTCGCGAGCGGCCGCACGACGCAGGTGATGTATGACTATGGCAGGAGCGCTTCCAAAGCGATGCCGGCCGAGCTGCGCTCGCGCATCGAAGCGTTCGAAGGCGCGAGCCTGAGCGCGCGCAGCCCGCAAGGCTCATGACGATGCCCGCGCCAACGCGCCACGTCACCCGGAGTCTTTCAGTACGACGGCGGGCGGAACCCGGGTAGCGCGAAGCGCCGGGACCAGGCAGGCCACTCCAGCCGTGACGCCGAGGCAGATCGCGACCGCGAAATAGGTCATCGGATCCGACGGCGTGATGCCGAACAGGAAGCTCCGCGTCAGAATGGAAAGCGCGCGCGCGCCGGCAACACCGGCGGCGAGACCGATCACGCAGGGGATCCAGACACCGGCTGTCGCGGCGCGCACGATCTGAGCGGCACGCGCACCCAGCGCCATGCGCACGCTGAGATCGCGACGGCGCTCCGCCGCGATGTACCCGACGACGCCGTAGATGCCGAGCGTCGCGAGCGCCAGCGCCAGCACACTGAACGCGGACATCAGCCACGCCGCCGCGCGCGGTCCCGCCAGCTGGGCACCCAGCTCCTGCTTCATCGTGCGTATGCGCACCGGCGCCACGGCGGGCTCCACGTCATGCAGCACCTGGCGCATTGGAAGCAGCAGCTGCGCCGCATCGCCCCGGGTTCGTGCAATGATGGTTACTCTGCCACCGAAATAGGGACCGGCGGACGGCATCAGCGCTGCCGGCATCAGCAGGAACGGCGACTCGCCCACCTCGAGGCCGCCCCATGCGCTGTTCTTCACGACGCCGATGACCGTGAACGCCTCAGGCCCGCCAGGGCCGCGGAACCGGACGACGCCGCCAAGCGGATCGCGGCCCGGCCACCAGCGTCGCGCCATCGTCTCATCGATGACGACCACGCGCCGGCCCGCCGCTATGTCCGATGCGTCGATATCGCGGCCGGCTGCCAGCGGCAGTCCCAGCGTGCGCAGGAAGTCGGGCGCGACCGCGTTGAACTCCACACGCAGCTCTTCATCCGCCGTGGGCGTGTATCCATCGATGTTCACGAAAGTGCCCATGCCAACGCCTTCGATGGGAACGACGACACCCGCACTGGCGGAGGCTACGCCCGGCAGCGCCGCGGCACGCCGGATCAGCTCATCGATCGCCGGCCGTGAGCGCGCAGACGATGCCGCATTCATCGACAGATCGATCGACATCATCGCCAGGCCCTCGAGCGGGAAGCCCACGTCGAGCCGCAGCCGGTTCCGGAACGTCCGAACGAAGAGCACGGCGCCCACGAGCAGCACGACGGCCAGCGCCAGCTGCAGACCCAGCAGCGCCGAGCGGACCCGCGCGCTTCGACGCGTCTCGCCGGCGCGCGCCTCGCGCAGAACGGACGCCGCCGCATCGCGGCTGGCCGACCAGGCCGGCACCATGCCGAAGACCAGGCCCGTCACCACCGACAGACCCAGCGTGAACAGCGTTACCGTCCCGTTCAGCCCGGCGCCCACGGATCCCAGCTCGATGCCGAAGGGAAGCGGCACGCCCGAAACCGCAGCCAGCGCCAGCCGCGCGACCAGCAAGGCGAGACCGCCGCCCAGCAGCGCAAGCAGTACGCTCTCCGTCAGCAGCTGGCGCAGCAATCGGCGCCGCTCGACGCCCAGCGCGAGCCGCACCGCCATCTCGTTCCGGCGCGACGTCGCCCGCGCCAGCAGCAGGTTCGCCAGATTCGCGCACGCTAACAACAGTGTTGTAAGCACGGCGCCCTGCAGCACCGTAAGGAACGGTGTGACCGCCGCGCCCGTGCCGGGTATGCGCCGCGCCAGCCCGTCGACCGTCACGCGCCGCGGCCCCCGCGCCGCGGAATCCTCCGCGAACAACTGGTCCGAGATGCGCAGCAGCTCCGCACGCGCCTGCTCCACCGTCGCCCCCGGCGACAGCCGTCCCGCCACGCCCGGAATCCAGCGGTTGCCTCGGCCGTCGAACGCCTCCGTGCGGAACGTCGCCGGGAACAACGCCGGCAGCCCGCGCAGCGGCAGCCACAGATCCGGGACCTGCCCGAGAACCAGCCCGCTGAACTCTCGCGGCGCCACGCCCACGATCCGGTAGGACACGCCGTTCACCTGAACGCTCCGACCTACCGCCGCCGCGTCGCCGCCATGACGCGTTCGCCAATACGCGTGCGACAACACCGCCACCGCCGCATCGCCGCCCTCGACGTCATCCGTCGCCACCAGCAGACGGCCCGCCGCTGCCCGCAGCCCCAGCGTCTCGAAGTAGTTCCCCGTCACCAGCTCCGCACCCGCCAGCTCCGCACCCTGCGCCGTCCCCACCGTCACCGAAAACGCCGCGTACGCCGCCAGATCCGACAGACGCGTCGAGCGGTCCCGGTAATCCTCATAGTCCGGATACGACGAGGACGCCCGCGGCTCCCCACGCCGCGACGTGGTCCACACCGAAACCATGCGGTCCGGCTGCCGCACGCCCGGCGCCCGCAGCAGCGTCGCCTCGATCAGACTGAAGATCACCGCGTTCGCACCAATGCCCAGCGCCAGCGTCAGCATCGCGACCCCCGTGAACACCGGACTCCGACGCGGACCGCGCAGCGCAAAACGCACATCGCCATGCAGCGATTCCACAAATCGGACCAGCCCGCGCCGCCGCTGCGATCCCTCGTTCAACACTACCAGCGTGCTGCGCACTCGCTCCACATCCCCGAACGCCGCAAGCGCCGCAGTCCTCGCCTCCGCTTCACTCATCCCACCCGCCATCAGCTCGCGCTGACGCATCGCCAGATGAAACGCGATCTCGTCCGCCGCATCACGCTGCGCGTCCGCCTGATGCTCCGTGATCCGGAAGCCCGGCTGAAACTCGTCTCTCCTCATGGCTCACGATTCCTGATGGCCCAGCACCGACTCCACGCCCCGCGCGTACTCCCGCCACCGCGCCTGCTCCAGCCCCAGCACCCGCCGGCCCCGCACCGTCAGCCGATAGAACTTCGCCTGTCGCCCCAGCTCGCTCGAACCCCACTTCGCTGCAACCAGCTTCTTCTTCTCCAACCGGTGCAGCGCCGGATACAGCGCGCCCTCCTCGATCCGCAGCACATCACCGCTGCGCTCCCGGATCCAGCGATTGATCGCGTACCCGTGCATCGCTCCGCCGCTCAGCGCGCGCAGAATCAGCAGCTCCAGCGTCCCCGTGAACACATCGCTTCCCGGCACGGCCGCCTCCTCATACCTTAATGATTGAGGTAAGGGTAGCCGCCGATGCCTAAGTCGTCAAGGTATGCGACCGGCCGGGCGCGCCGGGCCGGCGGGCGGGGCCGGACGGAGACGGGGCGGGCCGGTATGCCGAGGGCGGAGTAAGCGGAACGGCGGGCCGGGCTGTACTCTTCCGGGATGATCCGGCTCGAGCGGCGTGGGCGCGAGGGTAGCGGCGGCGGTCGCGCCCGACCCGAAGGATTGGTGAACGAGATCGACGACCCGATCGGGGACTCGGAGCGGGTCCCGGACCAGGCGCTGGTGCGGGAGAGTCTGCGCGGGGAAGAGGGCGCGTTTGCGCGGCTCGTCCGGCGCTATCTGCGCCGGGCGATGGCGGTTGCGCTGGAGTACACGGGTACGGTCGAGGATGCCGAGGATGTAGTGCAGGATGCGTTTCGCCGTGTAGCCGGGAAGCTGCACACGTTCGACGCGGGCCGGCCGTTCGGGCCATGGTTTTTCACGATTGTTCGCAACGCTTCGAGGAATGCGGTGAAGGCGAAGCGCCTGCGCGCGCACGCGGAGCTGGATGTGAATCAGGCAGCGCCGGGACCCGGACCGTTCGAGGAAGTGCGGCGCCGCGAGATGCGAACGCGGATCGAACGGGCCGTGGCGAGCCTGCCGCCGATGCAGCAGACGTGTTTCCGGATGTGTGCCGTGGAAGGGCTGACCAGCGTGGAAGCGGCGGCGGCGACGGGGCTGGCGGAAAGCACGGTCCGAGTCCACGTGCTGCACGCGCGGCGCACGCTGGCCACGCTGCTCGAGGCATGGCGAGAGGAGGTAGAGGGCGCATGAGCGAGAATCGCGGATTGTCCAGGTTGCCCGATGATCCCGACTACTGGGAGCGGCTCGAGGCCAGAGTGCTGGAGACTGCGACGCCGCGACTCCGCGCTGCCGCGGGCAGTGGACGGAACGCGTGGACGCCGCTTGCGGAACGCGCCGGTGCGCTCACGGGACTGGCCGTGGCGGCGACGATCGTCGCCATGCTACTGGTGCCCGCGCGGCCGAATGCGACGTCGCCGGCCGTGCCCGCATTGCTCCGCATCCCGCACGATGACCCGACGCTCGCGGCATTCCTGACATCGCCGGCGCCGCCCTCCGTGGTAGCGCTCGTGCTGCCGGACGCGGGGAGGCCCCGGTGACCGGCTCCAGGGCGCGGACCGCACTTGCCGCCGCATCGCTCATCGCGCTGGGCGCCGCGGCAGGCATCGCCGTCGACCGCCTGCTGCACCGGCGCCCCCACGTCCAGGTGATCGGGTTGCGCGACGTGAGCGAGAATCCGCTCGGCATGATCGAGCGCGTCGTGCCGCTCCGGCCGGATCAGCGCACGCGCATTGCCGCAATCCTCGCGACCCGGCAGGACCAGATCGACGCCGTGTGGAGCGACACACACACGCGCCTGCTCGGCGCACTCGACAGTCTGGTCGACGACATTGTCGCAGTGCTCGACGCGGATCAGGCCGTGCGTTTCCGTGCTCACGTACGCGAGCTGCACGCCGAACCCGGCCCGCCGCGGATCCCCGCCGGCCGCTAGCGCGCAACGGCGCCCGCGCAGCCGCGATCGGCGCGCGCCAGCGCCGCTCAGCTCGCCGGCTTGCCCGTCGCTGTACGCCAGAGCGGCGGCGCGCCCTCGCTCTTCAGGCGCATCGTCCCGCTCAGCCCCCCGTCCGCAGCCGTCAGCTCGAACTCCACGACCAGCGCAATCGTCGATTCCGCGCCGTTCACGTTGACGCGGCCCTCGCGGTTGCCCTGCACGAGCATCTTGTTGCCCGTGATCTTGCCGCGCAGCGTGAGCGGCGGTCCCGGACTCTGCGCACCCGTCCACACCGCAATCGCGGAATCCCCCTTGACCGTGACTTCCAGCTGTCCGCTGTTCGAGCTCTGAATCTGAACCTGACCGCCACCCTCCGCCTGCCATTCGCCCAGCGTGAACGCCCACGTGCCCGCCAGCTGGGCCTCGGCTGCCGTCGCCGCCGCAACCAGCATCGCCGCAAACAGCACTGCCACCCCCTTCGATCTGCTCATCGAGCCTCTCTCGCTCAAGGTGATGCCGGGCTCCGTCCGGCGCCGAATCGTGGTCCCGGCCCCTATTCGACCGATTCGATGCCACTGGAGTTCCCGTAGTTGCCCAGGCCCCGGGTTCACGAGCCGCCTAAACGATGACGGGCGGATGGATGTACAGCGGGAGAACGCAGCACGGCAGGGTCCCATGGATTCACGGAGTCGATCGATGCGAGCGCGCGGGTTTCCGCGATGGACGGGGCGGGGCGTGATCCTGGCGGTTGGCGCTGTTGCTGGCTGGCTGGGTGCGCGGCGGACGGACGCGTCCGTCGTGGCGCCGTCGCAGTGGGAGACGGCAGCGACGGACCGGCGCGACATTGGCGCGACGGTACTGGCGACGGGCGTCATCCGGCCGAAGGTGGGTGCGCAGGTGGTCGTGGGTTCGCGCGTTTCGGGCGTGCTCCGCCGACTGCACGTGACGGTGGGTGACCGGGTCCGGGCGGGTGAGCTGCTGGCGGAGCTGGACGCGGTCGAGTTCGAGACGCAGGTGAAGCGAGCGGAAGCGCAGCAGATGACGGCGGCGGCCGAGCTGGCGTACGCGGAATCGGAGCATCGGCGGATCGCGCAGCTGGCGGAGCGGGAGGCGGCGACGGGCGCTGAGCTGGACACGGCGGAGCGAACGTTGGCGACGGCGCGGGCCCGTGCGCGCGAAGCGGAGGCTGCGCTCGAGGCGGCGCGCGTGCAGCTCGGCTTCACGCGCATCCATGCGCCGATCGGCGGCGTGGTCGCGTCGGTTTCGACGCAGGAAGGCGAGACGGTGGCGGCGAGTTTCGCGGCGCCGACGTTTGTGACGATCGTCGACCTGACGCGGCTCGAGGTGTGGGCGTACGTCGACGAGACGGACATTGGCCGGATCCAGTCGGGCCAGTCGGCCACGTTCACGGTGGACACGTGGCCGGGCGACTCGTTCATCGGCCGGGTCACGGCGGTGCGGCCCACGGCTGAAGTACGGGACAACGTCGTGAACTACGTCACGCTGATCGAGATCCAGGCACGAGAGGACCGGCTGCTGCGGCCGGAGATGACGACCACGGTCAACATCGAGCTGGAGCAGCGGAGCGGCGCGTTGTCCATCCCGAATGGCGCCGTTCGCCGCGATTCCGGTGGCCCGTACGTCCTGGTTCCGGCAGTGGGCGGCTTCGAGCGGCGCAGCATCGAGATCGGGTTCCGCGGCACGGACTACACCGAGGTGCGGTCGGGACTGGGCGAGGGGGACCGCGTGATCACGGGCTCGGTGCAGGGCTGCCAGCCTGCGTCGCAGGACCGGCAGGAGGCAGCATGATCGAGCTGCACGAGCTGCGGCGGATCTACCGCAAGGGCACGGACGAGGTGCACGCGCTGGATGGCGTTGCGCTGACCGTTCGGCGCGGCGAGTTCGTGGCCATCACGGGCCCGTCCGGCTCCGGCAAGACGACGCTCATGAACATGGCGGGTCTGCTCGACCGGCCCGACTCGGGCACGGTCCGTCTCGATGGACAGGACACGAGCCAGCTCACCGCCGATGCGCTGGCCACACTGCGCAACGAACGTATCGGCTTCGTGTTCCAGTCGTTTCATCTGCTGCCACAGACCAGCGCACTGGAGAACGTCGAGCTGCCGCTGGTCTACTCGAGGCGCGCGGAGACGGATGGCTTGGGCATGGCCGCGCTGGAACGCGTCGGGCTGGCGGACCGCGCAAGCCATTTTCCGCACGAGCTGTCCGGTGGACAGCAGCAGCGCGTCGCGATCGCGCGCGCGCTCGTGCAGCAACCCGACCTGATCCTGGCGGACGAGCCGACCGGCAACCTCGATTCGAAAACGGGCGCCGAGATCCTCGACATCTTCGGGTCACTCAACGAAACAGGCACAACCATCGTCGTGATCACACACGATGCGGACGTCTCCCGCCGCGCCCGCCGCATCGTGGCGCTTGCCGACGGCCGCGTCCTCTCGGACACTTCACGGGAATAATGTCATGAACCGGCTGTCCACCTGCTTTGTGGCCGCGCCCCTGCTCCTGGTCGCCGGCGCCTGTGCCGAACCCTCCGCACATCCGCTCCGCCTGATGGACGCGGCGGCTGCCGCCGGGCGAGCGTACACGGGCGAGATGCAGCAGTCGACGACGATCGAACGGACCGAAGGGGACATCCAGATGGAGCGCGACCTGCGCTTTCGCTTTCGCGTGATCGAAGGGAAGGCGGAGGGCACGGATCGTGTAAACATTGTGTTAGCGCTGGACTCGTTGCGCGCGGCATTGAGCACGCCGCACGGCCGTCAGGTCTACGACACGCGTACGATGGCGCGCGCGGTCGCGCTGGCTTACGGGCGCACGGGCGGCCGGCCCGACTATTCGGCTTCGCCCGAGGCCGAGGATTTCACGCGCGCGCTGAGCGGACCGCCGCCCCTCTCGCTCGTGCTCGATCGGATGTTCCCGGTGCTGCCGGATTCCGCCGTTCGCGTGGGCGACACGTGGGACCGGGCGTGGACCGAGACCGGCGTGGAAGCCATGACGGTGGCCACTCGCCGGGTTCGGGCGCAGTTCCGGCTGGCCGGCATCGCAGAGCAGGACGGCGCGCGAATCGCCCACATCGAGATTGTCGTTCGGAAGACGCCGGATGAACGTGCGCCGGCCGACACGGCGGCGGGCACACTCGAGGCGCGGGGCGCCGTGGTGATGGGCGCAGACGATGGTGTGGTGCGCGAAGCGGATTACGAGGAAGTCATCACCGGCTCCGGCATGTTTCCCGGCGGCCGAACCCCGTTCCGGCAGACTACGCGGTACCGCATTGCGCAGGCCGGATCCACCGGAGCCGGCTCATGAATCGGACGCTGCGGATCCTGGGTCAGAGCACGCGCAGTCTCGGGCGCAACCGGCTGCGCACGTTTTTCATGATGCTGGGCACGTTTGCCGGCGTGGGCTCGCTGGTCGTGACACTGGCGCTCGGCCGGAGCACGCAGCAGGACGTGCTCGACCGAATGGACCGGATGCTGGGCGGCTCGTCGATCCTGCTGCGTGCGGGCGCCGGCCACGGCCGCGGCGGTCCGCACGGCGCGCCGACCACCACGCTCACGCGGGCGGACCTCGACGCCATCGACAGTGCAGTGGCCGCAGTGAAGCTGACGGACCCGCTGATGATGGCGGGCGGGCGCGAAGTCAGCT
>Ga0187892_10006378_pt1 | contig 17549 bp, 17 predicted proteins | sample MA1701073metaG_FD_139345 | JGI IMG/M metagenome (GOLD analysis project Ga0187892, IMG submission 139345) | Bio-ooze microbial communities from a basaltic lava cave in the Kipuka Kanohina Cave System on the Island of Hawaii, USA - MA170107-3 metaG ... | reverse complement strand
TCGACTGTTTTGGACCAGTACACGGGAATCGCCGGCGAGCTTCAGCAGATGGTCGAGACCGCCGCCGGAGAGAAAAAGGACAAGGAGAAAGAGGAAACGAAACCGTCGGAGTTGGTGGATCTGGGCTCGTCCGCGCCGGCGGCCAAGATCGTTTCCTCGATCATTCGCCGGGCCGTCCGCGAACATGGCTCCGACATCCACATCGAGCCCTCGGAAACCGACGTGGCGGTCCGCTTCCGGGTCGACGGCATTTTGAAGAAGGTCGTCTCGTTGCCCAAAGACGTCCAGGCTGCGGTCATCTCACGGATGAAGATTTTGACTAACATGAAGATTGACGAAACACGTCTTCCTCAAGACGGCCGCTTCCAAATGACCATCGAGCGGGGCGAAGTCGACTTTCGCGTCTCTACCTTCCCGACGGTGAACGGTGAAAAGATTGTCATGCGTATTCTCGATAAATCCAAAGGCATTTTGACACTGGATCAGCTGGGCCTGCGGGGACGCGGGTATGACGTCGTCAACGAAAATATCCACAAAGCCCACGGGATGATCCTGGTCACCGGTCCCACTGGCAGTGGAAAATCAACGACCCTCTACGCCATCTTGGACCAGCTCAAGGAAGTGACGACCAACATTATTACGATGGAAGATCCGGTCGAATACCGGATGGGCGGGGTGAACCAGGGTCAGGTCAACGCCGAGATCGGTTTCACCTTTGCCTCGGGGCTCCGCTCGATTTTGCGCCAAGACCCCAACATCGTGATGATCGGCGAGATTAGAGACGGCGAAACGGCAACTATGGCGGTCCAGGCTGCCCTGACGGGCCATATCCTTCTTTCTACCCTGCACACCAATGATGCGGCCGGGGCGATCCCCCGTTTGATCGACATGGGGGTGGAACCCTTCCTCATTACGTCCTCGCTCAATGCCGCCGTGGCTCAGCGGCTGTGTCGAACAATTTGTGAGCACTGTAAAGAAACGGTGGAGATTCCAGCCGTGGGCTTGGAGGAGGTCAGAAAGGAGTTAGTCAAACTGCCCAAAACCGAAGCCGACAAAACCCGCGGGCAACCTTTGACCTTTTACCATGGGAAGGGCTGCGACCAGTGCAGCGACACCGGCTACCGCGGACGGATCGGTATTTTTGAGGTTTTGCCAGTTACCGAAAAAATTAAAGAGTTGACTTTACAGCGAACCGGAAGCTCGGTTATTGCCCAGGCGGCCATCGCCGAAGGGATGCTAACCTTAAAGCAGGACGGCATTTTGAAAGCGATGGAGGGAATCACCACCCTGGAAGAAGTCTGGCGAGTAACGAAGGATTGATGGAAGTGACTTTGGAAATGCTTGAGTTGTTGGATGGGCTGTTTCTTAGTGTTAGAGGAAAGGGAGGAGCGAGCTTGCCCGTCAGGGTCAGCTTGCTAACGAGCGTGAGAAGGGAAAACCGAGGGGTGTCCCTCCCAGACAGATGATTTACCAATACGAAATAAAGTTAGACGGCCAACTGTCCAAAGGTGAGGTGGAGGCCGGAAATGAACAGGAGGCGGCCAACCTCTTACGCGAAAAGGGCGGCGTAGTCCTTTCGGTGGCCGCCAAGAAAGAAGCCGGCCCGCTCTTGTCTCGGCTCCGCTCGCGCATTTCACTCAAAGATAAAATTCTCTTCACCAAACAACTGGCGGTTATGATCAAGGCCGGCCTGCCCTTGGATCAGGCCTTACAAGTTCTCTCTGAACAAATTCCGAGCAAGGCGATGGGAGTAGTGATTAGAGAGATTGCCCGCGACGTCGAGGGAGGAATTTCTCTCTCGCAAAGCATGGTCAAGCACCCAAATGTCTTCCCGACCGTCTATGCAAACCTTGTTAAGTCCGGGGAACGATCAGGAAAATTGGAGGAAGTGCTCTTTCGACTGGCCGAGCAACAAGAGAAAGACTACGAGCTCATTTCTAAAGTACGGGGGGCCATGATCTATCCCTCGTTGATTTTCGTCGTCTTGATTGGCGTCATGCTCATTATCCTCCTTTTCGTCATGCCCCAAATTCAAAAGATTTTTACTGATCTTGATGCAACACTTCCACTTCCGACAAAACTACTGCTGTCGACTTCGGCCTTCGCCCGACAGTGGTTTTTGGTGCTGGCTGGCCTTTTGGCTGCCGGAGTGATCGGCACTAGAATCCTCGTTAAACGTTCCCCATCCGCCCTGGAACGGTGGGATCGATTCAAGCTAAAAGTACCAGTCTTCGGCTCCCTCCTCCAGAAAATCGCTATGGCCCGCTTTACCCGTACATCTGCTACCCTGATTACGGCCGGATTACCAATGTTGGAAATCCTTGATACGACCGCCGATGTCATGGGCAACGTGGTCTACCGAGACGCCATCAAACGCACCCGGACACAAGTTGAGGCAGGGATCGCCCTATCCAAAGCCCTCGATCACGAACAGGCCATTCCTAAAATCATCAGCCAGGTAGTTGCGATCGGCGAAAAATCGGGCAATCTGGATTTTGCTTTGGCGAACATTGCCGACTTCTACGACAAGGAAGTGGATGGGGTGACAAGGAACCTCTCGTCCATCCTGGAACCAATTCTCATGATTGTCATCGGCCTCGGTGTGGGCTTTGTGGTCATTTCTGTCATCAGTCCCATTTACAACCTCGTCAATAACTTTTAAGCCGGATGACAACAATCTGATGACAGGAAGAAGAAAAATAAAACTCCGTACCCCAGACCATGGCTTCACTATTGTCGAATCGCTGATCAATATCATTATTATTGCCATGGTCGGCGTGGCCATCCTTTCGGCGGTCGTCGGCGGTTTCCGCTTCACTCAGCTGTCCAAAGAGCGTTCTCTCGCCCTGGCCATTGCCAACGAACGGATGGAGGAGCTGCGCAACCTGCCCTACGACGACCTGGCCACCCAGTTCGGAACCATTTTTCCCCCCGGCAATATCCTCGATCAGGAAACGGTCATTCGCGAAAATGTCACCTTTGCGGTTAACATTCGCATCGATTATGTCGACGACCCGTACGACGGAGACGCCTTGGGTACGGTTCAGGGGAAGCCCCAGGATTTAGCTCCCTACGACTACAAGAAGGTTGAAATAACGGTGACCAGACTTAACCGGCCGAATCCCGCCGCCCGACTCGTTTCCAACGTTGGGGCGTCTGCCGCCGAGACGGCCAGCAACACCGGGATTCTGCTCGTCACCGTGCTCGATGCCGCCGGTGAACCAGTCCCCCAGGCCACAGTGACCATCGAAAATCCCTCGGCCGTCCCTCCCGTCAACATCACTACTTCGACCGACAATAATGGCCGGGTAATGATCCCGAGCCTACCGCCAGACAATCAAAATCGCTACCACATCGAGGTCACGAAAACCGGCTACTCTTCCGATTATACGTCCCCCATTACCGTCCCGAACCCCAACCCAGTCCAGCCCGACGTCAATATCTTTGTGCAACAAATCACCACACAGACTCTCGTTATTGACCTTGTTTCTACTATGACTGTGACCGTTGTTGACGGTAGTGGAAGCTCCTTGCCTGGTTTGAACCTTACCACGACAAGCGAAAAATTGACCTACGTGAGCCCGGACGTTCCCAAGTACCAATCAACGAATGCCACCGACGGCCAAGGTCAGGTTTCCCTTGCTTCTATGGAGTGGGGTAGCTACCTCTTTTCGCTTTCTGCCCCCTACTTTATCTGCTCAACGATGCCTTTCCCCAATGCCCCGCTTGACCCGGGGAGCGGTCTCGCTGTGACCGTCCGGGCGACGTCTTCCGGCACCGCCCCGACGATTGTTAACGTTTTACCAAACAGCGGTCCGGCCACCGGGCCCCTAACTTTGGCCGTGACTGGCTCTAGTTTTGCCTTCGGGGCGGCGGCCATCCTGACCCGCCTCGGCCAAAGCGATATTGTTGGTAGTCCGGTTACAGTCAACAATGCAACCGAGCTTGATGCCACTTTTGACTTAACCGGTGCGGCGACGGGGACGTGGAACCTCATTATTCGCAACGCCGACGCCCAGGAATGTGTACAAGAACAAGCCTTGGAGGTGGAGTAGAAATGCCTCGCACAAGTTCATCGACCCGCGGCTTTAGCTTGATTGAGCTGGTCGTCACCTTGGGAATCATTGTCCTCTCGGGGACCATTTTTCTGGCCCTTCTGTCCTGGGGATTTCGTCTGTCGCGGGAGAGTGCGGCAGCGACCACCCTCCAGGTAGAATCGGTGGAGGCATTAGATCAAATGACGCGCGATACCCGGGGGGCGGCCGACGTGATTTCTGCCACCGACTCTCATCTCACGCTCGATGTCTACCCCCGCTATCCAGCCGCCTCCCCCGATCGGATACGCTACACTGTGGTGGGGACGAGACTGATCCGCGGGGTCACCCCTCCCACCGGGACCCCTCCTACCTACGATCCAGCCGACGAGGTTATCCGCGGACTAACCAATCATATGGCTCAAGCTACAAACATCTTCCGCTACTTTGACGAGAGCGGTACGGAATTGACAAGTCCCGTCCCTCTCGGCTTGATCTCTTTGGTCGAAATTACTCTCACCCTCGAAGACGTTTCCTTGCGGAATCCCCAGCCGTTCACCTCCAGTAGCCGCGTCCACCTGCGCAATCGGAAAACCAACCTATGAGACGAACCAGCTGGCTTGCCAATAAAGGATTTTCGACTGTCGTCGTATTGACGCTCGCCACGCTCTTTTTTGCCTTAATTACCGCCGTGGTCGCCCTAACCACCGCCAACGTCCGCGTTACCAAGCGGCGCGAACTGAATCTTACCGCTCTTAATGCGGCCGAAGCCGGTATCAACTACTACCTCTGGCACCTTGCTCATGATCCCGAAGACTACTGTGATGGGAACGCGTGCGCCGGCCAGCCCCCATATGGACCATTCGTTCACAACTACACGGATACGGCCGGCAACGTCCTCGGCACCTTCAGTCTAACCATCACCCCGCCCAGTATCGGGTCAAGTTACGCCCTGGTCGAATCATTGGGAACCATCGGAGCGAGTCAGCGGAAGGTCGAAGCGCAGCTCGGCATACCCTCCTTTGCCCAATACGCCTGGGTGCTAAACAACCGGGTGTGGTTTGGCAGCACGGCGACCACCCACGGACCGGTCCACTCCAATAGCGGTCTTCGTTTTGACGGCCACGCTGTCCGCTTGATAACTAGTGCCGTGGGTACTTACGACGCCCGCTGTGTTGGGGGAATTAGCGGGGCACCCGGGGTGTGGACTTCGGGGACGGGCGTCTTCGATGAAGGGACTCAGTTCCCTGTGCCGCCGGTTGACTTTGCCGGCATTACTGCCGATCTTCAGCAGATTCAAACCGATGCCCAAACCGACGGACTCTACCTGGGCCCCAGCGGGTCGCGCGGCTACTACCTGCGCTTAACCACTGGTGGCATTGACGTCTACCGAGTGACCGCCGAGAACAAGTATGCCACCAATGGCGGCGCCGCCAACTTGACAACCACCTTTTTGAGTAATCAACCGATCCCCACCAACGGAATTGTTTTTGTCGAAGATTTCCTCTGGATGGAGGGGACGACGGACGATCGGATGACTATCGGCGCCGGCCGCTTCCCCGACGTGCCCAGCCAACGCCCCGATATCACGGTGGTCAACAATATAACCTACACGGTCGAAGATGGGACGGTTGCCTTAGGATTAGTCTCTCAACGCGATATTCGCTTTGCCCACTACGTGCCCACGGCAGGCTTGGAGGTGGACGCTTATCTTTTAGCCTCGAATGGCGGAACGGGCTACGTCTTTTCCAATAACGCCGCCAATCGCTCCCGGAAAGCGTTCTTTACCTTAAATGGTGGTATTGGTGCCTTTCGCTCAACCTGCGATACCGCACCGGAAGGCACGGGCTACGGTATGGTCACGAGCACTGGTTTGGACGGATTTTTGATTAGAAACTACTACTTTGATCAGCACTTGGCCTTCAACCCACCCCCCCAGTTTCCCAAAACTGGCGCGTACGCCATCATCTCTTGGCAAGAAGTTGAACCGTGACCTCTTCACTGCTTCCTGTTCGCTGGTATACTAATCGGTGAGGGGTTAACACCAAACCATGCGACTCTTTTCTTCGCAAGAACCAGTATTCGGATTAGACATCGGCCACGAAACACTCAAGGTCGCGGTTGTTTCGGCAAGCGCAAATCGGGCCGAGATTATTAGCCTTATCGAAACACCCATCCCCAAAGGGGCAAAAACGCAGCGGGGCATTAAGGATAAAGACATCATCGCCCAAAAAATTAAGGAAGCAAAGGAACAAGCGAAACCCAGACGAATTGCCCTCACCTCATGCGTTTCCGCCTTGCCGGAATCCCTTGTATTTACCAAAGTGATCGAACTGCCAAAAATGACCGAGCAGGAAATCGCCAAGGCCATGCCCTTTCAAATTTCACACGCCTTCCCTATTTCTCCGGAAGAATCGTACTTTGACTGGGCACTCCTAGGTCCAGCGCCCAAGCAAGACACCCTAGAGGCATTGGTCGTCGCTGCGCCCAAATCACTCGTTGATGACTTCGTCTATGTCGTAGAAAAGAGTGACTCGGAATTGGTCGCCTTGGAAACCAAACCAGTTGCCCTGACCCGACTCTTTGCTAAAAACGGCATGAAGGGCGGGATGATTATCGTGGATATCGGGGCGATTATTACTGGTATTGATATTATTGCCGATGGCAACCTCCACCTGACTGCGACGGTGGAAGTCGGCGGGGAGGCACTCAAAACCGACACGACCGGGCTCTCAACCATCGCCGATGAGGTCAAAAACCTGGTCAAATACTACGCCAATCGTATGCAGGAGAAGACGGAGTTTACCACGGTAGCACTCTGCGGCGGCGGAGCGAATATCAAAGGGGTCCCGGAAACCCTGTCCAAACTCTTGAAAATCCCGGTTTCGGTTGGCAAGCCAGCGATCCAGATCGATAATTTTAACCCGTCTTTCGCGACGGCGCTGGGACTAGCCTTAAGGACGGACGTATGAAGACTGTGAGGGACAACGTCGTTTTCCCTTCCCACGCTCGTCCGCCTAAGGCGGGCCCTTACGGGCAGGCTCGCTCCTCCCTTTCCACCATAGCGGAGAGACCATGATTAGTTTGAACCTTTTACCGCCAGCAGGAAAAGCCGAGCTGGCCGGCAAGCGGCGTAACCGAAAGATTACGACCAGCGGGGCATTACTGGTCGGGCTGTTGCTCGTGGGAACGGCTGCCCTCTTTGGAGCCAGCCTCTACGTTGGCACGCAAGTCTCCGCTCAAAAACGCCGCATCGAAGAAACAAAAACCGACCTAGCCCGCTTCGCCGAGATCGAATCGCTCATCCTGGCCGTGCGCGACCGGGTAACCACCCTCTCGAGCCAGGAGAAAAATCGCCAACTCTGGTCGGAAGTAGTCGGCGATCTGGCCGCGGCTACGCCGGCTGGGATTCAACTTGCACAGCTTTCTTTCACGACCGCCTCCGCACCACAGCTCCAACTTTCCGGCGAAGCGGATAACAAAGAAACGATCGCCAGTCTACGTGAGCGCCTGGAAGCAAGCGATCGATTCGAAAACGTCGCTATTCGCCAAATCGGTCAAACCGAAGATGAGTTTGGCAACCCCATCTCCACCTTCAGTATGGAGGGGAGCTTGACCGGGGTGGCCGCCCCCAGGGCACCAAGCCAACCGCAGGGAGTGGGAGAATGAAGAAAACCGATCTCACCCTCCTTATTACGGTTGCCAGCCTCTTGCTCCTTATTGTCGGCGTGAGCTTGTTCGGGATTCGCCCGTTCTGGGGCCGTCTGACCGATCTCCAGCAAGAGCAGCGGGACACGGCCGAGGAGCTCAAGGAGCTTGAGGAGCGGGCCAACACGCTTGGTCAGCTCGCCAAAGATACCGCCGAAATAGAGGAGTTAGGCGATCGGGCCCTGACGTATCTGCCGACTGCCATTTCCGCCAGCCAGTTCGTTATGGATATTGCGGCAATAGGTGGACAAGCCAGTACGAACGTCCCGACCATGACCTTCCAACCCAGTGATCTCAAAAAGGCGAAGGGCGCTTCGTTTACCGAGTACCCCATTACCATGTTGGCCGAGGGGTCCTTTGACCAAGTGCACACCTTTTTGCGCCTCCTAGAAGACAATTTGCGTTTCTCGACCTACCCGACCGTGGTCATCTCCCGGCTCGAAGATCGCCTCTCCTTGCAGCTGACCGGTGCCATCTTCAGCAAGCCGGAAGACAAAAATCCCAAGGACAAATCGCTTTCGATCGACAACTCCATGCGGGACCTGTTGACCGCTCGCGAGGCGTTCGGCGCCGGCGTCAACATGAGTGGAGCTGGTCGAGAAGACCCATTTGCAGAGTAGCAAGCGTTCTATCGCAGGCGCTCGTTCAATCACTATCGTTCGTTCATCGGTCCGCTTGTTGTAGACGCTTCGAACGACTTGAACAAGGCCGCTTCGGCGGCCGATTGAACGTCTCGAGCTGTTTTATTTTATGATTCCCAACTGGGCATTGATTTTATCAACGACGTCTCCCGGGGTGGTGTCGGCTTTGACGATGTAGTCAACAAAATCCGGACTAATCTCACGCACTTTCTCTACCTCCGAGGTCAAGGCGGTCAGGATGATGACCGGAATCTTTTTGGTTTCCTCGCTCTGCTTTAAAATCGCCAAGGTATCCAGCCCATTCACTTTGGGCATCATGATATCAAGGAGAATGAGGTCGGGGGTTTTGTGGCGGGCAAGATCAAAGGCCTCTTCCCCGTCTGCTGCCTCAATCACCTCAAATCCGGCGGCAAGGATCCGTTCGCGATACATGTCGCGGATGGTCGTATCGTCGTCAGCGATGAGGATTCGTTTTCCTTTAGAGTCGGTCATATCTCCCTTTCACGGCAGTTCCAGCCTATAGAGATTGCCGGTCGCCGTAAAGAAGAATGACTCCCCCTCACCCGGGAAGACAAACAAGTTCTGGAGGCCATTAACACGAACATTGACCGCTCTCTTGCGGTTAGTGGCTAGGTCGAATGACGACAGACCTTCCTCTGTGGCAACAATAGCATGGGAAGACCCTAAGGCAACATGGCTGATTGAGCTGTCGAACTGTCTACCCTCGGTCGTCTGCCTAGTCGTAAGATCAAAACGCATAAGACGAGTGGAATCAGTGCGCGAGACGAACAGAACGTTCGAACCATTGACCCAAACAGAGGCTTGTTCGGCAAACGAGGTCGCCTGCTTGGTGGCAAAGTCAACGAAGAACAGTTTGTCTTCCTCTTCATCAGCACCCCCGGTAACTATGAGGCCCTCGTCCAGATGGGCATCAATTTGTGAAACCAGGACACCTTGAATGTGCATCAGGGTCTGACGCTCCGATCCATCCGGTTTAGCCAAGCTCACATCTCCCGGATCATCCCCTGCAAAGTAGTAGACGATTTGGTCATTCCCAGCCCAGGTAACACTCCCATAATCGGCGTTGACAAAGGATAGCTTGCGGTCGGCAAGATTGTAGAGCCAGGTGAGGATAAGTCCATCATCTTCTCCATCGCGGAACAGTGGGTCGGCGCTTTTCGTGGCAACGTCGTTAATACTCCGGATCAATGCCCGTTGGAAATCGGGCGCCCAAAGGACAGTGTCAACATTGGGGAAGGATTCGGAGAGCGGGGTAATAGTACCGTCAAACTCTACCTTGGAAAGCTGGCTCGTGACGCGATTAAACAAGTAAACCGATTGGTCAGCCGTGTTATAGGCCAAGGAGCTCGGCTGTAGTGCCGAAGCGATCATGGTCACGGTCGCGTTCCCGCGCCGGCCGACCACGAAGTACCCTATCACAATCGCGGCAAAAAGTGCGATCAATCCAATTAGTTGGGCTCTAGTAAGTTGCATGTTTCTGCTCACCATCCGACGTGGATGTGATTAAAGTGGGCTTGTTGGGTTGCCGATGGCCAGTATCCAAAAGAAACTGGGTTGCCATCATCAACATTATATTGTTGGAATTGTCCGGTGATAATTTGTCGGACCCCAAGCGCCGCCCGATGGTCAAAAAAATACTGCGCGAGGGCTTCGATGTTAGCGGTGTCGATGGCGTCCCCCGTCCAGTGTCGGGAAATACGGTTGGATCCACTAACAAGTCGAGTATGGTGATCGAGAACTGCTGTCAGGTGGACGCGAACCCCACTATCAATTACTAACCCAATTAACCCATTACAGATATTCGGATTGACCGGAACGGCTTCCCCCACAGGGTCATCGGGCGGAAACCCAATCTCGCGTAAGATCGATCCCTGTGGTAAGCCGACGCGGTCGTTACTGTAGCTATAGGTGAGTGCGCTCGCGCTGGCAAGCCGAGCACAATCGCCAGTCAGAGGCGGAGGCGGTCCTGGCGGACCCGGGGGCCCAGGCGGACCCTCCGGTGTTCCTCCTGGTTCCCGCGGGTTGTTGACCCCCAGCCGTTGTCCGGCTTCACCCGCGCCGACGGCAAAAAGGAAAATGGTCGCAATGACCAAGACCGGGGTCCCCCACCTGGCCAAAATCGCCGCTACCTTCCAAGTAGTCTCGTGGGGTTGAATATCGGCGCCGAGCTTCTCGCCCAGCTTTTGTTTTGCCTTATTGACGACAGCGTTTTTGGCCGCATTCCGTAGAAACGCGCCGGCGGCAGCAACAAGGGGTATAGGCATTAGGCTTCCATCTTAGGAGGTTTGTGGGCAGCTCGAGCACCCGCGACAGAAAGAGCAACAGGAGGTGGAGCAACCGGTTTTTGGGTAGTCAAGGGAAAGGCCACGGTAAAGGTCGATCCTCGTCCGATGCTACTTGCTACCTCTATCTTACCACCCATAAGCTCAATAATGTTCTTCGTAATGTAGAGTCCCAGGCCGGTGCCAGTGATGCCCTGCGTGTGCTCGTTCTGAATGCGATAAAACTTCTCAAAGAGGTGCTTTCTGTCCTCTGGACTCATCCCGACGCCGGTGTCGCTGACAGCCAGACTCGCTACCCGCCCGCCTTTGGCAACCGACACCGTCACCCCGCCTCTCGGCGTGTATTTCACGGCGTTGCCGATGATATTCACGAGTATTTGCCTGACTCGTTCCGGATCGGCAAAAACAAAAAATTGAGAATTGAGAGTCGAGAATTGAGATTTTTTTTCTTTCTCCATTTTCAATTCTCCATTCTCCATTCTCGCCATCTGGCGGGCAGGGTCTTCAAAATGGAGCGACAATCCCTTCGTATTGGCCTGTGGCGTCAGTTCTTCAACCACTTGGCGGATAGCGAGAAGTAAATCCATCGGCTGCGGGGTAATCTTAATGCGCCCTCCTTCGATCCGGGAGACGTTCAACAGATCCTGGACGAGTTCGGTCAGCCGCTTGGAGGTCACCCGCACCCGCTCCAAATACTCCCGGGCCTTGGGGTCCACCTTGCCCATCCCCTCATCCAGAATCATCGACAGATACCCTTGAATCGTGGAGGTGGGAGTTAAAAGTTCGTGGGAAGCAATGGAGACAAACTCGGATTTGAGCTGATCTTCTTCCCAAAAGCGAGCTTTTTCGATGGCACCGGCCGTCTCGTGAGCGACTATTTCCAAAAGATCAAGGTCAGAGGTGGTGAAGATGTCTCCCGAAAGCTTCTCGGAGAGGATGAGAATGCCGATGAGCTGATCTTTGACCACCAAGGGCAGGGCCACCGCCGCACCCAACGCGGTGAGGCGCTTATGGACCTCCCCGACAATCGGAGGGACTCGACCTCCTTCTTCAATCCGTCGGGACAACTCTTCGGTGACCAAGGCAAAATGCCGACGCTCGTTCTGGTCCCGCCGACCCTTAAACCGACTCTCAAAGTGGGCGATCAACGGGTCGTTTTTCTCCAGTTTCAACTTGGCAATGCCCCCGAACCCAATCTCTTTGACTCGCTTGACCTCCACTCCTTCTTTATAGCGACGCAAGACGAACGTCGCCGCCCGCCGCATGCGCATCGCTTTGACCAGGGTTTGCATGAGGCCTTGCAGGGCCTCGTCGAGATCAATGACTCCGGAAAGGGTTTTGGAGAGCTCCCGCAACACATCCTCTGGTTTGTACTCGCCGACAAAAAGATATTTGTCCGTGGCCGCCACCAGCCACTTTCTAATCGGGTCAAAACCGAAAGCAACGACCAGCGCAGCGATCAGATTGGGCAGGAAAGTCTCCCGCGACACGCCGGTTGTCGTTCCAAAGAGGGAGCCAAGGGTGAAGATGATCAAAGAGTACGTACCGATTACAAAGGAAAGAAGACCCGAATAAATCACCGTTTTACGAACAATGACCCGAATATCGAAAAGCCGGTGGGCGATGATCGCGTAGGCCGTGAATCCAGCCAGCGCGATAACACCGATAGGTCCGTAATTGGGCAGCAGCTCATTGCCAAGTAGGGGAGCAATGAGGTCTGTCGCAATCGCAAACACCGAGGCGAGGAAGATGCCCATGGCAAGATACAAGATTTGGCCGCGGGCAGAACCAATTGCCCTCCTCAAGTGCCAATTCAGAATAAAGATGACGGTTAAGAAAAAGAGAACGACATATAAGAGGAAGACCGGAAACAACGGCCCGTAGACCACCTTATCCACTCCATCAGCTCGCATCCCGGAAGCAACAAGGAGGTCTCCCAGGGCTAGAAAGGAGATCGCAAACCCTGAAACAAGTGAAATGATTCGAAGGTAGCGACTGTACTCCGAGATTGGCTTTGGGAAGATCAGGATGAATTCTACCAGCGAGAGCATAACGAGTGCCGCGGCGAGAAAAGTCGAACGAACCCAAAAGACAAACCACTCGGGTGCCGCAAGTTGGACGAGTCCGTTGGTAAAAAGCCAAAACACCACCGCACAAGAAAAATAGAAGTAGTACCGGTTGACCGGGTGGCGGACTCCTCGTTGCAAGACAAAGATACCTAAAAGGAGCGTCAAACTGGCGATAAAGAACTGTAGTCCGCCCAGGAAGAAATTATTCTCCATGGGAGACATTCCTCCGAGACGAATGCGAGTAGTCTAGCAACTGCCCCTCCTTCACTGGACCGTTATCCAAGATACCGACGGGCGACCTTCTCCATGGTCGAAACCAGGTGATCCATGTGTTTTTTTTCGTGGGTTGACATCATGGAGAGACGAATCCGACTGCTGCCGCGGGGGACTGCCGGCCACCTGATGGCTGGAGCCAAGATGCCCTGGGCAAAGAGATCTTTGGCCACTTGAATGGCATCTTCTTCACGACCAATGTGGACAGGAATGATGGGTGTATCCTTACTGCTCAACGTGCTAAAACCTTTCCGCTGTAGTTCGGAGCGGATGTAGACACTGTTTTCGTGCAGACGTCGCCGTCGCTCTGTATCATGCTGCACGACCTCAAGTGCCTCAAGAGCCCCGTAGGCAATCGCACCCCAGATTGCTCCGGAAAAGACGTAGGTTCTGGCCCAAATCCGTAGGTAGTCTGTCAGGGCTTTCTCTCCGGCAATAAACCCGCCCAAAAGGCCCAATGCCTTTGAATAGGTACCCATTTGGATATCGATACCGTCTTTGAGTCCGAAGTACTCGAGCGATCCCTTCCCAGTTGCCCCCAGAATGCCGGTGGCATGGGCATCGTCGACCATGAACAGGGCACCGTACTGCCGACAAAGAGCAATCAGTTGTGGGAGTAGGGCGATATCTCCATCCATGCTAAATACCCCATCGGTTATGACGAGCTTCCGCTTCGCCCGGGAGTGTCGCAGTTTCCGTTCCAGATCCTCCATATCACTGTGCTTGTAAATCGTGCGCTTGGCCTTGGCGAGCCTAATGCCATCGACGATGCTGCCATGATTGAGTTCATCACTGAAGATTTCCGCTTCTCCACCAAAGGCTCGTCGGAAAAACGAGGATACCGCGGCAGCAGGCGGGAATGGCGGGAGGTTAGTTATGGCGGGTACCGTCCCTATGTTCGCCAACACCCCCGTGGTAAAGACAACCGAATCTTCGGCGTCCTTGAATCGGGCGGTGGCTCGCTCGAGCTTAAGGTGTGCATCTAACGTGCCCGAAACTAATCGCGCTCCGGTCGGGTGTAACCCGTATCGCTTGATCCCCTCGATCACGGCATTTTTCAAGATAGGGTCGTTGGCTAAGCCCAAGTAGTTTGCTGAACAAAAGACCAAAATCTTCCTGCCGTCGATCGTTGCGACAGGGTCGCTTGCCACACCCTCGATTACCTTCACATCGGGGTAGAGATCCCGATCGCGAAGAAATTTGATCGCTTTTCGTATTTCTTCCATAACAAGTTACCTCCATTCTATCAGGAAAGGGTGAGGCATCGAGCGATGGCAGTGCAGTCGTATCACCAACGCAGCTGGGGTTCGTCTTGACGATACAGGGCGGCAACCTTCTGCATAATACCGGCAGTCGCCCGGTCGAGCTCGGGTTCTAAATCTTGCGGATCAATGGCGCCGACATGAAATGGGGCCCCGAAGCGGACGACCATTCGGCAACGCCGCAGCAAAAAATTTCCGACGGTGAGGTAGTTAGAAGAATAGTACGAAACGGGTAAGACTGGTACGCCGGTTGCTGAAGCGAGGGCGGCTGCGCCCATCCTGCCCTGACCAAGCTTTAGCCGGTCGGGCACAATATGGGCTTCCGGGAATACCATGACGGCAGCACCACCATGCAGGAGGCGGGATGGGGTCTTCAGGGACCGATCGAGCCCTTTCTTCTTGTTCGCTCGGAAAGCGCCGAGAGACCAGAGGAGGAGGTTTAGACCAGGGTAAGTAAACAGTCTGTCCTTGGTCATGAAATAGAGCGGCGAAAGATCCGGCCGCGCCTGGAGAATCGCTGCCCCGACCACAAAGGGGTCAACCATGCTTTTATGGTTGGGGGTGATAAGAAACGGTTTTTCGATATGCTGGAGATGCTCGGTGCCATGCACTTCCAGACAACAAAAAGTTCGAAACAGGAAAAGGACGAATCGAGTCATCGCAAGCTGCCAGAGCCGAAGTATCATATCCACTCCATTGTAAGGTGTTTCGGACGACTTGCTCAAAGAAAACGGATAAATCTAGCACAATCAGGTTCAAAAAACAAGAATCTTGCGGGTGAATTCATGCAGTCATTCGTATGAAATTCGCACTTCGTATATGATTGAATAAATGAAACAGCGAGGGGCACACACTGCGTTAGAAGTGGAGCACAAATACGCCCGGTATGCCGAAATGGCATCCTGGGTGGTCATGATTTTGGTCTTGCTCTTTGTGCGCTTCATTCCCCAAGAGATTATTGATAAAGATTCGGTCTACTACTTGGCGGGCGGGATCATGTCTTTTGCCCTGCTCTACTATTACGTCTTCACCAAGTATCTTAACCCCCGCCAGCGTTTCTGGATCAAAAACGTGACCGACGTCGTCTTTATTGCGATTTTGATTCACCTTTTGCAGGACTTCAAAACCTTTTTCTTTGCCCTCTACCTCCTGCCCCTCATTTCCGCTGCCCTCTACCTGAATGTCATCGACTCGCTCCTTCTTGCGACCACGGCCGTCCTCTTTGTCGGGGCGGAAATCTTCCTCCAATCCCAGGAGCTCATCCAGCCCGAACGCTTGATCATCGGCTCCTGGCAGATCGCCTTCATGGTCTTTATCACCCTTTTTACGCGGTTTCTGGCCTTGCAGTTAGTCGAGGAACGGTCGGCCAAAAAACGGGCCGTCCGAGAATCGGTACGGGCAGGAGAAATCTCTCGGATTCAACGCGACTTCATCGCCCAGTCCGGCCACCAGCTTTTAACTCCCCTCTCGATCATCCAGGGCAACGTGTCCCTCTTTTTGGCCGGCACGCTCGGGAAAACCTCCCCCAAACAAAAAGAATTTTTGGAGACAATCTACCGGCACACGCAGCGGTTGGTCAAAATTGTTGACGAGATGATGCGCTTGGCTTCGGCCGAAGAACGGCGAGCTACCTTACATGTGCAGCCAAGCGACTTGAATGAACTTGTTGAGACTGCCGTTGATGAGATGCGCCCCCGCGCCGAAGAGAAGGGGCTCAAGGTACACTTTGAAGCGGCAGGAGGCTTACCGAAGCTCTTGTTGGACCCGGACAAAATCGAGCAGGTCATCCTCAATGTCATGGATAACGCCGTCAAGTACACCAAAAAGGGCCTCATTTTTATCACCGTGAAAAAAATGCCCGGCAGTTGGGTGCAGGTTGCCGTCAAAGACACCGGACCGGGTATAAAGGCGGAAGACCAAGGCCACCTCTTTGACCGGTTCTTCCGGGCACCCGACATCCAGCAGGTCGCCAAAGAGGAAGGAACCGGTTTGGGGCTCTCGATCGCCAAAGTCTTGATCGAAAAGCACGGCGGAAAAATTTGGTTCGAGAGCGAATACGGCAAGGGAAGCACGTTTTACTTTAAGCTGCCTGTTGCCCACTAGAAGAAAGTCTAGTATGTATGGAGGAACGGAGGAAATATGCGAGTTTTAATCATCGATGACGAAGACGACGTCTTGACCATGTACAAGGAACGGCTGGAGGCCGACAAGTTCGAAATTGAAACCGCCAGCAACGGACAGAAAGGGCTGGATCTTGCCTTCGCCAACCCGCCGGACGTGATCTTGCTTGATATCATCATGCCCAAATTCAACGGGTTGGACGTCTTGCAGATGCTCAAATCCCGCACGGAAACGAAGGACGTGCCGGTGTACTTACTGACCAATTTGCCGGAAGAAGCCTCGGGTGAAAAAGCGAAACAGCTCGGCGCGGCTGGCTACTTAGTCAAAGCCAACAACGAGCCTTCGACGGTAGCCAACCTCCTCAAGGGACTGGCAAGCGCGCAGAAACGGGAATAGAAAATATTGCCAAATGGCCGAAAAACAGGTATAGTGACGCCGTTTAGCGAGTGACTTGGCGCCATCGTCTAGTGGTTAGGACGCAAGCTTCTCAAGCTTGTAACACGGGTTCGACTCCCGTTGGCGCTACCACCGAGTCAGACTCGGTTCTCACAAAAAATCATCTATCGTCGGCACGTCAGACGTGCCATAAGTATATCCGAGGATGACCCGGTGAGCCGCGTGAGACGCGGACATTTCACTGTGTTTCCCCCATCCGCTGCAGCAACTCCTCGACAAAATCAGCCAGGGCCACATGGGAGACCTCGCCTTTGACCACATACCCGTCGCACCCGGCTTTGGTGGCGTTTTCTTTGTACTCCGGGTTGGGGTAAGCAGTCACGATCACAATGGGGATCTTTTTTGTTTCCGGGAGGGACTTTAAGACCTGCAGGACGTGCATGCCGCCCTCTTTGGGCAACATAAGGTCCAACAGGATAATCGCCGGCTGTTCCTCGAGCGCAGCCTGAATCCCTCGCTTGCCATCGCGGGCGTCAACCACTCGCCAGCCGCGGTGGGTGAAAATTTCCGTGTAGAGCCGAACGACCTCGGGGTCGTCTTCGACGACGAGGATGGTCCGCTTGTCCATCGCACCTTCTAAAGAATGAGATTCGAGAGGGCCAGCCCGGTCTCATGCGCCACCCGGGAGCCGACGGCGGTGACGATGTTGCCGTCGACCACAATGGTCTGCTTGACTAATTGT
>Ga0187892_10006377_pt1 | contig 17550 bp, 17 predicted proteins | sample MA1701073metaG_FD_139345 | JGI IMG/M metagenome (GOLD analysis project Ga0187892, IMG submission 139345) | Bio-ooze microbial communities from a basaltic lava cave in the Kipuka Kanohina Cave System on the Island of Hawaii, USA - MA170107-3 metaG ... | reverse complement strand
TGTTCGTCCATCACGCCGCGAAGCAATTCGAACTTTCCGGCAATCCGCGCTTCGTCATCCATGCCCCTATGCTACGCAACAGCATGCTACTTGTAAAGGTTATTTGCTGACGACGACTTAGTCCTTTAGCCGCGCTGCGATCTGCGCAACGTGCCGGTCTTGAAACCGTGCACCTTCGAGTTCGTTCGCACTTGGTTGGCGTTCGCCTTGGCCGGCCAGCGTCGAGGCACCATATGGCGAGCCCCCCGTGATCTCGTCCATGCGCATCTGGCCCTTGAAGCTGTAGGGAAGACCGACGATCACCATGCCGAGATGCAGCAGCACAGTATGGGTCGACAGAGGTTGTCTCGTACCGGCGCGAAGAATGTTACTGTCGCGATCGGGAAGTTCCGCTGCTCCGATAAAGGTAACCTTCTGCTGCCTGGGGTTGAGGTAGACTTTTTCCAGGACCAGCCCGTACTCCGCAGGCTCAAGCCAAAGGCGCTGCTGCGATGATCGCATGAAAGACTCGGCTCCGTCGGCCGCCGAACGTCGGCCCCAAGTGTGGGCGCTCCCCTCCCGTACAACGGAGGGGATATAGCGGTCGGGCCTCCATGCCTTGCGCACCTCCATGTCCCACAGCATGGTGCGGATGGACGTGAGCGGTTCGCTCGTGCGGTAGTGCTCGGCGAGCACCCGGTTGACGTCGACTGGAGGCAGCTCGAATCCTGTGTTGCTGGGATCGGTCCAGGCCCGCTCAAACTCGCCTTCATGATTAAGCTGGCTGATCGAATTCGAGTCTTGCATAACCGTCTCCTTCTTGGCAGTGGCACCGCTGGCAGCGCTGGTGGTTAAAGATGTGGCGGCAAGTCTCAGAGAACCCGTGCCCAGAAAGTTGCGTCGGTTCGCTCAAAGCTCCTAACGATGCGGTCACGAAATGGTGACCGCTGGGTTACCCGTGCTTCCCTGTGTCCGCGAGACAGAGCGTTCGCGTTCACCAATGCGATCTGGTTGTGCAATTTCATAGCGCTGTCCTCTTTCAACTACTCGGCTCATCAAGAGCCCATATTCAAGGCGGACTCAGGGCGAGCTTGCCAAGATAATGATCGAGCCGATCAGCGGCGGAATGGCCATGATGCCGCTGTCGAGATAGTCGGCGCCGCGCTCTGTCGCCCACTTGGCCATGTCGCGGGCTTGCGCCGGTGTGCCATTGCTGAGGTTGACCAGCACGCGGCCGGAGAGGGCATCGCCCCTTGCACCCAGTGCTTCGTACACGGTGTCGTAGTTCAACAGGCAGACGACTACCAATTTGCTCGCCGCCACCGCATCGGCTACGGTCGCGGCGCGAACCGCACCCTTGGCGACGAGGACATCAGCCTTCCCGACCGAACGGTTCCACACGGTCGTTGCGTGATTCCGGTTCAGGAAGGCGGCGGCCAGCGCCGAACCCATCGCGCCCAGACCGATCACCGAAACGTCGCTCATCATTGTGTCGTTCTTCATCGCGTTTCTCCTTCTCTCGGCATCTCTCTACCGATGCCAGCGCTCCTGTCACAGATCAGGATGCCTCCGGGGCCAGGATGTTGCCCCCTGGAATGCCACACCCGCCCGCACTAGAAGCGCCTCACGCAGGTGCCCGGCAGCCAGTTGGAAACCGATCGGCATGTCCGCGTCGTCGAAACCGCCCGGGAGTGTAATCGTCGGGTTCCCTGTCATGTCGAAAGGGCAGGTGTAGCGCTGGAGCTTGTCGACCAATTCAGGTTGCTCACCGAGCGTCCGGATCGTCTCCAGCGTCAGCGGCGCGAACGGATGCACCGGGAGCAGCATAAGATCGATCTCCTTGAACAAGGCATCGAACCGTCCGCGCAGCGCCATGCGTCGCAAAAGGATGCGCTGATAATCCACGCCGGAAAGCGCGCGGCCTGCCTCCACGACGGACGCCAGAACCGGGCCATAATCCTCCTTGCGTGAGGGATAGGTGCGCTCATGCGCCACTGCCGCCTCGACCGCGCAATTTGAGGGCCAGTCGGCGACGGCATCGCTCACATCCGGTACGCGAACCTCGACCACCTCCGCGCCGAGGAGGCCGAGCGCCTCTTCGGCCTCCTTGAGCACCTGCTGCGTGCGAACATCGACATCTTGCCCGTTCCAGTCGCGGTCGATGCCGACACGTGCGCCGCGGAGGTCGTCAGAATCGGTCATAGCAATGTCGGCGACCGGCGCCTTAAGCGCCGTGGGGTCGCGTGGGTCGTGCCCGGCGATCGCGCTGAGGATCAGTCCCGCATCGGCAGCGCTCCTAGCCAACACGCCGACATGGTCCAGCGAAGCCGCGAGCTCGAAGACTCCATGCCGGCTGACCCGCCCCCATGTCGGCTTCAGCCCGGTGATCCCATTGGCGGCCGCCGGCCAGCGGATCGAGCCGCCCGTGTCCGATGCGATAGCGCCATGACAAAGACCTGCCGCGACCGCAACGCCAGGACCGCTCGACGAGATGCCTGGCCAGTAACTCGAGTGCCACGGGTTCACCGGCGGAGTAACCGAGGGATGGTGATCGGAGTAGGCACCCTCGGTCATCTCGAGCTTGCCGAGCAGAATCGCACCCGCCTCGCGCAGGCGTCGGACAGCCGTCGCATCCTCCTGCGGTCGGAAGTTACGGTAAATGGACGTCCCGTTCGCGGTCGGCACGCCTGCCGTCCAGAACAGATCCTTGATGCCGAGCGGCACGCCGTGAAGCGGACCGCCCCGCCGGCCTGTGGCGATCGCCCGCTCCGCGTTCCGCGCCTCGATTACTGCGGCGTCTGCTGTGACCAGGGCGTAGCTGTGGAGTGCATCGTCGAGCGCGGCGATCCGATCAAGTTGTGCCTGCGTCGCCTCGATGGGCGACACCTGTCGCGCCTCGATCAATTTCGACAGCTCAGTGATGGGCAGGTAGTGAAGATCGCTCATGCGGCGTCCTCGGCGTATGCTGCATCGCGCTCTTCCGCGAGCACGCTCGCGATGAAGCGCGCGATCGGGTCGCCGTGCCCGACGTCAACATAGGCCATTGGAACGCCGCGCACCTCTACGTACTTGCGATAGCTGTCGTTCTCGGTGGATATTTCGGATTTGTCGTTCATTGCACTCTCCTTAGGTTGAGATGTCATCCGATATGAAATTCATGCTGCCATCAGATGCTCCGGGCGGATGGGCACTTCCCTGACGCGAACGCCGGTCGCGTCGAAGACCGCATTCGCGATCGCGGCGCCGATCCCGGCCGCTCCGAGCTCACCGATGCCGCGTGCCCCTAGAGGTCCGGCGTACCCGTCAAACTCCTCGACGAATGACACGTCGATCTCCGGAACATCGGCGTTGACCGGGACCAGATAGCCGGCGAGGTTCTTGGACAGGAAACGGCCGAGGCGGCCGTCCGTCTCGGATCGTTCGAGAAGCGCTTGGCCTATTCCCCAAGTCAGCCCGCCGATCATCTGGCTGCGCGCGTTTTTCGGGTTGATGATGCTTCCTGCGCTGTAGACTGCGACGATGCGGCTGACGCGCGGGATCGGGATCGCCTCGTCTACTCTCACTTCGACAAAAATCGCCCCGAAGCTGCAGATCGACACTGGACATTGATCGTCGTCGGGCGACCAGACGCCATCCGCCGAGAGCTTCTCCGCACCCGACCTCCTCAGCGCCCTCAGGTACCCGGCAGGCGTCTTTGCGCCAAAACCCGCCAGCATCGCCTTCAGTTTCGTCGCCGCGTCATGCACCGCCGAGCCGACGCTCATCGTAGTGGTGGATGCGACACTGAACGGCGCCGCCGGCAGTAGCGTGTCGCCCAATGCCATCCGCACGTGCTCCACGGGCATACCCAGCACGTCCGCCGCGACCTGCGCGAAGATCGTGTACGAGCCCTGGCCGATTTCCTGGGTGCTGGTCTCGATCAACACCTGTCTGGAGTGATCCAAGCTCACGCGGGCCTTCGCCGGAAAACGGTAGGCTGTCAGGATCGCGGTCGCCATGCCGTGCCCGACGAGATCACGGCCTTCGCGACGCATCCGCGGAGCGGGCCTGGGCTGCGACCAGCCGAACCGCCGGGTGCCCATCTCGTAGCACTCGCGCAGTTTCTTCGACGAGAAGGGTTTCCCCTTGCCGGAGTCGACCTCGGCATAGTTTTTCAGCCGCAGCTCGAGCGGATCCATCCCGAGCTTGTGCGCGAGCTCGTCCATCGCGCTTTCGACGGCCACCAGCCCGAGGCCGCCCAGCGGCGTGCGCAGATACACCGGGTTGCCGCGATGCAAACGTACGACCCGGTGCGTGGTCCGAATAGACGGACATGCATAGAGCGGTGCCGTCTCCAGGCCGGGCCCCTCCACATAGTCGCCGGCGAATGAGCCTGCGACGACACTGTCGTGGCGTATGCTCGTCAACCTACCATCGGCGCCGGCACTGAGCGCGACCGCCTGACGCGATGCGGGCTGATAGCCGTGCGCCGTATAGCTCTGGGCGCGCGTCAGCACCAATTTGACGGGGCGCCCGAGCTCATGCGCAGCCACCGCAGCGAGCACCTGGTGAGGCCATCCCCAGCTTTTGCCGCCAAATCCGCCGCCGAGGAACTCGCATGTCACCCGCACGCGCGCAGGATCGAGCTGCAGCGCCTGGGCGAGGACATTCCGGGTGTTTACCACACCTTGGGTCGCGTCGTGGACGAGAAGATCGCCGTCGCGCCACTCTGCCAGAGTGGCCGAAGGCTCCATCGCGTTGTGGTGGCGATCGGACGTGACGTACGTCTCTTCGAGCCTCACATCGCTTTCGGCCCAGGCAGCCTCGACATCGCCGATTTCATTATCCGGCTCCTCGCCCACGAACGTCCGCACCGCCTCGGCCCGGTCGAGGCCGTCGAGAAAGTCCGCCTGAAACGCCTCCTCGCGATAGCCGATGCGGACGCGGCGGGCGGCCTCGATGGCGCGCTCCAGCGTGTCGGCCACTACGAGCGCTGCGGGCTGGCCCTCGTAGATGATCCGGTCATCTTGCAGGGGAAGCACGGTTCCGCTCTCGAACACGCGTTCCACATCGGCCAGCTTCGGCATGTTGCGATGCGTGAAGACCGCAACGACGCCAGGCGAGGCGGTGGCGAGCGCCGGATCGACGGTGATCCGAGCATGGGGCCGGGTGGCGGGAACGATGACGGCGTGCAGCGCACCGTCCACATGCAGATCGCCAGTGTAGCGTGCGCGGCCGGAGACCTTCTGCGGACCATCGACCCTGGTGAGAGACTGGCCGACGCCGTCAGGCGTTTTTGCACGCTCGCTATTCATCTTCGCCGCCCGCGGTCTGCAGCACCCTGACCACGCCGCGCTTGGCGAGTTCGATCTTGAAGCCGTTGTGGCGCCCGGGCTTCGCCGAAGAGAAGTCCTCATCCAGCGCGCTCCTCAGCGCACCCGGATCGCAGAGGGAGACGGCGCGCAAGCGCCACGGCCGAGGCGCCACGCCGCCGAGCGCGATACGGACCTCGCGAATGTACGAATCATCCGCGTCGATCCCAGCCGCGACCGACACCAGCGCAAACTCGTAGGAGGCACGTTCGCGTATCTTCAGATAGTGCGATCGTCGGGCGACGGCGGCGCTCGGCACATGGATCGACACGATGATCTCGCTTCGATCGAGCACGGTCTCGTGATGTGGCGCATCGCCCGGCAATCGATGGAGCTCCGCAACCGGGATCATGCGGGATCCCTGCGCCCCTTCGACATGAACAGTGGCATCCAGCGCTGCCAAGGCCACGGCGAGATCGGACGGGTGCGTCGCGATGCACGTCTCGCTTGCACCAATCAGGGCCGCGTAGCGATCCTCGCCCTCAATCGCTGAGCATCCACTGCCGGGCTTGCGCTTGTTACAGGGGAGCTCGACTTCGGCCCTGAAATAGGGGCAGCGGGTGCGCTGCAACAAATTGCCGCCCATCGACGCCATGTTGCGGATCTGCGGAGAAGCGCTCTGAAGCAGCGCTTGCGACACCGCGGGGTAGTCGCGCTTCACCGCCTCGTGCTCGGCCACATCGCTCATTCGCGCAAGCGCGCCCATTTGTAGGCCGCTCCTATCGACGATGATTTCGGCGAGATCAGGGAGCAGGTTGAGATCGATGATCCGCTGCGGCGCGACGATGCCTTCCTTCATCCAGTTGAGCAGTTCCGTGCCACCGGCAATGACCATCACGTCCGTCTGCGACGCCGCAGTAATAGCGTCGGACAATTTTGCTGGCGCAATATAGGAGAAGGGCTGCACTAATCAGATCCCCTCGGTGTCCGCGCACGCGCGCACGGCAGCGGCGATCTGAGGATAGGCCGCGCAGCGGCAGATGTTGCCGCTCATGAACTCGCGAATGTCCTCGTCTGAATGGGCATGTCCCTCGCGAATGCATCCGACGGCCGACATGATCTGTCCGGGCGTACAATAGCCGCATTGAAAGGCGTCATGCTCCAGGAAAGCTGCCTGCACGACATGCAGCCTGCCCGCGGGCGCCAGACCTTCGATCGTCGTGATCTCCTTGTTGCCGGCCATGACCGCGAGCGTCAGGCACGACAGCGCACGCCGTCCATCGATATGCACGGTGCAGGCACCGCATTCCCCACGATCGCATCCCTTCTTCGTTCCAGTGAGCCCGAGCGTTTCGCGCAACGCGTCGAGCAGCGTCGCGCGAGTGTCGACATGGACGTGATGCGTGATGCCATTGACCCGTAGCGCAACGGCGTAAGGCGCCACGGCATCGACCGCCAGTTGGGGAAACGATGCGGATCCGATCGCGGAGGCAGGCTTCTCATTCATCTCGTCATCCATCAATCAAGAGACAGTCACCACCATCTCAATGGGCTCGCGGTGGGAGAGAACAGTGGCTTGTTCTTGAGCGTTCGCTTCGTCATCAAAACGCGCTTTTAACAACGCCGCCGTCTACTGGCAGCGGGGCGCCGGTCATCGCCGATGAAAGCGGGCTGGCAATGTAAGTGACCAACGAAGCCACCTCGTCGGGCGAGGCGAATCGCTTGATGAGCAATGTTGGCGCATCCTCTATTCAGATGCCACCCAATCCCCAAACTGCGCCCGCTGGAATGGAATTCTTAAGGCGAGTACGCCTATTCTTCATATGGTTCCTCTGTTCGCGGAGCATTAGGTACTTGCTGATCGAGCGACTGACGATACATGACGCACCCCTGCATAAACTGCGGCCAGTCCGGCACCACAGGAAGAGGATCCGTTTTTTCCGGCAACAGACTCCAGAGCCAAGATGGTGCCAACAAAGGTCGTGTCCGATACTGTCACGATGCCGACAGATACGGATACCTTGCCACAGCGTCTTGACTTCCGCAGTCAGCTCCTCCCGTGTCATCCCGTCCAAGTCTTTATCCATAATCCTTTTCCTCTAGCCAGCTAATCACATGCTTGGTATTTTGAGCCGCTCCTTGCACTGATGATTTCATCGCCTAACTCGAATGCTTCGCTCTCGCTAACCGGCCGCACTCGACACCGGACTATGAAGCAGGCTCAAACAGCTCCACCGGATTGCCATCCGGATCTTCCACCAGGATTTTCTTACCCCCGGGACCACCCACGATTTCACCGAGAAAGTGGATACCTGCCTGCTTCAGCTCAGCGACCCGAGAAGCCACGTCGTCGACTTCGAGGAGCAGTCGATTCCAGCCACCGGGTTCCGGGCGGCGTCCGTCGGGCATCGGGCGAGCAGCTGAGCTCTCCGGTCCACTGAGCCAAAGGGTAAGGTCGTCTCGCGAAACGTTGGCAATTGCCTGACCTATTTGACGTTCGAGCTTGAAACCGAGGTGCTGCGTGTAGAAAACGATGGAACGGTCAACGTCATTGACGAAATACCTGATTGCTGCCATTTCCGTATTTCCAGGGGGAAACCGGTATGGTCTACCCGACACCGTTTTCTGGTGATCATCTTGGGAGCTTGTGGCACGTTTCATTTACAATTTTAGCAATGCATGTGCCGCGTCCGAGTCGAACCGGTCAACAAATGCTTATTGTCGGTGCAAGGCGCTTAAACGGCGGGTTACCTTGAGTTCCAGGTTTCTGCATATGCGAAACGTGGGTGCCGGTCGGTAAGAGTTACAAAACGTGGAAGTAATTCTTACAGGATTTGCGGCGCTTTCGCTTTGCAAAGAACGTCTGTTCTTGGAGGCCGATGTATACCCACGACGTCTGAATGTGCGAGCTAATAATCTAGCGTAATGGGGATGTGTCCATGGCTGAGACGGTGAGCGATTTTATGGTACAGCGGCTGGATGAGTGGGGGGTTCATCGGTCTATATCGCGCCCGCCAAGCCCCGGCCCGATGGCGCCAAGCCGGTCGCGGCACAGGTGACAATCCCTGCTAACGTAGTTCCCGGCATGCAGCGAGCCACTGGCTTCGGCTCTGTGCACCATGTGCCGCAACTCCCGACCGGTTTCACCGATGTCTTCGAAAGCTGGTATGTCGAGGCAAACGGCATCCGGCTACATGCGGTAATCGGAGGGGAGGGGCGGCCGCTGCTTCTGTTGGCTGGCTGGCCGCAGAACTGGTTTGCTTGGTGCTATCTAATGCTCCCGCTGGCAAAGCAGTACTGTGTCATTGCGGTTGATCCGCGCGGTGTAGGTCTCTCCGACAAGGCTACAACGGGCTATGACTCGAAGACTCTTGCCATCGACATGTTCGCCCTGATGGCCGCCCTCGGTCATAAGCACTTCGCGATGGTTGGCCATGACATCGGTATGTGGACCGGCTACGCGATGGCTGCGGACCAGCCCGGCCGCATCAAGCGGATCGCGCTTGGCGAGGCCATCATTCCGGGAGTGTCGCCGTCGCCACCGCTCCTCAGCGACGATCGTCGGCTTAGCGACCTTCTCTGGCACTTCAACTTCAACCGGGCTCTCGAAGTCAACGAGCGCCTCGTAGAGGGCCGCGAGGAAATATATTTTGGCCATCAGTTCGCGACCAAAGCGGGTTCGCCGGAGGCTGTGCCCACCTATGCGCGGGGGTTCTATATCGACCAGTTGAAGCATGACCGCGAGGCATTGCGCGCAAGCTTCGATTACTACCGCGCCATCGACCAATCTATCCCGCAGAACCGCGAGCGCATGAAGACGAAGGTGACGATTCCCATGTTGGCCTTCTCGGAAGCCCTCGCTTCTGGTGACAGCGTTGAGAAGGAGCTCAGGTCGGTGGGGACGAACGTTCAGTCTGTCATTATTGAAGGAAGTGGCCATTATCCCGCTGAAGAGAAGCCGGAGGTTCTCCTAAAGGTCCTTCAGTCCTTCTTCTCCCCCTACGCGGCCGGATCCGACGCCTGACAGATTGAGCTTCATCTTCGCCCGCGCCATCGAAGACGAACGTCCGGCCCTGCTGGAAGACTTCAAGGCACGTCTTGGCTCTTAGGTTGCGCAACTAGCATCGGGTCGGCCGCATTTTAATTCCCTTCTATGTTGGATGGAGGAGCGTGTCTACTATCGCCGCCTGCGATAAGCCATAGGGCCAGCTCAAACTAGGTACCCGGCGTATTCTCCGCTAGCCGAAGCCCGAAAAGTCGGGCGCGATGAGTCGCCAGGGATCAGCGAGCGCATGAAATTACGGAACTGGAACGAGGAGGACGGATAGCCGTGGGGCAGCAAGAGCACGGGCGCGTTCTCGGGGCCGGCTCTCGGTAGAAGGAGGTTCCTGGATCACCTAAAGTCACCACTCCGAAGAACGTGCGTCGCTTGCAGAGTAGAACACGTAGCTATAGGACGTGACATCATGCTGACTTGAGCGAGAGTAAACCCTCCGAAGACGATCAACTTGTGTGCGGCCTTGCAGCACGCCACTTGAAAGAGCGAGATTTCTGGGAAGCATCGCCGGAAAACACACGATATCGGCCCAGTCGAGGTCATCCTCCGTGAAAGCTTTGCAGTTCAGGTCCACCAGGCGGATCTCATAGCGGCTGGGGGTCAACGCGCTGATGGTGCTAAGCCCAACTCGCGGCATCAGCGAGCCGCCGTTGTACATCATACGCGGCGCCTGCCTCACCTAACTCACCTAATGTCCTGCGAATTGTAACCCGCCTTTGAGAGCAATATCAGGCGATCGTGCTTGATCGCGACAGCTACCTTCTGGAGCTATGCCGAGACGTAGTGCTCGACCCGATGCGGACCAAGCTGCTAAGAACCCGCTCAACTTCCGGGCTTTCCCCACCCAACCGAACCGGGTGTTTGGCGCCGATTATTTTCAGAGATAGATTGAAGCCAAGCTTGCTTCACACATCGCGAAACAAAAGTCGGAACCGCGGCGGAGAGAAACTAGCGCTCGGTAGAGCGGAAATTCTTAATCTGCTCCCGAACTCCCAAGTCGTTCGCGGCGATATAACCAATAACCGAGTGAAGACAGTACGATATTGATGCCAGCTATAATCACGTTCGGGTACACTGGTATTCCGGCGAGTAGTGGCGGTTCTTCAGTTCCAGCATTAAGGCTCGTTCCCGGCACTAGCCAAGTGATGTAAAAGAAGGCAGACCAAAAAATTACAGGGATGAGCGCTGCCACCTTTACTCCTATATCGGGTTCTTTCGAATGCCGCCATATTAACCACAAGCCAAGAACTGACACGCCACATAGAAGATTCAACCTCGCCGCAGCGTGAAAACGAGCATGTCCGACCCATTCGGGATTGAACAAATGAGTAGTGCTCCAGTCTACGACCACAGATACGATTGCGCCGCTCACGATGACAAAGGTGATTAAGGTTCTCCCCCAGTTGCCCCGAACCATAAGTTACTTTCCTCCTAGTGTATCGCGTTTACTTTTCGGTGATCGACCACAGAACGGCCGACGATCAAAGCAAGACTCAGCGACATGTGCCGACTTTAGTGCGTTACCCGTATAGCGCCACCTTCGGGGGCTACACCTGCGGTGGCGCCAATATGGTCTTCCAGCAATCGAACGTCACCTACGGAAGATAAGATTCTGCATCGGTTGGTTGGGCGACGGCAAGCAAAATCAGTCCGCACTGCGCTGAAAGACATTCCCAGAGTAGCCTGCCGACTAGTGAGTGACCGCGATTCAAGACATCGCGTTCGTGTCGTTCGCTTGTGCTTGGCTTCGGTTGTCATTGTCGCTCAAGCTCCGCCGGGATAGTGTGCTCCATGCGCACTCCCAGCAGCCATGGCTCGATCCAGGCAGGTGAGGTCAGACGCGTCGAAGTGGATGTCGAGAGATGCAAGGTTTTCTTCGAGGCGAGATATGCTCCTAGTCCCAGGGATCGCTGCGATGTCGCTCCCTTGCGCTACTATTCAATTTGCGCCGGCGTAGGCCGTACGGTCGAGACGCCTGCCGCCGCAACGCGCGCGTCCCGTCCTTTGATCGCCATTTCAGCCAAATGCGCGTATGTAGTCGCGGACGAATTGCTCGAATGCGATGGGGTCACGCCCGGTGATATCCTCGACCGCCGGAGTTACCCGCGATGCGACGCCGCTTCGGTAGACTCGAAATAAATCGAGCAGGTGGTCGGCGTAAAAGCCGGGCACTCCGGCGGAAAGCATGCCCGTTTTCGCATCTTCGTCGGAGAGCGGAACGTAGCGGATCTGCCGGCCAAGCACGCGCGATAGGGCGTTCGCGGCATCATCATAGGACAACGCTTCCGGCCCGGAAAGCTCATATGCCTTGCCCTCGTGGCCACGAGTCGTAAGAACGCGCGCTGCGACGCGCGCGATATCTCGCACATCGATATGGCTGATTTTGGCGTCCGCGGCAGGCTGATAGATGGCGCCCTTGGACTTGATCGTCGCGGCCTCGTGGACGAAGTTCTGCATGAAGCCGTTTGGCCTGAGGAACGTCCAGGCGATACCCGATGCCTCAACCGCGCGTTCGACTTCCCGGTGAATCTTCGCCAGCGAGAACCGCTCGTCCGCGGCGCCCCAGATGGAGTGCTTCACCATGCGCTTCACTCCCGCGGCCTTCGCTGCGTTGAGGACGTTGATTTCCCGCTCGGCCTGCCCGCGGGCGCCGGCTCCGAGCAGAAAGACGGTGTCGACGCCCGCGAGCGCAGGCGGCAGCGTCTTGGGCTCGCTGAATTCGAGCGCTATAACGTCATGGCCTTCCGCCCTCGCCTTTTCGGCCTTGTGCGCCGAGTGATAGGCGGCGCGAAACCGGTGGCCCCCGGTTTTCAGCTCCTCGACAAGGGCGGTGCCGACGGTTCCGCTCGCCCCGGTTACAAGTATCATGGCGGTGCTCCTTTTTGAAGGTATCGACTCTAGAGATAACGGGGCGTATCGTAAATGCTTGCAAAGACGTATTTGCTAACCGATCGTCCCAGTCATGGATCTTCTTAGTGAAGTCCTGCGCGACCTGCGGCTCGAAAGCGCGGTGTTGTCCATGGGCGAGTTTCGGGCGCCATGGGGTTTCGAGAAGCGTGCCATCGAAGCGGCGCCTTTTCACGTCGTTGTCGAAGGGCATTGTCTACTCGAAGTCGAAGGCGGCCCTGCGATCGATCTCACGGCGGGCGACCTGGTCGTAATGCCCCAGGGAAGCCGCCATGCGCTTTTTTCAGAGCAAAGTGCTCCGCGCGCGGCCTTCAAGCAAGTGCTGGAGGTGAACGGCATCGGCGGGAGCTGGGCGCCGGGAAAGCGAATCGAGAAACTGGACCGGCTCCGGTTTGGCGACAGTGGCTCGCTCACTCGCATCGTCACCGGAGTTTTCGCATTCCGCGATCTGCGCCGCAATCCGCTCCTCGAGGCGCTTCCAGCGGTGATCCATGCGCGTGGCAGACTGGGACGCGGAGCGACCTGGCTCGAAACCTCGCTGAACCTTCTGATCGACGAATCGCTTTCCGGCAGACCGGGCTTCCAGACCGTGGCCGAGCGCGTCGCGGACATCGTCTTCGTGCAGGCGATACGCGACTACATCGCGAGCATCCCGGCCAACAGGACCGGTTGGCTGCGTGGGCTCACCGACCCGCAGATCGCGCGGGCGCTGTCACTCGTGCATGGACGGCCGGGCGAGCCATGGACCGTGGCCTCTCTCGGCAAGGCAGTGGCTCTCTCGCGGACGGTGTTTGCGAACCGATTCCGCACTCTCGTGGGCTCGAGCGTCATGGGTTACGTGACATCCTGGCGCATGCACCTCGCGGCTGACATGATCACAGGATCGAGGAAAACGCTTCCGAAGATCGCGAGCGAGGTGGGGTACGAGTCGGAGATCTCGTTCAGCAAGGCGTTCCGGCGCTGGGCGGGCGTACCGCCTGGGCAATACAGACGCCGCATGAAATCCTTGGGCGCGAGAGACTAAAGAATCGCTCCAGTTGCGCCGCGTCGAAGTCTCGGTGCTGAATCAGCGAGGATTCGAACTCAGGTGAAATTGCACTGCGAGCAGCCGATTATCCATAGCGAATGCTTGATAAGGACTGGCACCACCTGCTGGCACACAGAGAAAGTGAACACAGGTCTTCGGACTTTTGGAATCGCGTATACACGAGCAGCCGCTCCACTCATCTCCGGTCGGAACGTTTCATCGAGGCAGCGATATGTTCGCCGAGCATTATCGTGGTGAGATTTGTGGGCTCGGAGGGAATCTCGGGGAATATCGAGCCATCGATCACGCGCAAGCCCTGCACGTGGCGAACACGGCCGGCAGCGTCGACGACCGCGCTAGGATCATCCTCTCCACCCATTGGAACGGTCGAGGCCCAACCCTCGATGCCCTGCTGCTTCCATCGCGCAAAGTCGTTCGGTCGGGCCCGCATAGCAACGCCGACGTTGATCGCCGAACCGCCCCCCAAGACCCTGCCGCTTCTTGCGGGGATGCTGTACCCAAGTCTGCCGGGTTCGCTGTGATAACCCCAGTCGTGTTCCGTGCCGCCACCTACCCGGTCCGCGTTGGCCAGGTCATCTGGATAATTGTCGGGCGGATAGACGCGACCTGCTTCGAGGAGAAGAACCTTGCGTGCGGGATCTTCGCTCAATCGGTTGGCGAGCACAGCGCCCGCCGATCCACCGCCAACGATGATTGCGTCATAACCAGTCATAGTATCTTCTCCGTGTTGGAACGATTCCGATTTGTGCGAGCGGGTCGGGGAGTGTCCACGCCGCGTCCTGGACCGTGTTCTCTCCGACCGTCAGGTTCCAGTGCTGGCCGTCTCCCTTGTACGGACACTTTGAGAGGGTCTCGCTCCGTTCGAGCAAGTCGACCCTGACATCCTGCGGTGGCAGGCCGCATGGCCGGAACCGAGGCCCACCGGGGTGCCTTCTCCACGAGGTCGAGCGCACGCGCGGCGAGGGCCTGTAACGGCGATCGCCCGTGCCGATCATCCCGTCGTCTCGGGCGCCCGGCGGGCCCCGTCCGACTGCTGCTCGTCCCACAGCCGAAATCCGCCGATAAACGCGTTCTCGTTGTCCCCTATCCGTACGCCGGGTGGGAGGACCTTCAGGCGCTTGGCGTTCCCGCCGCCCACCACGACGTCGTCTACCTCCAGCGCCACCTTGAGCAGCGTCATCACCTTCGTCACGTGCCGGAGCCAGCGCTTCTGGCCGAGGCGCCTGAGTCCCCGCGCACCCACGTAGTCCTCGTAGGTGCGGCCCTTCCGGTACGGGAGGTGCGCGAGTTCCATCGGCTCGAGGACGTCATCGATGATCATCGCCGAGCCGAGGCCGGTGCCGAGGCCGAGAAAGAGCATGCGTCCGCCCCGGTAACTGCCGAGCGCCTGCATCGCCGCGTCGTTGATGACCCGCACGGCGCTGCCGAAGGCCTTGCGCAAATCGAAGCCCACCCAGCCGCGGGCGAGATTGTGCGGCTCGGTGATCGGACGCCCATGGACAACGACCCCGGGATAGCCGATCGACACGACGTCGTAATTCCTGTCCGCGGTGAGCCGCTTAACCGCCGCCACCATGTCGCGCGGCGTCATCGCCGGGCCGGACGGGATCTCGCGGGGCGTCCGGTGCCCGGTCGCTAGCGCCTTCACATGGGTCCCACCGATGTCGATCACAAGGACCCTCGGATGACGCGGTCTCGGGCTCGTCAGCATGCCGGGCTGTGCCATCCACCGATCTCCGCCGTGAGGATCCCCGCCTCCGGCGGCCCCCAGCTCCCGGGCTCGTATTCATGCACCGACGTCGGCGACCCGAGGATGGGTTGAACCACCGACCACGCGGCCTCGACCGCATCCTCACGCGCGAAGAGAGTCGCATCGCCCGCCATGGCATCGCCGAGCAGGCGCTCGTAGGCGTCCATCTCCTGCGCGTCCGCACGGTGAACCACCTTGAGCTCTGTCGGCTCGGTCTCCATCTGCTCCCCGGAGCGCTTCACGCGTGCCCCGATCGCGATCGTCACGTCCGGGCTCAGCCGGACGCGGAAGTAATTTGTCTCGTTCGGGCAGAGCTTGCTGAGCGGAGGCCGTCGCAGCGTGACGAGCACTTCAGTGGTGGTGGTCGCGAGGCACTTGCCCGCCCGGATGAAGAACGGCACACCATCCCAGCGCCAGGACTCGATGTGCAATCGAACGGCCGCGAACGTCTCGACCGCCGAGTCCGGGGCGACGCCCTTCTCCCTGGCGTAGCCGCGGAACTGGCCCCGCACCAGGTCCGTCGGGCTGAGCGGGCGGATCATCCGGAACACCTTCACCTGCTCGTCCCGGATCGACTCCTGGTACGTGCTCGACGGTGGCTCCATGGCGAGGAAGCCGACCACCTGCAGCATATGGTTCTGGATCACATCGCGGATCGCGCCCGCCTCCTCATAGAAGGTGCCACGCCCTTCGACCCCGAAGCTCTCCGCCATCGTGATCTGTACGCTCTCGACATAGTTGCGGTTCCAGATCGGCTCGAGGAACGTGTTCGCGAAGCGGAAGAGGAGGAGGTTCTGCACCGGCTCTTTCCCGAGGTAGTGGTCGATGCGGAAGATGGACGACTCCTCGAAGATGCCGTGCAGCGTTGCGTTCAGCGCTTGCGCCGAGGGAAGGTCGCGGCCGAAGGGCTTCTCCACGACGACGCGCGCGTCGCGCGCGCAACCGGATCGCCCGAGCCCCTCGACCACGGTGGGGAACAGGCTGGGCGGGATCGCGAGATAGTGCACGGGACGTGTCGCACCGCCGAGCTTCTTGTGGAGCGCAGCGAACGTAGCCGGATCGCCGTACTCTCCGCTGACGTAGCGCAGGCGCTCGCGGAGCTTCGCGAAGGCCGCCTCGTCGACCCCGCCGTGCCGCCCGACGCTCTCCCGAGCGCGCGCCCGAAACTGCTCCAAGGTCCAATCCGACCTCGAGACCCCGACGACGGGGATGTCGAGATGTCCGCGCCGCGTCATCGCCTGGAGCGCGGGGAAGATCTTCTTGTAGGCGAGGTCGCCGCTCGCCCCGAACAGGACGAGGCCGTCCGAATGCGGCGCGCTCATGCGCCCGGCCCTTTCTCCAGGTGGCCGCCGAACCCGAGCCGCATGGCGGAGAGCAGTCGGTCCTGGAAATCGCCCTCGCCTCGCGAGGCGAAGCGCTCGAACAGTGCGGCCGCCAGGACGTGCGCGGGCACACCCTCGTCGATCGCCGCCTCGAGCGTCCAGCGCCCCTCACCCGAATCCGACACGCGCCCGCTGAAGCGCTCGAGCGTCGGGTCGCCCGCGAGCGCGGCGGCCGTCAGGTCGAGGAGCCACGAGGCGATCACGCTGCCCCGCCGCCAGACCTCGGCGACGTCGGCGAGGTCCACGTCGTACTGGTAGTATTCGGGGTGCCGGAGCGGCGTCGTCTCGGCATCCGCGGCCCGGGCGCGGGTGCCGACGTTGGCATGCAGCAGGATGTTGAGCCCCTCGGCATAGGCGCCCATCAGCCCGTACTCGATGCCGTTGTGCACCATCTTCACGAAGTGACCCGCGCCGTTCGGGCCGCAATGGAGGTAGCCCTGCTCCGCAGTGCCAGCCCGGTGCTCGCGCCCGGGCGTTCGCTCCGCTGCGCCGAGACCGGGCGCGAGCGTCGCGAAGAGCGGGTCGAGATGTTGCACGACCCCGCGCTCGCCACCGATCATGAGGCAGTAGCCACGTTCGAGACCCCATACGCCGCCGCTCGTCCCGCAGTCGACGTAGTGGAGGCCACGTGCCGCGAGTCGCTTGGCGCGCTCGATGTCGTCACGGTAGTAGGAATTGCCGCCGTCGACCACGATGTCGCCCTCGCCGAGCCGCGGGACGAGCTCATCGAGCGTCGTGTCGACGACCGCTGCCGGCACCATGAGCCATACGATCCGTGGCTTCACGAGGTGAGCGACGAGATCGCCCAGCGACGCGGCGCCGTGGGCGCCTTCCCGGGCGAGCGCCTGCACCGCGTCCGTCGAGACGTCGTGCACCACGCACTGGTGACCGCCGTGCATGAAACGCCGCACCATGTTGGCGCCCATTCGCCCGAGACCGATCATACCGACTTGCATCGACGCCTCCTCTCGTTGCGGCTCGGATGGCATCTGGCTCATGAGTCAGTCCTCCCTCCCCATGGACGCCACGTCTCCTCCCGCACGGAAATCGTGCCTTCCCGTATCTCCGCGGCCCATCGACTCCGATCGCCGTCACGCCAGAAGCGCAGGTTCACCCGCGCCCGGCCCACCGCCAAC
>Ga0187892_10006376_pt1 | contig 17555 bp, 11 predicted proteins | sample MA1701073metaG_FD_139345 | JGI IMG/M metagenome (GOLD analysis project Ga0187892, IMG submission 139345) | Bio-ooze microbial communities from a basaltic lava cave in the Kipuka Kanohina Cave System on the Island of Hawaii, USA - MA170107-3 metaG ... | reverse complement strand
TCTTTTGCGCCGCGAACCAGTACGGCCGTATGCAGTTCAACAGCGGCGTGCGGCACGTGGTACCTGTCTCGGCGTTTCTGTTCATGATCGTCGCGGGAGTCTTGCTCCGGCTGCCGCGAGTGGCCGCATGGGTAGTGGGCGGCATCGGTGCGTACTGGTCGTGGTGTCTGGCGATGTATCGCGACGTCGAGCAGGGACTAGGGGTGTTCGAATCGCTCATTCACGTCACCTCGAAAGGTGTCCGACTTCCATGGCTCACGACGTTGCAGGGTATGGGGTTCGTGGACAACCAGGCGATTTCCGTGCTGCTCTTGGTGCTCTTCGCCGGGATGACCTGGGTCATATGGGGCGTTGGAGGCACCGTGCAACCCGATACCTGGTCGGTGGCGCGCCGGCAGGGGGAACAAGCGTGAACACGCTCACGCTCCCCGTCGCCGAGGGCCTGCGGCGAACGTCCCACAAGGCTGTCTCAAAAGGTGCGGTTGCCACAGGCAGGCTGCATGTACCACCGCCTTCAGCCGGACCAGAATGGAGACTGGTGGGACAGGTTCCTAGCCTGTACAGGAGCAGCCAATCTTGAGACGGCCTCCGCAAACGGCCCGCAGGCTCCGCGGTCTGGGTTCGGCGCCACAGACGTCACCCTTCGCCGCGTTCGCCTGACAATGGAGAGTCCCAAGAGACCCGCCGTGTCCATGGCCGCGGTGCTCGCCGTCCTCGGTGGTGTGTTGTTGATGGGCACCGCAGTCGTCGCATCCAACGCCGGCATCGAACGGGCTCTGCTCGGCAATGCGGCGCGGTCTCTGTCCTGGGGCCCCACGCTGTTTCGGGTGTTGCTCGGCATGCACGGTGGTATATTGCTCGCCTGGGGGGTCCGAGTCGTGGTGCGCCCGGCCGGCACGCACGACGGCGATCCACCTGCGACTGGCCAACGCACGGCGCGTGTCTGGTGGCTGCTCGTCGCGCTGAGCACAGCAGCACTGGCGTTGCGCCTCTGGAACTTGAACTCTTGTTTGTGGTTCGACGAGGTGCTGACGCTGGTGGACTCGGTACGCGCGCCGCTCGGCCAGATCGTGACCCAATTCTCATCGCAGAACCAGCACATGTTCTTCTCGGTGCTGGCGCGCCTTTCGATTGAGGCGTTCGGCGAGCACGCCTGGTCGCTGCGTTTGCCTTCCGTCGGCTTCGGTATCGCTAGCCTGTGGGCGCTTTTCCTGCTCGGCCGCCGACTGTTTGGTGAGTCCGAGGCGCTGGTAGCGTGCGTGCTCCTGACGGTATCCTACCACCATGTGTGGTTCTCGCAGAACGCCCGCGGCTACATGGCGCTCCTGTTCTTTGCAACCCTCGCCACCTGGCTGTGGCAGGAGGCGCTACGGCGCCGCGGCGGTTCGTGGTACGTTGCCTACGCTCTCGCCGTCGCCTTGGGCATGTGGATGCACTTGACCATGGTATTCGTGCCCGTCACCCATGCCCTCCTGTATGCTGTACAGCTCTCCACCCACGTTTGGGGCAAGAGCGGATGGACGCCGGCGCGAAGTCTGCTGGCCGGCGCGTGGCGACCACTGGGAGCACTGCTGCTCGCCGCGAGCCTCACCCTTCAGTTGTATGCGCTGTCGCTCCCGGAGTTTCTGCAGGTCGGGCTGCACGAGCTGTCGCTGGAGTCGGAATGGACCAATCCGCTGTGGGTGGTCACAGAAAGTCTACATGGCTTGCGGATTGGCTTCGGTGCCGTCGCCGTCGTGCTCGTGGGATGCGGCATCGCTGCCGTCGGATGGCTCAACCTGGTTCGGCGAGACTGGACGGCTGCGCTGTCACTCGTCCTACCCCCCGTGCTGGGGGGCGCCCTGATGCTCGCGCTCGGGCACAACCTCTGGCCGCGCTTCTTCTTCTTCGCCATGGGATTCGGAGTGCTCATTGCCGTACACGGCGCAATGACCGGACCGCAACTCCTGGCCACGCACATCCGCGGCGGCCGCCGTGCAGGTCGTCGTGCCGGTGCGGTCTTGGCGGGTTTGATGATCGTCGCGTCGGCTGTGTCGCTGCCACGCGCCTACGCGTTGCCGAAGCAGGACTTCATCGGCGCGCGTAACTACGTGGAGCGGGTGCGCCGCCCCAACGACGGTGTGGTGGGGGTCGGCCTCGCGGGCGTAGCCTACCAACGCTACTTTGCGCCGCACTGGCAGGTTGCCGAGACGGCGGAGCAGCTCGAAGCGATTCGGCGGACTCACGAACAGTTGTGGCTCGTGTACACCATTCCGGTCCAGCTCAAGGCTTACCGCCCCGACGTCTGGGACCTCGTGCAGCGTGACTTCGAAGTGGTAGAGACCTTTCCAGGAACGCTCGGCGGCGGCGAGGTGATTGTGTGCACGGGACGCGGCGAGCCGTGAGGTTGAGGTGACACACGGTTCCGCTTGCAGTCGAGGTCTCATTGTGCTCCCTAGCGGTGCATCGCCACGCCGAAAAACACTCCGCAAACACCGGCCACTAGGCTTGCCATGACCGACCACGCCAGCATCGTCATTCCGGCCTACAATGAGGTCGCGGGCATCGCCGCGGTGATCGGCGAGGTCCGCCAAGCGTTGGCGCAGGCCGGCATCGCCGCAGAGATCATCGTCGTCGACGATGGCTCCACGGATGACACGGCACGCGTCGCCACAGTGTCGGGCGCACGTGTGATTCAGCATCGCAGTAACCGGGGATACGGAGCGGCGCTGAAGACGGGCATCGCCGCGGCGCGCAGTGACGTGGTCGGCATCATCGACGCTGACGGCACCTACCCCGCGGCACAGCTTGCGGCGATGCTGGCCGAACTCGAACATGCAGACATGGTGGTTGGCGCACGGACCGGCGGCAACGTCGAGATTCCGTTGGTTCGCCGACCTGCCAAGTGGGCACTCAACCACCTCGCCAACTACGTGGCGCACGCGCAGATCCCCGATCTCAACAGCGGGCTGCGGGTATTCCGGCGTGACGTGGTCATGCAGTACTTTCCAATCCTGCCGGACCAATTCAGCTGGACCACTACCATCACATTGGCCATGCACTGCGACAAGTACGCGGTGAGCTACGTGCCCATCGACTACCGGTTGCGGCGCGGGATGTCGAAGATCGTGCCGTGGGACGCGTATAACTTCGCCATCCTCATCCTCCGCACGGCAATGCTCTTCCGCCCGCTGCGCGTCTTCTTGCCACTGGTCATCCTGTGCCTCGTGTACGGCACAGGGAAGACGATGCTCGACATGATCCGCGACCCGAACATCTCGGCGTCGGCCATTCTGGCATTCCTCAGCGCCCTGCAGCTCCTGCTGATCGGCATGCTTGGGGACGCGATGACAATGCGCTTGGGACGTCTCAGTCCAAACGCGGTATTTGGTGTGCAGCCAAAGGAACTGCCGCAGGCGACGCCGGAGCCTGAACGCACTGGAGGCGCGGCGTGATCGTCGACGGCGTGCGGCTGTTCCTGCTTGCTGGCCTCATCATCCACAAGTTCGTGTGGGAGGTTCTGAGCCGACGGCTGGCGAGTTCTAAAGACGCGGCGCCGCAGCGGCGCTCCGGGCTTTCTCGTGTGTTGAAGGGTGTGAAGCTCGCCATTCTTGCCGGGTTGGTGGGGCAAGCCGTCTCGCCGGAGATCCTGCCGATCGCTACTGCACCGGCGGCGTTGCGCGTACTCGGCATCGCGTTGTTCACACTCGGCTTGGTCGTAGCGATTCTGGGACGTGTCCAACTCGGTCACAATTGGGCCGACATCGAGGCCGCACAGGTCCTGCAGGGCCAGTCCGTGGTCGAGACCGGTATCTATCGCTACGTTCGCCACCCGATCTACGCCGGGGACCTCCTCCTGCTCATTGGGTTCGAGCTAAGCCTGAACTCGTGGCTGGTGCTCGCTGTGGCAGCGCTGGTGCCATACGTCGTGTGGCGTGCGCTGCGCGAGGAACGCATGCTCAGCGAACGGCTGCCGGGGTATGACGGCTATCAGGGGCGGACGTACCGATTCGTGCCGTTCGTGGTGTGAGGTAGACTGGTGCTCGTCGAGCAGACTGCCAGTCGTGCCTCTTGCGAAGCGGGACCAGCAGGACGGTCCGCCCGCTCAACCTCCTCCTTCCTCCCTGCTCGCTAATCCGACGGCAAGATCCCATGTCCGCACCACGTGTCCTCATCCTCGGCGGCGGCCCGGCCGGAGTTGCTGTCGCTTGGCAATTGCATCGCACCGGAAAGGGGCGGGCCATCGTCCTCGAGCAGCGAGACGACGTCGGGGGCAACGCGGGCAGTTTCGTGCTCGATGGCGTACCGGTGGACTACGGAAGCCATCGACTCCACCCGTCGTGCCGACCCGACATCCTCACGGACATCCGGACGCTCCTCGGTAGCGATCTCGTCGGGCGTCCGCGACACGGCCGCATTCGCCTCCGCAATCGGTGGGTCCATTTCCCGATTCGCCCACTTGACGTGATGAGCCTACCGCTGTCGTTCGGCTTCGGTGTGGCGGCCGATAGTATGCGCAAGATAGTGGCCCGTGCGCAGGATGGCACGACAGCAACCTTCGCCAGCATCTTGGAACATGGCCTCGGCAAGACCATCTGCTGTGATTTCTACTTCCCGTACGCCCGGAAGATTTGGGGGGTCGCGCCGGAGCACCTGAGCGCAGTGCAAGCCCGCCGCCGCGTCTCAGCAAGCTCGTTGCGGAAGATCTTAGCGAAGACCTTGCACCTGCTTCCGGGTCTGAAGGCGCCAGACGCCGGCCGCTTCTTCTACCCGCGCCAAGGCTACGGGCAGATAAGCCAGGCCATCGCCGCCGCTGCACGCGAATCGGGCGCGGAGATCCGGCTGAATACCCGCGTCCGTCGCGTGGCTCTATCGGACCCGCACCGCATCGAGGTCGAAGGTCCAACAGGGCTCGAAGTCATCGAGGCCGAGCATGTCTGGTCGACGATCCCTGTGACACGGTTCGCCCGCCTCCTCGACCCCCCGGCACCGGCGGAGGTGGAAGAAGCGTGTGAGCGCGTACGCTTTCGGGCGATGGTCTTGATCTATCTGGTGCTGGCGCAGTCGCGTTTCACAGCGTTTGACGCCCATTACTTTCCCGGGCCCGACATCCGGCTGACGCGGCTGTCCGAGCCGAAAAACTACAGCGGACGTTCCGATCCACCTAACCGCACGGTGCTCTGCGGCGAGCTTCCCTGCGCTGTCGGCGACGAGGTGTGGAACGCCGATGATGCACAACTGGGCGACCTGGTCCGCGAGTCGCTGACGCGCTGCGGACTATCGATTGAAGTTCCGGTGGAACGCGTCGTCACCAAACGACTGGCGGCGGCCTATCCGATCTACGATCGCGGATACGAGGAGCATTTCGAGCGGCTCGACGGGTGGCTCGGTAGACTCGAACGGGTCCTGAGTTTCGGCCGTCAGGGGTTGTTTGCGCACGACAACACCCATCATACACTGGCTATGGCGTATGCCGCGGTGGACTGCCTGGAGACGAACGGACATTTCGACTGGGGGCGTTGGCGCGATTATCGCGCGCAGTTCGAGTTGCACGTGGTAGAGGACTGATCCCGATGCAACTGCGGAATCGCGGAGCGGCGGAGATCACCGGCCTGCACAACCGCCCGCCGCCCGAATCGTTGCTCCCCGGCACGATCGTCAGCATATGCCTGCTGGTCCTCAGCGGCATCGCCGCACCAGCCGTGTTGGAGCACGTCGTGTCGCTGAACTGGAGACTAGGGAACATGCGGCCTCTGGCGTCTGCGGCTCACCTAAGCTTTGCCGTGCTCGCGTGCATGTCCTGGCTCCTTCGGCGCCGTGTGACGCAACTGTGCCGCCGGTGCGTGCCGACAACCAAGCACTTGGCTTTCACCCTGATCGGGTTGGCGGCATCTCTGCTTGTCGGCCTGCTGGTGGCCGAAGGCGCGATGCGTCTGCTCCACGTGCCGTTCCATACGACGTGGACTCCGCCGGAGACCAGGCGGGCGCAGTTCGATCCCGAGATCGGGTGGGTGTACATTCCCAACTGGTCCGGCATCCAGTATCTCAAGGTCGCCGGCGAGCAACAGGCCGTACCGATGCACTTCGATGAGATCGGCGCTCGTGTGGGTGCTCCGGGCGTGCGGCACGACGGCGATCGGCCCACGATCTTGTTCGTCGGCTGCTCGTTCACCGTGGGCTACGGCGTGCCACACGAACAGACCTTCGTGGGCCAACTCGAATTACAGCCCGGCCTGCCGCTTCAGGTCGTCAATCTCGGCGTCGAGGCCTACGGCACGGATCAGGCACTCCTCCTGCTGAAACGCTACTTCCACAAGTTCAACACGAAGGCCGTGGTCTACACCTTCATCGCCGACCACGTATCACGCAATGACAACTACGACCGGCGGTTTCTGTTCCGCGGTGCGCGCTTCGTCGGCACCAAGCCGCTCTTTGGCTTGGACAACGATGGTCAGGTCTACCTGCGCCAGCCGCCGCTGCTATACGAGGATCTCGCACACACCCGCCTGCGAGAGACCGTTGAGTTGGCGTGGACGCGTTGGGGTCCGAAGCCGACGCTCGACCTTACCCGCAAGCTCGTCCAGGAGATGAAGACCTACGTCGTGACCAACGGGGCCGCGTTCGTCGTTGTAGTGTGGGATTGGGACGGGCGTTCCAACAACGAGCGGGTCCCATTCCGCGACCCGGAGCTCACGGTCATCAACGCCGCGGCCAACGCACCACCCGATTGGGTGAAGTGGCGCATCCCCGGCGATAGTCATCCGGATGAGCGGGCCCACGCCCGCATCGCGAACCTGATTGGCGAAAAACTTGACGAGATCGGCTTGGCGCCCCAGTAGCTCGACCGCGCCACCGTCACGCATTGGTACATGCCCATGTTCGAGCTGGTCCGATGGATTGGCTGCGCCGTTCTGATGCTCCTCCCCGGTGCTTGGGTGAGTTTTTCGCAAGCCCTCCCAGGCTTCTCCTTTGCGGTCAGGATGGCATACGCGGTCGTCCTGTCGCCCTTGCTCCTTGCCGTCCAGTTCTACGCGATACGTCTGCTCGGACCATCGTTCGAGACCACCGCGGTGCTCTTGGTCCTTCTCAACCTCCCCGCCGCGTACCTTGTCCTGCGCGCTTTACCGCGGCAGTTTCCGTCCCAAACGACGCTCGCAGCCTGGGCGGTGGCGCTGGTCGTTCCATTGGCGTGTCTCGCGCCGCAGCTACTGCACACGCAGGCGCGTGTGTATTCAGCGCACGCGTGGATGCACGCGGACATCGTCTACATGATCGCCAATGGAGAGCTGGTGCTCGAGGACCCAGGCCTCGCCGGCGTTCGCCTCGACTACTACTGGGCCGGCCATGTGTATCAGGCTCTGCTGAGCTATGTACTCGACTCCGCACCCGTCGACAGTTACGTGTGGACGAACGTACTCTTCCTGATTGCCTGCTACGGCTTCGTCGCGGGCGTGACCGCGGAGCTGGGGGGCGGCCGTCTGGCGCAGGTCGGCGCGATCGCCTGGCTATCGTTCGGTGTGAACTTCCTCGGCTATACGGCAGGGCAGCTGTTCCGCTCTCAGACATACGGCGATCCACGCTACACGCCGTGGCTGCTGTATTTCCTCTTTTTTCACCCGATTACGATCGCGGTCGCCAGCTTCGCCGGCGTCGCCTACCTGCTGGTGAGACGGCGGCCCTGGCCGAGGACGCCGGTCGCTATGGTGTTGGTCGGGCTACTGCTGTGCACGGTTGGAATCCTCTACCCGATCCTGTTGCCGGCGGCCGCCGTGCTGATCGCTGCCCGTGTGCTGACCTCAACGCTCACCGATTCAGCACTAGGAACGTCCCGGTGGCAGTTGCGAGAAAGCGTAGGTTTGATACTCGTGCTCGCCAGCGTGCTCGTGGTGAGTGCCCTCCACATCCATTTTGTCACGCGCGACCGCATCGGAGCTCCGATAGTCCTACACTCCATTCCGACGGCGTGGCGCTTTGCGCTGACAACCGGAATCGTCACGTTTCCATTGCTCATCGGCTTTGGCGTAGCCGTGCGGCGCGGCTGGCGGGAGCGTCGTGAGGCGACCCTCGTGCTGGCCTGCGGCGGGTTCGCGAGCTGCGCGGCGTACGTCCTCATGGAGATTCCCCCGGGGGCCCAGTACAAGTTCATGTTCACCGCAGCCATATGCTTGGCACCGTTTCCCAGTCTCGCACTCGAACCAGTGCTCGAACGGCTCGGGCGCATGGCCTTACCTGCGCTAGGATTGGTGTCGCTTATGCTGGCCGCGCCTTTCGCCCACAGCCTGTATACCTCTTGGCCGTGGGGATACCGGCAGTGGGGATTCGTGTATCCGGCCCGACCACTCACGATCACGGATAGTTTTGACCTCCGCCTGGCCAGTAGTGAGCCATTGGCAGGACTGTTCGACGCGATCCGCAACAGCACGCCGACCAACAGCGTGTTGATCGTCGACGGCGGCGAGCTGAACGTCCCCACGCTCACCCGCCGACGCCTCTATGCACCGGTCTACCACGAGAAAGCACACCCGGGGATCAATCTGCATACCGATACCCTCCTCACGGCGACCCGTGGCTATGATCGGCGGATCCTGCAAGAGCGCCGCAAACAGATCACCGCGTTGCTCGACGACAGTGCCCCCGGGCGAGCCGCGGCCCTCGCGCAGGTTCTGGCCGTCAATCGGCCCCTCGTCCTTGTCGTGGATACGACGCGGCACAGGGAACTGGACGAGTGGCTGGCACACGAGAAGGCAACTGCGATCTACCGCAACGACGGCGCGTCTGTCTGGCTGGTGTTGCCACCAGAGAATGGGAAACGCGAATGATCGAGCCAGGCGCACCGCAGACACGGCTGGACGTGCAGCATACGATCCCGCATGCGGTGCAACTGTTTGTTCGAGCATGCTGCGGTGAAGGGCAACCAACAATCGCTTTGAACGAAACTCGTCGAATGTGCGTGAATGGTCCGATATGATTAGCAGCAGGGCAACTCTCTTCCTCGGCGTCCGTTGTGGCGTCGTCCAATTTGTCAGAGCGTGGACGGCCTATGCGATCGTCGAATGCGTCTTCGCGTCGATCGTTCCATGGCTGGTCACACCGCCGTACGCGTACAACCCGTTGCGTTGGAAATTTACGGCCACGCTGTTCCTGCTCTACCCCGCGATCGGCGTGACGTTGGGGGTTCTCTGTGCATTCGCGATCACGGCGCTGGTGGGTCGACGGGCAGTGCTGTCAACGAGTCGTCGTTGGTATGCCGCTGCGGGCTCGTTCTCGGTGGTGGCCGCCTTCGCTGCGAACCTCGTGCTGGCTGCACGGCAGATTGACTTGTCAGAGGTGCTACCGCTGTCTCTTTCTCTGCTGCTCACCGTCGCCCTGGGGCTGAGCGCCTTCTCGAGCCGGTGGTCCGAGCGCCTGAGGTTCTTGATGCATCCGCTCACCGTGTCAATGCTCCTGCTGGGCCCGCCATTCGTAACCAGCCAGTTTTCAGCGTTGCCGGTCGCCGCGAAGGCAGCGGCGAATCTCGCCTATGTCGTCGTGATCTGCGTGACCTCTTTCAGTCTTCACCGGGCACACGCTGTACTCCGCGCGTGGCGTCACGCGTCGCCCCCTCGAAGGGTGGCGCGGTGGCCCCTCGCCCGGCTGGCGCTCTTGGCGTGCGCCGTGATTGGGTTTAGCTACTTCATCGATCAGGCCGTCCTGCACGACGAAGCGCCCGCGACGCCGTCGGCGAGTACTCACACTACCAATCTCATTCTCATCACTCTGGACACCGTGCGCGCCGATCATCTGTCGTTGTATGGCTACGAGCGAGATACGACGCCGAACTTGCGGGCGTTCGCCAAGCACGCCACGCTGTACACCAACGCGGTGGCCACGGGGGATATGACCCTTGCCACGCATGCGTCGATATTCACTGGCCTCTACCCGCGACAGCACGGCGCCCACTATGACCTACCGAAACACCCGTGGGGCCGCCCACTGGCAAGCAATTTTTCTACGTTAGCCGAGATCTTGTCGGCAAGCGGTTACATAACTATGGGTGTGGTGTCGAACAGTGCATTCCTCGATCGCGAGCACGGCTTCCAACAGGGATTCCAACACTACGATCAGCGCGTTGCGGTGCCGTTCCTCGCCCAGACGTTACCATTCTTCCTGCGGCACAGTATCCGCAATCTGCTCGTGCGTTTCGATTCCCGACACGAGTTCGAGCAAAGCCATCGGCGCGCAGAGGAGATCAATCGAGCACTGTTTCCCCTTCTCAGCAATGTCTCCAGAAACCAGCGGCCCTTTTTCCTCTTTGCGAATTACATGGACGCTCACTGGCCATATTTGCCCCCACCGCCCTTCGACACAACCTATCCCGGCAAGGACAAACCGCTTCCCTGGGCCGTCTGGCACCCGATACGGCGAGACGTCATGAACCTCACACGCACGCTGACAGAGCGTGAGTACGGTCACATGGTCTCGCAGTACGATGGAGGGATTGCCTACCTGGACATGCATCTCGGCGACTTGATCGCCATCCTCAGAACGCTGGGTCTCTATGACAACTGCATGATCATCATTACCTCCGATCACGGCGAAGTCTTCGGCAGACGAAACCTCGTCGGACACGGTGTCTCCGTCTATCAGGACCAAGTGCACGTGCCCCTGCTGATCAAGTACCCCAACGATGACCAGCCTCGGGTCGTCGACGAGGTCGTTAGTGTCGTCGACCTCATGCCGACGGTGCTCGATGTGTTGGGACTCCAAGTCCCAGCCAACCTACCTGGACAAAGTCTGGCCCGTCCTGACGCCATCCGGTCGCGACCCGTCTTCAGCGAAACGCTCCCTGACGGTTTCTTGTCTGTGTTACATCCCCGCTTTGACCGCACGGAGAGGGCGGTCTTCAAGTGGCCGCACAAGTTCATCGGCTCGACGGCCGGAAAGCGGGAGCTGTATTCCCTGGAAGTCGACCCCACCGAGGAACACGACCTCTCCGGCAGCCAGGCAGAACTATCAAAGGAATTCGAGACCACACTCGCCCGATGGCTCGAGAGCACACCGCAGTTTCGACCATCTCGATCAAATGGCGATATCAGCGAGGCCCAAAAGGAGCGCCTGCGCGCATTGGGCTACATTCAATGAGTGTGTCCCCTGCCGCGACCGCTGCCGCATGAATGGGTGAGCTTATGAAACGCGGCAGTCGTAGCGCGTTCGACATGTGGTCCCGCATGCGCTGCTACTATGCGTCCGTAATCCGGGCAAGCTGCAGTGAAAAACCCAATGAACAATCGTCTTGAACGAAACTCGCAAAGTGTGTGTGAATGGTAGGCTATGGTCAGTAGCCACGTGTCCCTCCTTACCAACGTCCGTTGTAGCATCGTCCAATTTGCAAGAGCGTGGACTGCCTATGCGATCGTGGAATGCGTCTTCGTATCCATCGTTCCGTGGCTGGTCACACCACAATACGCGTACAACCCGTTGCATTGGGGCTTCACGGCTACGCTGTTCTTGCTGTACCCCGCTATCGGTGTGGCGTTGGGGGTTCTCTGTGCACTAGCGGTCGCAGCACTGGCGCCTCGACATTCGGTCCTGCCAACGAGTCGTCCCCGTTTTCATGCCGCCGCCGGCTCGTTCTCGCTGGTGGTCGCCTGCGCAGCAAACCTCCTGCTGTTTGCCCGGCACATTGACTTGTCAGAGGTGCCGGCGCTGTCCCTGTCTCTGCTGCTCATCGTCGCCCTGGGGTTGAGCGCCTTCTCGAGCCGGTGGTCCGACCGACTGAGTTTCTTGACACACCCGCTCACCGTCTCACTGCTGCTGCTCGGCCCACCATTCGTCACCGGCCAGCTCTCGGCGTCGCGGGTCGCCGCGAAAGCAGCGGCGAACCTCGCCTACGTCGCGGTGATCTGCGGCATCTCCTTCAGTCTGCACCAGGCAAACGCCGCACTCCGCTTGTGGCGTCGCGATACGCCTGCTGGCGAAACGGCGCGGCGGCCCCTCGCCCTCCTGGCGCTCTTGGCGTGCGCCGTGCTTGGGTGCAGCTTTTTCGTCGATCAGGCCGTCCTGCGCGACGCCGCGCCTTCGAACGCGTCGGCCGCCACCCGCACCGCCAATGTCATTCTCATCACTATGGACACAGTCCGCGCCGATCATCTGTCGTTGTACGGCTACGAGCGGGATACGACGCCCAACTTGAGAGCGCTCGCCGAGCACGCCACGCTGTACACCAACGCGATTGCCTCGTCGGATATGACCCTTGCCACGCATGCGTCAATCTTCACCGGCCTCTACTCGCGGCAGCACGGCGCTCACTATGAAATACCGAAGCACCCGTGGGGCCGCGCACTGGCGGGCAGCTTTACGACGTTAGCCGAGGTCCTTTCGGCAAACGGTTACGCAACCATGGGCGTGGTGTCGAACTACGGATACCTCGGTCGCGAGTACGGCTTCCAACAGGGGTTCCAATACTACGATCAGCGCGTTGCGGTGCCGTTCCTCGCGCAGACAGCACCATTCTTCCTGCGCCACAGCATCCGCAATTTTCTCGTGCGTTTCGATTCCCGACGCGAATTCGAGAGAACCCGTCGGCGCGCCGAGGAGATCAATCGAGAGCTGTTCACGCTTCTCAGCAACGCCTCTAGAAACCAGCGGCCCTTTTTCCTCTTTGCGAATTACATGGATGCGCACTGGCCATATTTGCCCCCACCGCCTTTCGACACGGTCTATCCTGGCAAAAACGAACCCCTTCCCTGGGAACGCTGGTACCCAATATTGCGGGACGTGATGAACCTCAAACGCACGCTGACAGAGCATGAGTACGATCACATGGTCTCCCAGTACGATGGAGGGGTTGCTTACCTGGACATGCATCTTGGCAATTTGATCGCCGTCCTCAAGACGATGGGCCTATACGACAACTGCATGATCATCATCACCTCCGATCATGGCGAGGTGTTCGGCAGACGAAACCTTGTCGGACACGGCGTCTCCGTCTATCAGGACCAAGTGCACGTGCCCCTGCTGATCAAGTACCCGAACGATGACCAGCCTCGGGTGGTCGACCAGGTCGTCAGCGTCGTCGACCTCATGCCGACGGTGCTCGACGTGCTGGGGATCCAAGTCTCGGCCGATCTGCCTGGACAGAGTCTGGCACGTTCCGAGGCCATCAGGTCGCGACCCGTCTTCAGCGAGACGTTCCCGGACGGCTTCTTGTCTAAGTTGCACCCCCGCTTTGAGCGTGTGGAAAGGGCAGTCTTCACTTGGCCGCATAAGTTCATCGGCTCGACGGCGGGGAGGAAAGAGCTGTACTCTTTGGCAGTCGACCCTACCGAGGAGCACGATATCTCCGACGGCCAGGCAGACGTGTCGAAGGAAATCGAGACCACGCTCGTCCAATGGCTCGAGAGCACACCGCAGTTTCGACAACCTAGGACGAATGGCGATGTCAGCGAGGCTCAAAAGGAGCGCCTGCGCGCACTGGGCTACATGCAATGAGCGCGCCCCGCTCGGCAAAACGCCGTAGGCAGCATTCAATTGGCAAAGGCTAGACGAGGACGGTTGAACCCCTCGTCAGTATGTAGGCACGCTACGGAGGAAACGTAGTATGACCACGGTTGTATTGGCGTCGATGATTCTGTTGGGTCCAGAATTCAGTGGCTCGTTTTTGGAACTGCACAGTCCGTTTCTCCTGTACGTCGGACCGGACCAGATGCTGCCGGTCATGTCGGCGCTGGGTGCTGTCGTCGGCGTGCTCTTGGTCTTTTGGCACCGCGCCATCGGTCTCGCGCGCAGAGCATTTCATCGGCTCGCGACTAAGCTCGGTTTCAGAGAAAAGGCGCAGTCCGCAGAAGGCATGCGGAAGCCGTGAAGAGGGTCATCGTCATAGGGCTCGACGGTTTCGAGCCGAAAATTGCCGAGCGCCTCTTACACGCGGGCCTGCTGCCCAACCTCGCGCAACTGCGGGCCCGCGGTGGGTACTCGCGGCTCGAGACGACCCAGCCGGCGCAAACGCCGGTGGCTTGGTCAACCTTTGCGACCGGGACAAACCCTGGGGCCCACGGCATCTTTGATTTCGTCCGTCGCGACCCGCAGACGTACCTTCCGGATTTCTCGCTCAATCGCTATGAGCAGAAGAGCACCTTTCTCCCTCCCAAGGCCGTGAACCTGAGGCGTGGCACGCCGCTGTGGGAGTTACTCTCCGCCGCCGGGTTGTCGTCGACCGTCGTCCGCTGCCCCTGTTCCTATCCACCCGACAAGATTCAGGGGCGAATGCTCTCGGGAATGGGGGTCCCCGACATCCGCGGTGGGCTCGGCACATCCACCTTCTACAGCTCCGATGGTGAGGTGCGGCCACGGGAGAGCGAGAACGTCGTACACGTACATCCCGACTCCACCGGCACGGTTGCGACACACATCATCGGGCCGCGAAATCCGAAGGGTCGTGACGACTTCGTCGCTGCCATTCACATCGAGCTCGACGCCGCCGCCCGCAGCGTGACCGTACGGTCGGACGGACACCCGCAAGTCGTCGAGGTGCGTGAAGGGTCATGGAGCGACTGGCTCAAGGTGAAGTTCAAGACGGGCCTTCTGCAGTCGGTGCGTGGCATGGTGCGCTTCCACTTGGTGTCGCTCGACCCCGTCTTCGAGCTGTATGCCTCTCCGGTCAACTTCGATCCCGAGGCACCCATGTTCCCCATCAGCTCACCGGCTGAGTACGCCGGGGAACTCGCCGAGAAGGTCGGTACGTTCTACACGACGGGAATGGTGGAAGACCACGGCGGGCTGAACAACGGGCGCTTCGGAGAGGCCGCCTATCTCGAACAGTGTGAGCTAGCACTCCGCGAGCGCGAGAAAATGATGCTGTATGAGCTCGATCGCTTTGACGGGGGACTGTTCTTTTGTCTCTTCGATACACCGGATCGCGTGCAGCACATGTTCTGGCGCTTTGGCGAGCAACAACACCCTGCCAATCGCGGCGTCGTCCCAACGGAGTGGAAGCAGGTCATTGAGCAGCATTACCGTGCCTGCGACGCGACGGTCGGAAGGGCACTGCAATACGCGGATGAGCAGACGTTGGTCATTGTGCTGAGCGATCACGGCATGAACAGTTTCCAGCGTGGCGTCCACCTGAACACCTGGATGCACGACGCCGGGCTGCTGGCGCTGAAGACGGGAACGAAACCCAGTTCGGAGGCCGGCGACTTCTTCCACAACGTGGACTGGAGCAGGACGAAGGCGTATGCACTCGGGCTGGGAGGCATCTATCTCAACCTGAGGGGTCGCGAAGGCCAAGGAGTGGTGGGAGACGGAGAGTCGGACGCTGTTCGAGAGGCCATCACCAAGGGACTCACCGAACTCGGCGATCCCGTCGGCGGTCGGAAGCCCGTGCGCCGTGTCGTCAAGCGGGAGCAAGTATATGCGGGCGCCTATACCCACGAGGCACCCGATCTCCTCGTCCACTTCGCGGACGGCTACCGCGTGTCATGGCCGACAGCTCTCGGTGGAGTGCCCGCGGGGCACTTCGAGGACAACGTGAAGAAATGGGCCGGCGACCACGTCATCGACCCCGCACTCGTTCCCGGCGTGCTGTTCATGAACCAGTCATTCGATGAGGCATGCGCCAGCCTGTTGGATCTGGCTCCCACGATCCTCGCCGCCCTGGGCGTACCCGCGGGAACCGTCATGGAAGGGAAGTCGCTACTCAGATGAAGGCCCTGGTCATTGGCCTGAGCGGCGCGGACCCAGATGTGCTCTTCGAGGACGAGCGCCTCACCCACCTCCGTCGGCTGATGGAGGGGGGCTGCTACGGTCGGCTCGAGAGCGTCATGCCGCCGACTGCAGTGCCCGCGTGGTTATGCATGGCCAGCAGCATGGATCCCGGGTCCCTAGGGGTCTACGGGTCGCGCGGCCGGCGTGATCGGAGCTACGACGAGAGCATGCCGGCCGATACACCGCAGGTACCGCCGCACACCATCTGGGACGAGTTTGGTCGTCACGGAAAGTGCACGACCCTGGTCGGCGTCCCACCCGCGCTCCCTGTGTCTTCACCCAACGGCGTCCGTGTGGGCTGCCAAACGGACGCCGGCAAGATGAACATACTCTCGACTCACCCCCCCGAGTTGCAGGCAGAGCTCGCCGCCTTGGTTGGCGACTGTCCATTTGACGTGCCTGGATTTCGCACGACGGACAAGGACCGGCTCAAGGACGCGGTATATGCAATGACCAGCAAGCACTTCACCGTCGTACGGCACCTGCTGCAGCATACGGCCTGGGATTACTTCCAGTTCGTCGAAATTGGCCTCGATCGTCTGCAGCATGGACTGTGGCGGTTCCATGACCCGCAGCACCCGCGGCACGAACCGCGGAGCCCGTACGCCGAGGTCATCCGGGACTACTACGTCTACCTGGATACCGAGATCGGAGGGATGCTCGAGTTATTGGACGCGGAGACGGCTATCGCCGTGCTTTCCGATCACGGCGCGCAGCCGCTGCTCGGTGGCTTCTGCGTCAATCAATGGCTCGTCGAACAAGGCCTGCTGGTGCTGAACGAATATCCTGCAACCGTCACGCCGTTCAACCATCTCGACGTGAACTGGCAAAAGACGACGGCCTGGAGCGACGGCGGACACTGCGCGCACGTGTTCCTCAATGTGAAGGGCCGGGAACCCACCGGCCTGGTCGAGCCTGCGGACTTCGAGGTGGTACGCCAGGAGATCAAGTCCAGGTTGGCAGGCATTGTCGATGATTCGGGGCGCTCGCAAGAAGCACGCGCGTTTATCCCGACGGAGATCTATCGGGCTGCGCGGGACATCGCCCCGGATCTGATCGTGACTTTTGCCAATCTAGGCAGGCGGGCAACGACGAGCGTCGGACACCCGACGCTGTCCGTGCAGCAGGACGACGCCGGGCCCGACGACTGCGGCCACACGATCGAGGGGACCTTCATCCTGGCAGCGGGGAACAATCCGTTGCGCGGCGAGGTACGTGGGGCTCATATTCTTGACGTCGCACCTACACTCTTGGAAATCTGCCAGCGGGAGATCCCAACCTCAATGCAGGGCCGATCGCTAGTGGCGGGCAAGAGCGCGGACCCGGCCGCAACGTCCCTCGTATCCGACGAAGATCTCATACGGCAGCGGCTGAGAGGCCTCGGCTACATCGAATAGGCACGCCGCCGGACCCGATCCTGGTTCGCCACGGAGTCGCCCGGCTTGCCGCGGTTCACCAGCATGCGAACATCGAACATTCGCACCTCCGACACCCTTGCAATCGCGACGTGGGCGGGAGCGATCTTTGGTCTCGCGGAGGGCGTAGTTCTATTGATTTGCAACGCCTTTCCGGCAGTTCTCGCGCCCTACAAGATGTCCGCGGACGTTCTGTGGGTGGCGCCCGCCCTCAACGTCCTACTCTTCGGGCTGGTAGCGCTGGTGCTTTGTGTGGCAGCAACGATCATCGGGCCGCGGCTGAGGCAGCTTGGTCTCCTGGTCGTCATCGGTGTGTTCATCTTTCTGGGAGTGTTCGGAATCGCGTCGGCGCCGAAGATCATCCACATCCTCAGCGCCCTGGTGCTGTCAATCGGTGTAGCGGTGGCCTGTTGCCGC
>Ga0187892_10006375_pt1 | contig 17555 bp, 17 predicted proteins | sample MA1701073metaG_FD_139345 | JGI IMG/M metagenome (GOLD analysis project Ga0187892, IMG submission 139345) | Bio-ooze microbial communities from a basaltic lava cave in the Kipuka Kanohina Cave System on the Island of Hawaii, USA - MA170107-3 metaG ... | reverse complement strand
GACGCCCTTCGGCCGGCCGGTGGTGCCGGACGTGTAGCACATGGCCACCGGGTCGTCCTCCTCGTGCGGCGCATAGTCGAAGCGCGTCGGCGCGGCGGCGAGGAGCGCCTCGTAGTCGACGAGCGGCGCGGCGACCGGCGCGCGGGTGAGCGGCACGACGATCACCTTCTCGAACGGCGCCTTCGCCTTGAACTGCTCGTACAGCGGCAGCAGCACGTCGTCGACGACGAGGAACCGGTCGGCGGCGTGATCGGCGATCCACCCGATCTCGTCGGGCGCGAGGCGCAGGTTCAGCGTGTGCATCACGCCGCCCGCGGCGGGGATGCCGAAGTAGCATTCGAGGTGGGCGTGGTGGTTCCAGCACAGCGTCGCCACGCGGTCGCCCTTCTTCAGCCCGGCCGCGAGGAGCGCCGAGGCGAGCGCGCGCGAGCGGCGGTAGAAGTCGGCGAAGCGGTGGCGGACGAGCGACTTGTCCGGCAGCCGGCTGACGATCTCGGACTCGGGGTAGAGGCGGCCGGCGCGCTCGAGCAGGTTGTTGAGCGACAGCGGCACGCGCTGCATCGTCGAGCGGATCATGCGGATCTCCTCCGTCCGCCCGCTGTGCCGCGGGCTCGCTGCAAGCGTAGCGCAGGCCCGGATGCGGCGCCGCGCGGTCACGCTACACTCCGTCGGGAGGAGGGTCGCCATGAACAGACTGTTCCGACTTGCCGTCGCGGTAGCGCTCGCCGCCACCGGTGCCGCCCATGCCCAGTCCTGGCCGTCCAAGCCGATCCGCTACATCGTGCCCTTCGCGCCCGGAGGCACCACCGACATCCTCGGGCGCATGGTCGCCGCCGGTCTCGCCGGACCGCTCGGCCAGCCGGTGGTGGTGGAGAACCGGCCCGGCCAGGCGGGCTCGATCGGCGCGGCGGAGCTCGCGCGCGCGGCGCCCGACGGCTACACGATCGGCGGGGGCACCATCAGCTCGCACGCGATCAACGCGTCGCTGTACAGCAAGCTGCCGTACGACCCGCTCAAGGACTTCGCGCCGATCACGATGCTCGCGACGCTGCCCAACATGCTGGTGGTGCATCCCAGCCTCAACGTCGGCAGCGTGCAGGAGCTCGTCGTGCTCCTCAAGGCGAACCCCGACAAGTACAGCTTCGGTTCGGCCGGCAACGGCACCTCGCAGCACATCTCGGGCGAGATGTTCAAGATCGCCACCGGCACGCAGATGCAGCACATCCCCTACAAGGGCAGCGGCCCGATGATCCCCGATCTCCTCGGCGGCGTGATCCAGCTCTCGTTCGAGAACATCACCACCGCCTACCCGCCCGCGAAGGCCGGCAAGCTGAAGGCGCTCGCGGTGACCTCGGGCAAGCGCTCGTTCATGGCGACCGAAGTGCCGACGATGCAGGAAGCGGGCATCGCCGGCTACGACATCAGCTCGTGGCAGGCGCTGTACGCGCCCGCCGGCACGCCGCGGGAGATCGTGGTGCGGTTGCACGCCGAGGTGGTCAAGATCCTGCAGTCGCCCGAGAACGCGCGCCGGTTGCAGGACCTCGGCCTCGAGGCGGGCGGAATGCCGCCCGAAGGGCTCGCCGCGCTCATGCGCGCGGAGATTCCGCGGCTCGGCGAGGTGGTGCGCGCGTCGGGCGCAAGGGTGGATTGAAAAGGCGCGGCGGCGATGCGCGTATTCCGGATCGTCGTCCGGCACCACTAAGCGACGAGCCGCACCCCGAGCCCCGGTCCCCCCGGCAACGCGCACACGCCCGCGCGGGGCAGGTGCGGATCGCCGTCGACGATGGTGCCGAAGCGCGGCGTCTCGTCGAACTGCGTCTCGACGTGCAGGAGCGATTCGGCGACCGCGGCGACGTGCAGCGTCGCGAGATGGCAGATCGGTCCGCTCGGGTTGTGCGGCGACACGCTGGTGCCGTGGCGCGCGGCGAGCGCAAAGATGCGCAGCATCTCCGCCAGCCCTCCGGCGTACTTCGCGTCCGGCATGATCACGTCGTAGGCACCGCCGGCGAGGTACGGCTCGAACCCTTCGACGCCGACCATCTGCTCGCAGCCGGCGAGCTGCATCCCGCGCGCGTTGGCGGCGGTGCGCAGCGCGCGGAGCGCGGGCACCGCCGCGGGCGTCTCCGGGATCGGGCATTCGAACCAGGCGACGCCGTGACGGGCGAGCTCGGGGATGATCGCCGCCGCGGCAGCCTCGTCGAGGCGCCAGTGGCAGTCCACCATCAGGGTGGTCGCGGGCCGCAGCGCGCCGCGTGCAGCCGCGATCCGTTCGAGCCCGGCAGCGAGCGCCGCGGGACGCGCGGTCGCCGGCGTCACGCCGTCGAACGGCGCGATCTTGATCGCGGTGCAGCCCGCCGTCTCGGCGGCGCGGGCACTCGCCGCGAAACCCGCCGGGCTGCGATCGCGCGTGCGCCGGTTGACGTTGGCGTACGCCGGGAGGCGCTCGCGACGTGCCCCGCCAAGGAGCGCATGCACCGGTTCCCCGCGCCTGCGCCCCGCGATGTCCCACAGCGCCTGGTCGACCGCGCTCGCGACGGCCGCGTCGGCGAGCGTCGTGCGGCCGGCGGCGCGCAGTGTCGTCCAGGCCCAGCGCGCGGCCGGTTCGGACGGCGCGCCGCGCACCGATCGCGCGAGAAACGCCGCGGCCTCGGCCAGGCCCGCGGCGTCGGCAAGGAGGGTCGCCTCGCCCACGCCCTCCTGTCCGTCAGGGGTGCGCACGCGCACGAACGTCCACGTCGTGGCGTCGGTGGCGGGGACGGCCAGCAGGTCGATGGCGTCGATCGGCGCGTGTGGCACGGCGCGTGGCGCTCGGCGTATGATTCCCGCCGTCGCGGAGTGAATGGAGCGTACATGCTGACCGCCAGGGACGTCGAGTTCTATCGCAACGAAGGCTACGTGGTGGTGCGCGACGTCCTCACCGCCGCGGAACTCGAACGCCTGCGGAGCGGTCTCGCACGCTTCCTCGAAGGCGCCGGCGAAGTCGACCGCAACGACGACCAGTACGACCTGGAGGAGACCCACACCCGTGCCGAGCCGCGCGTGCGCCGCATCAAGGCGCCGCACAAGCTCGATCCGGTCTTCTACGACCTGATCCGCTCGCCGAAACTGCTCGACCTGATGCGGCCGCTGCTCGGCCCGAGCGTGCGGCTGCAGAACAGCAAGCTCAACCTCAAGTCGGCCGGCTACGGCGCCGCGGTCGAGTGGCACCAGGACTGGGCCTACTACCCGTACTCGAACGACGACGTGCTCGCGGTCGGCGTGCTGCTCGATGACTTCGCCGAGGACAACGGCGCGATGATGGTGATCCCCCGCAGCCACCAGGGGCCGATCCACGACCACCACGCGAACGGCGTCTTCTGCGGAGGAATCGACCCGACCACGCCGGGCATCGACTTCCCCTCGGCGGTCCCGCTCTACGCGCCCGCGGGTTCGATCACGCTGCACCACGCGCGCACGATCCACGGCTCGGCGCTCAACCGCTCGGGCCGCCCGCGCAACTTCCTCCTGTACGAGGCGGCCGCCGGCGACGCCTGGCCGCTCGCCGGAAGCTCCGCGGCCTACGTCGATTTCGACGAGTTCAACGCGCGCCTCCTCTGCGGCGAGCCGACGATCGAGCCGCGCATGGTCGCGGTCCCGGTGCGGATGCCGCTGCCCAAGCCGGCCGACGCCACCTCGCTCTACCTCGCCCAGAAATCGCTCGCCCACCGCTACTTCGACGTCTACGAGGAGACGAAGACGCCGGCGTAGCGCATCGAACCCGCGCGAACCCGCGCGGGCGGCTCGACCCGCCGCGCGATCAACCACGAAGGAGGAGAAACATGAAGCGGTTCATCATCGCTGCCGCGCTCGCCGCTGCCGCCGCCCCGGCCGCCGCGCAGACCACGCTCACGCTCGGCGGGTCGGATGCGATCGGCACCGTCATCGACCGCGGCAACGCGATGTTCACGAAGCTCGTCAACGAGCGCGCCGGCGGCAAGGTGAAGGTGAACTTCATCCAGGGCGAGCAGCTCGGCAACGACGTGCAGGTGATCGAGCAGATGATGCGCGGCTCGGTGCACGTCTACGGGGACGTGCTCGACTGGTACGCGAACTGGGTGAAGGACTTCTCGGTGCTCGCGTGGGGCTTCACCTTCCGCGACGGCAACCACATGGCGAAGTTCCTCGAGTCGCCGGAGTACGCCGCGATGGCCGGGGAGCTGCGCACGAAGCAGGGCCTGCGCATCCTCGCCGCGGTGCCGACGCAGCCGCGCGTGCTCTTCGCCAAGAAGGCGGTCGCCTCGCCCGACGATCTCAAGGACGTGAAGATGCGCGTGCCGGAGATCAAGACCTACCTCCTCCTGTGGCAGACGTTCGGCACCAAGCCGTCGCGGGTCGCCTGGGCCGAGGTGTTCCTCGGCCTCAAGACCGGCGTGATCGACGCCGCCGAGGGCCCGATCTCGTCCGCTTACGCGCAGAAGTTCCACCAGGCGACCGGCAACGTGATGCGCACCGACCATCTGCTCTCGTCGCAGCACATCACGATCAACGAGAAGACCTTCCAGTCGCTGCCGCCCGACGTGCAGAAGATCGTGCAGGACGCGGCGAAGGAGGCGGTGGCCTGGGCGCGCATCGAGGCGGAGAAGGAGACCGACGAAGTCACGAAGAAGATGGCGGCCGAGGGCGCGCGGGTGGTGCAGGTGAACCGCGCGCCGTTCGCCGACAAGGCGGTCGGCGCGGTCGACCAGATGGAGAAGGACGGCGCCTGGTCGCCGGGCCTCTACCAGAAGATCCGCGCGATCCAGTAAGCCGCGCCCGCTCTCACCGCCGATGGACGCGCTCCTGCGCGGCTGGTGGCGCCTGCTCGCCGCAATCGGTCGCGTCGAGCAGGCGGCGGGCGTTGCGCTGATCGCCCTCATCGTCGTCACCATCTCGATCCAGGTCGCCACGCGCTATCTCTTCGGCCGCCCGCTCGTCTGGGTCGAGGAGCTCGCGACCTACGCTTTCATCTGGGCGGTCTTCATCGGCGCGGCGCTCGGCATGAAGGAGCTGCGCCACATCCGCATCGACACGTTCGTGGGCCGCCTCGCGCCGCGGCCGCGGGCGCTGGTGCGCGCCGCGCTCTGGGCGCTCGTCACGTTCGCGGCGGCGCTCGTGGCGCACGAAGCGCTCGAGATCATGCCGATCGAGGCGCGCAGCCGGACGATGGCGCTGCCGGTGGAGCTCGAGCGGCACTGGTTCTACTCGGTGCCGCTCTTCGCCGGTCTCACCTCGATCGCGTTCACCGGCTGCTACCTGGTCGCCGCGGAGCTCGCGCAGGCGATCACCGGCCGTCCGGTCGAGGCGGAGGGCGAGGTCGCCCGGCGGCGCGCCGCCGAGGAGCGCGAGGCCGAAGCGTGACGTTCGTCCTGCTGATGTTCGTCGTGCTGTTCGCGCTGATCGCGCTCGAGCTGCCGGTCGCGTTCGCGCTGATGCTCGCTTCGCTCTTCTACCTCGCGTTCGGCTCGCCGGCGCCGCTGTCGGTCGTGGTGCAGCGGATGGCCCCGGGCATCGACAGCTTCCCGCTGCTCGCGATCCCGCTCTTCGTGCTTGCCGGCAACCTCTTCAACGTCGGCGGCATCTCGAGCCGCATCTTCGACTTCGCGCGCGCGCTGGTCGGCCACCTTCGCGGCGGCCTCGCCCAGGTCAATATCTTCGCCTCGCTGATCTTCGCCGGGATGTCCGGCGTCGCGCAGGCCGACGCTGCCGGGCTCGGGACGGTCGAGATCAAGGCGATGAAGAAGGACGGGTTCGACCCGGCGTTCGCCGCCGCGTGCAGCGCGGCCTCGGCGATCGTCGGCCCGATCATCCCGCCGTCGGTGATCATGGTGATCTACGGCGTGCTCGCGCAGGTGTCGATCGGCGATCTCTTCCTCGCCGGCATCGTCCCCGGACTGGTGATCGGCCTGCTGCTGATGGCGATGGTCTACTACCTCGTCACGCTTGGCGGCGTGCACGCGCCGGTGCAGCCGCGCACGCCGCTACCCGACCTCGGCCGCGCGCTCGTGCGCGCGCTGCCGCCACTCGCCGCACCGGTGCTGCTGGTCGTCGGCCTTCTCGCCGGGGTTGCGACGCCGACCGAGCTCGGCGCGCTGACGGTCGTCTACGCGGCGGTGCTCGGCTTCGCCTACCGCGAGCTGACGGTGCGCCGCCTCTACCGCGCGCTCGCCGACACGCTCGTGATGACGGGCGTGCTCGTGTTCATCATGTCGGCGGCGGTTCCCTTCGGCTGGGCGATCGCGATCAACAACGTCCCGGCGCAGCTCTCGGCGGCGATCCTCGCGATCACGCAGGACAAGTACCTCGTCCTGCTCCTCATCAACCTCTTCCTGCTCGTCGTCGGCTGCTTCATGGAGACGACCGCGATCCTGCTGATCGCGGTGCCGACGTTCCTGCCCCTGATACTCCAGCTCGGCATCGACCCGGTGCACTTCGGCCTGGTCATCATCTTCAACCTGCTGATCGGCGCGACCACGCCGCCGTTCGGCGTGCTGCTCTTCATCGTCATGGACATCGCCAAGGTGAGCTTCGCGCGCATGGTGCGCGCGATGCTGCCGTTCTACGTGCCGCTCGGCATCTCGCTCGTGCTCATCACCTATTGGCCGTCGCTCTCGCTCTGGCTGCCGCGGGCGCTGAAGTAGCGGATCGCATTTCAGCGCTGCGGCAGGTGCAGCAGCGGCCGTCCCATCCACGTGAACGAGCCGGGCCGCACGCCGCCCGCGAGCTCGAACCCTGCCGGCGCGAGCACGATGATCGTGGACCCGTGCTCGAACCAGCCGGCACCGCTCAGGCGGCGAAGCGGGGAAAGAGCGCGAGCGCGTTGCCCCGATCGATCTCCGCGCGCGCGCGATCGTCCAGCACGGCGGGATCGGCGAGGCTCGTCAGGCTCTCCGCCACGACCCGCGCGTTGCCGAACGGCCAGTCGCTCCCGAAGAGGATCTGCGCGGGATCGGCGACCTGGGTCAGGGTGCCCATCGTCTGCGGCCCGGCGCTGAGCGCGGTGTCGTACCAGAACCGGCGCAGACCGGCGAGAATCTCCCTGCGCGAGCGCTGCTCGAGCCGACGGTCGATCATCGGCGCGACCGACAGCCGCCAGGCGAGGTAGGGCAGCACGCCGCCGGCGTGCGCGAGGATGAAGCGGATGTTCGGAAAGCGCTCGAGTGCGCCCGAGAAGAGCAGGTTGACGGCCGCGCGGGTGGTGTCGAACACGAACTCCACCATGAAGCCCGGCCAGCGCATCCCGAGGGCCCGGCTCGAGGGGTGGAAGTTCGGGTGCACGAACACGACCGCGCCGCGACGATCGAGGTGATCGAGCAGCGGATCGAACGCGGCATCGCCGAGAAAGCGGTCGCCGTAGCTCGCGAGCAGGCAGACGCCGTCGAAGCGCAGGACGTCGAGGGCATGGTCGACCTCGGCGATCGCGCCGTCGACGTCGGGCAGCGGGACGGTGGCGAAGGCACCGAACCGCGCGGGCCAGCGCGCCGCGAGCTCGGCGGCGAAATCGTTGCAGCGGCGGGCGAGTGCGGCCGCCCGGGCGGCGTCGCCGAAGTGCACCCCGGGCTGTGACAGCGAAGTGATCGCGACCGCAATGCCGTTCGCGTCCATGACCTCCAGCGCGAGCTCCGGCGACCACGGCGGATAGGCCCCGATCGCGGGCCCGAACGCGGGCCCGGCCGCGAACACCGCCTCGGCGTAGAACGGCGGCAGGATGTGGAGATGCACGTCGATGCGATGTGCTTCTGGCGGCATGGACCCGACCTCGCAATCAGCCGACCCGGCGGTCACTCGGCCTTGATGCCGGTTTCCCGGATCACCCGGCCGAACTTCGCGTACTCCGCGGCGATGAGTGCGCCGAACGCCCCCGGCCCGAGGTCGCCGGGCTCGGCACCCTGGCCGTCGAGGACCTTCCGCGTCTCTTCCAGCGCGTTGATCCGCTCGACTTCGGCGGCGAGGCGATCGACGATCGGCCGCGGCGTACCTGCCGGCGCCACCAGCCCGAACCACACCGGCGCCTCGAGTGCGTAACCGACCTCCGGCAGGGTCGGCACCGACGGGATGGCCGGTGCGCGGCGCGCATCGGCGACGCCGAGCGCGCGCAGCTTGCCGCTGCGGACGTGAGGAATCGCCTCGACGAGCGACGCGAAGTACAGCTGCACTTCGCCACCGAGGAGACCGGCCATCGCCGGCCCGCCGCCCTTGTAGGGCACGTGGACGATCTCGATGCCCGCCGCCCGGCGGAACATCTCACCGAGGAGATGGCCGGTGGAGCCCGGGCTCACCGTGGCGTAGTTGAGCTCCCCCGGACGCTGTTTCGCGAGCCCGACCAGCTCGCCGACCGAGCCCGCCGGGACGTTCGCGTTCACCACGAGCACGATCGGCAGCCGCCCGAGCAGCGCGATCGGCGCGAAGTCACGCAGCGGGTCGTACGGCAGGTTCGGGTTGAAGTGCGGGCTGACGGCGAAGGTCGCCGTGGCGCCGATGCTGAGGGTGTAGCCGTCCGGTGCGGATCGGGCGGCGCGCCCGAGCCCGATCGCCCCGCTCGCGCCGGAGACGTTCTCCACCACCACCGGCTGCCCGAGCGCCGCCCGCGCGGCGAACGCGCGCGCGAGGATGTCGGTCGTCCCGCCCGGAAACGGGACGATCAGGCGGACCGGCTTGGCCGGGTACTCCTGCGCAGGCGACGGGGCGGACAGCGCGGCGCCGAGGATCAGGCACGACAAACACGCGCGCAGCGCACGTCTTCTGCGTGCGCGGTCCACGGCGTGCCCGGCGATCCAGTTCGCACGCGAGCCGGTCTCGCCGTCGCGCAGCCGCGCCAGGTGCGATCCCAGCCTGTCGCATGCGGTTCGGAATGCCTCACCCGCATCGGCGAGCGGGACGCTGCCCACCCGATGCGCGCCGCCGGGCCGATCATTCATGAAGCCTCCAGGATTTCGAGCGCCCGGCCGCGGTTTGCTGCGCCGTAGTCGCGCATCACATCGAGCTCATTCGGTTTGATCCATTGCTCGATCGCCGGTGCGAAGCTGGCGCGCGCCTTGATCCGACCGAACCAGGCGGCGAGGTGGGGCCGCCGCTCCCACAGGCGGGCGAGCGAGAGATGCTCGAGGCGAACGACATAGGGCGTCAGTCCGGCGTCCGCGAGGGAATATGCATCGCCCGCGAGCCAGGGCTGCCGCAAGAGCGCAGCTTCCATGTCGGCGACCAGCCTGCCAAGGCGCTTGAGGGCATCGCGAAACAGCGGGGAATCCATGCCCTCGATGATGTCGAGGCGCTTGCGCTCGCGGCGCCTCGGATCCGGGAAGCGCGCAAGATAGGCTTCGAGCTCGGCGGCGGACTTGTCGAGATGCAGGTGGCGAAAGGCCATCGAGTAGGTGACGATGCCGGTGGCGTGGTGCACGCCTTCGTCGAGCTGCTTGGTCCACAGGCGCATGCGCGCGCGCGCTACCGGATCGAAAGGCCGCAGCGCGGGCAGCGGCGCGCGGTCGTCGAGGTACTCGTTGATCACCGTCGACTCGTAGAGCACGGTCCCGTCGTCCACGATCGTCGGTACCAGGCCGTTGGGATTCAGCGCGAGATACGCGGGAGCGTGCTGCTCCCCGGCTGCGATGCTGACCGGGCGGCTCTCCCAGTCGAGCGACTTCTCGGCGAGCACGATACGCACCTTCTGCGCGCAGACAGCCATGTGATCATGATAAAGCTCGATCATGGCGACTCCTTCATGGCGATTCCTTCGTGGCGACTCCTTCATGGCGACTCCTTCATGGCGATTCCTTCATGGCGATTCCTACGGGCGACCGTACAGCAGCTCGGGCAGCCACAGTGCGATGCCGGGATAGGCGAGGATCATCGCGATCAGGACGAACGGTGCCACCAGAAACGGCAACACCCCCAGGTAAATGTCGCCGATGGAAATTTCCGGATTCTGCGCCCGGATCACGAAGAGATTCATGCCCATCGGGGGATGGATGAGACCGATCTCCACGACGATCACGAGCAGCACGCCGAACCAGACGGGATCGAAGCCGTGCGCGACCACCACCGGGTAGACGATCGGCACGGTCACCAGCACCATGCCGAGCCCTTCCAGGAAAAAACCGAGGATCACGTACAGCGCGATCACCAGGAGGATCACGCTCCCCGGCGGCCAGCCAAGGCCCTCGACCCACTGGACGAAGCTCGACGATACGCGGCTCTGGACGACGAAGTACGTGAACAGCTTCGAACCCATCACGATCAGGAACAGCGCCGCCGTGAGATCGATCGTTTCGAGCAGGCACTGCCGCACACCGCGCAAGTCGAGCTTGCGCAGGGCGAAGCCCAGAGCCAGGGCGCCGAACGCGCCGACCGCGGCAGCTTCGGTAGGACTGAACCATCCCAGATAGAGCCCGCCGATGGTGAGCAGGAACAGGAATGCAACATGCCAGACGCGCAGCACGGCGCTCAAGGGGTGCGACTCCGATGCGCCGAGGCCGGGCGTCCATGACGGCCTCGCCCAGCGCACGATGAACACCACCGCGACATACAGGACGGTGAGCAGGATGCCGGGGAGAAGCGCGGCGGCGAACAGTCGCGCCACGGACTGCTGCGTGATGAGCGCGTAGATCACCAGGATCAGCGAAGGCGGGACCAGGATGCCGAGCGTGCCGCCCGCGGCGACCGCGCCGGCGGCGAGCCGCGGGTGGTATCCGGCACGCAGCATTTCCGGAATCGAGACCCGGCTCATGGTGGCCGCGGTGGCGAGGGAGGTGCCGCACACGGCCCCGAAGGCGGCACTCGCGCCGATCGCCGCCATCGCGAGCGAGCCGCGCAACCCGGCGAAGATCGCGTTGGCGGCGCGGAACAGATCACCCGAAAGCCCGGCCGTGGTCGACAGCGCGCCCATCAGCGCAAAGAGCGGCACCACGGACAGGTCGTAGGCCGACGCCAGGTCGAGCGGCGCGTTGCCGAGCACCAGCGCCGCCTTCGCCCAGCCTTCGATCGCGGCGTAGCCCGCGACGCCGACCAGGCCGAGCGAGACGGCCACCGGGACGCGCGCCGCGATCATGCCGGCGAGCGCGGCCATGCCGGCGAGGCCGATGAGCTCCGGCGTCAAAGGGTCCCCGGCGTCACGGCGCGCGCTTGGCGCGAACGAGCTGAATTGCGCTGCGCAGCGTGATCAGGGCCAGCGCCGCGAGCGAGGCGGCGCAGCCTGCCAGCATCACCAGCCAAAGGCCGAAGATCGGTACCGGCAGGTCGGGCTTGCGGTCGGCGAAACGCCAGGCGTCGGCCGCCGGAGCGAGCATGTTCCACAGCAGCACGACGAGAAAGAGCGCTGTCAGCAGCGCGGCCCCGAGCTTCAACGCCTCGCGCGTGCGCACGCCGACAAAGCTGTCGACCAGGTCCACCACGATGTTGTGCCCGTGCAGGAAACAGCGCGGCAGGCCGAGGAACACGACCAGCACCAGCGCGCTCTCCACGAAGTCGAAGCTGCCGCGGATCGGCAGGTGAAACGCAGCGCGCAGGATCACGTCGGCGAGCGTGACGAGCATCATCGCCAGCATCGCGCCGATGCCTACCCAGGACAGCGCCAGGGCGGCGCGGTCGAACGCCGCGAGCGCGCGCCGCACGCTCAGTTGCGGCTGTACTTCACGACCAGCTCCTGAGCGCGCTGGTAAACCTGCCGCGCCGGCTGACCTTTCGCCTCCAGGCCGGCGAGGTAGCGCTCGGTGACCGGCGCGGTGAGCTGCCTTGCGCGCTCGCGCTCCTCGGCGCTCAACGCGAGCACCTGGATGTTCGAGGCCGCGGCGTACTTCTTCGATTCGATCTCCGCGCGCTCGAAGTCCAGGCCGACGGTGCGCGAACTTGCCTTGCCGGTGGTGTCGTCAACCAGCTTGCGCAGGTCGGCGGGCAGGCGCTGGTAGGCCGCCTCGCTCATGACCATCGCGAAGGTCTGGGCGCTCATGCCGCCCTCGAACACGTACTTCACCGAGCTGCCCAGCCGGAACGTCGCCACGCCGTCGTAGGAAAAGTTCGTCCCGTCGATCGTTCCCTTGTTCAGCGCTTCGGCGATGTCGGCAGGCTGTACGTTGACCGGCGTCGCACCGAGCGCCGCCAGGATCTCGCCGGTCACGACCGAAGGATGGCGGATGCGCAGGCCGCGCAGATCGTCCAGCCGGCGCACCGCCTTCTCGCGGGTGAAAACGTGCGTCGGCTGCGAGGTCCACATCCACAGCACGCGGGTGCCCGGGTGTTCCTTCGCCAGGTGCTCGGGCAGCAGGTCCATCATGACGTCGGAGGACACCACCGCGCCCGGCGTGAGGAAAGGCAATTGCATGATCTCGGTGAGCGGGAAGCGCCCCGGCGTGAGGCCGTGGGCGAACACGGCGATGTCGGCGACGCCGGTGCGGGCCAGATCGAACTGCCGGGGCGCCGGGCCCATCTGGCTCGCCGCGAAGATTTCGAGCTTGAGGCGCCCCTCGGACTTCTGCTCGAGCTGCTTTCCCCACTCCGTCACCGACTTGCTGAGGACGAAGTACGCCGGCGGCAGGAAGCTCGAAACCTTGAGCGTGACGGCGTCCGCCGCGACCGCGATTCCCGCGGACCAGCACAGCAGCGCGCACGCGGTCCGTCGACCGATGACTGTTCGAGCCGTGTTCATCGTCCCTCCCTCTTTGCGAGTCCCTTCTGCTGCAGACGCCACAGCACCATGTCGAAGCGGTCCTGGCCGAAGAACGGTTCGCCATCGACCACGAACAGCGGGACGCCCCAGTGTCCCGCCGCGTCCAGGTCGTGGCCGTTGCGTTCGAGCGCCGCTTCGCATTCCGCGGAACCCGCGGCGACGGCGGCATCCATGTCCTCGAGCTGCAGGCCTGCGCGCCGCGCCGCCTCGCCGAGGTGGCGCCCCCGGTCCCAGCCGCGCACGGCTCCACTCCAGATGAGCTTCGATATCTCGTCGACGAACGCGAGCCCGCGGCCGCGGCGCACCGCCTCGATTCCCAGGTGCGACAGGCGCCGGATATGCGGCTGCGCGAGCGCCGGACGACGCGTTTGCGGGTCGATGACCAGAGGGTCCGGATCGGGCGCGGCATAGGGCACGCCGAGGAACTCGCCGACGCGCTCGGGGTCGATGCGGAAGTACGCGCGTCGCTGCGGCGGGAGGCCGGCGTAGTAGTCGGGCAAGCGCACCGCGAGCGGGTAAACGATCCTGAGCGCGATCTCGACGTCGTACTCCTCCGCCAGCCGCACCGCGCGTCCGGTCACCAGGTAGCTGTAAGGGCTGCGGAACGACCAGTAGAGATCCACGCGCTGCATCATGGGGCGGCCTCAGATGAACGGTGGATTGGGGGGCAGATCGAGGAGCACCCTGCCGAAATTCTCCGCGCTCGATCCGGGCTCCACGGCGACGTGGGAACGCAGCGTGAGCATATCGCGCAGGTGGCGTTGCAGCAGAGAGGAATCGAACACTGCGCCCGTGCCGGCGCTCAGAAACAGCGCAGTCACCGTCTCGCTGCAGATCCGCAGCACCTCGGCCATGTTGAGCCGGTAGCGCGTCCGGCAACGCACGTCGATGTGCTCGCCTGCGGCGATGCGCCTGCTGATGTCCTCGGCATCGGCCATCAGCATGAGATACGCGGCTTCGGCGCGCGCGGCGGCTTGCGCGAGCCCGACCTGCGCGTCCGAGTACTGCGCCTGCACCGCCGTCATGAACGCGTTGCGGCGCGTCTTGATGCGCTCCTCGAAAGCGGCCACGGCGGCGCGCGCGATGCCCGGCGCGGCTGCCGCCACCACCATGGCGAAAAGCGACACGATCGGCACGCCGGCGAGCGTCGGGCCTTCCGGCACCGGCGTGTCGCGCGCGAGCTTCGCGAACGAGACGGTGCGATGCTCCGGCACGAATACGCCGTCGAGGACCACCGTCTTGCTGCCCGTGCCGCGCAGCCCGAGCACGTGCCAGTCGTCGATCGTGGTGCAGGACTCTTTCGGCACGAGAAAACTGAGCGGCTTCGGCACCTCGCTGCGTTCGGGGTTGAAACTGGTGAGCGCGACCCAGGTGCACTGGTCGATGCCGCTCACGTAAGGCCAGCGGCCTTGCAGCCGATAGCCCCCCGGCGCGGGCTCGGCGCGTCCTGCCGGGCCCATGGTGAGGGCGAGCACGAGGTGACCATCGCCGCCGCAGATCTCGCGCCTCGCCTCCTCGGGAAAGGCGCTCGCCAGAAAGTTCTGCTGCGATACGAGCGACAGCACCCACGCACTGGAGGCGCAGCCACGCGCGATCTCGGCGACCACCTCGACGTGCGTCGCAACATCGAGCCCGAAACCGCCCCAGTCGCGCGGCTGCAGCATGCGCCACAATCCTGCCGCGCGGAAGTCATCCGCCGTTTCCGGAAGCAGCGAACGGTTGCGTTCCGTGCGTTCGGCCCGCTCCATGAGGACCGGTGCCAGTGCGCGCGCACGCGCTACCAGCTCGGCCCTCACCGGCACCGGGGAGGCTAGCCGGGCGCGAGCGGCATCTGCCGGAGCCATTTTTCCACCACAGCGGGGTCGTCGAACAGGGTCTCGAGTTCGGCGCGCGCGACGGACTCGGTCTGCAGTACCGAGCGCACCACGCCGAGGCTTTCATCGGCCAGGCTGGTCGCCAGTTCGAGACGGATGCCGTTGTTGTCGTAGAAGTAGGCCGACCAGAACCGGTCGCCCAGCGGCACCGGCCCGATCACGCTGACGCCGCAGGATTTGACGTGCTCGACCATGGGCTCGAAGCGCTCGCGCGCGAGGTGAAAGGCGATGTGTTGCATCCCTCCCGGAAGATCCCGGTTCTGGCGATCGAGTCCCTTGGGGTACTCGAAAAAAGCGAGCAGCGTATCGTTGCCCATGTTGAAGAAGTAATGCCGCAGGTTCTCGTACGGCGGCTGCCCGCGGTCACGCTCGTAAGGCACGCGCCGCACGTGCACCAGCTGCATCCGCATGACGCGGGTGTAGAAATCCATGGTGGCGGGCAGATCGTCGGTCACGAACGCCAGGTGATCGATGCCGCGGACGGGCGTTGCCGCGAGCCCCGGAGCGCTGCGGATCGGGGCGGTTGCAGTTACGGCCATGACTATGCTCCTTGGCTGGAAAGAAAGGCGCGCAGCTCGCGCCACGAATCCCTGCGGATCGTCTCCCGCGAGATCATGTCCTCTATGCCAGCTCGACCCGGGCGTTCGCCGCAAGCAGCTTTGAAACAGTGGTGTTCGCACCGGAATTTAGTCCCGCCCCGCCGCCCCGGCAAGCGACACCGCTGCATGTACCATATGCAACTCATGCATATGCGCGGTTTCGATTTGCGGCAGATCGAGCTGCTGGCCACGCTCGCCGAGCTGAAGAACCTTTCTGCCGCCGCCGCGCAGGTCGGCATGTCGCAATCCGCGGCGAGCCATGCCCTTGCGAAGCTGCGCAGGCGCATCGGGGACCCGCTCTTCGTCCGCAGTTCCCGGGGCGTTCAGCCGACGCGGCATGGCGAGCTGGCCGGTGCCGCGGCACGGCGCGCGCTCGACGCGTTGCGTCCCAGTCTGGAGCCGGTGCGGGCCTTCGAGCCCCGCGGCCTGAACCGCGCGATCAACCTTTACTTGAGCGACGTCGGGCAGATGGTGCTCCTGCCCCCGCTGCTGCGACTGCTGGCCAAAGAAGCCCCTGAGGCGCGGATCGGCGTGAAGCCGATCCCGCTTGAACGTCCGGGCACCGCGCTCGCGAGCGGCGAGGTCGATCTCGCTGTCGGCTTCTTCGCCAACCTCACCAGCGGATTTCACCAGCGATCGCTTCTTCGCGAGCGCTACGTGTGCGCGGTGCGCGCCGACCACCCCGGATTCCGCGCCGGCATGAGCCTGCGCGCGTTCACGGCTGCTCCGCATGCGCTTGCCGACTCGAGCGGCATGGCGCACGCGATCGTCGAGAAAGTGCTCGCGAAGCACGGTATCCGCCGCACCATCCGGCTCTCGGTCCCGCAGTTCATGGTTCTCCCTCTGCTGATCGCAAAGAGCGATCTCCTCGTCATCCTGCCGGGCCGTCTCGGTGAAGCGTTCGCTTCGCTCGTGCCGCTCAAGCTGCTGCCCCCTCCCGTGTCGCTGCCCGTCTACGAAATCAACGTCTACTGGCACGAGCGGGTGCATCGCGATCCTGCCAATCGGTGGCTTCGCCAGGCGTTCGTTCGCCTCTTCGGCGAACCTGATTAGCGCGGAATCTCGGCGGGCTCGCTCGGCTGGCTGAGGTTCATGGCCAATCAGGTGGCTTCATAGGCGTTGGGGCAGGGAGACGATGCCGCGGGAGCGGCTACTGGCCGGCGGTTCCCGGCGCCACCCGCTCGAGGATCCGCACCTTCTTCTCCGCGATCCACGGCGCGGTCTTGTCGTTGAACTCCTTGAAGTGCGCGGTCGCGAGGTGCGCGTCGAACGCCGCCTTGTCGTCGTAGACTCGTACAGGAAGATCGACGATCGGTCGCCGGGCGCCACGCACACGTCGAACTGCCGGCAGCCGGGTTCGCGCTCGCGAGAAGCGCGCGCGTTCGCCGTCATCGCCGGCATGAACGCCGCGAGATGCTCGGGTTTGACGGTGAGGTCCACGATCACGACGTACATCTCGTCCTCCGCATCGGTTGAGAAGAAGCCGCACCAGCGTCGTCGAAAGCGCCGCCCGGCCGGTCGGTGTGGCTGAACTTGAGCACGGTCTGCGCGAGCGCGAGCGCGGGTGCGGCGGCGCAGGCAGCGTGGACGACGAACGTGCGGCGTTTCATGGCTGCTCCTCCGTTGTGAGCCGGGTTGGATCGAAAGCGTCGAGGGCGATGCGCCGGCCCTCGGCATGCGAGCGGTAGACCGCTTCCTGCACGCGCAGGTTGGCGAGGTAGTCGCGCGCGGTGTTCTCCACCGGCGCGCCTTCACGCAGGTGCCGCACGACGTGCCGCTGCAGATGCTCGCAGGCGCCGCCGCTGAAGCCTTCCGTGCCGCCCGAGTTGTAGCGATGCTCGGCTTCCGCGCCGTGGTGCGGCTTCCACCACAGCCTCGCCTCGCCGTCGAGACGCAGCACTCCGGCCGAGCCTTCGAGCCACATCTCGCCCATCGTCCGGCGCGGATTGGCGGCGACGTGGTCGTTCAGGCGGTTGCCGTCGAAGAGCCCGGTCGCTCCGCCCGCGAACTCGAACACGATGTAGCCGGCGTCCTCACCGGCGATCACCGGGTTCATCCTGCGTAGCCGTGCGTACACCGCGGCGACCTCGCCCGCGAGGAAGCGGAACGTGTCGATCCAGTGGATGGCGGTCTCGTAGACGAGGAGCTGCGGCATCGCCTGGAAGTAGGGCTGCCGGTCGAGGTATGCGCGCGGTCCCTGGCCGTCGCCCGGCCGCAGCCGGAACGCCACGGTGTGCAGAGTGCCGAGGTGACCGGCGTCGACCAGGCGCTTCGCCTCGCGGTACCACGGCGCCCAGCGGATGTTCTCGTGCACGACGAGCGGCACGCCCGCGCGCTCGGCCGACTCGACGATCGCGACCGCCTCGGCGTAGGTGGGCGCGAGCGCCTTCTGGCAGATTGCGGGGAGCT
>Ga0187892_10006373_pt1 | contig 17559 bp, 21 predicted proteins | sample MA1701073metaG_FD_139345 | JGI IMG/M metagenome (GOLD analysis project Ga0187892, IMG submission 139345) | Bio-ooze microbial communities from a basaltic lava cave in the Kipuka Kanohina Cave System on the Island of Hawaii, USA - MA170107-3 metaG ... | reverse complement strand
CTTAACAATCGCTTCCTTCGCCTGCTCCAACACTTCCTGACCACTTGCGGGTCTGGCCATGTTCGTGCCCCCCTGTGTAGAGACACGCATATTATTGGCTTATTGATATGGAAATGGAATTAGAGGCTGCCGATGTCGCCTATTCGGAGGACGGCATGAGCCAGCGGGGTCCCGGCGCCATTTCCTGCGACAGCCAGCCCCGGCAATTCCATCAGTGCCTTGACCGTTAGCGCCGCGGCTGGATCCGGGGGACACAGAAACGCGGCGCCGCGCACGCCGCTGAAGTCGCCGTGCAATGCCGGCACGAGTTTGGTGTCGACTCGATCCGAGAACATCCATTGTTCCCACAGCGCCGGCACCGTGCGGTACAGGTGCTCCACCCTGGACACAGCGCCTCCCAGCACAATCACATCCGGATCGAACAGGTTGATCACATGCGCCAGCGCACGCGCGAGGCGCTCCTCGTAGCGGGACAACGTCGCCGCGGCGAGCCGACTGATGGCTTCGCCGAAAAGGCGCTCGGCGGTCACACGCTCGTGATCGCGCGCGAGGCCGACGCCAGACAGCCAGGTCTCGATGCACCCATGGCGTCCGCACCAGCACAACCGCGGTAAGCGGCTCAGCGCGTATAAACACCAGCTCAATCGAATGCGCTCCACCATCCGCGCCGGCGTTGAGCATGTCTGTGGCTTTCAACACAACTCCATGGGCGGCAAACTCATTCGGACGATAGGATTGGCCAGGGCCAAGACCAAGATCGCGCTGATGAACCTCACCTTCTATGAGGACGCTTTTGTCAAGCCCCTGAGTGGTCGCTGTCGTTTCATATAAGCTGCTCGCTCATTCTCCCATAGCATGGGGTTGCCCCGCCGGGGTTATCCACGTTTTGTCCACGGGCCAGCAACCTTCATTTATTGCGGGCCGGTGGGCAAAAAGTGAAGAACTCCGGCCGGTCTTAAGGTCGCAGCGTTCCAGCCCCATGTATCGATCACCACCCTCGTTCATACCCTCACTCAGCCGTAGCTCAGGTGATTGAAGTCTGTCAGCGAAAAGTCGCTTGACCCCCTTCGTGCCGGTTACAACTGTACACCCAATGCCGCATGCGCTCTGCGCGCAGGCCTTCACCTGATAAAGAAAGACGCCCCATCTACAAACACGGTGACCGATGTCAACCTCGGTGAGGTTACGGGCGCCTTTAACCAATGGCCTTCTCCTTTATGGAAAACCTGAAACACTCCCTGCTTGACCCTCTACATTGCCTTCAACTGCGCCCCTGAGGGCAGCTCGCCAAACTCAAGATACCGCCACAGCACAATCAATAAGCGCCGCGCCAAAGCCACCATCCCGATGCGTCGGGAACGCTTCCCACCTCCCCCGAAACGCTCGGGAAACCATCGGCTAAGCTCAGAGTCGGGTTGATAGCGCAACTACGACCAGCCAAGCTCTATCATCGGGGCGCGCACCCGCCGGTTGCCCGCTTTGCTGATCCCCTGCTCACGCGACTCTCCCCACTGTCATAGGGCGTCCCCACCAGCCCCGCCGCCGCGCCCACCTCCCGGCGGTTGTGAAAGCCCCGCCACCCAAAAAACTCCATCACCAATATCCAGGCACTGCCACACCCCAGCCCCCGTAACCGCGCTAAGGCTAGCACCTGCTTCAGCTCTGGCCGCTCCGACCCCTCAAGGCGCTTCAGCCTCTCAGCCTTCAACCCTCGGATCTGCTCCTCGACCAATCGCAACCGTACCACCCGGAGACACTCCCTTCATAACAACTCCTTACCCCCGCCTCTTCGGCCAACCCAAACTTCTCCTTCGCCTTCCGGATCTCCTCCCTTAAGCGCATCATGTTCCGCGCCTCGATACTTACTTGACGCTCCTTGCCGCCCGCCCTAAATACCAGTCGCCACGTCTTCTGAGCTCCAACGTCATGTATAACATCGCCTTCTCGCAGTACCCTTCTCCTTGCGGGATCGCTCGGGTCGTATTCATATTCATCACCTCATGAATGGTTAATTTCCATACAACCACCAGAGGTTAACCTAGGCGGTCCTGGATAGCATCTATAACATCATGCGCTATCTGCAACTGGAGCGATGCAAGCCAGGGAATCGGCTTGCTCAGGCAACCTAAGGAGCGATGGGGAAACGGCGTCATAGTAGGCAAGCGGTAGCCGTGTACGAACCGCCACTTACAAGCCTTTAATCCTCTTTGTTCTTTAACGGTTAACTACCACCGTAAACGAATCAATCGAAGTGCCCAGTAACGATACCGGAAGCAGCGGACTCCTTCTGCTGACAGGTATCACACCGACAACGAGTCGTAAGTGTAGAATTCCGAGACATCAAGCATCTGCGCCGGCGTCGTGGATCCCGAAGGTAGCGAGCTTAGCATGTCGTCGAGACGATGGCCCCGCAAGAAAGTGGGCTCCTGCTCCTGTTGGCGCATAGACACGCCCGTGGTATTGACTATCCACGGACGTTTCAAGAGTTCGAGGCGTGGTTCGGCAGCGAGGCACAGCAGGCCATCTGCCGAGCGCGTGGGTGGCCATAGCCAGATCCTCTATGTTGTTGCCGAACAGCTCAAGCTCGTCGTCGACTTTCACGTGTAATGCCTGCTGGATGCGATGCGTTTGGCTGTGCCAAGATAAGCTCCTAACATGAGGCCATTAATTATGTTCGACCGTGTTACGTTTGATCCCCAAATCATGGGCGGGCGCGCGTGCATCCGCGGAATGCGGATCACTGTTGCGCTTATCGTCAATCTCGTTGCCAACGGGATGACCACCGAAGAGATTCTGAAGGACTACCCGGATCTGGAACGCGAAGACGTACGCCAGGCGCTGCACTACGCGGCATTCCTTGCCCGTGAAGAAACCTATCCGCTGAAAGAAGCCCACGGATGAAATTCCTGGCGGACGCCGGAATCTCAATTGCGACCGTGCTGGCGTTGAGAGACCACGGCCATGATGCCGTGCATTTGCGGGAGCAGGGGCTTCAACGTCTCCCAGACACAAAGGTCATGGAAAAGGCTATCGCAGAGAAACGCGTCGTCCTGACGCTCGATCTCGATTTCGGGGACCTGTTGGCGTTGGGCATCGAAAAAGAGCCCAGCGTCGTCATCTTCCGCTTGTATGACGAGACTCCGGCCTCGGTTAACCCGCGTTTGATGCGAGTTCTGGAAGACCGTCGTTCCGAGCTCGAGAGCGGAGCATTAATCGTCGTAGAGGACGGCCGTTACCGAATGCGCCGCTTACCGATCGAAGAATAGCAAAGGATCCCTGGTAAAGGTGGTCACACCGCGAAATGGTTCGCCAGGGCGCAATCGTTTATAGATCGGTAGATCGCATGATGAAGGGGAGTCTCTAACGGTTCCCCATAACGACGGTGGAAATGCTGGGTGAAAACCAGATATTCGGTTGGAGTAACCGCTTGATTAGTGGTCAATTGCCACGACGACACGGAATTGTACAAAAAACGGCCAATCGTACACCGCCCAAAAAACAGTGCTGTAACTGATTGATTTTGACGCGCCCGGAGGGACTCGAACCCCCGACCCCCAAGTTCGAAGCCGGATGCCCGCAAGCCTGTATTCCCACGAATAAACAATAACATACGCCCATCGATTTGTACGACGATTTCTCGAAATACACCCCTGTAATGTCTTGATCCGGCGAGAGGCTCCTCGCACCTTCCTTGGCTCATCGGCCTGCGGAGCGTTCATAGGCCACAGTTTTGGATGCTGCTTGAGGCTCCACTCTTCGATACACTATGCCGGAAACCAAGGGGGAACTCACCGTGGGTTGGGACGAGAAGCACATCGATGTCCTGCAGAACATCGAGTTCGCGATCGTAAGTGTCTTCGCGGAGCACGCAGATCTCGGGGACCGGGAGGTGATGCACGCCCTGGACGCTGCCGTTGTGCATTACCGCGCCGTGGAACGTGGCCATGTGCCCACGCCGCATCGGATTACGGGTAACGCCGCAGAAGTTTTTGACCGCATCTGTGCAACCTGCGAGTACCGCCTGGGCCGAGGCTCGCCTGAACACATAGAGAGCGAGCAGCGCTTGCCACCGGGGGCGGAGAAGACCGCCGAAGAGATCCTTTTTTGCCTGCGCAAGATCCGCAAGTCCGCCGAGCGATGGAGCAATCAGGCCGGTCGGCAGGGCTATTTGCAGTTCATCCGCCAGTACGTCCGTTGACCCGATGAAAATCCTCGAGTACAGCGATCTGGACATCTCCGGCGTGGAGGCGCAATACCGCAAGGTCGTTGGCATGATCGGGCACGACGACTTTTACTCCGCCGAGGTCAAGAAGCTTGCCCCGGGCGAGTACTATCGGGCGAAGCTCGATCCCAGCAATCGCTTGCTTTTTACGCTTCGGCGGCACAACGGCGAGCGCTATGCGCTCATGCTTGAGGTCATTCGCAACCATGCTTACGAGCACTCCCGCTTCCTGCGCGGGGCGTCCATCGACGAGAACAAAATCCCGTTTATCCAGCCCGAAGAGGTCACTAAGAATATTCTCCCCATACTCACCTACGTTAATCCGGCCCACACGCGTTTTCACCTGCTCGACAAAGTCATTTCATTCGACGATGCACAGGGGGCGCTCTTCGGATTGCCACCGCCCTTTGTCGTCATTGGCTCGGCGGGCAGCGGCAAGACGGCCTTGAGCCTGGAGCGGATAAAGCATCTGCAGGGCGAGGTGCTCTATGTGACCCTATCGCCCTTCCTTGCCCAGAATGCGCGCAATCTTTACTACGCGCACGCGTACGAGAACGAAACGCAGAACATCGACTTCCTCTCGTTCCGGGAGCTTCTAGAGACCCTGCAGGTGCCGAAGGGCCGCGAAGTGACGTATGGGGTGTTCCGGGGCTGGGTCGACCGCCACCGCCAGCAATGCAAATTTGCCGATGCCCATAAGCTGTTCGAGGAGTTCAGGGGTGTGCTGACCGGCGCGGCCGTGGAGACACCATGGCTCTCACGCGCAGAGTACCTGGACCTCGGGGTCCGCCAGTCCATTTTCCTCCTCGAGGAGCGGCCCCTGGTGTATGACCTCTTCGAGAAATACCTCCTTTATCTTAAGGAGAGCGAGCTTTTCGACGCTAACCTGCTCGCCCACCAGTATCTGGCCCTGTGCCAGCCACGCTATGACTTCACGGTGGTGGACGAGGCCCAAGATCTCACCAACGTGCAGCTCACTCTCATCCTACGTACTTTGAAGGTCGCGGGCCAATTCATCCTGTGCGGCGACTCCAACCAGATCGTGCATCCCAATTTCTTCTCCTGGGCCAATGTGAAGACCCTGTTCTACCGCGACGACGCGCTCGACCCAAAGCGAGCGATGCACATCCTGCGCACGAACTACCGCAACTCGCAAGCGATCACGGCCATTGCCAACCGCCTACTCAAGGTGAAGCAGCGCCGCTTCGGCTCTATCGACCGCGAGAGCAATTATTTGGTAGAAAGCGTCCCCGGCAACGACGGGTCGGTGGAGCTGTTGCCCGATAAAGACCATATCATCGCCGATCTCGATCAGAAGACTCGTAAGTCCACGCGCTTCGCGGTGCTGGTGGTGCGTGAGGAAGACAAGCCCAAAGCGCGCACGCGCTTCCACACGCCGCTCCTCTTCGCTGTTCACGAGGCCAAGGGACTGGAGTACGAAAACGTCATTCTCTACAACTTTCTCTCGCACGACCGCGCTCCGTTCAACCAGCTCGCCGCGGGCGTGAGCGCTGAGGACCTCGACGCCGATCTCGCCTATGCGCGCGCCAAGGATAAGGCTGACAAGACCCTAGAAGTCTATAAGTTCTTCGTCAACAGTCTCTACGTGGCCATCACGCGGGCGGTAAAAAACCTCTACGTCATCGAATCGGACACCCATCATGCGCTCCTTAAGCTCATAGGTCTCAAAGACGAGCGGGATCGCCTGGAGATCCTGGCGCAAAGCTCCTCGATCGACGAGTGGCAACGGGAGGCACGGCGCTTGGAACTTCAAGGCAAGGAGGAGCAGGCGGGGGCTATTCGGCGCGAGATCCTGCACACCCGCACGGTTCCCTGGGAGGTGCTCGACCGCGCCCGTTATCTCACTATGCTGGAGCGCGCCGTCGATCCGAAGGAGGTTTCCAAGAAGCCCCGCCAGCTCCTGATGGAGTATGGCGTGGTGTTGGGCGACCCAAGCCTTCTCAGGCGTCTAGTTAGCGCCGGCTATCTGCAGGGCGAACGGATTGCGGCTGGATTGCGTAACAAGCATCTGAAGGTCTACGAAGGCAAGAACTTCAAGCACGTGCTGCACGATGCAGATTCCTATGGTGTGGACTTCCGCACCCCTTTAAACCTCACCCCGCTGATGTGCGCCGCCATCCAGGGCAATGCGGGTCTGGTGAAAGCCCTGCGCGACAAGGGGGCTAACCCCGAACTCACCGACAATCACGGGCGCACAGCCCTGCACCTCGCGCTGTTGCGTGCCTACACCGATCCACAGTTCGCCGCGGGACGCCTGGGGCAGATCTACCCTTTGCTTGCGCCGGCGAGCGCGAGCGTCAAGGTGCAGGATCGTCTGGTCAAGATCGACGGCCACACTTCCGAGTTTTTCCTGTTTCACTCGATGGTCGCGCTGCTGTTGCGCAAGATCGGCGAACCCGAATATTTCGTGTCCGGCTTCAGCGCCACCGACTTCGTGGACGCGTTGCAGGCTTTCCCGGAGAACGTGGTGCCCGCGTACCGCAAGCGGCGCGGCTACTTAAGCGGCCTGCTCGCCCGCAACGAGGTGGCGCGGGACTATCCCTACAATCGGCGGATCTTCCTGCGTCTCCGCCAAGGTTTCTACACCCTCAACCCGCGGCTTTCCCTGCGCGCAGGGGAAGAATGGGCGGATCTTTACGAGCACTTGGGCCGATCGCTGCTCGCGGCTCATAACCAAGAACCCATCCGGCTTTTTTTCGAGCGGCTGATGCATGGGTGGACTTCCCCGGAGAGCGAGCCTAGTCAAAAACCCGCTCATGCATCCCCGCCTACTCACCCGGTCAACGAACCGAAGGTCGAGCACGCTACCCCTTCGCAGCTCGACCTGTTCGGCGACTGATCCTGCACGGAGCGCCGCAGCGATCTCAATGAAGAGAGTGAGAAGTCGTAAGACCCGGCTGCGGTGCTCGGGAACACTCTCTATGCGATAGATGGTGGAAAAAGACCGGGAACAAACGGAATTCAAGCGCTTGAAGAGCCTGCCGGAACCCATGATAAGGAAACGGGAGAATGGCCATCGAAATTAATGATCCTATTGCACTCTACAGCACAAGGTGGGATATTTTTTGCCTTGTCAGGTTGACGGGACGTAAGACTAGACAATAGCACTGGCGCACGCTCACCATACCAAGAAAGAGAGGTGAAAAGATGAAGAGGCTCCCGATGATGTTTGGTGTCTTGTTGCTTGCCGCATCAGGTGTGGCATATGGCGACGACGCGGTGGTGTTTAGGGCGAATCTAATCGGCGAGCAGGAGGTCGCCGGCGCCGACCTCCCGTTCGTGGCTCCGCAGCCCGGTGTGACGACCGACACCACCGGCCGGTTTCGCATTGAGTTTGATTCGGCACTAAGCAAGGCAGAGTTTCGCCTCAGCGTTGGCGACGGCCTAAAGGTCACGCAGGCCCATCTGCACTGCGCACCGGCGGGCGTGAACGGGCCGGTTGTGGCCTTTCTTTTCGGACTGGTTGATCCAGGGGTGGATGTCGATGGGCTAGTGGCCGAGGACGAGCTGACCAATGCGGACATTGTGCCGGGTGTCGATTTTGCCAGTGTCCCGGCTTGTGGGAAGACGATCGATAATATCGCCTCGCTGCGGGCCGCCATGCTCCAGGGGTGTATCTATGTCAACGTGCATACCGAAGCGAATTCCGCCGGTGAGGTCCGGGGTCAGGTGATCCCTCAGGACGACGACTAAATCGGTCTGCAATTTTCGATCAGACGTAACTCGCTTGGTATCTTACGGATCGCTGACCAAGGATCCGCAAGATCGAATGATCGTTCGCGGCTCTTTCCCATCGATCGTGAACAGCTCGGCAGGGTGATCAGGCGAGCCTGCCAGAGCGACCACACGACCTAGACGCCATGAGCCTGCGAGGTAAGACCTTGTTCATCACCGGTGCCTCGCGCGGCATCGGCCTCGCGATCGCATTGCGCGCCGCGCGCGACTGTGCGAACATCGTGGTCGCCGCGAAGACTGCCGAGCCCCACCCCAAGCTACCCGGCACCATCTACAGCGCCGCGGAGGCCATTCGCCAGGCGGGAGCCGAAGCCTTGCCGATCGCCCTAGACATACGTGATGAGCGAGCGGTCGGGGAGGCCGTGCGCCAGGCGGCCGGGCGTTTCGGCGGGATCGATATCCTGGTCAACAACGCGAGCGCGCTGAGTCTCACCGGGACGCTGGCGACACCGGCAAAGCGGTTCGATTTAATGATGGACGTAAACCTGCGGGGCACCTATGTCTGCTCGCAAGCGTGCTTGCCTTATCTCGCGAAGGCCGAGAACCCGCATATTCTCACCTTATCGCCCCCGCTCGATCTCGATCCCCGATGGTTTCGGACGCACCTGGCCTACACCCTCTCGAAGTATGGGATGAGCCTGTGCGTGTTAGGGATGGCCGAGGAGTTTCGGCAGGTGGGGATCGCCGTCAATGCACTCTGGCCTCGCACCGTGATCAACACCGCGGCCCTGGCGCTGCTCGGGGATCTCGTCAAACCGCAGAACTGCCGGAAACCGGACATCGTAGCGGACGCCGCCTACGCCATCCTTAGTCGCCCGGCGCAGAGCTGCAGCGGCAACTTCTTCATCGACGAAGAAGTGCTAAAGAGCGCCGGGGTATCCGATTTTTCGAGCTATGCCGTCGATCCCAGCGCCGAGCTCTATACCGATCTCTTTATCCGTGATTGATTTCCATGCAACGAACCGAAGCAATGTCCATCAGATGTTCGGATCCGTGCTGGCGGCGCTGGCTTTGTTCAACCTCGCGGACAATGCGATGAATCCTTGTTCCGCAGCGCCGGACGTAAACCGGGCAACGGCCCTGCCCGCGCTTGCCGAGCGATTGCAGGCCCACGTGCAGCAGCTGGCCGCCGAGATCGGCGAGCGCAACGTGTTCCGCCCGCACGCACTGCAGGCCGCGGCGAATTACCTGCGTGCGCAATGGGTCTCGCAGGGCTATCGGGTCGTGTCCCAGAGTTACGACGCCCGCGGTGTGCGCAGCGAGAACCTCGAAGTCACGTTGCCAGGTGTAAGCCGGCCGAGCGAGATCATCCTCATCGGGGCACATTACGACTCGGTGAGAGGTAGCCCTGGAGCCAACGACAACGCCAGCGGCGTGGCCGCGCTGCTGGCGCTCAGCGGCGCTTTGGCTCAGGCAAAGCCGGCGCGCTCGCTGCGCTTCGTCGCCTTCGTCAATGAGGAGCCGCCGTTCTTCTATTGGGGCGAGATGGGCAGCAAGGTATACGCCAAGGCGGCGCGCGTCCGGGGCGACGACATACGGCTGATGATTTCGCTCGAGATGCTGGGCTACTACAGCGACGAGCCGGGCAGTCAACGCTACCCGCCACTGTTCGGATTCTTCTACCCAGAGCAGGCCAACTTCATCGGCTTCGTGTCGAACTTCGACTCGCGTCGCCTGCTAAAAGAGCTGGTGGCGGCCTTCCGTGCCCGCTCAGATTTCCCAACCGAGTCGCTCGCCACCTTCGAGTTTGTCCCGGGTGTGGCCTGGAGCGACCATCGCTCCTTCTGGCGTGAAGGTTATCCGGCGGTGATGGTTACCGACACCGCCTTCTATCGCTACTCCCACTACCACAGCCAAACGGATACGCCCGAGAAACTCAACTACCCCGCCATGGCACGGGTGGTAACGGGGCTGCAAGGAGCGCTCGGTGTTATGTCGGCGCGCTAAACGTGTCTGAGCGCGCGGACAGCTCGTTCGTGTCCTGGAAAGCTGGCAATGCCTACCGCTGCTGCGCAAACCGCCGGTCAGATCCCTGAGCTCAGCTTCGCCTCGTCACCGCAGTGCACCTGCCAAAAGCATTCCCACGGACCCGCCGCCGCTCGATTTGACGTAATCCACCACCATCGGGACAACCTTCCCGACCATGTTGGGTTCGAGCCCGAGCTGACCAAAGGAGCCGCTAAGGCCCTGCAGTCCGCCCAGCTTGCCAGCGAGGCCACCGAGGGTGCCGTCACCTCCAAGCACCCCCGGCTCGGAGAGATCCCCCAAACCTGGCTCGCTCAGGGTTGGTTCAGACGGCGTGGCCTCGGGCGCCTTCGGCGCGGCGGCTAGCAAGCTGTCCATGTTTGGCACGGTACCCGCGACCTTGGCGAAATCATCCGGCGTCATTTTGCCTTTGGCGTATTCGAAGATCGCGCCCGCACCGCCCTCTGCCTGGGGTGTTGTTACGCCGAGCTGGCTGGTAAGCAGATTGACAAGTCCTAAATCGGCTGCGAGGACGTAGGGCGGGCTGAGTAGCACTATGGCCAATATCAGTCGAGCGAGGTTTGGAGTTTGTTGTAAGGACATGGACTTTGCTCCAGAGCATGACACTATTATGACGGTGGAAAACTGTTGTCCGGTTGTGCCGGTTCGCCTACCTCATTTGAGAGGTCAAATGCTGATTCAGCACAGGGTATCGTATCAAATGGATCTCGTGCTAATCCACTAATGCCTGTCCGACCCGAGGGAGGAGGGTAAAGCTATGACGAGAGCACATCTCCCCCGCGGGGTCTTCGCCCTGGGCTTCGTGAGCCTGTTCATGGACACGTCCTCTGAGATGATCCACAGCCTGTTGCCGGTGTTCCTGGTCTCCGTGCTCGGTGCGAGTGCACTCTCGGTCGGTATCATCGAAGGTGTCGCCGAGGGCGCGACCGCGGCCGTCAAGGTATTCGCCGGCGCCGTGAGCGACAGGATCGGCCAGCGGAAACCGCTATTGGTTCTCGGCTACGGATTGGCCGCGCTCAGCAAGCCGCTGTTCCCGCTTGCGACTGGCATAGGAATGGTGTTTGCCGCGCGCCTGGTGGACCGGATCGGCAAGGGCATTCGGGGGGCGCCGCGCGATGCGCTGGTCGCCGACCTCACGCCGCCCGCGCTCCGCGGTGCTGCCTACGGCCTGCGCCAGTCCCTCGATACCGTGGGGGCGTTCCTCGGGCCGGCGTTAGCGCTTGCACTCATGGCCGCGAGCGGTGAGGACTACCGCCTGGTTTTCTGGATCGCCGTACTCCCGGCGATCGCCTCGGTCGCTGTCCTCGGCCTCGCCGTGCGGGAGCCCGAGGTCTCGCACACCGGGAGATTGCAGCGCTTGCGCATTCAGAAAGACGAGATGGGGCGGCTTGAGCGCCGCTACTGGCTCTTCCTAGCGTTCGCCGCGGTGCTCACGCTCGCACGCTTCAGCGAGGCGTTCCTGCTGCTGCGTGCCCAGGACGTAGGGCTTTCCGCGGCCCTCGTACCCCTGATCCTCCTGCTCATGAACGTGGTCTATGCCGCCAGCGCCTATCCGTTCGGGCGCCTGTCGGACCGGGGTGGCCGCCGGCTTCTGCTTGCCCTCGGCATCGGCTTCCTGATGGTGGCGGATCTGCTGCTCGCGGCGGCGGACACGATCGGCCTGGTTGGAGCCGGAGCGGTATTCTGGGGCCTGCATATGGGCGCCACCCAGGGACTGCTCGCGACCATCGTGGCGGAGATCGCGCCTTCGAACCTGCGTGGCACCGCGTTTGGCGTATTCAATCTGGTCACGGCCGGCGCGCTGCTCGCCGCGAGTATGTTGGCAGGGGCGCTCTGGAGCGCGCTCGGACCGGCGATGACGTTCATCGCCGGGGCGGGGTTTTCGACCGTGGCACTTATTGGGTTACTGGCAGGGCGCGCCGCCGCGCCACGGTGGCATTAAGCTCCCAGGTTACAGACAACGGCACCTCCGGCGCTGCCCGCTCGCGGTTTGACTCCCGCGTGGGTCCTATTCGTTGTAGGGCTTGTGCTTCGGCCACGCCAGGTGCCTCCGCGACAGCTCTCCGCGTGGTTACGGAAAGAGATCGGCGGCAGACCGGGCGGAGGCCGGTCGTTTCAGGAGCTACCCTAGTCGCCGGAGACTAAGACGCCATCATTGACGAGCTGCACCGAGTCCGAGAGGACATCGACGATCGCCGACATGAAGACGAGAGCCACGAGGGAGTCGTGCGCGAGCCACCCGAACGAACGACGCGTCAGAAGAAAGCCCTCGTAGCGGTTATGCCGCACGGTTTTGTCAAAAGCTTACGTTAACGTCGTTGTCGAAATTGCGAGAAGCCGTGAAGGTCACGTCGCGGCTCATTCTCGTGGCGACGTACACTACGCCAATCAGCAGCGCCGCAAGGCCAATCACCAGGGCGGCAGCCTTGATCGGCCAGGAGTTGTTTCAATCACGCGAGCCATGCGCCTGTGAGCATCCGGCTAGACCCGGACCATCTTGCCCCACCCGGCACATCGGCCGTGACAGGTGTTACCGAATTGGAATAACATTTCACGGATCACCCGGACAACTTGCCTGGCGCCATCGTTGAAACGGGTCGAAGGCTGCGGGGGAATCGAGCGCTGGCGTAGTATCCGGGACACTCTCATCCATAGGGGAGGTGAAGGTGACGGGGTATTGGCGGGGTACCTCCGTGCCGCAGAAGCCTCTCAACCTCAAGCACTTCAAAACGGCGCCGGGGCTAAGAGCCGAGACTTGGGTGTAGAAATTTGCCAGAGGCATACCAACACCGTAGGGGCCGGCGCACCGTTTGGTCGTCGGACTGGGATGGGCGCTTCGAATCGCTTACCGGCAATCCACCAGGGCGAATTCGACCCTCCGATCGAATGCATCCCGGGCGTCATCGGTTCCCGAGCCAACGATGTTCTCGCGGAAACCCTTCCCGATGGCCTTTGACCGTTCCAAGACCGCGGAGGAATAGCTTCCCATCGACTTCCGGATCCGCCGCGCCCGCAACAGGGACAGCCTGTCGTTGTATTCCGCCGATCCCGTTCGGCTGCTGTGTCCTATGACATTGATGCAGCGAGTATTGGTGCCGAAATACTCGGCGATCTGACGCACCCAGATCGCGTATTGCTTACGGAGATCCTGATCCGCGCTGAATTCGGTGGAGTCAACCGAGAACAGGAACTTTGTGCTGATATTGTGGTTTTCCACGCCGACCGCCACCAGCTTGGCGAACGCGCTCTCGGCCCCTGCGATATCTCCCAGCATGATCGAGCGGCCGCGCGACGGGTGTGGGGAAAGGGTCGTTTTTCATGGATCAGTAAGCTGCTTACTCCCGCTATCGAGCTGCTTGGGCGAGTGTCCGGGCTCCTCCTGGGCTGAGCGTGCGGGCGGGTCTCTATTCGGGGATTGCGCATGAATGTTTATTACTGGCGGGATGGGCGCATCGGAATCCTCCGGCCATTGCAGCCATACCACCCCCGCTAAACCCGCCACGCCCAGAGCCGTGCTCACATACACGAGCCCGCGCCGTACGTGCTGACCCCCCGCCATTAACCGGCTCTCCTGCGGCATCACGGCCTCAGTAGGCTCCTGCACGCTATGCGTCTCTGACACCTCTGACACCTGTGACACCTTATCCGTCAGCTTCCGCCGCCATTCGGCGACGCTTTGTGGCGGTCCGCAGGCCTGAAACTCAGCGCATGATCGATGGCTTTCAGAAACCCCCCGCTATAACGACCCCGTCCTCGCTCGAGCGCCGGACACAGTAGATCCGCCACTGGCTCGATCAGTCTCTGGCTTCGCTCTAGCACATCGGTGGGCGTGACCCCTGCAACCGCCCGGTATAAGGTAGCCCCCAAGCTGAAGATGTCGCTCCAAGGACCTTGCTAATCGCCCTTTCCGTACTGTTCGATCGGCGCATAACCGGGGGAGTACAAGACCGTTAAGGTGCCCGTCTGAATCCCTAAGGCCTGGCGCGCCGAGCCGAAGTCCAGCAGGCGCGGGTTGTCGTCGGTGCGAATGAAGATGTTGGCCGGTTTGATGTCCCGGTGAATAAAACCGTTGCAATGGGCCTGCTCAAGACCGTCGAGGAGAGGCAGTACGATCCCGAGGAGCTCCGCCTCTCCCAGCATTCTGCGGCGCTCAAGGACGGCGGAGAGGCTTTCCCCCTCCTCGTAGGCCATACATAGCCATATAGGCGCTGTTGTGCTCCTCGAAGACGTTCAGCACCCGCACGCTGTTGGGATACTCGCACTTCGCCAGGGTGCGTGCCTCGGTGATAAAGCGCTCCAGCCCCCAGCGGTACTGGGCGTCGACATCCTCGGAAGTCGGGTGGACGTCGCCGTTGGCGTCGCGTCCCGCCACCCCCGCCGCAGATACTCCTTGATGGCGACCCGGCGATCGAGGTTGCGATCCTGCGCCAGGTAGGTGATGCCGAAACTTCCCTGCCCAAGCACGCGTTCGATTAGATACCAGAGCAACTTGGACCCGGGCTTGAGCGCGGTGCGGCGAACCGTCTCCCTCATGAGCAATGAAGTTAGCTATTTAGAATAAGAACGATGGTCATTTTCTCCCAATCGGTGGAGAGGATCAAACCTGTTGCCCGCGGGCGTTTCAGCCTCGGCTGCGTCCGATCCGAACTAAACACAGTCGTGCGCGGCACACCCTTGCGCAGATACTCAGAGTCCCGCTTTTGTCCTTTTCAAGCAGCCCAACCTCGGATAGCTCGCGGCCACGTCTCGGCACGCCTGGCGCCTGCGAGTCCCCGCCGCACCTTCCAACGCAAGCTCGCGAGGCGCCCCATCCCAGGCTTGTCGATGCTTTCGTGTGGGCGCCCGATTCATCCTATTGGCGAGACTAGGTGCCCGCTACCGACAACAGCGACTGCACGAAAGACTGCATGCGTTTGAAGTGTGAGCCCTCCCAATACAAGCGCCCACAGCCATCGCAGGCGAAGAATCGCACATGCGACACACCGAGCTTGGGCGGAAGACGGCTGCGGGCGGCCTTCTTGTCGATCAACTGCAGCGGTGCGTTGCATATCAGGCAACGGGTAAACGGTTTAGTGGAGTGGTACAAGTCCAGCCGCGCTAACAATTCCGCGAGCTGTTCCCTCGGGCGTATCGCGCGCACGTACAAGGCATGCAACAGCGCCTTGCGCATCAGTAGCGCGCGGTCTTTAGTCAGCAAAATCCTGCGCTCAGCGAGCGAGATTGAGACCAATTCCTGGTCGTGGTAATCATTGCGAAACAAGGTGTCAAAGCCGAGCATGCGCAGATACCTGGCCAGCGCCCCCAGGTGCGCATCGGCCACAAACCGCGTACGGCGTAGGGGTTTGCCCCGTAGGCGCCTCAGCCGAGAAATATCAAAGCATTCGAATAGGGGATAAACACTGACCCGGTCGCCGCCTTTAAGACGCTGAGAAAACCCCACCGACTCTCCGTTGACCAGTACCAGGTCTACCTCGGTATGGGGAACCCCTAGCGCTTCGATGGCATGTTTGACCGTCGCATTAACGCTGATCACGGACCAGAAATATCGCTTCCTCCGGCTTGCAGGAAGGAAATCGTTCAGCTCTTCGTAGAACCTAAACTCGACTCTCGCCTGGCTGGCCATCGGGCGGCACCGGATCGCTTGAAGCGCAACGAGACTATAGTCGATTTTCCAATCCAGGGCTCGCTAGCTGGCGGCGGTACTGCCGCAATATCAGGACCGCACCCAGGGGCGCGCCCGCGGTAGCGGCGATTAAAAACGGGGCGAGGCCATTAAACAGCGTAACCAGTGGCAACAGGTACAGCACATCTTCCGCTTCAAAACCCGCAATGCTTGGCTGTTGGGTGGCAGCCTTTCCTGAGAGCGTCTCTATGCTGTTGCGCAAATGAAAGATGACAGCCACCGCCGCGCCAGCCACGATCCCCATCGGCAGCGCCCATACCCCAAGCTCCCCATGACTCAATCCTATCCCTATGCTGACAAACAGCAACACGGTGGCCACGGCGTCACAGGCGAGATCGTAGTAATGGCCAAAACGCGAACCCTTACCGGTGATACGAGCGAGCTCTCCATCGGTGTGGTCCAAGAAATTCGACAAGGCGAAAAGCCACGCGCCAAGATTAGGTGACTGGCTCGCGAACGCCCAGGCGGCCCCCAAACCGGCGACCAGCCGCAAGCTCGTCAAGGCATTAGGACTGACCGGGCTGTCCTTAAGCGGTAGCACCAATACATAGGCTAGCCGAGCATCCCAGGGCCGATGGCTCACGAGGCTATCACCTCAAGCGCGTTCCCCGAATCATTCTTGATGCCCTTGCAAAGCGACCCTGTCCTCTACACCGCGGGCGCGGTCTACCCAAATCTTATGCAGGTGGCTAAATTGCCAGTAGAGCAACCCGGGGATGCCCCATCCTAACTCCCGTACCCGCTTGAGCAAGGCGAGCGCGAGCGCGACTTCCGGAGCGGCGCCGACCACCCCACCGAGTACGATCAATGCTCCTTCTTGGATCCCGAGTGCGCCGGGGATCACGAACGCGGCGCTGCGCACCGCCCGCAGGAGACTCTCCACCATCAGTGCTTGGGTAAAGCCCACCGGATGCCCCAAGAAGTAAAACCCCAGCCACACTTCGATTGTACCGGCACACCAACCCGTAAAGCGCCATACGAGCGACATGAGCACGTCCGACCGACGCGCATAAAGCGCCATTATCTGCGCATCCAAGGTGTTACCGGTACCGACCAAGCTTAACCAAGACTCCTTGCGCATCACACGTACCACCAGTTGACTGGAAAAGGTAAACAAACCGGCTCGCTGCGCCGTGTAAAACCCTACCACCATGAGACCCAAAAGTCCGCATCCCAGAGCGGCGGCGCTAATCAGCTCACCCTGCCCCTCGACGCCCAGAAGCAAGGCGATCCCCACGGCGGTGAAGACACACTGGCTCGCGATGCCGGCGGTCATATCCCCGATCACGCTCGCACCGGCGTTAGCACCAGGTATTCGCGCGAGCCCTCTGAGTAGCCAAGCGCGAAGAAACTCTCCCGCAACTGCCGCCACGGGTAGTAGGTTGTTTACCGACTCACCGATCCAGCGGATCCGAAACAAGACCCCTAACGAAGGCCGTTGCCCAGGCCCTAGCAAACGGCGCCATGCCAAAGCATCCGAGAGCATGGGCAAGGCCTGGGCAAGCGGGACGATACAGATCCCCCACCCGGCGACAACGACGGCATTGAGCACCGTGCGGAACCCTTGTGATACCAGCAGGCACAGAAACAGCACCACCCCCGCGATCCACACCAGGTAGCCGGCGACTTTGAGCCTGTTCACAAGCAAGGCTCTAGCAGTCAGGTACTGGAGGTTTTAGTGCTTGAGCAGATATCTCTCGGACCTCTACGGGCGGCTCCCTGCTTCCGTGTCGTCACTGTTAACTCGGGCGTTCCTGAGCTGGACAGTGGCGGGCGATGCTGGTAACCAGCGACCTCCGCCGTGTGAAGACGATTTCACACTCGTTCGGGATCAATCGGTTACGTCTATATCGATTTACAAATAAGCACGTACACTCTTTCCCGGCAAGGTGCGATCACAGCGTATACGCTG
>Ga0187892_10006372_pt1 | contig 17559 bp, 10 predicted proteins | sample MA1701073metaG_FD_139345 | JGI IMG/M metagenome (GOLD analysis project Ga0187892, IMG submission 139345) | Bio-ooze microbial communities from a basaltic lava cave in the Kipuka Kanohina Cave System on the Island of Hawaii, USA - MA170107-3 metaG ... | reverse complement strand
CGGCTCGACCCGAAACGGCTGCGGTGGCAAATGGAGCGGCTCGTCGAGGGCGGCGTGACACAGGCCATCGTCATTCAACTCGCGCCCGATGGACCGGCGTACGGCGTCGATGCCGACGACCCGCCGTGGTTCACCGAAGCGTGGTGGGAAATTTTCCTCGCCGTGTGCGCCGACGCAAAGAAGCTCGGTTTTCGACTCTGGTTCTACGACCATCTGGGGTTCGGCTGCGCCAACGCACAGGAAAAAATGATCGCAGCGCATCCCGAATTCGTCGGGTGGGCGCTCGAACTGGAAGCCGGCAAGGCCTCGATCGTGCGACGCGGCTATGATTATCTCCAGCCGGCAGCGGCGGCAGCGCTGATCGATGCTGTCCACGGGGAATTTGCGCGGCGCGCTGCCCTGTACTTCGGCTCGGTGATTGTCGGCTCGTTTCAAGATCAACTCACGCCCTTGCAGGCGTGGAGCAGAGATTTCGCCGTAGAGTTTCGTCGGTGCACGGGATACGACCTCGAACCGCGGTTGGCTGCGTTGTGGGAAGACCAGGCCGATGCCGCACGTGTCCGTCGCGACTACCAACGCGTGCGTGCCGCGATGGCGGAGGAGGCGTTTTTCCGTCCGCTGCACGAGTGGCATCAACGCCACGGGCTGCTCAGCGGCTGCGATCAAAAGGGGTTCTCGCGTCGCGGCTATCCGATTGATTGCACGACACTCTACGCCGACTATCAGCGCACGCATCGGTGGTTCAGGGCCCCGGGCAGCGATCATCGAGGCGACACCAAGATTCACAGTTCGCTCGCGCACGTTTATGGGCGCCCGCGCGTGTGGATCGAGGCGTTTCACAGCAGCGGTTGGGGCGCGACGTTGGAGGAGACGTTCGACTGGCTCATTCCGTACCTGCGCGCGGGCGCGAACCTGTTCAATCCGCACGCCGTGTACTACAGCATGCGAGGCGGCCTATTTGAATGGGCGCCGCCGTCGTATTGCTGGCGGCAACCGTACTGGCGACACTATCCGCACTTTGCGCGGGCCGTCTCTCGACTTTGCGCCGTGCTCAGTCAGGGCGACCACGTGTGCGACATTGCCGTTCTGTTTCCCACTTCGACGGTGCAAGCCGGCCTTCGACTCGATGGCGTCAGCGAGTCGGCCCGACGCGCGCACGAGGTGTATCTCGAAGTGGTCGGCCAAATGGTTTGGGAAGACCCGCGTCCCGGCGTGCTCGATCTGGACTGCCGCGACTTCGACGTGCTCGATGAGGAATCCGTGGAGCGAGCGACGATCGCGAATGGCCGTCTGCAAATCACGCGTGAATCGTATCGCGCAATCATTCTTCCCGCCTGCGCCATGCTACCCGATGATGTCTCGAAGGTGCTCGGCGAATTTTCCAAAGCGGGCGGCAAGGTGATCGCTGTCGAGAACGCGAAAGAAGTTCCCGCCGCGCTGGCCGATATCGAGCGACTGGTGGAAGCCCCGGTGCCGACCTTGCGACGGCGCGTGGACGGGCGGGACATGCTGCTCGTGCCGGCGGCGTTCCCGAGCGCGACGCGGCACGCGCACCCGGAGGGCCTGCTTGCGCACCGGTTCCATTTCGACCCAAGCCGGTATGCCAGGACGATGCGTATCGTGGTGCGCGAGGTGAAAGGCGAACCACATGCTTGGGATCCATACACCGGCCGGCAGCGGCGCATCGTGTATGCTCGGCAGGGCGAAGAGATGGAACTGCAAGTCGATTTCCGAGGAGAACCGTTGGCGCTGATCATCTGGGATTCGTCGCCCGTTCCCACGCTCGCCCGTTCTCACGCTCCGCAGGTGCGTTCGCTCGACGGTCCGTGGGACGTTCGCTTGATTCCCACAAGCGATCGCCCCGTTCAGTGCTGGCAAGTCGAACACCGGCTGGACTCCGACCCCGAGCACGACTGGAACATCGTCCACGCCACATTCGGCCCGCATGGCTGGTGGCGCGCGTCGGACTCGAAGGAATGGCGACCGGCGACGTACTCGTTGTCACACGGCATCTACAAGGACCCCTTGCATCGGAACGTCTATGGCCCGCACGGCCACGTGCCGGAGGAATTTCTGGATTTCGGCGAAGTGGCGGCGGGGCAGGAGATCGATTTCCGCACGACGATTCATGCTCCCGAAGCGATGGACGTTCACCTCGCCATCGGCGCGCCGGCGGCCAAGCGCGCGTGGCTGAACTCGCAGGACCTCGGCCCGGACACGCCTGGGTATCATTGGATGGTTGCGGCTTCGCTTCGGGCGGGCGCGAACGAACTGGCGTTTCGGCTCACGGCCGGGGAGGTGGTTCGGTTGCGCGCCTACTACGCGTTCTTGAAAAATGCCGAACGATTCCGTCGTCCCGAATGGATCAGTCTTGACGACGATCCACGCCGAGGATCGCTGGTGCGCGTCAGGGGCGGGATCGAAGTTCCGTTCCGGCCGCGACACGCTCGCATCCGCGTTGCGGTGGGGGCCGCGTGCCGGGTACTTCTGAATGGCGCCGAGACCGGCTCGCAGCAGCAATGGGAGAACGCGCAAGGCGACGATTCGATCCGCACCCACGAAACGACCTCGCATTTGTGCGCGGGACGCAATGAAGTCGCCGTGGAGTGGACCGACCCCGGCCACATTGTTCCCGTGTTGGTTGACGCGTTGCTTCAATCGCACGAAGGCCGGTCCGTTTCTTTGATCACGGATGGACAATGGCAGGCATCGCGGGACGGACGCGAAACGGGCCTGCGCGTTCGTCGGAAGCATGGTTCACTCGGCGCTTGGTGGGGACCACAAGTGGAACCTGCCTGGGCGCATTTGTGGCGGCGACCGCACCCATTGCTCGACATGGAGACTGTGGCGCGCGTACAACCGGATGCCTTTCCCGGCAAGCATCGCGTGGAATGGTTCCGCTTCAGGGTCCCGCCGGGAACGATCAAGGTTCACGCCGAGGTCGCCGGCGATGCCCAAATGGATCTCCGGGATGGCATCTGCACGCTTCGGGTCGTTCCCGAACCCGGCCACAGCGGCGGCGCGGTCTTTCGCCAACCCGTTTCCTTCGACGCTGGTCCGGGAACGATGGAACTCGGCGATTGGACAAAGCTCGGGTTGAGCGCCTACTCGGGCGGCGTTTCCTATTCGCGGACGGTGCGGCTCGAAAGCGGGCGACGCATCGTGCTCGACCTCGGCAACGTGCGCGGAACGGCGGAGGTGTTCCTGAACGGCCGCTCAGCGGGTGTGCGCGTCTGGTCGCCGTATCGGTTCGACATCACGGAATTCGTGAGCGCGGGCGACAACCGCATCGAGATTCAGGTCTTCAACACGCTGGCGCCCCACCTGGACGCGGCAAGTCCAACGCCGTATGTGTTTCCCGGCCAGATCGAATCCGGTTTGTTCGGGCCGGTGACGATTTCCGTTTTCCGTCAGGAGACCCAATGAAAGTCAATCGAGGTTGTTGTGGCATTGTCCTCTTCGTCGCGCTCGCCGCTCATGCGCAGCCGCCGGAGTTGCACGTCGGCTACTACCCGTACCATCACAAGCTTCGTGCCCGCGCCAATCTCGGGGAACTTCCCCCGGCCGAACCGGGCGCAGTGGCGCGATTTGTCCTGACCGCCGAAGGGAGCACGAACGAACTGGCCACCGCGACCGCCCGTGTCGTCACCAATCTGCCCCGTCGCCGCACCGAGCCATCGCCCGTCTCGGGGCGGTTCGTCGAGGCGATCCTCGACACGCCCGATCTGGCCGCCGGCAATTACATCGTCACGATGACGCTCGGCGACGCGGCTCCACTGCGGCAGACGTTCACACGCACGAAATGGGAATGGGAGCACAACGACATCGGCACGAGCCGCGTCGTGGTCCCGCCGTTCACGCCGTTGAAGGTCGAGGGGAGAACAGTCGAAGCCGTTTTGCGTTCCCATCGGATCAATCGCTTCGGGTTGTGGGATCAGGTCGTATCAAAGGGAGAACCGGTACTGGCCGCCCCGATTCGCCTCTTCGCGACAGTCAGGGGGCGAACCCACTTAAACAAAAACGCTTCAAGTGAAGCGAATTTGTTAAAGTGGAAATCGACCGCCGTTGCCTTCGATGAGAAAAGCCCGGACCGCGTCGTCGTCACATCCGCATTCCGAGGCGGACCAATCCAAGCCAAGGTCGCCTCCGAGTTCGACTAAGACGGCATTGTGAAGCTGATGCTCGATCTGGACGGAGAACCAGGCGCGACGCTCGACTCGCTCACGCTTCTCATTCCGTTGAAGGAACGCATCGCGTCACTCATGCACGTCAGCGGCGACAGCATCCGCCGCAACCCGGCGGGACGCATCCCCGCCGGCCGCGGCGTGGTTTGGCAGAGCAAAGGGGCGATCCCGCGCGAGCTCGGTTACGGCGGCATTTGGGGGACATGGTTGCCTTATGTCTGGCTCGGCGGCACGGAGTGCGGGATTTGCTGGTTCGCCGACACCGATCGCGATTGGTCGCTCGATGACGAGAAGTCCGCGCTCGACATCGTGCGCGAGCGCGGCGCAGTCACGTTGCGCGTGCATCTGTTCAACAAGCCCACCGTGCTCGATCGCCCGCGCCGGATCGTGTTCGGCCTGCAAGCGACGCCGGTCAAGCCGATGCCGGCGCCCGAGAACGGCAAGACTTGGCGCGCGTGGCATTTCTACGGCTACACCAACGCGGTCGTCCACTCGATCCTCGCGCAGACCCAACTCTGGGGCGGCGAGGAAGCGGATTTCTCGGTCTATCCGCGCAAACGCGATTTCTCGATCTTCACGGAGATGGCGCGCGGACGCAAGGCGCGCAACATGCACATGGGCTGGGTGGACACCAGCGGTTGGCTCGATGGGTACACCCGGCAGGAGAAGCGCGCAGAGTACCGTAGCGATGTGATCGCCGGGTTCTCCGCGGCGGGCAGCGCCGACTACGTGATTCCGTATTTCAACCCGCGCGGCGGCGAAGACAGCGAGTTGATGCCCGAGTCGCTCAACTATTGTCCGCGTCCGCTACAGGGCAACGAGTGGAACGAACCCGTGCCGAGTTGGCAGGATTTCGCGCTGTTCTACCTCCGCAAGATGATTGTGACCGAAGCAGTGGACGGAGTGTACTACGACAACACGTACGCCACCGCCAACATGGATACGATCTCCGGCGACGCGCATATTCGGCGCGACGGCACGTTGCAGCCCAGCATGGGCATCTTCAATATGCGCCAGTTGATGAAACGCACGGCGACGATGTTCCACGAAATGGGCAAGCGCCCCTGCATCGTCGCCCACATGACGAATGCCGACATCATTCCAGCGCTCTCATTCGCGACGTTCTCCCTCGACTTCGAGGACAAGTACGGCGCGACGGATTTTCAGGATCGATGGAGCACCGATTTCATCCGCGCCGAATCCATCGGCCTGCAAGGCGGTTTGGTGCCGGCAGGGCTGGGCGGCATGATGGGCAACGATCCGCAGGAGACGAAACGGCTATCGCGCACGTTTTTCGGCGTGGCGTTGGTGCACGAAATCAGACCGTGGGGCTACTTCGATTCCGACGAACTCCATCGCGCCAACATGCCGCTCTACGAGTTTGGCTACGGCCTCGAAGACTGCAAAGTCTGGCGCTACTGGGATGCCGGCCAGCCCGTGCGCGTCGCGGGTGGCGACACGAAAGCGCTCGTTCTCGCGCGGGCCGGTAAGGCGATGGTGATTGTGACCGACTTTGGCGGAGGCGGCGAATTCCGGATGGCTGCCTCGGCGAAAAAGCTGGGGCTTCGTTCGGACTTCGCGGCCAAGGACGCCCAAACCGGCGAGGCGATTCAGCTCACTGACGGCATCGTCCATTTCCCGCTTCAACGCCACGATTTTCGGATGATCGCACTGGAGTGATCCGATGGCGATTCGCTCCCAACAGACGCGGACGGCCCCTGCCGGCCTCAGTTTGCGGACCCAAGTGACGAGGATGGATGCCCCCGTCGTCAGCAAACTCGTGAAATTCGTGCTCGAAGATGTCGCGCCAAAACGCATCACCTATCCCGTGCACCTGCACCACTTCCATCAATTCGAATTCATGTTCTCGGGGCACATCTCGATCTTCGTCGAACAGCGCACGCCCATCCACCTGCGGCGCGGCGACGGACTGTTGGTGCCGCCGCTGGTGCGACACGAGTATCGGGCGACGACCGGGTTTCGCAAAGGGGTGTTCAAGTTGTTTGTGTCGCCGCAGTACTGGACGTTGCTCGGCATGCGCGTACGCCGGGTGCGGCTTTCGCCCGAACTGCTGGCGCAACTCGAAGCATGGGGTCGGCGCTACGAGGCGGGCGTGGGATTCCTGCAACAGGAGTCCGTTGCGCTGGCGTCGCTGTGCGTGCTGGAAACGATGGCTGGACGGCGGGCCCGCGTGCCGGGTCCGGATCGCCTCGACGGGTTTCGCGAGAAGCTCTGGCCACTGCTCGAACGGATCGCCCGCGACCCGCATGCGGGCTGGACGGTCGCGCAGTTGGCGGCGGAATGCAATCTCTCGACGGACCGGTTCTCACGGCTGTTTCACAAAGTCATCGGCCATCCGCCGCAAGATCACCTCTTCCATGCCCGCATGCAGGATGTCGCTGCCCAGTTGATTTCGCACCCGACGCGTCCCATCAAAGAGATCGCGGAACGAGCGCGCTATGGCTCGATTCATTCCTTCACGCACGCCTTCAAGGAAGCGTTCGGGGTCAGCCCCGCCGCCTATCGCAAGGCCGCCTGACCCGGTTGCATCAAAAGAATACCGTTTGCGCGCAAAGACAGTCGCCCTGCGTTTGCGGTAGTGTCTTTCGCGTTGTCGGATGACGGCAAGGCACAACTTACAGGAGGTTCGATCATGAAAAAGCACGGGAAGCATTTCGTCACTGCGGTCTTGGTGATCCTCGCGTTGAATACTGGCAGGGCAATCGCAGGCAGCGGCATCATCAGTTACCAGGCCAATCAGAACCCAACCAACCAGGATGCGTACGTGACGCAGCCCGGCAACCAGTTCTGGACGCGGAGCACGGGCGGTGCGGGACCGGTCGGCACTGGCATCAACGACGGCGGCACACCAGCCTGGAGCGTGGCGCGGGGAAGCGTCGGTGCGGGGGAGGAATTCTGGACCGTGACACCGCTTGCCGCCGACGTGGCCACCGGAAATGTCGAGGGATGGAAGTTGAGCACCCGGCTCCGCCTGCCGGAGTCGGGCCGCGCCGCGTCGTTCGGTTCCATGGTTGACTACGCCGACGGATCGCGCGCCTGGACGATGCATTTTGGCACCGATGGCGACGGCGACCCGATTGTGACGTTGTTCAACAATTCCACGAATCCATCGTTCACCTTGGAGGGCGCGGGCAATACCGGCTATCATGACTACTTGCTGGCCTACAATCCGCTGGCGCTCAGCGCCAACCTGTACGTGGATGGCGTACTGCGGATCAGCGGTTTCGTCGGGCAATCGGTGGGCTTCTCGCGTCTCTTGTTCGGCGATGCCGCGCTTTCGACCGCCGACCACGACGTGAATTACAACAGCGTGCTCCTGGTGTTGCCCGAGCCGTCGAGCCTGGCGTTGCTGAGCCTGGCCGGACTTGCGTTGCTTGCCCGCCGGCGGCGATGACGGGAACGCAGCACATCCGTTGGCGCGCGGGCGGGTTCACGCTGATCGAGTTGCTGGTGGTGATCGCCATCATTGCGATCCTCGCCGCGCTGCTGTTGCCGGCATTGAAGGGCGCGAAAGAGAACGCCAAAGCCGCCACCTGCGCCAACAACCTCAAACAACTCGGCCTCGCTTACCACTTGTACCTCGCCGACTGGAACGACACATTTCCGGTGTACGATGCGGTGGGTTACCCGGGGTGGACGATGCTGGGACGGTACTTCGGAAACAGCCAGAAGCTCCTGCTTTGTCCGAACGATCGGACGAATCTCGAGCTGAGCTATTACGTCAACGAACACCTCATCGAAGCGGGCGTTGCCGACCCGCCGCAGGATGTCGCGGTGAGGCTGGGCGATGTCACCTATCCCACGAAGACGGTCCTGCTGCGGGAACTGCATTTGAACGGCACCCAGAGCTATTGGGGAAAGGGAGGTGGATGGTTCGCTGGCGCGCCCGGGCTGTTTGCCCACCGCAACGGCTCCAACATGCTCTTTGCCGACGGCAGCATCCGTTGGTACAAAGGCCCGCTGCCGCCTTGGTGCGACTATTATGCCCGAGCCGATCTCTGGTCCCATCGAAACGGCACCACCGGGACGACGAGTTGCGATTGAAGCCGTTCTGAACCTCAGCCCCAAGTGAAAGCACATCCCGACCATGCAGATGAACATCGATACAGCCCTCCACGAACTCGGTGTGCGAGATGACACCCTGACTGCGGGCGAGAAAGCCAGCCTCGACAACGACGGATACGTGCTGCTGCACGGCCTTCTGTCTCTCGAGCAGGTTCGAAAAATGGCCGCACGCATGGATGAATTGGTCGCCTTCGAGAAAGCGCACGGGATCGTGGAAGGGCAGAAAGAGCCGGGCACGGATCGCGTCGCCAACCTCTTGGAGAAGGATCCAATATTCGACGTGTGCCTGACTCATCCGCGGCTGTTGGCGGCCATTGCTCATGTTTTGCCGGGCCGGTTCGTGTCGTTCGGGATCACCGCGCGCAATTCACTTCCGGGTGCCGGACACCAGGACCTGCACGTGGATTTCAAACGCGGCGGGATCAAACCGGGCGACTACTGGCGCTGTAACAGCGCTTGGTTGCTCGATGATTTCTCCGAACAGAACGGGCCGACTCGCATCGTGCCGGGCACGCACCGCAGCGGCAAGGTCCCGAAAGACGAGATGGCCAATCCCGCCGATCCGCACCCGCGGGAAATCAAAGTGCTCGCCCCCGCGGGGACGGTGATCGTCTTCAACTCCCACACCTGGCACGGCGGCACAGTCAATCGCACCGACCGGCCTCGTCGCGTCATTCACTCCTACTTTCGTCGCGTGCACCCGGATGACCCGGCTGGCCCTGCTTCGTTCTCACCCCAGCTCCTTTCGCGATTGAGCGACGGCGCTCGTTATCTGCTCATTGCGTGACGGCGCCGGTTCGGCTATCAACACGCCATGCCCTACTACATTCCGGCGTACGACACCGAGGCGATCTATCCCTGGTGGGAACTCGGCGAGAACCCGTACACCGCCAGCCCGTATCAGAAGGCGGTCAGCTACGAAGGCGAGGCGTTGCGAGAATGCCTCGACGGCATACGGACCGTGGCCGAGGTGCATCACAAACACAACGCCCCGGCGACGTTCTTCCTGGTCGCGAAGCTGGTCGAGAGCGCGCCGCGCGAGTTGCGAACGATCCTCAACCATCCGCTGTTCGATCTGCAATGCCACACCTACACGCACTGCGACCTCTACGAAACCGCCAAGGACGAAGCGGCCTTGCGGCGCGAGCTGGTCGATTCGAAGAAGGTGATCGAGGACACGTTCGGTCGAACGGTGATCGGGTTGACGACCCCGGGCGCGTACTGCGAAGGACTGCACAAGCAGCAGGAACTCCTCGAAACGATCTGGACCGCCGGCTATCGGTACGTGCGCAGCGTCGGCAAAGGGCCGTTCCAGACCGTGCCCGCGCCGCTGACGCAGCCGTTTTGGTACGATGCCGACGGTTATCCCGATTTGCTCGAACTGGCGCTGCACGCGTGGCACGACAACATCCTGGGCGGGCAGCCGTTCACCGCGCATTGGCCGCCGGTGTTGCCGTGGGGTTACCCGTCGAAGATGCCGGCCACGGCGCAGGAAATCTACGAAGTGTACGCGCCCGGCATCGACCACATCGCGAAGAACGATCTGACCACCTACATCCCGTGTTTTCATCCGTGGTCCATCTATCGCGCGGACAAAAACGCCCGACACATCGGCTTGTTGCTCGGGCACGCGAAGCGAGCGGTCTCCATTTCTTCGTGCACGAGTCTGTATGAGCAACTCCGCGCTGCCAAAAAGTGAAAGCCTTTCGGCAGTTTTTGCATTCCGCGCGTTTTCGGTTCACCGCTAAACTGCGGACCAAGACATGAGCAACCGTCATTGTGTAGCGCAGGTTTCCAAACCTGCTGTATCGCCCCCCGCTCTTTCAAGTCGAGGAATGGTTTCGTTCTGCACATCCCAGAAAGAGCGGGGCAAGTCGGCTGCGCGTGACTACGGTCTGCGGGTTTGGAAACCCGCGACACGGCAGACTTGGAAGACTGCGCTACTTGGGTTTGCGCTGCCTGCGCTTTGCTTCGCTCAACAGCAAATCAACCCGAGCCGCCCCGCCGAGGTTACGATGCCGTTGATGAAGGCCGCGCCAACCATCGATGGCGTGATCCACGAAGACGAATGGCGCGATGCGACGAGCGGCGTCGGGTTCATGACCTACATGGCGGGGACGCTCAACCCCCGCCAAGGGACGTTCTGGTTCGGCTGCGACGGCAAACGAGTCTATGTGGCCGTGCGGACGGAGTTGCCGCCCGAAGGCCAGTTGGAAGCGAATGCCAACCGCAAAGATGGGCCGACGTTTCAGGACGACGGCATTGAAATCTGGCTGCATCCGCGATTCGCACGCGGTGCCGGCGACCGTCGCTACTTTCAATTTATCGGCAACCCGGCCGATTATTGGTTCGACGTGGCGTTTGCCGACGTGCAATCGGCATGGGATGGAGATTGGGAATACAAGAACCGCCTCGCCGACGGCTGGTGGGAAAGCGAAGCGAGCGTGTCGCTGGCATCCGTCGGCGCGGAAGCCGAGGACATGGCCCGCGAATGGCGGGTTCATGTATGCCGCAGTTGGCGGGCGCCGCTGGAGTACACCTCGTGGTCGTGGGCCGTCACCGGCGGATTCCAAAACCCGGACTGCATGACGCGTGTGCGCTGGGACGCGAACGCCCCGGTCGTCCAGGCTCGCTCGCTGGGCGATGTGACGGCAAACAAGCTCGACGCACAGGTCGCGGTGCGCAATCCGACCAAGTCGCCGCTGAAATTGAAAGTGAAAATCGAAGCCCAGCCGAGCAACCAGCCGTGGTTCCAGGAGGAACAGGAACTCACGCTCGCGCCGGGCGAGGAGAAGCTGGTCACGCTGAAGCGCGACAACATGTGGCCGAGCAAACATTACGGCGAGATTCTCGTCACCAGCGCCGACGGCGCGAAGACGTTCTACCGGCGCCCGCTGGCGTGGGAGCCGTTCACGGGCGCGAAATGGCAGACGGTGAAGAAAGAACTGAAGCCGGTCGAGTTCACCATCGCGTACTACCCGTACCATCGGAAGCTGCGCGCGAAGGTGGATGTCACGGGCCTGATGGAGAAACAGAAGGACGCAAAGGTCGCGAAGGCCAAAGTCGTTGTCACGGGGAGTGGCGCAAGACCCGTCGCCAGCGGCACGATAGATTGCTCTATAGAGCATGCGGGCGAAGCCATCCTCGAACTGCCGAATTTGTCCGATGGCACCTACACAGCGACGCTCACTCTGGGTGGTAACAAGCACGTACCGAAAGAAACACTTACTCAGACATTTGAGCGCAAGACCTGGGAATGGGAGCACAACAACATCGGCAAATCACGGATGGTAATCCCGCCGTTCACGCCGCTGAAGGTGAAGGGCAACGTCGTCGAGTCGGTGCTGCGCGCGCACACGATGAACGGGTTCGGGCTGTGGGATCAGGTCCACGTGCGCGGTGAAGACATCCTCGCCGAGCCGATGCAGTTCGGAATCTACTTAAAAGAAAACGCTTCAAGTGAAGCGAATTCTTTTAAGTGGAAACCCGGCAAACTTCGATTCGTCGAGCGAAGGCCGGATTGCGTCGTTGCGGCGTCGCGCTTCGACTGCGGGCCGATCCGCGCCAACGTTAGCTCCGCGTGGGACTACGACGGGATGATGAAAGTCACGCTCGATCTCGCAAAAACCGACGCAACGCTCGACGGTCTGACGCTTCTCATCCCGCTCAAGAAGGACATCGCCACGCTGATGCACGCCTCCTCCGACGGCATTCGCGCCAACCCGACCGGCGCGATCCCAGCCGGCGACGGCGTCGTGTGGGACAGCACCAAGACCGTCCGCTACAACACGCTCGGCACGTGGATTCCGTACGTGTGGCTCGGCGGACCGGAGCGCGGCATCTGTTTTTTCTCCGACACCGATCGCGATTGGTCGCTCGACGACAGCAAGCCGGCCATCGATATTGTCCGCGAAGGTGACGCCGTGACGTTGCGCGTGCACTTGTTCAACAAACCCACCAACCTCGACCGCCCGCGCCGGATCGTGTTTGGGCTGCAAGCCACGCCGGTCAAACCTTTGCCGGAACGGTGGCGGACCTGGAGTTTCTTCGGCGACCATCCGAACACCGATCTCGAGGTGCGCATCCTCGGCCAGGGCCAGTACTGGGGCGCGGCGACCGCGTACAGCGATGTCTATCCGCGCAAGAAGGACTTCACGATCTTCGAGAAAATGGCCGAGGCGCGCAAGACCGGCAATGTGGACTGGTCGTTCTTCGGTGACTGGCTCAAAGGCTACGAGGACCAGTCGCGCACCAACGAGTATCGCGGCGACGTGAGCTACGGTCTGAGCCAGTGCGTCGGAGGACCGAACACCAGGATCGTCCCTTACACCAACGCGCGCGGCGGCGCCGTGGACGGAGGCGAGCATGAATACTTTGCTGCCGAACAGTTCAACAGCGAGCCGGTGCCGTCGTTTCAGGATTGCGCGCTGTTTTACTTCAAGAAGATGATGGACCTCGGCATCGACGGAATCTACTACGACAACACTTATCTCACCGCCAACTTCGATCCCATCGCCGGCAACGCCTACGTCCGCGCCGATGGCCACGTCCAGCCGAGCGTCGGTCTCTGGAACATGCGCGAGTTCATCAAACGCACGGCGGTGATGTATCACGAGGCCGGCAAGAAGCCGTTGACGGTCGTTCACATGACCAACGGTAACATCATCCCCGCGCTGGCCTTTGCGACCATCGCGCTCGATTGGGAGGACAAATACGGCCTCAACGACTGCCAGGACAAATTCTCGACTGACTTCCTGCTCGCCGAATCCATCGGTCTGCAGGCCGGTCTCGTGCCGATCACGCTCGGCGGCGTAGTAGGCCCGGAAGGACCACAGTACGAGTGGGCCTCGCGCACGCACTTCGGCGTGGCGGCTGTTCACGAAATCAAAATGTGGCGCGCCTACATCTCCGGCGCGGTCGGGTCGGCTTATCGCAAGCTGCACGAGTTCGGTTACGGTCTCGACGATTGCAAGGTCTGGCGTTTCTGGGATGGCCCGCAGCCGATCACCATCTCCGGCGGCACCACGAAAGCGCTTGTGATCGCCCGGCCCGGCAAGGCGATGGTTGTGGTCACCGATTTCGGCGATGGCGGGGAGTTGCAGATGAAAGTGGACACCGCGAAACTCGGCCTGGCTCCCTCCTTCGCCGCCAAGAACGCCGAGACAGGAGAAGCGCTGGCAGTCGCGGACTTGACGGTGCGGTTCCGTTTGAAGCGGCACGATTTCGTGTTGATTCAGATGGAATGACCCGCCAATCTCACTCTCCATTCCAAGCCACTTCACGACCATGAACAGCCCCTTCTTCAATATCCGTCCTCCGTACACGCTGCCGTCGAACCTCGTTTATTTCCATGACTGGCGCTACGTCAACACCGGCGCGTACGCCTGGCGCGGCGCGAACGGCGAGAAGGTGCCGATGCTCGCGCCCGGCCCCGTGCCTGAGATGCGGTACGACTATCTCGAAATGCCCCTCGGCATCCGCCTCGAAGCGCAGCCTGCGCGCAAGAGCGAGTGCATCCTGCACGCGAAAGACACCGGCGACATGGGATTGATCGGCGGGACGTTGATCCACGAAGACGGCGTGTACCGGCTCTGGACGGAGTCATGGTTGATGGAGCATTTCAAACAAGGAGAAGCCGGCCACTACAACGCGCTCCGCTACTGGGAATCCAACGACGGGGTTCGCTGGCAGGCCCCGCGCGTTGGCGGCAAAAGCCCGTTGGCCAAACGCTATCCCAACCTGGTCTTCGGCGCCGACCTGACGCTGAAACAGGGGTTCCACGGCGGCAGCGTCTTCGTCGATCCGTCCGCGCCGAGGAGCGAACGGTACAAGGCGTTCCATCTCGGCCTCATCGACCGCAAGACGTACGCGACCTATTGCAAGAAACGCCCGGACGCCGTCGATCCGTTCGCCACGCGCTCGCTGGAGACGCGGGAGAAGACGCATGCGCTCTTCGGCGCGACTTCGCCGGATGGGTTTCGCTGGAAAGCGTTGCCGGAGACGGTGCTCGGGATGTTCAGCGACACCGGCAACATCTGCGAATACGATCCCGTGCTGAAAAGGTACGTCGCCTACGTGCGCACGTGGTTCTTCCACCGGCGCGGCATTGGCCGGACGATGACGGATGATTTCCGCCGGTTCCCGTTGCCGGACGAAATTTTCTGGCCCGATCCCGGCCAGGCGCCGTACAACACCTGGTATTCGAGCGGCAAGACGCGGATGCCCGGCGCGCCCGACTATCACATCATGTTCCCCTTGCGCTGGAGTTTGCCGACCGACCATTTCGAGTTCCATCTGGCGGCCAGTCCCGACAACGTCGTCTGGAATCACGTCCCCGGCGGCGCGGTCTGCGCTCCGGGCGGGCCGGACGCCTGGGACGCCGGCGTCGTGGCGGCGTGCAAGAACATGGTCGAGTGCGGCAAAGACCGCATCGGAGTCCTGTGCGCGGCCACGCCCATCCCGCACAAATATCCGCGCCGTCCACCGTTTGGCGGGCTGGGGTGGGCCTGGTGGCCGAAGGGCCGGCTGGTGGCGTTGCGGTCGCCGTTGGAAGGATCGTTCACGCTCTGGCCGCTGCATTTCAAAGGCCGGCACGTTCACCTGAACTGCCGCACCACGATGACCGGCTGCATTCAAGCCGAGGCGATGGTGGACGGCAAGGTGTTGCCGGGGCGGTCGTTCGCCGAGTGCGACCCGCTCACGGGCGATCATCTCGACCGACGAATGAGCTGGCGCGGCGAGACGGACCTCGGCCACAAAGACGAGCAGGCAGTCGAGTTGCGTTTCCGTCTGCGAAACGCCGACCTGTTTAGTGTTGAATTCAAGTAGCCGGACCCGTATTGGGTGCGGTCTTTCATCATGAGAGAGTTCAAGATTGCAGTGTTTCCTGGCGACGGGATTGGCGTGGACGTGATCGACGAAGCGGTGCGCGTGCTCGAAGCGGCGCAGAAATGCGTCGGCGGCTTCGAGTTGAAAATGACGCGGCTCTCCTGGGGCGTCGCGTATCACGAAAAGACCGGCCGCATCGCGCCCGGGGATTACCTGGAGCAACTCAAACAATACGAAGCCGTCCTGCTCGGCGCGCTCGGCTGGCCGGCGAAACTCCCCGACCACCTCACCATCGAGCCGATCATCACCATGCGGCAGCGGTTCGACCAATACGCGTGCGTCCGCCCGGCGCGGCTCCACCCGGGTGTTGCTTGTCCGCTGGCCGGCAAGGGGCCGAAGGACGTGGACATCGTCGTCATCCGCGAAAACTCCGAAGGCGAGTACGTGGGCCTCGGCGGACGATTCCGCAAAGGCGCTGCGGACGAGTCGGCGGTCGAAACCTCGATCCACACCCGGCGCGGCATCGAGCGCATCCTCCGGTTCGGCTTCGACGTGGCGATGAAGCGGCCCAAAAAGCATCTTACCATGATCACCAAGTCCAACGCGCTCAAGTTCGGCATGGTCTTGTGGGACGAGGTGTTCGAGGAGATCAAAGGCCAATACCCGTCCGTGCGCGCCGACAAACAGCATGTCGATGCCGCCTCGATGAATTTCATTCGTTGCCCCGAGTTCTTCGACGTGGTCGTCGCCTCGAATCTCTTCGGCGACATTCTCACTGATATCGGCGGCGTGATCTCAGGCGGACTCGGTCTCGCCCCGAGCGCGAACATCAATCCCGAGCGGAAATTCCCGTCAATGTTCGAGCCGGTCCACGGTTCCGCGCCGGACATCGCCGGCAAGGGCATCGCCAACCCCACCGCGGCGATCCTCAGCGCGGCGATGATGCTCGACTTCCTCGAATTGCGCGATGCCGCTGAGTGCATCCGCGCTGCCGTCGAGCGTGCCCTGGCCGAAGGCTGCGGTACGCCCGATCTCGACGGCAGTCTGCGCACCAGCCAGATGGGCGAGGAGATTGCCCGGCGGGTCGGCTAGCCCGGCGATTTGGCAGCGGGTTCGTAGCGCGATTCATTGCGCGGTTTGACTGATGCGCGGTTCGCCGTTGTTCGTGAACCGCATGTCTCATGGTTGGCGCGTAGCTTTGACCAAACGCCCGGCGGGCTGTGAGACAATTTTGCCGTCGGCGAACACCGTCCGCCCACGAAGCATCGTCCGCAACACCTTCCCGCGAATCTTGCGGCCGAGATAGGGGCTGTGCCGGTGCCGATAGAGCAGGTCTTCCGCGTGGACGGTGAACTCCTCATCGAGCCGAACCAGCGTCAGGTCCGCGTCCGCCCCGACAGCGATGCGGCCTTTCTGCGGACCCAACCGAAACCGCACGGCGACGTTCGCGGACGTCTGCCGGGCAATCTGCTTCAGATCGAAGCCACACCGGTGGTGCGCTTCGGAGAGGAACAGCGGAAATGCGTGCTGGCAACCGGAGATTCCACCCCAGGCCTGAAAGAAGTCCGCCTTGTCCTTCAGTTCCCAGGGCGACGGCGAATGGTCCGAGGCGATGAAATCGATCGCGCCCTTCCGCAATTGTTCCCAGAGCATCTCCCGCTCGGTTCCCCCTCGCAACGGCGGCGCGCACTTGGCGACCGCGCCGAGCTTCTCCATGTCCCGGTCCGTAAGCAGGAGGTAATGCGGACACGTCTCGCACGTTACGTTCACGCCTTTCGATTTCGCCTGCGAAATCAGCTCCACGCTCGAGCCCGCGCTGACGTGGACGACGTGCAACGCGCACCCTGTTTCTCCGGCGATCTCCAGCGCCACGCGAATCGCTTCGTGCTCCGCCTTCACCGGACGCGACTCGAGGAAATCGCGGACGGTCTTCCGTTCCAGCGGCGGTCGCCGGAGAAACGCCGGCCACTCGGCGTGGACCGCAACGATCGCCCCGAGCTGCGCGGCGCGCTTCATCCCCTCGCGAAGCTGCTTGTGGTTGACCGCCGGAAACTCCTCGACGCCGCTCTCGGTCATGAACGCCTTGAAGCCGATCACGCCGCGCGCGTGCAACGCTCCCAACTGGTCGAGATTGCCGGGGACCAGCCCGCCCCAAAGACAGAAGTCCACGAGCGATTTCTTCCCCGCTGTTTCGAGTTTACGGTCGAACGCGTCGGCGGTCACGGTGGGCGGGATCGAATTGAGCGGCATGTCGAAGAACAACGTCCCGCCGCCCGCCGCCAGCGCGCGCGAGCCGGTCTCGAACCCTTCCCAGTGCGCGCGCCCGGGTTCGTTGAAATGAACGTGCGCATCCAGGTAGCCGGGGAATACGTGAAGGTCGCGGGCGTCCACTTCGTCGCGGCCCGAACCTTTCACCGCGCCGATGGCCGTGATCGCACCGTCTCCGATGGCAATGTCGCCG
>Ga0187892_10006371_pt1 | contig 17562 bp, 16 predicted proteins | sample MA1701073metaG_FD_139345 | JGI IMG/M metagenome (GOLD analysis project Ga0187892, IMG submission 139345) | Bio-ooze microbial communities from a basaltic lava cave in the Kipuka Kanohina Cave System on the Island of Hawaii, USA - MA170107-3 metaG ... | reverse complement strand
CGTAGCGAAGTCGAAGGGCGCCAAATCACATCCTCCGTATGCTTCGACTTCGCCCTGCGGGCTACGCTCAGCATGAACGGTGTTGGCAGGCAGTGTGCCAATGTCGTGTGGTTCGATTTAGACTACGCACGGTAATCGCCTACATATCATTGAGCATCTGCGCTAAGACCTTCTGGCCATCCTGAAGAGCTTTCTGGCCACCCTGGATGACTTTCTGGCTGTCTTGGATAGCTTTCTGCCCATCCTGGATAGCCTTCTGCCCTTCATAGAGAACTCTCTGTCCTTCCTGAATAGCAGCCAGTGCCTTGAGGGTCGCACGACTCTGCCGCTCTCCGCGCTCGTCTGCTCGTCGAAGATACTCCAGCATTCGATCCTGACTTTCCTGCGTTCGTGCTTGTCCTTCCTGGATGAGCTGCATGAGCTTGTGGGTCGATGATGCTGCCATCAAAGGCTCCCTTCTCTTGGTAGGTGTGTGATTTTTCGTGCTCACCTTAGCGTTTCAATCCTTATCTGCCTTTGCTGTGAGTTTTGGCGAAAATATACCCAGGACGATGCCTATGAAAAGAAAGACCAGGCCAAGCCACAAGAAAAACCACGGCAAACCTGTTTGACCTGGCTCAAGCACGGATTCCTCATGACTATCGGGCCTGTGGTAAGCAAGAACCCGTTTGCCTTTTGGGTATTTCTCGGTGATCATTTCGGCATCCGAAGAATTGCCTGTCGCAGACTCACCATAAGCAACCCGCTCTCCATTGTAGGTAGTCCCGTCCACGGCGTATTCATAAATCACTCTCGCACGATAAGTCGTACTACTGCCTCCTCCGGTACGTCTGCTTTGACTTTCTGACTGGATGGAGGAGTGGATGACTTCCCCTTCTACTCTCGGCCATTTCAGACTAGCTCGTGCCTTCAACCCATTTTCAATTCCGACAAACATAGCGAATTCCCCTATGACAACAACTATCCAGGGAAAAATCCGCGATAGAAAAACGCGTTTTGCGGGGGACATTCTTTTCGTTTGGACACCTGGGCAAAATCGTTATTGGTTAGTGCGTCGCACCACTCGCCCCGAGTTGCAGCATAACGTGATTGCTCTGCTCCAGGACACGTGCCGTGATAGCGTGGATGTCACGCAGTATTTCTGCTTGTCGCGCTTGTGATGCCTCTATAGCGGCGAGCGACTTGCTAATAATCGCTTGCGACTCGCTCATTGTAATTTGCGACTCGTTTATTACAACGAGCGACTTGCTTATTGTAGCGAGCGCTTGCAAGGTTGCTCGCTGTTGGCGATCGGAGCGCTCTCCAGTTTTTTTCCATTCTTCGACGTCTTGGCGCAGATAGTCCAATATCTGGTTCTGTGTCGCTAGGAGCTGCTCGGTCCGGCTGCGGCGGGGTTGCCGCGGTTTGCGGGCGGTTGGCATTGAAGACTCTCCTTCTTTTGTGTTCAACTAGACGAGGTTTCACGCGACTTTGGTGTTGCAGTTTCTTCTCAATCTTCCAGGGAGATACTATGGCCCTTGCTGTCAGTGCCGTGAAGATTTGCGGTTGAGAATCGCCTCGTGGATGTCGCGTGTGAGTTCGAGACTACGCACAGTAATCGCCTGCATATCACTGAGCATCTGCGCTAAGACTTTCTGCCCATCATAGAGGACTTTCTGGCCATCCTGGATCGCCTTCTGGCCTTCATGGAGGACTTTCTGGCCATCCTGGATAGCAGCCAGTGCCTTGAGGGTTGCGCGACTCTGCCTCTCGCCACGTTCATCAGCACGTTTGAGATAGTCGAGCATCTGCGTCTGTCCTTCCTGGATGATCTGCATGAGCTTATGAGTCGATGATGCTGCCACCGAAGCCTCCCTTCTTAGGGGGAATACTATCAGCATACAATAATCGCAAAAACCGGGAAACAAAGTTTCAATCTTCTGCCACTATGCTCGCCCCAGTCGCTTGGTGACTTGCTGTTTGAGTGTGATCACTTCGTCCACGCGAAAGAGCAATGCCACCGCGAGATAGACGATGCCACCAACGGTCAGCACGCTCGTACAGTGCCAAACCTGCGCAAGTAGGGTGTGCGACCCGAAGAAGCCTTCCAGCAGTCGGCTGGCAAAAACAAGTGTCACACCAAGTGCACTCGCCAGCAAAAGATGTACACCGAAGCGCCGCAACAGGAACGTTTCATTCAGCGGTCCAAACCGACGCCGGAAGAGTCCGTACAACACGAGCGTATTGAGGTACGAGACAACTGAGGTCACCAAAGCAATGCCCCAATGCCCCCACCATTCGCGGAACAGCCAATTTCCGCCGATGCTGAGTGCGATGGAACCAACGCCAACCCACGCCGGTGTGCTGGTGTCTTTGATGGCGTTAAAGAGCCGCACCATCACCTGGCTCGTACCATACGCCAGCACGCCAACACTATAGGCAATGAGGGCTTGGCTGGTGAGCAATGTATCTTCTGGTGTGAATTGACCGCGTTCATAGAGCAGTCGCGTGATCGGCGTCGCTAGTACCGTCAGCACCGCTGTCGCTGGCAGGGCGACGGCAAACAAGAGAGCAAGCCCCGCCGCCGCTTGTTCCTCAAATCGCACCTGTTCACCTTGGTTTTGGGCGGTCGAAAGCTCGGTCAACAAGACCGTGTACACAGGCACCGCAAATAAACTCACGGGCAAAATAAATACGCGAAACGCATAAGCAAGCGCCGAGACACTTCCCTCGGGCAAGCCTGAAGCCATCGCCCGTGCAACAAACGCATTGATCGGTACCACTGCCGTCGCAATGATCGCTCCTACTACCAAGCTTCGCATTTCGTGGAGTGCAGGATGGGCAAACCCGGCCGAGGGTTGATAGTGAATCCCTTTCTGGCGGAGGACAGGAACCTGCACCACTAACTGTATGATACTTCCCCCTACGACACCGATGGCTAAGCTGGTGATGCCATAGGATCCAGCCAGGAGCAACGCGCAGGCGATCATCACAAGGTTAAAGAAGACACCGGCATACTCCGGCATCGCGTAATGATCGACGCTGTTCAGCGTCCCTTTGATAACGGCTAACAGACAGTGCAACACAAGCATCGGCAACATGAAGCGAAAGAGAAAGACTGCCAGATCATGGTCGGTCCCGGTGAGTCCCGGTGCCGCGACCGTCATGATCCACGGCGCGGTCATATAACAGAGACTCGCAAGGGCGAGAGCCAGCACCAGTGCTCCATTCATCGTAACGCTAAACACGGTGCTTAACTCTTCGCGCTGGTCACGATACCGGGTGATGATCGGCACGAAAAAGTTACTGAGCACGCCACTGAAGAAGAGCGTTTGAATCAACTCGGGAACGTTATACGCAATAATGAACACATCGGTCAGTCGTGACGCACCGAACAGCGCGGCTTGTATTGCCTCACGAATGAATCCGAGCGGTCGGCTGATGAGCGTGGCGAGAAGGATGGGGAGTCCTTTACGGGCAATGCTGGTGCGGGAAGTAGCTGGCATTACGGAAGAATCTTTCGTCAGTGACGACTGGTGGGGCACGAGAAGAAATGTAACAGGCAAGGAGCAAACAGGTCTAGAGCCAGTCTAAGACAAGTCGCGAAAAAGTCTCAGTCAAGTCTCAAACAAGTCGCGGACAAGTCTCAAATCAGTCCCAGACATGTTTCCGACTTGCGGAGACTGGTCTGGAACCTGCCTGAGACTTTCTGAGACTTGCCTTAGACTGGCCTGGGGCTTGCCCTAGACTTGCTTGGGACTTGTCCTAGACTGGAGGAGGAAGGGGGAACACCGTGACACTGTCGGACGAAATCGAACAACAAACGCAGGTGATTGGCCGAGAGATTTTTGCCCGTTTACAAACTGAATCTCCATCGGTTTTTCACTTTTCCTGGTGGGACGAGAAGATTCTTGAATGGTGCATGCGCGACGAGGCGCTCAAGGTCCAGATGTTTCGCTTTATGGATGTGCTCCCCAGGCTCAAGACAGGAGAACAGGTCGCTCAGCATCTGCAAGAGTATTTTCTCGACCATCAGGAGTTATTTCCCGTCGCTGTACAATGGGGTCTCAATGTTGCCTCACTCGGCACGGCGCCAGCTCGCGCCGTGGCGTTGGCCGTTCGGCGCAATGCGACGCGGATGGCCCAACGCTTCATCGCTGGTGCGACCCCAGGTGAAGCCTTGACCGCGATTCGTAAGTTGCGCCGCCAGTCACTGGCCTTTACCCTTGACCTCCTCGGTGAAGCCACCCTCAGCGAAGATGAAGCCGCTGCCTATCAACACCGGTATCTCGATCTTCTTTCCTCTCTAGCAGCGGCAGCAAACAGTTGGGAGCCGGTAGAACTCATTGATACGAATCATCTCGGGGCCATCCCTCGCGTTCAGGTCTCAGTAAAGTTGACGGCACTCTACTCACAGTTTGACGCGATCGATCCTGAGCAGAGCGCCGTACGGGTGAAAGAACGCTTGCGACCGATCTTGCGTACGGCGAAAGCCGTCGGTGCCTTCGTGACTGTCGATATGGAGCAGTACCGCTATAAGGACCTCACCTTGCAGATTTTCAAAGAGGTGCTTGACGAAGAAGAATTTCGCACCTGGCCACATAATGGCATTGTTTTACAAGCTTATCTGCGGGAAACCGAACAAGACCTTTACGACCTCCTCGCCTGGGCCAAGCTCCGTGGGACTCCAGTTGGAGTGCGCCTCGTCCGGGGAGCATATTGGGATTACGAAACCGTGGTCGCGCAACAGCAGCATTGGCCGATTCCCGTCTTCACCAGGAAATGGGAAACCGATGTGAATTTCGAACGCCTGGTCACACTGTTACTCGAACATACTCACCTACTGCGGCCCGCCATTGCCACTCACAATATTCGTTCGCTTGCATATGCGTTGGCGGCGGCAAGGCGGTTGGGACTTCCTGAGCGCGCCATTGAATTGCAGATGCTCTATGGCATGGGCGATGCCATTAAAGCCACGCTGGTCCAGCTCGGACAGCGCGTCCGCGTCTATGCACCGTTTGGTGAATTGCTTCCAGGGATGGGCTATTTAGTGCGACGGCTATTGGAGAATACCTCGAACGACTCCTTTCTTCGCCAAAGTTTTGTCGAGCATACCGCAGTCGACGAGTTGCTCCGTAGTCCCGACGAGCATCGCTACAATGATGGAGCCAGAGGAGAGACTACTCGCCCCCTCTCTCACGAGACATTCGACAACGAACCCGAATTGGATTTTGCCCAGGAAGATCACCGTCACCGTTTTCGTGACGCACTGGCACAGATACGTACCCAGCTTGGGCGAACATATCCATTAGTTATCAATAATCATGACCTCACGACTACAGCAGAGATCATCTCTTACAATCCGGCACAGCCAGACGAAGTCGTTGGGCGGGTCGCCCGCGCGGGCATTCCTGAAGCGGGGCACAGTGTCACAGTCGCTTTGGCCGCACTCCCAGCATGGCGCGCAGCGCCGGCGGTAGAGCGAGCAGACTTTCTTTTTCGTGCTGCCGCAGCGTTGTGCGCCCGGCGTCTGGAATTCGCCGCCTGGGAGGTACTGGAAGCGGCAAAGCCGTGGCGCGAAGCCGATGCTGATGTATGTGAAGCCATCGACTACCTCTCGTATTATGGTCACGAAATGTTACGACTTGCCCCGGTGCGACGGATGGATGATCTTCCAGGAGAGGTCAACGAGTACGTCTATCAGCCCCGCGGGGTTGCTGTTGTGATTGCTCCGTGGAACTTTCCGCTCGCTATTCTCACCGGTATGACCGCTGCTGCTCTGGTCGCCGGCAACACGGTCATCATGAAACCCGCGGAGCAGACACCGGTGATCGCTGCCAAACTGATGGAGATTTTCCGTAGCGTTGATCTTCCCAGCGGAGTGCTGAGCTATCTCCCAGGTCTGGGCGAAGAAGTGGGAGAATACTTAGTGACACATCCACACATCAACATGATCGCTTTTACCGGCTCACAGTCGGTTGGTTTACGCATCAACGCGCTCGCAGCCCAGACGCGTGAGGGGCAACGAGGGATCAAAAAAGTAATTGCGGAACTGGGAGGCAAGAACGCGATCATTGTCGACGATGATGCCGACCTCGATGAGGCCGTACTCGGCACAGTGATCTCTGCTTTTGGCTACGCTGGACAAAAATGTTCAGCGTGTTCTCGCGTGATTGTACTCGAACAGATCTATGACGTGTTTCTCAAGCGGTTGGTGGAAGCAACCCGTGGTCTTTGTGTTGGCTTAGCTGAAGACCCTGGAACCTTCGTCCCATCACTGATCGACGCTGAAGCGCGTCAGAAAGTGCAGCGATACATTGCTCTCGGAAAAACAGAAGGGCGAGTCGTCCTGGAGATGGATGCTCCACAGATCGGCAACTGTGTCGGGCCAGTCATTGTCGCCGAGGTGCCACCACAGGCAACGATTGCACAGGAGGAAATTTTCGGTCCGGTCTTGGCTGTGCTGAAAGCACGGGATTTCGCCGAAGCGATCACAATCGCTCTTGAGACTCCGTCTGGTTTGACCGGGGGACTATACTCCCGGAGCCCAGCCCATATCGAGCAAGCACGGCAGGCATTACGCGTCGGTAATCTCTACATCAATCGGAAAATCACCGGTGCCATTGTTGGTCGTCAACCTTTCGGTGGATTCGGGCTTTCCGGGATTGGCGCCAAAGCTGGGGGGCCCGATTATCTCTTGCAGTTTATGGAACCACGAGTGATTACTGAGAATACGTTACGCCGTGGGTTCGCGCCGAAAAAGTCCCAGACAAGTCTAGGGCAAGCCTAAAACGAGTCTCCTACGGATTCTCTATGATCACTATCCAGTACTCCCAGCGCCGTTCATGCTTCGACAAGCTCAGCACGAACGGGTGTTCTTGTCCGAGAGAGCTTTTTCCCGTTCCCCCTGAGCCCGTCGAAGGGCGAACGCACATGGATAATGCTCAACTGGAAACCGTATCAGACAAGTCTCGAAGAAGTCTTTCGACTTGCTCTCAACTTGCCTTGGACCTGTTTTGACTTTGCCTTGACTTGTCTTGGACTTGCTCGAGACGTGTCCTAGAGCGGCAAGATTACCCGAAAGCACGATCCACTCCCAAGCTGACTCTCCACTTCGACGTGCCCGCCATGTGCTTCAACCACGGTCTTGACGATAAACAACCCAAGGCCGGTCCCTTCCTGGTTCCGTGACGCGCTGGTACGACGATATTTCTGGAACAGCAAAGGAATCTCGTCTGACGCGATCCCTGGGCCGGTGTCGCTCACTTCAACCATAACCCCATCTTTGTCGGAGAGAGACGAAGGGACAGTGACCGACAAGGCAGTACCATTATAATCATGGCCAGCATTCCAGCGACGCGCCGTAACGGTGATGTGACCGGTTTCAGGCGTGCATGTCAGTGCATTACGCACGAGGTTGGTAAAGGCGCGCTCCAACGCGGTACGATCGGCTATGAGCGCAGGAAGATCCTCGGAAAGATCGAGCGTGAGGGTCAGATGTCGGCGTTGCGCCACCCCGACATACTGGTGAACGACTCGTTGAAGGATGGGAGTGAGCGATTGAGCTGATTTTTGCAGCGCGAACTGACCCGCTTCGGTCCGTGCCAGGTCGAGGTAATTGGCAATAAGCGCGTTAATCGTCAGAGCGTTATCGCGAATGCGTACGAGAAAATCCTGCTCCGGGGTAGGGACATCCGTTCTCCTTACCTGGGCCAGTAAGTCTAAATAACCAAGAATGGCGGCCAGTGGATTTTTGATGTCGTGGGCAAGCATCGCCAAAAAGTCTTCGCGCTGCTTTTCCAGGGCTTTCTTGGTCGAAACATCACGGTAGATCCCTTGGAAGCCTATCGGTTTCCCGTTGCGGTCACGAATGGCTCGGGTCCGCGCTTCCACCGGGATAATATGCCCATCCTTATGCAGTAATTCAGCCTCGAACGTCGAAGAGCTCGGCTTGTCACCAGCCAAGAACCGACGTGTGCGTTCATCAGCAAGAGCAACAGAAGCAGGAGTTGCGGTTTTTCTGGCATGTTGTCCAATCACTTCGTCACGGGACCATCCGAGCATACGCTCTGCCCCGCGGTTAAAGCTCGTTATCACCGAATCCAGGGTGAGGGTAGCAATGGCATCATTGGCGTTTTCGAAAAGATTCCGGTAGCGTTGCTCACTCTCGCGTAACGCTTCTTCTGTCTGCTTCCGTTCAGTAATGTCGGTGAGTACGCCCCGGAGTCCGATAACTTCACCGTCCCGTAGGATGGGCCGGCTGGCACTGCGTACCCAGAGGGAACCTCCGGATTTCCTGAGCACGCGAAACTCACTCGGATGAAGATTGCCTGTCAACGTTTGGCGAAAGCTCTCCATGAGGATCGGTAAATCCTCCGGGTGAATAAACTCAGGAAAGGAATGCCCGACGACCTCCTCAGGGGTGTAGTCGCCAAGAATTTTCACTACTGGACTGATGTAGGTGAGCGTTCCCGTTGCATCCACGACATAAATGATATCGGTAATGTTCTCGACGAGGTCGCGATACTTTTCTTCAGATTCACGGAGAGCGGCCTCCGCTTGTTTCTGTGCAGAAATATCACGGGCGATGGTCGAGAAAAATTTCACCATCCCATCTGGCCCACTATGTGCAAGGATGACCTGAGAGACCGGCACTTCACGTCCATCGCGAGAGCGAATGGCTAATTCTCCACTCCACACGCCTTCGGTAATAATCGTTGGGAGAATTTCGCTGAAGCGAATCCGCACCCACTCTGGGTGGTAATCATAGACATTACCCGCTTCCGTCAAGGGCTCGTTCTCGCCGATGCCCATGACGCGACGGCCGGCACGATTCAGGTGCAGCATCTTGCCGTTCAAGTTGGTAATCCCCACCAGGTCCGGCGTTGCCTCAAGGATCGTTGTCAGCCGCGCTTGTTCTTCCGCTGCTTTCTTATGTTCCGTAATGTCACGGGAGATGCCCATGACCCCAACGCTCGTGCCGATGGCATCACGTATGACCGAGGCTTCAAGATACACATCAAACCGCTCGCCATTTTTCCGCTTGTTCTGCACCTCCCCGCTATATCCGCCACTTTTGAGCACCTGGGCGTTGATTTCTGCACCGAGACTCGGGGTATTGTAGAGCAAGTCAATCACCCGTCCTACGACTTCCGCCTTCTGATAGCCAAACACTTTCTCCGCAACGGGGTTGAACTCGGTAATCCGTCGATCGAGATCGACAGCGACAATCATGTCAAGCGAACTATGGATCAGCGTTTCAGCATACTCATTCAGGCATACCGTCGCTTCGGTTTTTTGACTTACCGCAACAGTAGCTTCCAACTCTTCCACCCGTGCTCGTAATGTCCGCACCTCTTGGAGGAGTTCTTCTCTCGATTTCGTTTCGTCGTTCATACTTACGTCATCTTAGGAAATCGCAATTTTGTGCATGACCTCTATCTTACGATGCTACCACAGGATTCTCTAACACAACCACGTTATCTTAGGACTGAGGACTAAGCAGAAAAAGAGAGCCCATTCCCTTCTTCGTCTTCAGTCCTTCTAGTGCTCCCGCAGCTTACTACGCTCAACCTTTCCCATCGCGTTGCGGGGAATGACATCAAGAAAGCGGTACACACGTGGGCGCTTGTATGGAGCCAGGTCCTGCTCCGCCTTCGCACGCAGTCGCTGTTCGAGCACGAGAGAGTCTTCACTTGGACGAGGAACAATAAACGCAGCAATGCGCTCACCAAGGTCTGGGTCGGGAAGACCGGCAACGGCACACTCGGCGACCCCGGTGTCAGTTTCGAGCACGGCTTCAACCTCTCCAGGAGTGACATTGGTGCCACCGACAATAATCAACTCCTTGATACGACCGAGGATCGCCAGGTATCCGTCAGCATCGAGAGCGCCGAGGTCTCCGGTGCGAAACCAGTTCTCATGGAAGGCAGTCGCGGTCGCTTCAGCATTGTTCCAATAGCCGCTAAACACATTGGGCCCACGCACCCAGACTTCTCCGGTTTCACCTGTGGTAAGTCGCTCGCGTGTCTGTGGATCGAAAATGCCAACTTCAACTCCAGGTAACGCGGGCCCGACACTGCCAGGTTTGCACGGACCACGGAGCGGATTCGAGGTATTAATCGCCGTTTCGGTCAGCCCGTAGCGTTCGACAATCGTAAAACCAAAACGCTCACGAAAGCGGCGAAACGTTTCCGGTGAGAGGGGCGCGGAACCGCACGTAAATACGCGCATGGATGAGAGCGTCACTGGAGTATCTACGTCAAGCAGTCGGTGATACATGGTCGGGACACCCATAAAGACGCTGATCCGATGCGGATCAAACGAGCGTAGCACTGTGGCCGGATCAAAGCGTTCAAGGAAGACGGCGGCATTGCCAACGTAAAGGGAACCATAGAGCCCGAGCCCCAATCCGTGCAGATGGTGCGGTGGCAAGGCATGCAGGAGTCGGTCACTTTCTGTCATCTCCCAGGTCTCGACCAACAGCGACTGGAGGTTTGCACGGAGATTCCCGTGGGTCAGGCCGACGCCTTTGGGCGTACCTGTCGTCCCACTTGTAAACAACAGCAGAGCAAGATCGTCATCGCGTCGGTCAACGGGTTCTAACCCCGGACTATCCTCCGCCAATGCCTGTGACAGGGGAGTAACACCCGCGGGGAGTCCGTCGGTATTGCCGACAATCCACCACGGACCGTGAACCGCATGGAAGATTTCCGGTGCACGCAGCACAGTTTCCGGATGTGTGATTGCTAACCGTGCTTTTGCTTGCCGCAAGACTGCTTCTGTCTCGCGAGAAGTGAGCGCAGGATTGAGTGGAACCACACCAGCCCCGACGCCTAAGATCGCCAGATGGGCAGTGACCAAGCCTGCCGATTTCCCCAGAGATACTGCGACCCGATCCCCAGGGCCAACACCTGCTATCTGGAGCGCAGCCATCCAGTGTGAGGCTTCGGTCAGCAGTTCACCACGTGTTTGTCGCCACGTAATTGCCCCATCTGGATCAAGTCGTTCAAGCACCACCGCTGTCTGATTTTGTTGTAGACACTGCCAAAAAGTGTGTGCCAAATTCATGTTCAAGTTCTCTACCACACTGCTCAGGAACAGGAAACGACTGGGCTCGGACAAGAAACATTGACAAGAGCCGCGCAGAAGTGCGATACGGCCTCCTGTTCTGGGCAAAAGGGGGCATTATGGAAAACCTTGGTTATCGGAGAAGCCAACTCGCCGTCCTTAAAGAACAGGCGGCGTATAACGAGCGCTTCAAGTTGGTTATCAGCCATATCCATGCTGCTAAAGATGTCGATCAGATTCTGGTCATGTTACACGACGAGATCCTCAGCCTGTTTGATGCTGAACGTCTCGCGCTCTATGCAGTGGATACAGAACGGAAGGAAGTCTATTCCCGATTTTCTGACCTCGATAAGGTGCAGGAAATTCGTGTGTCGCTCGGCAATCAAAGTATCGTCGGTTTTGTTGCCTTCCATCGCATGGTCGTCAATGTCATCAACGCGTACGATCGGATGGAATTAGGCCGTATTCACCGCGACCTGACGTTTGACCAGTCGTGGGACCAACGCAGTGGCCTGCGGACTCAGCAACTCTTGACCGTTCCTCTCTGCGCGCCCTCAAATAATAGTCTGGTTGGGGTGATCCAGTTAGTGAATAAGAAGAACGCGACTCAATTCACGCCGGACGACGAACGTAAAGTTCAGGAATTGGCTGTACATCTCGGTGCTGCGTTGCAGAAGCAGTACCAGGTCACGCAGAAGCAGTCTTCAAAGTTCAGCGCGTTGGTCATTAACAATCTTCTCAGTCAGCGCGAGTTGGAACTGGCAATTGCCGAGGCCCGCGACCAGCAACGACCGCTCGAAACGGTTCTGAGCGGGACGTACCACATCAGTAAACGCGATCTGAGCATGGCTCTCAGCGCCCATTATCAATGCCCTTTTTTCGATCCAGAACAGCCACTCGATCTCGATCTGGAAGTGGTACGTCGTATTACACCCGCCTACCTCAGTGCCAATAGCTGGGTCCCTCTACGAACCACACCCGACATGGTCGAGATTCTGATCGACGACCCTTACTCGGCACAGTATCTCAACGACATCCGGCTCATGTTTCCCGGGAAAAAACCTCAGTTCACGGTTGGGCTCAAAGACGACATCCTCAAAATGATCAAAGCCATGAGTTCCGACTTGGCGGCGAACGCGGCAAAAGCCAGCCTGAACACCTTACTGATTGAACTGGCCGCGGAACGCCACCATGCTGCCGCTAGCGTTACTGAGGGCACCGGAGAGGAGAGCGAAAGTGCCGTTGTACGTCTCGTCAATCAAATCATCAGCGATGCGTATAAAGCTGGGGCGTCCGATGTGCACATCGAACCATACGGCGATCAGAACGACACTATTGTCCGTTTTCGCATTGATGGTCGTTGCCAGAAAGAACTAACGGTTCCTGCTCGACATCGGCGCACGTTAGCCTCGCGCCTTAAGGTGATGGCCCAACTGGATATTGCTGAGCGACGCAAACCACAGGATGGAAAAATTCTCTTTCACCTCCCGGAGCGAGACATTGAACTGCGCGTCGCCACCTTACCCACGGCGGGGAGCGAGAACGAAGATGTGGTCCTCCGCCTCTTAACCGCCAAAGAGCCCATGCAGTTAGACACCCTGGGCATGTCTGAGCGCAATCTCCAGGCTTTCAAACAGATTTTGCGGAAACCCTACGGGATGATCCTGTGCGTTGGCCCCACTGGGTCTGGAAAGACCACAACGCTGCACTCTGCTTTAGCCCAGATTAACACCCCAGACCGGAAAATCTGGACTGCCGAAGACCCGGTAGAAATTACCCAACCAGGTCTCCGACAAGTCCAAGTCCACCCACGTATTGGATTTGACTTTGCGACGGCCATGCGGGCCTTTCTGCGGTCGGACCCCGACGTCATCATGGTCGGAGAAATCCGTGATCATGAGACGGCAGAGATGAGTATCAGCGCCTCGCTCACTGGCCACCTGGTGCTCAGTACGCTACACACTAATAGTGCTGTCGAGACGGTCACTCGGCTATTAGAGATGCAGATGGACCCGTTTCTTTTTGCTGACGCCCTCCTGGGGGTGCTAGCTCAGCGTCTCGCGCAGACCATCTGTCGCACCTGCAAAGAGCCCTATCACCCCAGTAAAGAAGAGTATGACGCACTGGCGTATGGCTACGGTGAGGAAGCGTTTGGGCCACTCGGTATTCGGTATAATGACCGCTTCCAACTTTTTCGAGGCAGAGGATGCACGGCCTGTCGTCAGACTGGCTATCGAGGTCGGATAGGCCTCCATGAATTACTCATTGCCACCGATGAGATCAAGACTCTCATCCATGCCCGCGCACAGGTTTTAGAACTGCTCAAAGTCGCAGTTGCCCAAGGCATGACTACGCTCGTGCAAGATGGCATCAGAAAAACGCTAGAGGGTTGGACAGATTACAAACAGGTCCAGGCAGTAGCGATGCGGTAAAAATGTGGAGCTTGTATTTCGATAAGCCCCATACGAGCGGTTATCATACAGTTGTACCCATTGCCCTGCTCACCCCCTGAAAAGCTTAGTACTGTGCGCAATAATTACGTGGCGGGTTCTGTTGTGGGGATTTTTCTGAGGTGAATCAGGATGTATTTGCTAGGTTCTCCTTATCTCGTGAATGGTTTTGTTATATCATGCCTTCAGTCCATGATTGATGCTCCTCGTCACTCCATTTGTGATTCTTTTCTGACGGGCAATTTTTACACCGCTAGAAAACTCGCGTGCGGCGAACATCTGTGCTCCATTGCTAGGACACATCGTCCTGCTTTCGAGACACTATTGAGGTACACCTATGAAGCGTGAAGAATTATATCAATACATCATCGAAGGGACCCAAGACGCAATCATTTTCGCTGATCGGGACGGGCTCATCCAGCTCTGGAATGTTGGGGCTGAAACTATGTTCGGTTACCGTCCTGAAGAAGCCGTGGGTCAATCGCTGGATCTGATCATCCCGGAACAGCTCAAAGCACGGCACTGGGAGGGATACCATAAGGTTATGGCGACTGGGGTGACACGGTATGGCCGGGAAGTGTTAGCGGTGCCAGCGAGGCGCAAAGATGGAACGCGTATCTCGATAGAGTTTACGATTGTCATGCTACGCGATGGAGCGGGTGAGATAGCAGGAACTGCGGCGATTATCCGTGACGTCACGACACGGTGGCAACAAGAAAAGGCGCTGAAGGAACGCATCACGACATTAGAAGCAAAAGTCGTGAGTTTAGAGCAAGCTGCGAACGAAAGATAAGATTCTCTTCGGTCTGTGGTCTCAGATCACCTCGGAAAGACCACGGTATGGAGGGCCATGCTGACAAGTGCGAGGGCAATAGCACCAAAAAAAGCTGGGAAAAATCCGTTCACCGCAAAGCCAGGCACAAACGCGGCAGCGAAGCGTAACATGAGAGCGTTGATGACCAACAGAAACAATCCAAAAGTCACAATAGTTAGGGGAAAGGTCAGGACTTTGAGGATAAGCCCCAGGGTCGCATTTACCAAACCGATGACAACGGCGGCGAGTAGCGCTGTCGTGAAGTTCTGTACTTGAAACCCAGGAATCAGAGAGGCAACAATCATCAGACTGAGGGCGCTCAACAGCCAGTTGATGATCAAGATCCACATACGCGCACGCCTCCTTGTTCTCTTTGATATTTGAGTACCGTTTCTCTCACACCATCCCCGCCATCCTATCCCCAGTCGCGCTTGCCGAGAAGGACCTACACGGTATTTTCTCGACACCTCTTCTTTGCTGGTTTGGCACTGACATTGCTCATAAGTCACAAATCTCACAGTGAAAGGAGTCTAACCATGAACTGGGAACAAATTGAAGGAAGATGGAAACAGTTTAGAGGCAAGGTAAGAGAAAAATGGGGAAAGCTCACCGATGATGAACTTGACATCATCCAGGGTAAGAGAGATCAGCTGATCGGGAAGTTGCAAGAGAAGTATGGCTACACCAAGGAACAAGTGGAGCGCGAGATTGACGAGTGGCAACATGACATGAGGTAATCGGTAGCAGACCTCTCCTTCAGCAATCGACACCCCGCGAACCTCAAAAATCGCTTTCGCAGGTCGCGGGGGCAACCTCTCACCAAGGAATAGCTCTTTCAGTCAACGAAATCCGGATAAGGAGACTTGCATGAATCCCTCACATACAGACACAAAGCAAAGCAAACTACATGCGGCCCAGATGAGTGATGCAGCATCAACAAAGGCACAGGAGTTCACCTCTGCGGTTGCAGACAAAGCGAGTGAAGTAACGCACCGGATAGGGGAACAGATAGAAGCACTTGGCAAGTCCGTACGCGAGCAGGCTCCGTCCGACGGAACACTCGGTACGGCGGCGGCATCGGTAGCGGAAACACTGGAAGGAACCGGCACATATCTCCAAGAGAAAAATGTTGAAGGCATGGTAAAGGACCTCACTGGCGTTGTACGTCGGTATCCGATGCAGTCTCTCTTCGTTGGCATCGGTCTCGGCTATCTCCTCGCGCGGAGCACGGACAGGTAGCTGTATGGTTTACACTGCCCCACAAACTCGGAAGCCAAGTGTTGCCTCGCTCCTGAGCGGGATTGTTACCGACGCCCAAAGTCTTTTGGCGCTAGAACTGACAGCCGTACGGTTAGAGGTCGAGCATGAGCTACGCCGGCAGAAGAAAAGAGCGATCAGACTGGGCTTTGGCATTGGGGTGAATGCCATTGCTGGGATGCTACTGGCATTCATGCTTGTGCACGGACTGGCAGCGTACACGGCGATGCCGTTGTGGAGTTGTTATGGCCTTATCGGTGGCCTTTTGGCGGCTGTTGGCATAACACTCTGCTACACCAGGAAAGGCAGTAGTGAAGATGCCGAGGAAATTCCAGTGCAAAAAGCTCAGACAGTGAAGGAGGATAGACAATGGATCACGAGCCAGGCCGAGTCCGGCAGGACATAGAAGCCACGCGTACCGCTATGGCCGAAAAGTTGGAAATGCTGGAAGAGCGTACGCAAGAGACGGTCGAGAACGCGAAAACTGCGGTGGCACACACGGTGGATTTCAACTATCAGGTCACGCAGCGCCCGTGGACGGTGGTTGGTATGGCAATACTCGCAGGTTACGCACTGCGGCGTATTGTCACTCCTACGTCCCCACACAAAAACGAAAGAAGAGTAGTGATTATCGAGGCGCCCATTGATCGCGGAAGTGACGTGAAACAGCCAACACCACAGACGGAGCCCCACGCCCCAGCGCGAGCTTCTCAGGCACATGGGCAAGAGACGTTGGATGGCATCTGGGGACAGCACAAAGAAGCAGTTGCTCTTATTAAGGGAGCAGCCATGAGCGCTGTGGTTGGGCTCGTACAAGAGATGGTGAAACAAGCTATGCCGAGTTTCACACCCTATTGCAAAAAAATTGCGCGCAAGTTCACCACCCCGACACCGGAGGTGCCGGAGCATCATGAAACAGCAATAGAAACACCACCCGCTCCCTCTCTCAACAGCGTTTCCTCAAGCTCTTGCCTCTATGTTGTAGACAATCCGTCCACCTTCGAGATCTAAGGGCCGAAGTGCTATCAAGATCAAAGCAGGCCCTAAATAGGGAAAAGAAGGGCTCTGCGCAAGAAAATAGCAAACGTAATCGGCCCAGGCACACGTATCATACGGATTCCAAATGATCTCTATACCTTATTACTTATGAATACTCAGCCGTCTCCCCTTGATTCTTCTGAACCCGAGCCCCCTCGACCAAACATTCAAAACCTCGCAGATTTCTTGCAAAAGCCCATCGACGTCCGCTCGATCGCGCTCACAGGAATCTTTCTCATCCTGCTCTTTTATACACTCTCCCTAGGCCGCGATTTTTTCCTGCCGGTTACGCTTGCTTTTCTCCTTAGTTTTTTGCTCGCGCCGGTCCTACGCAGTCTTGCTCGATTCGGCATCCCTCACTCCTTAGGCGCACTTTTGGTATTCCTGGCCGTCCTCGGAACAGTGAGTTATGGGATCTACCAGCTCTCTGAACCCACTAGCGAGTGGATCGCCAAGGCACCGCAGAGCTTGCGTCAAATCGAGACCAAACTGCGGAGATTGAAGAAATCCATAGACGAGGTGAGTGAAGCGACTCAGAAAATCGAGCAGATCACGAACTTAGGTGCGGATAAAAACACGCAGACGGTCAGGGTCGAGCACTCCGGATTCAGCGTCATAGTGCTTACCCAAACACAAGGGTTCCTGGTCGGGGCAGGAACGATGTTCACTCTCCTGTTTTTCCTTCTTGCTTCGGGGGACTTATTTTTACGCAAATTGGTCAGAGTGTTACCCCGGCTCCACGACAAGAAGCGAGCTGTAGATCTCGTTCGACAGATCGAGCAAGACATTTCCGGGTATCTCTTCGCTGTGACCGTCGTGAATATCGGCTTGGGCGTCGCGGTTGGGATAGCACTGTTCCTATTAGGAATACCCAATCCTGTTCTATGGGGAGTCATGGCTAGCGTGCTCAACTTCATTCCTTACCTTGGCGCGTTCGTGGGGATGATCATTGTG
>Ga0187892_10006370_pt1 | contig 17564 bp, 14 predicted proteins | sample MA1701073metaG_FD_139345 | JGI IMG/M metagenome (GOLD analysis project Ga0187892, IMG submission 139345) | Bio-ooze microbial communities from a basaltic lava cave in the Kipuka Kanohina Cave System on the Island of Hawaii, USA - MA170107-3 metaG ... | reverse complement strand
TTCTGCCTGTCACACACTTCGGGATGTTGTTCTCGGCCATAGTGGCTCGCCAGGTCCGGCAGTTCCTGCGATCGGGGCGTTTCGGAGCATAGTTGCTACTGTTCCATTCGTCCCTCGGAACGCGATTTGGTGGTGTCGGTGTTAAACTTGGGGCCTCGATCAACGCGCTCAGAGCTAGAAATCGTAGCCCGGGTTAGCCCGCGTAGCGGGGCGTAACAGGGGAATCAAAGCTCATTCTTCCCGGGTTTTGCTGCGCTCAACCCACGTATGGCTACGCTTGCTTGACGTATATGTATATCGTGCATATAGTCTCTAAGTGCGCTTCGATTTCGATCCCGCGAAAGCCGCAAGTAATCTAAAGAAACATGGGGTGTCCTTCGCGGACGCGGAAGGCGTGTTTTACGACCCGTTGGCAATTCATCAACTGGACCCCGATTCGGAAGATGAGGAACGGTTTGTTGCGGTCGGTATGGGTAGCACGGGAATAATTCTGGCTGTCTATACGCTTCGTGGCGAGGAAATCCGGCTTATATCGGCTCGCCGCGCTACGCGGCGCGAGGTGAAAAGCTATGAGACCTGAATACGATTTTTCAAAAGGCAAACGAGGCGCGCTAATACCGACGAAGGGCAAGACTCGCATTACGATTTACATCGACGACGCGGTACTTGATGAATTTCGTGCCCGAGCGGAGCGCACGGGCGCTGGCTATCAGACAATGATGAACGACGCGCTAAGCGCTTTCTTGGAAAAGAATGAGAGACCAGTTACGGCAGCCGTTTTGCGCCAAATTATTCGAGAAGAACTTCCCGAGGTATCGCGGCTAGCACGTTCTTCCACCGGACGCGCAAAAACAACGCGCCGGTGAACTCCCGCGCCGAGTTAAGCAGGAGTTCGATTCTCAAAGTCCTCGTCATCCGTGAGCTCCCCATACCTCTGTCTCCACTCGTTGCAAAGGTCCGCCGTTCGCCCAAGCGTTCCCTCGCATGTCTGTACGAACGCGTCAGGAACGCCTTCGGGCAGTTTCCACGAAAGTAGCGGGATGAACGCTAAGGCCGCCCGGACGATCTGCTTGGCGTTCTCAGATCCAAACGCTACATCGCCATTCCGTGCCACTCCCCATCTTCGGATGTAGCACGGGAGCTGAGAAGTCGGCTGATGGATGGACCGCCCAATCGCGGAAGCGATAGACGTCCTTGAGGATCCGCCTGAGATTGACCGCCGTTCGCGGCTTGAGTCGGAACGCTCTGCGGAGCACTTCCGCCACCTGCTTGTATCGAGCTGTCCCCTTCTCCCGCCATGTAGCAACGAGCTCCTCCGGAATGTTAGCGTAGGGCTTGACTTGCGCATAGAACGCATCGAGTGCGGTAGCCGCCGCAACGATTGCCTGCATGCCGGCGAGAAACTCACCCTCGAGAGCCGTTCCCCGGTCACTCGAATTGCCTGAGACGGACTCTGAGAGCAGTGTGTGCTGAGCTTCTGCTTCAACGAGATGCCTCAGTGCGATTTCGAGCCAAAAGGGTGCCATGCCGAGCGAAAGTTCGATCGTGACGGGTGCGATCTCTGGGCCATCAGGACCCCAAGAGATCCGTAAGTTTCGAAGTCTCAGCGAAACGCCCCTCCCGACGAATACCCCGCCCGTCGCGTCACGCTCCTTGGAGGTCACGTCGTCTCTGCCCAACATGAAATGATCGGCCCACTTGCCTTGTTATAACACGGCGAGGATCCCGCAAAAATAGAGGATATTCCTTGACCTTCCAGCACTTTAATTATCCTTTGGGCCGCATGAACGGCCGGGGAAAGACTGCTAGCTGTTTCTATATATAGGTTTCTCTCCCTACGGGAGCAGGGATATCTCTGTTCAACCCCGTCGTTGGTATTCCCGTCCCTGGGATCGGGATTCCAGCAATCCCTGCCGGAATGACGCACGGCGTAGCCAGTGGTGTTCTAAAGGAGAGGGACGATCAATAAGGCCACGATGTTGATGATCTTGATGAGCGGGTTGATTGCGGGGCCGGCCGTATCTTTGTAGGGATCGCCCACGGTGTCGCCCGTCACCGCCGCTTTGTGGGCGTCTGAACCCTTGCCCCCGTGATGGCCGTCCTCGATATACTTCTTGGCGTTGTCCCAGGCGCCGCCCCCTACGGTCATCGAGATGGCCACGAAGATCCCGGTGACGATGGTGCCGAGCAGTAGACCCCCAAGCGCCTTGGGACCCGCATCGCCGCCCATCAGCAAACCGAGCCCCAGGGCCACGGCGATCGGCACCAGGACCGGCAAGAGCGAAGGGACGATCATCTCCTTGATAGCGGCCCGGGTCAGCAGGTCCACGGCCGTGGAGTAATCGGGCTTCGCGGTGCCCTCCATGATCCCCGGGATCTCGCGGAATTGCCGCCGCACCTCCAAGACTACCGAGCCCGCGGCCCGCCCGACGGCCTCCATGGCCATCGCAGCGAAGAGGTAGGGGACGAGACCCCCGATGAAGAGACCGATGATCACCGCCGGATCCGAGAGATCGAAGCTTATCTTCATTCCGGCGTGCTCCAAGCTGTGGGTATAGTCAGCGAACAACACCAAGGCCGCGAGTCCCGCCGAACCGATGGCGTACCCTTTGGTCACGGCCTTCGTCGTGTTTCCGACGGCATCGAGCGGATCGGTGATCCCGCGCACCTCGGGCGGGAGATCGGCCATCTCGGCGATGCCACCGGCGTTGTCGGTGATGGGACCGTAGGCGTCGAGAGCCACGATAATGCCGGTCATCGACAGCATGCTGGTCGCGGCGATCGCGATCCCGTAGATGCCCGCGAAGGCATAGGCGAGAAAAATGCTCGCGCAGACGGCCAGAACGGGAAGCGCCGTCGCTTTCATTGAGATCGCAAGCCCGGCGATGATATTGGTCGCGTGTCCGGTGGTCGACGCCTCCGCGATATGGCGCACCGGCGCATACTGGGTGCCCGTATAGTATTCCGTAACCCAGACCAGCGCCCCCGTGAGCGCCAGACCTACGAGCGACGACAGATACAAGGCGATGACGTTGTATTCCTCCACGCTCCACATCATAAATATCGTGACGGGTAGAAAGGCGACCGCCGCGATCCCTCCCGCGACGATCAATCCGCGGTAGAGGGCGTCCATGATCTTGCCGCTTTCCGCAGCCTTGACGAAAAAAGTGCCGATGATCGAGGCGATGATCGACACCCCCCCGAGTGCGAGCGGATAGAGCACCGCGTCCACTGTGGCGCTTTTCACAAGCAAAGTCCCGAGCAGCATGGTGGCGATCACGGTAACGGCATAGGTCTCGAAGAGATCGGCCGCCATGCCCGCGCAGTCGCCGACATTATCCCCCACGTTATCCGCGATGACGGCGGGATTCCTGGGATCATCTTCCGGGATCCCGGCCTCGACCTTGCCGACCAGATCCGCGCCGACATCGGCACCCTTGGTGAAGATGCCGCCGCCCAAGCGCGCGAAGATCGAGATCAAGGAACCGCCGAAACCTAAACCGACGAGCGGGGCAAGGTCCACGGTCGCACCCTCGGGCGCGAGCGCCGCGAGCAGAGCGTAATAACCGGCCACGCCTAATAGCCCGAGGCCCACGACCAAGAGTCCGGTGATCGCGCCGCCTCGAAACGCCAAGGTCAATGCGGGGTTAAGGCCGCTCTTTGCCGCCTCGGCAGTACGCAGATTCGCGCGCACCGAGATGTTCATGCCGATGTAGCCCGTCGCGCCCGAGAGCACCGCGCCCAGCAAGAAGCCGAAGGCCGTTTTCCAGTCGAGCACGATCCCGATGAGGAGAAACAATCCGACCCCGACCTTGGCGATGGTCGTGTATTGGCGATTGAGATAGGCCGATGCCCCCTGCTGAATAGCGGTGGCAATCTCGCGCATCCGTTCGGAGCCTTCGGGTTGCGCCAAGATCCATTGCACCGACCAGGCTCCGTAAGCGATGGCCAGGCCGCCGCACACCAGCGCGAAGCCGAGCGACAACGATCCCAGCAACAAGCTCAGTAGCAGCATCGCCGCGGCGACGCCTCCCGCGCTAGTCAGATATTGGCGATTGCCAAGCACTGTTTTTAGAAAGCTTTGCCCCTCCTGCCGCACCTCGAGAGCTATTTCTTGTACCGCGCTAGCGACTTGCATGTGAGGACTCCCCTTATGGCATTAAAAAAGGGGCAGCCCGCCCCGTAGGATTATGCGGTCAATAGTAATGGATTATGATCGACGTTGAAAGTGAAAGCGGTTGCCGAAGGCTAGGTTCTTTCTGTAATCTGCCCCACGGGGTTGCACACCCCGTGGTGGCGAAATCTAAATTGACTATTGAGATTACGACATGGGACATACCGTGGCCTTTACTCGGCCGGACGGAAAAACCTCAAGCGGGTACTATGCGAGCCCTGCCGCGGGCGATAGCGCGCCGGGCATCGTGGTGATCCAAGAATGGTGGGGCGTTAACCAGCAGATCAAGGGCGTGGCCGAGCGCCTGGCGCAGTCGGGTTACCGCGCCTTGGTTCCCGATCTTTATCGAGGCCGGGTGACGCTCGAAGTGGCCGAGGCCGAGCATTTGATGGGGCAGTTGGATTTCGGCGCAGCCGCGACCCAGGACATCCAAGGCGCGGTGAAATATCTGAAAGCCCGGAGCGCCAAGGTCGCGGTCAACGGATTTTGCATGGGCGGCGCGCTGACGATCTTATCGGCCGTGTTGGTGCAGGATCTGGCCGCCGCTGTCTGTTGGTATGGTTTCCCCCCGGCCGAAGCGGCCGATGCGCGCACTATCCGCATTCCGCTCTTGGGCCATTTCGCCGAGCAGGACGAATTCTTCCCGCTGGCCGGTGTGGACGCCCTTGAACAGCGGCTTCGAGCAGGGCAGGTACGTTACGAGCTCCATCGCTATCCGGCACGCCACGCGTTCGCCAACGAAACCCGGCCCAATTATGACCCGCGCCAGGCTGCGCTGGCCTGGGAGCGCACCATGCGCTTTCTCGCCACCGAGCTTGCGTAAGGAAGCTCTGCAAAAGTTACTGCGCAGCCCATCTGCTGCGTCGCGTGCTCGCTCGTCGCTCGCCTATCTAGCTGATATGTCTCGCGACTCGCTCCGCGGCTTCGCGCATCTGGGCCTGCTCGCGACACTTTTGCGGAGCTTCCTCAGGCGCCCGCGGGGCTCGGCATGTGACTAGAACATCCGACGCGAGCGCCGTGGCGGTACTAGCGCGCAGCAAACGCGATCTCGCGATCGCCGCCATCGTAGTTTTCTGTGTCTCCGTCGGGCTCTATCTCGACGGGGACTGCACCCGCGTCGAGCAGTATTTCCTCGGCGCCATCGCGTGGTGCTTTTTATTCGGGCTCTTGCAATTCGAGACCCCCGCCATTCGTATGCAGGTCGGGGTGGCCGTCGCGGTGGCGACCTTGTGCGAGTATTCCTTCGCACCCCTCTACCATATCTACACCTATCGCTTCGACAATGTTCCCGCCTACGTCCCGCCCGGTCACGGCATGGTGTATTTGACGGCCGTGGCGCTTGCCCGATCCGCGTTCTTCGAGCGCTACGGCGCGCCCATCGCGCGCGTGACGCTCGTGATCGGGGCGTGCTGGGCTTTATGGGGCGTGACCTGCGCCGAACGCGCCGATACGGGCGGGGCGGTGTTATTCCTGGTGTTCTGCGGCTTTTACTTTGTTGGGCGCTCACCGCTTCTTTACATCGCGGCCTTCTATATCACGAGCTACTTGGAGGTCGTGGGCACCTATTCAGGCGCCTGGGCCTGGGCGCTGCATTGGCCTTCTTGGGGCCATCTACCTCAAGCCAATCCGCCGAGCGGCATCGCCGCCGGGTATTGCTTTCTCGACACAATCGCGCTCTTCGGCGCTCCCATCCTGGCGCGATTCATCACCTACTGCGGCACGGCATTCCGGCGCTTGCAGTCTGTCCCCATGGGCGTAATCCAGGCGTCTTCGGCGCGCGACAGCGGCTAGTCGCACGCCTCGACCCTCCCGGGCACGCGGCGGGCGGCTTCTCCTAGTCACAAGCGCGGTACCACAATCATTGTGCGCCGCACAAACATCGCGCTAAAATCATTGTGCCACGGCAATACGGCTCCGACGGGGCCCGGCCGCTATCTTTCCAACTCGATTTTAGCAATGGAGGATGCAATGGAAATTAAAGGCAAAGTAGCACTCGTGACGGGCGGAGCCAGCGGCATCGGTAAGGCCGTCGGGTTAGAGCTCGCGCTTCGGGGCGCCAAGGCGGTCGCATTGGTTGACCTCACCGAAGAGGCTTTTAGAACCGCAGAGCAGATCAACAAAGACCTCGGCAAAACGGTAGCGCATGCGTTCTGCGGGAATGTGACCGCCGAAGATTTCCGTCACGAGGTGTACGACGCCCTGGGCGAACAACATGGCATGGTGACTATCTGTGTCCCGGCCGCCGGCATCACCCGCGACGCCCTAGCGGTCAAGGTGAACAAAGAGACCGGCAAGGCCGAAATCTACCCGATCGAGAAATTCCGGTTGGTGACGGAGGTTGACCTCATCGCCCCGGTCTACTGGTCGCTCGAGATGGTGGCGCGAGCCGCCGAGGTGCGTTACCGCATGGGCTTGAAGCGCTGGCAACCCCAGGAAGGCATGCAGGGGGTCATCATCTTCATCGGATCGATCTCCTCCCAGGGCAACAAGGGCCAGATCGCTTACGCCGCATCGAAGGCCGGTCTGGAAGGGGCGGCAGCGACTTTGATGAAAGAAGCCATCTTTCACGGTGTCCGTTGCAGCGTGATTCACCCCGGCTTCACCGACACCCCTATGGTCCGCGCCCTCGGCGAGGAGTACATCCAGAAATACGTTCTCCCCGAGACCCAGTTAGGGCGGTTGATCCGGCCGCAAGAGATCGCGGACGCGATTTGCTTTATGATCACCAACTCCGCGGTGAGCGGAGAGCTGTGGGCCGATGCGGGCTGGCATCCCTCGCCGGCCTAGCGGGTGATTTCCTGATTTCGGGGAGCGCTGCTATAGGGTGGCTAGCGGAGGCCCGATAGGTTAGACCCTGCGCTCTTGGATAGCGGAGCAATGTGAATAAGAAATCTCTCCCATTGCTGGGCTCGGCACACCGAGCATCGCGCCGTCGCGGCATGCGCGTTCGAGGACCGGTCGCGTTCTCCCTCCTCTTGGCATTCGTCCTCCAGTCGCCGCGCGCGGAAACGCCTCGCGGCTCGTTACCACCCGTCGTTACACAAGCGCTACAGCGGGCCAAGATCCCAGCCGCGAGCGCCGGGATCTTCGTGCAAGACACGGCCACCCGGGAGCCGTTGCTCGAGTGGTCGGCGCAAAGGCCAATGAATCCCGCCTCGACGGTTAAACTCCTCACGACCTTCGCGGCACTCGATCGGCTCGGTCCCGCCTACACTTGGAAGACCGAAATCTACGGCTCGGGCCGTACCCAAGGCGATGTGCTCGAGGGGGATCTCATCATCAAGGGTTACGGTGATCCCAAGCTGACCTTGGAACGGTTTTGGCTCCTGCTGCGCACCGTCCGGCAACGCGGCATTCGCGCGATCCGCGGGGACTTGGTGCTCGATCGCAGCTACTTCGCGATCCCGGAGGATGACCCCGGGCAGTTCGATCACCAGCCCTTCAGCCCCTATAACACCGGACCCGATGCCATGCTGTTGAACTTCAAATCCGTACAGATCCGGTTGTTGCCGACGGGCGCCGGCGCCGTGCGCGTGGTCAGCGATCCGAATCCCACGCAGTTGCAGCTCATCAACCGGCTCGGCGATGCGCGCGGGCCGTGCCGGGGCGGTCCGTCGATCGGTGTCCGCGGCGATGCTTCGCAGGTAAGGGTGACGGTCCATGGACGCTACGCCGCGGCTTGCGGCGACGGCGAGTATTACACCGCTGTCCTGGGCCACCCTCAGTACGTCCACGGCGTATTCAAGGACATATGGGGCGATCTCGGTGGCGAGCTCCACGGCCGCGTGCGCGAGGGCCCGGTGCCGGCGCGCGCCGAGCTTCTGGCCGCAAGCGAATCCCCGCCGCTCGCCGAGATGGTCCGCGACATCAACAAGTTCAGCAACAACGTGATGGCGCGGCAGTTATTCCTCACTTTCGGTGCGGCCGATCGGCAAGCGCCGGCGACCTTGGTGAAGTCGCAACAGTCGATGCAGGATTGGCTTCTCGATCAAGGCTTGGATCCGCAAATGGCCACTCTCGAAAACGGCTCGGGGCTGTCGCGAACGGAGCGCATCACGGCGCGCGAGATGGGCAAACTGTTGCTCGCCGCGTACCGCAGTCCGTTGATGCCGGAATTCGTATCCTCCCTGCCTATCGCCTCCGTGGACGGAACCATGCGCCGGCGGCTGCGCTACACGGACGTTGCGGGTCACGCCCACATAAAAACCGGCAGTTTGCGCGGCGTCAAAGCCATCGCCGGTTATGTGCACGACCGGTTAGGGCGCACGATCGCGGTCGTCTGCCTCATCAATCACCGCAACGCCGGGGCGGGCGGCGCGGCCCAGGATGCGCTGCTCCGCTGGATCTATGAGGGAGGGTCCCAAACCCCGCGGCCCGTAACCCGGCATGCGACGCGGTAGAACAGGCGCCTCTACACCGCCTTCAGAGTATGCCTGCGGCGACCGCCCCCAGTCCTATCATGCAACGAGTGAAGCGTCTTCTTTTGATCCTTGCGGTGCTTGAATCGGGCTGTGCACAGGGACCGGAAGTCCCGGCGATGGTGCCTGACATCAACACCGCGCCGCCCATCTCCAGCCGAAAAACGATCGCCATCTCACGGGCACTAGGCGGAAAGGAGACCAATTTTTTCATGACCTCGGAGATCGATAACGAAGGGTTTCGAAAGGCCTTGAAGATCGCCCTCGAAGAATCAGGACTATTCCGCATCGTGTTTATCGACCTGCACGGTGATTATGTGCTTTATCCCAAGATTGTGTACCAAGACGTGACCCCGGGTCTGTCGATGCGCTCGGTGTTCAAGGTCGATTATCGGATCGTGGATGGCTGGAGCGAGAAGGAACTCTGGCAACGGCGGGTGATCTCGACCTATGACGCGCCTCTCGCCGAGGCGCTGTACGGTGTGAGCCGGGTACGCAAGGCGCATGAAGGATCGGTGAGAGAAAATATTCAATCGCTGCTGATGCAATTGAGCGAATTCGTAGCCGCGGACATTACTCGAGACTCCTCGAACCCATCGATGCCACCGGCTGGTGATCCGCGTTAGCCCAACACTCTACCTCCGGGAGCGGGATCTCGAGTGGCAGTTCGTGCGCGCCCCGGGACCCGGCGGTCAAAATGTCAATAAGGTCGCGACGGCGGCGCAGCTTCGTTTTCACCTCAGCGACGCCACTTATCTGCCGGAGACGCTGCGCAAACGGTTGTTCTACCTCGCGCGCGGGCGCATTGCCAGGGAGGCGACGTTGGTGATCGAGGCCCACCGCTATCGCAGCCAAGAACGCAATCGGCGAGACGCGCTCGAACGCCTCCTGGACCTCATCCGCCGAGCCGCGATCATCCCAACCCCGCGACTGAAGACCGGGCCGACGCGCGCCTCGCGGAGGATCCGGCTCGAAAGCAAGCGCCGTCGCGGTCTGCTCAAGCGCGGGCGCAAGGTCGAGCCGGGGGTAGAATCCTAACGATCCGGCGCGGCGAACTGCGATCAAGTGCGGTCTAGTAGTGCGTTTCGGTTAATCGTTCACAATAATGTTCCCGTCATGCCAGCGAAAGCTGGCATCCAGAAGCAGAGTAAAAAGCCTGGATTCCAGCTTGCGCTGGAATGACGAATTAGCAATAGCAACACACCTTCAGTGATTCTGAAGTAACTGAATCGTTGAAACGAAGGACTAGCTTTCATTGCGGGACTGGTATCGCGGCCGCTTGGCTCTTAGAATGACGACAACCAGACGCTAAGCCGATTCCCATTCGATACGTCATCCGAGAACGACCGGAGGTATAGACCCATGGATATCATGGAGCAAATCAAGACGACCATTCATAGCAATCGTATCGTGCTCTTCATGAAAGGAACGCCGGATTTCCCGCAGTGCGGTTTTTCAATGCGCGTGGCCGAAGCCTTGAAGTCCTGTGAGGTGCCATTCGCGCATGTGGACATACTGTCGCAACCCGAGATCCGCCAGAACCTGCCGCGCTATTCCAACTGGCCGACGTTTCCCCAGATTTTCATCAACGGGGAGCTCATCGGGGGCTGTGATATCGTGATGGAGCTGCATGAAAAAGGCGAATTACAGAAGATGACCCGCGCCGCGGTGGCTACCGTGACGCAATGACACGCGGCGCGCTCCATCCGACGCGCCTCCCGGTACCTGAATTCCCGAGGCCCCAATCCGGGGGGTGGCGTGTCTGGAGTGAGTTATGTCAAGTGATCCGCTGATCGCAACGTCCTTGTCGAGACCAGCGGGAGGAGCTCAGTGACAAGACTTCCGTGCCCTAATAGGTGCTTTTATTAAACGCATACCCCGAGTCTTGCCGCGGGTACCTTAGCGATGGGGTTTCCAAAGGGGAGAAGCGCAGCTCTCCCCTTTGGTCAAGGGCGGGGTTTATACCGGGCCCGCGAAGTATATTGATTTATAAGACATTTAGAGCCGTGGTAAATAAAGTAACCGCTTCTTTCAGCGGGGCCACCGCGGCGGCGGCATCCCCTTTGTCGGCCGCTACGATCGCTGTAGTGAGCCGGTTCTGAGCCTGCTCTATTTCCATACCGGCGTTTTCAGTAGCGGCGGCTTCATCGGCCTGAGCGGATGCCGCGCGGGCATGCTCAGCGGTCTGCGGAGCATTTCCTTGCTGAGCGTAGCCCAAGGCCTCGTTCACGTGCTTTAGGGCTTCGGAGACGTATCCCTTGACGGTCTCTACATCCGGGGCATAACCGAGTTGAGCAGCAGCACTCGTTGCGGTAAGACTGAGCGCACCCGCGAGGAGTGCGGTTACAAAATTATTCTTCATCTGTCTGTTCCTTTTCATCGTGTATAGGAATTAAAATTCTCCACGAAACAGGCCGGCCGCTGCGACCATTCGGTACCGAGCCCTATGGGGACTCAGAGCATAGACCTCCCTGAGGACCCTATTTGGCCTGACCTGCCGCATTTCGCAGGATCTTAGATAGATTAACACGATACACGTTTCGCTACACGGGAGGCCCGGCGCGTCGAGCGGGATAGCCTCTCAGGCGAGCGTGTAATGCAGCGGGTAGAGGAACGGCTGGAGCCGGCCCGCCGTTACTACGGTGAAGAAGTCAATCCCTCTTCCTCGATCGCGATATCGACCATCAGCTCGTTGCCGAGGTTTTCGAGCACCGCGCAAAGTTGCTCGGTGGCTACACCGGCGGGCACACTGAGCTCGGCGGTGACCTTGAACATCACCTCCCCCGACCAGGATGCGCTCGCGCACGTCGATTCCAGCTCATCGATGCTGACGCCACGCGTGGCGAGCGCGTGAGCGATCTCTTTGATGATCCCGGGCCGGTCTTGGCCCGTCATCTCGAGTTTCACTCGGCGGAGACCGAGGGCGGGCACGCGCACGGGCTCGGCCGCGATGGTGACGGTCAACCCCTCTCTGCGTAGCCCCTCAAGCGCCGATTCCAGAGCGGCGAGCTCTTTTTCCGGGACGCTCGCTTGCAGCAGTCCGGCGAACTGCCCGCCGAGCGTGGCCATGCGGCTTTGCTGCCAGTTGGCCCCGTGGGCGGCGAGGGTCGTCGATAGCAGATCAATCAAACCCGGTTTGTCGGGGCTCGTGGCGGTGAGGACTAAGATTGCCGGCATGGTCGGGTACTCCGTGAAATTCGTAGTATTTACGGTCAGAGGCTTGCTAGGCGATCCTGCTGCGCACGGCGCTTTCCGTGGCTTCGGCGGGCTCGGTATACGCGGAGAGCGGCGGGCAGGTGCAGATCAGTTGACGATCCCCGCGCACGTTGTCTATCCGGCCCACGGGCGGCCAGAACTTATCGTCGCGCAGACTCGCGAGCGGATAGAATGCCTGCTGTTTGGTATAGGGGTAGCGCCAAGGTTCCTCTAACAGAAGACCCGGCGGGTGGGGCGCATTGCGCAGGACATTATTCTCCGGATCGGCTTCTCCGCGTTCCACCGCCGCGATCTCCCCGCGGATCCCGATCATGGCCTCGCAGAAACGATCCAGCTCGCGCCTGCTCTCGCTCTCGGTCGGCTCGATCATCAAGGTATCGGGGACCGGAAACGACATCGTCGGCGCATGGAAGCCGTAATCGACCAGCCGCTTGGCGATATCGTCCACCGTGATGCCGGTGGCCTCCTTGATCGGCCGCACGTCGATGATGCATTCGTGGGCGACGAGATTATTCTTTCCTGTATAAAGGATCGGATAATAGGCACTCAAGCGCCGGGCGATGTAGTTGGCGTTGAGGATCGCGATTTGCGTCGCGCGCGTGAGGCCTTCGGCGCCCATCATCGCGATGTAGGCCCAGGAGATCGTCATCAGGCTGGCCGAGCCCCAGGGCGCCCCGGCGATCGGTCCGATGGTGCCGGCGGGCCCGGCGGCGGGATTGACGCCGCCGACTACTGGGTGAGCGGGCAGATAGGGCGCGAGATGCGTCCGTACCCCGATGGGCCCGGCCCCGGGCCCCCCGCCGCCATGCGGTATGCAGAAGGTCTTATGCAGATTGATGTGGGCGACATCGGCGCCGATGAGTCCGGGTTGACTGAGGCCGACGAGGGCGTTGAGATTGGCCCCATCCAGGTACACTTGCCCGCCGCAGTCGTGGATGACGCGGCATATCTCTACGAAGGCCTCCTCGAAGACGCCGTGGGTGGAGGGGTAGGTAATCATCAGTGCGGCCAAGTCGCTGCGGCAAGCCTCGGCCTTGGCCTTCAGATCGCGGAGCTCCACATTGCCCTCTTCGTCACAGGCCACGACCACCACTTTCAACCCGGCCATGGAGGCGCTTGCCGGGTTGGTGCCATGGGCCGAGGCCGGGATCAAACACACATTCCGATGTCCCTCACCCCGGGTTTCATGGTATTTACGGATCACGAGCAAGCCTGCATATTCGCCTTGGGAGCCGGCGTTCGGTTGCAGCGAGAAGGCGTCGAAACCGGTGATGCGGCAAAGCCTGTCCTCGAGCTCCTCGAAGAGCTGCAAGTACCCTTGGGTCTGATCGAGCGGCGCGAAGGGGTGCAACGCGCTGAACTCGCGCTGGGAGAGCGCTTGCATCTCGGTCGTGGCGTTGAGCTTCATGGTGCAAGAACCAAGCGGAATCATCGCGCGGTCCAAGGCGATGTCCTTGGCGGCGAGCCGCCGCAGGTACCGCATCATCTCGGTCTCGGAGTGATAGGAATTGAAGACCGGATGGGTGAGCAAAGCGCTCCGCCGCTGCAAGCCTTCCGGTATGCGTTCCACGATCTCGGCATCCAAATGCTCGATGTCGAGCAATGCGTCGGCTTGGGTCGAGAACACCCGCAAGAGCTTGCGCAGATGCTCGCGGGTGGTGGCTTCGTCAAACGTGATGCCAAGGTGATCGGCCTCGAACACCCGCAGATTGATTTGCGACTCGCGCGCGCGCGCGCCGATGCGCCGGGCTTGTCCAGGGACCCGCACGGTAAGCGTGTCGAACCAGCGGCGAGTCACCACCTCGAAGCCGAGTTTTTCGAGCCCGGCGGCGAGGATTTGGGTCAGACGGTGCACGCGGTCCGCGATGCGCTTCAGGCCCTCGGGGCCGTGGTAGACTGCATAAAAACCCGCGATGTTGGCCAGCAGCGCTTGGGCCGTACAGAGGTTGCTGGTCGCCTTTTCCCGGCGAATGTGCTGCTCCCGCGTTTGCAAGGCCATACGATAAGCCGGTTGTCCGAGGCTGTCGACGGACACGCCGATGATCCTTCCTGGCACCGAACGCTTATAGGCGTCGCGCGTGGCGAAGAATGCCGCGTGGGGCCCGCCGTAGCCCATCGGCACGCCGAAGCGCTGCGCACTTCCGACGACGATATCGGCCCCCATCTCGCCCGGCGGCTTAAGCAGCACCAGGCTCAGCGGATCGGCCGCGACGGTGACCAGCGCCTGCTTCGGGCGGGCAGCGGCAATCACGGCCTGAGGATCCCGGATCTCACCGCTCGAACCGGGATACTGAAGCAGGACGCCGAAGAATTCGTGGCGTTCGAGATCGGTGTAGGGATCGGCCACGACGATTTCGATGCCGAGCGGCCGGGCGCGGGTGCGAACGACGGCAACGGTCTGGGGATGGCAATCGCGATCGATGAAGAATACATTGGATTTCGCCCGTGAGAGTCGCCGCGACATCGTCATCGCCTCGGCCGCGGCGGTCGGCTCATCGAGCAACGAGGCGTTCGCGATCTCCATTGCCGTGAGGTCGATGATCATCTGTTGGAAATTGAGGAGCGCTTCGAGCCGCCCTTGGCTCACCTCGGCTTGATAAGGCGTATAGGCCGTATACCAGCTCGGGTTCTCTAGCACGTTGCGCTTGAGGACCGCCGGCATGATGGTACCGTGATATCCCATGCCGAGCATGGAGACGAAGACCTTGTTGCGCTCGCGCATCCGGCGCATGTACGACAATGCCGCCCGTTCGCTCATGGGCGGGGGGAGATCCAGGGCGTGCTCTGCACGGATGCTGGCCGGCACGGCCCGGTCGATGAGATCCTCGAGACTCCGCAGGCCGAGGATCTGTAGCATTTGAGCGCACTGCGTACGGTCAGGCCCGATATGCCGGCGCATGAAATCGTCGTGCATTTCAAGCTCGGTCAAAGACGGCGTCGGCTCCGGCATCGCAAAGCCCCTCCTCGGCAAAGGTTGTTGTTTATTCTAGTTGCTATAACGTAACCATACCAACAAGACGCCGATGGCCGTGGCATCGCGGCATAGATGGGATCCATCTCGTCAAGACCGCAGCGCGTGAGTTCTGCCAGCTCGACCCGATCGCGTGCTCTGCGGAGGGATGATCCGTGAGAGCGATTGTCAGGGCTAAGCGCCCAGGCGCAAAGGTAATTTTGGCATTTGCTTTGCCTTCCATTTTCTTGTATACCCCGCACACTCTGTTTATTCCCGAAAACGAAAAAATCTCTAGGAAGTTATGCAAGATGCCGACTCCGTCAAAAATCCGACCGCCGGCTGTAGACTTTACTGACAACCTAAGATTGGTCGCTAGGCAGCCCGCATTGAATGGTGGCGGGAAGGTCAACTCCCTCTCATTCGACGAGTGAGCATCGTTCCATGGGTCGTGTTGCCGGTGCTCCTCGGGATCACAGCGGTGGTTCAAGCTTATGCCCCAACGACCACACTGACCGCCGGCGGAAAGCATACGTGCGCGCTCCGCTTCGACGGCAGGGCCGTATGCTGGGGTTCGCTGGCATCACCGTTGAGCCACCACTTCGTCCAGCTCAGTGCTGGCTTTGAACACGTTTGCGGATTGCGCTCCGATGGTGCCGTGACGTGTTGGGGGGATAACGATCTTGGACAAGCAGCCCCACCGAGTGGCGGCTTTACCGAAGTCAGCGCTGGCGAATCCCATACCTGCGGCATTCGCCCGGGTGGCCGCGTGGAATGCTGGGGTGACAATCGCTCTGGACAAGCAGCGCCCCCCGATGGTCCGTTCATCCACCTCAGTGCGGGGAGCTCGCACACCTGTGGGGTGCGCCCCGAGGGCACAGTGAGGTGCTGGGGGAGCAATTGGTTGTTTTATCGACCATTGACGCCTCCGCCCGGCAGTTTCGTCCAAATCGCCACCGGGCAGTTGCATTCCTGTGGGCGGCGTGCCGATGGCACCGCCGCTTGCTGGGGAAGCAATTTCTATGGTCAGAGCAGCCCCCCGCCCGGTGCATTCACCCAGCTTAGCGCGGGCCGCTACCACACCTGTGGACTGCGGCCCGAGGGTCAGGTGGCCTGCTGGGGGAACAATAACTGGAAACAAAGCGATGTGCCGAACGGTGTATTCATAGAAGTTGCCGCGGGCGGGTATCACAGCTGCGCGGTACGTTCCACCGGGCGGGTCGAGTGTTGGGGAGAAAACCGCGATAGACAGGCTAGCCCTCCTAGCGATAGCCTAGGTCTCGGACGTGTAAGCGCAGGCGGATTACACAGCTGTGAGCGGCAGAATAACGGTCACGTTCAATGCTGGGGATCGAACGGGGATGGGCAGGCAAAACCTCCCGGACCGCCCTTCACGCAGATCAGTGCAGGGAACATGCACACCTGCGCGCTGCGTCCAGACGGTAAGGTAGTATGCTGGGGATCTAATCTAGATTCGCAAACCCGGTCGCCGGCCGGTACCTTCATCCAGGTGAGTGCGGGATACCTGCATACCTGTGGGCTGCGCCCCGACGGCCGCGTAGAGTGTTGGGGAAACAGGCAGTCCCGCCAAGGAACGCCCACCGAGGGTGCCTTTCGCGAGCTCAGCAGCGGTGGCGTACACACTTGCGGGCTACGCCCCGATGGCCAGGTGCAATGCTGGGGGCTCAACTCAGATGGACAGGCTACCGCCCCCGGGGCCCTCTTCATGGAAGTCAGTGCGGGTGGCATGCACACGTGTGGGCTACATCCGGATGGGCACGCACAGTGCTGGGGGTCCAACTCGGCTGGACAAAGCACACCGCGGGCCGGTAGCTTCGTCCAGGTCAGTGCGGGATACCTGCATACCTGTGGGCTGCGCCCCGACGGCCGCGTAGAGTGCTGGGGAAACAACTCTCGACAGGCGCTTGCCGCAGTGGGCGAGTTCATTCAAATCGCCGCGGGTGGCTACCACACCTGCGGGGTACGCCCCGACGGCAGCGTCGCTTGTTGGCGCTCCATGAGCGTGCTCGATACTGCACCAACTGCCCGAGAAGGTATTGACTAACACGCGTCAATGCGTGGATCGCCGTGCCTGAGCCAAACGATGTTCCAGCTCTTGAAAACGAGGTGTAGCCTCGTTCATCAGGTCTATCCGCTTCACGCTATATCAAGCTCTGCCACTCTGCGCACGTTTGGTATGGTACCGCTCGTCAACTCCTTGTAGAGATCAGCCAGATGTTCTCGGAGGTCATCTTCAGTCTCTCCTTGCGTCCAATAATCAGGGAATTCTTCAAGGACAGGTGTCGCTTCGCCGTCTTTCCAGTAAACATACTTTTGTTTGCTCATCATTCGTAAACTCCGTCTAACGGCTAAGTGAAATCCACCCAGGGCTGTCCTAACGGGCGAGCGACGCGACATTGACTTCGCGTGAACGCGCCGACATTAGGAGGCGTCCATCTCCACGGAACTCCAGAAGAGTCTCCCTCAGGGCGTGAGTTAGGCGTGCAGTGATCTCGGCAACTTCAAGAAGACCCCGCAGCGCCTCATTGACCGCCTTATCGTTTGTTGCCTTCCGTGCGACACATGGTGCAGCGTTGCGTTAGGCAACATCGTCCTCTAGGCTCCTCGGCGGAATCGACGGGAATTCCGTTAACGCCCTCTCCCACCGGGAGAGGGGGGGGTGAGGTACAAACCGATATGATCCTTTACAAAACAAACCGGGCACATGGTTTACATCCGTTATGGTATTGGCGAGGAGGAAACGCCAATGCCGTGGAAAGAGACCTGTGCTATGGATCAACGAGTT
>Ga0187892_10006369_pt1 | contig 17564 bp, 16 predicted proteins | sample MA1701073metaG_FD_139345 | JGI IMG/M metagenome (GOLD analysis project Ga0187892, IMG submission 139345) | Bio-ooze microbial communities from a basaltic lava cave in the Kipuka Kanohina Cave System on the Island of Hawaii, USA - MA170107-3 metaG ... | reverse complement strand
TCGAAGTGTCGTTTCCGTAGGCGCGCGCCTGCAACGGAAGCACGAACGTCGTGTTCGGAATGACGGTCCTTGGGAGCGGTCGGGCGTCGCACGCAGCAAGCGCAAAGCCCGCGAACATCGCCCGAGTCGCCTTCAAGGCATGGAGACTCACAGGCTGATTCTAGGACGAGTGAGCCGAACCGATCTTGGGAGTAACTTGGGAGTCCTGCGACGTTTTAGTGAGGATTCCGTCGGGGCGTGGACGCGCGCCAAACCTGACACGGATCGCGCGCTGCGGATTCACCGGCGCAGTCCCCCGAGGAACTCGAGCAGCGCCTTGTTCGTGGCCTCGGGCGCTTCCTGCTGGTTCCAGTGGCCCGCGCCCTCGATCAGCACCTTGCCGCGCAGGTCGCTGCAGAAGGTCGGGAGCATCTGCACCATCGGGCCCTCGCCCTCGCCGCCGGGGCCGGTGACGACGCCGTCGCGCAGGCCGCCGACGAAGAACGACGGCACCGTCACCTTCGCGTCGGCCCAGGGCGCGAGCAGCTCCCAGTTGCGATCGAAGTTGCGGTACCAGTTCAAGCCCCCGCGGAAGCCGCGGCGCGCGAACTCGCTCGCGTAGAAGTCGAGGTCCTGCTCGCTGAGCCAGTCCGGCAGGCGCGCCGGCTCCTTCATGCCCGTCAGGAAGCCCGCCGTCTTCGGCAGGTCCATGTTCCACTTCTCTTCGCGCGGCACCGAGCCCGACGCGCTGTACAGCAGCATGCGCATGCTCTTGCGCGGATCGGCGTCGAGCTCGCGCTCGGCTTTGCCGGGCTCCTGGAAGTACAGGATGTACATGAAGCGGTCGCCGGCCAGCGCCTTGAACATCTGCGTGGGCGGCATCGGACCGCGCGGGAAGAACGGCACGCTCATGCCGCACACCGAGCTGAAGCGCTCGGGCCGGACGAGCGCGGCGTTCCAGGCCACGATCGAGCCCCAATCGTGGCCGACGATCGTGCACTCGCGCGCGCCGACGTTGTCGAGCAGCCCGACCAGGTCGCCGATCAGGTGGAAGATCGTGTAGCGGTGGATCTCGACCGGCGCGTCGGACAGGCCGTAGCCCCGCATGTCGGGCGCGATCGCGCGGTAGCCCGCCGCCGCGAGCGCCGGGAGCTGGTGGCGCCACGAGTACCACGACTCCGGAAAGCCGTGGCACAGGAGCACGACCGGTCCTTCGCCCGCCTCCGCGAAGTGCAGGTTGATGCCGTTGGTCTGGATCGTGCGGTGTCGGATTTCAGTCATCGAGTTGAACCGTACCACGGCGTCGGTCCAGACTTCCCGCCGCTGAGGAGAACACATGCCCTTCGTTCACACCGAGAAGCTGCGCGTGGGCTGGGTCGACACCGACGCCAGCGGTCGCATCCACTACACCGCGGCGCTGCGCTACTTCGAGGTCGCGGAGCACGGGCTGATGCGCGCGCTCGCCGCGACCGCGGGCATGAACACCACTCCCGGCGGCGGCGGCTTCGGGATGCCGCGCGTGCACGTCGAGGCCGACTACAAGCTCGCGCTGCGCTTCCCCGACGAGTTCACCTGCAGCGCGCGCGTCGAGAAGGTCGGCAACAGCTCGGTGAGCTACGCCTACGAGATCCGCAACACGGCCGGCGAGCTCGCGATCAGCGGCCGGATCGTCGCCGTCACGACCGACATGACGGGGACCAAGACGCCGCTCCCGCCCGAGCTGCGCCGCGCGCTCGAGCGCGCGCTCTAGGGATCGGCGCTAGAGATCGATCGGAATCACCAGCATCGCCAGCGCCGACACGATCCCGCACACCAGCGCGACCAGGAACGTGTAGCCGGCCACGTCGCCGAAGCGCATGCGCGCGGCGGTGAGCAGCGGGATCGCGAAGAACGGCTGGATCATGTTCGTGGTCGAGTCGCCGTAGCCGTAGGCGAGCACGGTCGTGACCGGCGAGACGCCCAGCGCCTCGGCCGCGGGCAGCAGGAACGGCGCCTCGATCAGCCACTTCGAGCCGCCGGACGGCACGAACAGGTTCATCAGCGCGGAGTACGCGTAGACCGCGAGCGGAAACGTGTGCGGCGTGGCCAGGCTCGCGAACAGCTCGGAGAGCCAGCGGCCGAGGTGGGCGTCCTGCATCAGGCCGAAGATCCCCGCGTAGAACGGGAACTGCACGATGATGCCCCAGGCCGCGTCGACGCCGTCGCGGCAGGCGCGCAGGAACGGCAGCGGCCGGCCGTGCAGCACCAGCGCCGCGAGCAGGAACAGCGTGTTGTAGGCGTTGATGTTCCAGGTCGCGCCGAAGCCGCGCGTCACCATCGAGTGTAGGAGCGGGTAGCCGAGCAGGAGCGCCGCGAGCCAGACCCAGATCCGCCACTGGTCGGCGCGGCCCGCGGGCGAGTCCACCGCGGGCTCCTCCCGCGGCGGCTTCGGCAGGAGCGCCTCGGCCTGCTCCGGCGAAAGCGTGACCGCGCCCTTGCGCGGGTGCAGCGCCATGATGCAGGCCAGCCCGACCGCGCCGACCAGCGCGATGTAGGCCAGGTTGAAGCCGTTGAAGAGCGTCTCGGTGACGGGGTAGAGCCGCGTCACCAGCGGCTCGCCGGTCGCGGGCGCGAGCATCGGATTGCCGGGCGTGGCCATGATCAGCGGCGCCGAGCCCGACAGCCCGCCGTGCCAGACCGTGCCTGTCCCGAGGTACGACGCCGCGACCAGCACGCGCACGTCTGCGCGCGGGTTGCGGCGCGCGACGAAGGGCAGGAACAGCGCACAGGCAACCAGGCAGATGGCCCAGTTCAAGTACGCGGTCGCGATCGAGAAAAGGCCCGCGAGCAACACGGCTTGCACAGGCCGCTGCGGATCGGGCAGGGCGGCCAGCCGGTCGAGCGCCCGGTACACCGGTCGGGCCACTACGCAGGCGTGGGCCGCGACCATGGCCAGCGTGAACTGCATGGCGAGCGTCAGGAGCGTCCAGACCCCGTTGCCCCAGGCCAGCACGGCCTGCTCGACCCCGGCCCCGGCGCCCAGGATCGACAGCGCCAGGGCGCCCGCCGTGAGCGCCATGCAGATCACCCAGGCGTCCGGGACCCAGGCCTCCGAGAGACGCGAAAGTCCGGCGCCGAGATCGCGAAATCCATCGAGCCAGCGCCCGCGATCTGGCATGCTCCCCCCCGCGCGAGGCCATTATAGGCAGGCGGCCGGCAGCGAACCGGCAGGTCGGGAGGGAGACTTCGCCTCGCGGTGGGGTGGGAATTACACTGTCCCCACGACGATCGGGTTTCGGCGCGCGGGGCGGGCTCCGCACGCCGGTACGGGCTTTGCGAGCAGGCCGGCCCGGACGATTCCGGGCCAGGAAGGAGTTGCACGGTGACGAAGAATCAACGGCTTTCGGCGTGGGTCGAGGAGATGGCCGCGCTCTGCAAGCCGGATCGCATCCACTGGTGCGATGGATCCCAGGCCGAGTTCGAAGAGATGTTCCGGATCATGCTCGCGACCGGAACCGCCGAGCGGCTCGAACCCAAGAAGCGCCCCAACAGCTATCTCGTCCGCTCCGATCCCGCGGACGTCGCGCGCGTCGAGGACCGCACCTTCATCTGCAGCGTGAAGCAGTCCGACGCCGGCCCGAACAACAACTGGCGCGCGCCGGACGAGATGCGCAAGACGCTCCACGGCCTGTTCGCCGGCTGCATGCGCGGCCGCACCATGTACGTGGTCCCGTTCTCGATGGGACCGCTCGGCTCGCACATCTCCTACATCGGCGTCGAGATCACCGATTCGCCGTACGTGGTCGCCGCCATGCGCACGATGACGCGCATGGGCAAGGCCGCGCTCGAGGTGCTGGGCGACGGCCCGTTCGTGCCCTGCATGCACTCGGTCGGCGCGCCGCTCGAGCCGGGCCAGCGCGACGTGCCGTGGCCGTGCAACGCCGACAACAAGTACATCGTGCACTTCCCCGAGACGCGCGAGATCTGGTCGTTCGGCTCGGGCTACGGCGGCAACGCGCTGCTCGGCAAGAAGTGCTTCGCGCTGCGCATCGCCTCGGTGATGGCGCGCGACGAGGGCTGGCTCGCCGAGCACATGCTGATCCTGAAGCTGACCGCGCCGAGCGGCCGCGTGCGCTACGTGTGCGCCGCGTTCCCGAGCGCGTGCGGCAAGACCAACCTGGCCATGCTGCGCCCGACCATCCCCGGCTGGAAGGTCGAGTGCATCGGCGACGACATCTCCTGGATGAAGTTCGGCCCCGACGGCCGCCTGTACGCGATCAACCCCGAGTACGGCTTCTTCGGCGTGGCGCCGTTCACGAACATGAAGTCGAACCCGAACGCCATGCTCACGCTGACGCAGAACTGCGTCTTCACCAACTGCGCGAAGACCGACGACGGCGACGTATGGTGGGAGGACATGACCGAGGAGCCGCCGTCCGGGATCACGGACTGGCGGGGGAATCGCTGGACGCCGGAGAGCAAAACGCCCGCCGCGCACCCCAACGCCCGCTTCACCGTGCCCGCCTCGCAGTGCCCCGTGATCGCGCCCGAGTGGCAGGATCCCGCAGGCGTGCCTATCAGCGCGATCCTGTTCGGCGGCCGCCGCGCGACGGTCGTGCCGCTGGTCAACGAGGCGCGCGACTGGACGCAGGGCACCTTCTTCGGCTCGATCATCGGCAGCGAGAAGACCGCGGCCGCGGCCGGCACGATCGGCGAGCTGCGCCGCGACCCGATGGCCATGCTGCCGTTCTGCGGCTACGACATGGCCGACTACTGGGCGCACTGGCTGGCGATCGGCAAGCGCACCGGCGCGCAGCTGCCGCGCATCTTCTGGGTGAACTGGTTCCGCAAGGGCCCGAACGGCGAGTTCCTGTGGCCGGGCTACGGCGAGAACAGCCGCGTGCTGAAGTGGATCTTCGAGCGGCTCGAGGGCGAGACGAAGGGCGTCGAGACGCCGATCGGCATTCTGCCCACCGAGGCCGAGCTCGACACGCACGGGATGGACCTCGACCCCGAGGACCTCGCGGTGCTGCTCGGCGCGGACATCGAGAACTGGCTGGCCGAGGTGCCGCTGATCCGCGAGTACTACGCGCAGTACGGCTCGAAGCTCCCGAACGAGCTGTCGCAGCAGCTCGACGCGCTCGAGCAGAGACTCCTCGCCGCGAAGCGCTGAAGGCGATGACGCCGCCGATCGCGGTCCAGCTCTACACGTTGCGCGCGGAGGCCGCGCGCGACTTCGCGGGCGTGATCGAGCGGGTCGGGCGCGCGGGCTTCGCGGGCGTCGAGCTCGCGGGCCTGCACGGCATGGCGCCGGCGGAGCTGAAGCGCCGGCTCGCCGACGCCGGGCTCGCGATCGCGTCCGCGCACGTGCCGGCGCCGATCGGCGACGCGCGCGAGCGCGTGCTCGACGAGCAGGAGGCGCTCGGCGTGAAGACGCTGGTCGTCCCGTTCGTGCCGCCCGATCGCTTCAAGACCCTCGACTCGATCCGGGTCGTGGCGGACGAGATCGCGGAGTCGCACCAGAACGCGCGCGCGCGCGGCATGGCGCTCGGCTACCACAACCACTGGTGGGAGTTCGAGACCGCCCACGACGGGAAGTGCGCGCACGAGATCCTGATGGGCCAGCTCGACCCCGACGTGTTCGTGGAGCTCGACACCTACTGGACGCGCGTCGGCGGGCGGGATCCCGCGGAGGTGATCGCGGAGCTCGGCGCGCGCGTGCGGCTCCTGCACCTCAAGGACGGCCCGGCCGACGGCTTCAAGTCGCCGATGACCGCGGTCGGCAGCGGCACGCTCGACTTCCCCGCCATCACCGCGGCGGGCAGGGACGTGCACTGGCACATCGTCGAGCTCGACGCCTGCGCGACCGACATGTTCGAGGCCGTCGAGAAGAGCTACCGCTACCTGACCGGGCGCGGACTCTCGCGAGGACGTGCTTGAACCGCCTACGCGCGAGCCACGCGCGGCCCACATGTACGCGCGCTCATCGGTCATGACCGGCGTCGGGATCATCGGCTGCGGCGTGATCTCCGACGTGTACGCGGCGAAGCTCCAGAGCCTGCCGGACATGCGCGTGGTCGCGTGCGCGGACCTCTACCCCGAGCGCGCGCGCGAGCTGGCCGCGAAGCACTCGATCCCCCTCGCGCTCGAGCCCGAGAAGCTGCTCCGCCACCCCGACGTCGAGCTCGTGCTGAACCTGACCCTGCCCGTCGCGCACGCGCAGATCGCGCGCGAGGCGCTGGCCGCGGGCAAGTCCGTGTACGGCGAGAAGCCGCTCGCGCTCGAGCTCGCCGACGGCGTGGCGCTGCTCGAGCAGGCGCGCGCGGCGGGGCTCGCGCTCGGCTGCGCGCCCGACACGTTCCTGGGCGCGGGCATCCAGACCTGCCGCAAGCTGATCGACGACGGCGCGATCGGCACGCCGGTCGCCGCCAACGCGTTCTTCCAATCGCCCGGACCCGAGCGCTGGCACCCGCGCCCGCACAGCTTCTACCAGCGCGGCGCGGGGCCGGTGTTCGACATGGCGCCCTACTACCTGACCGCGCTGGTCGTGCTGCTCGGACCCGCGCGCCGCATCACGAGCTCCGCGCGCACCACGCATGCAAAGCGCGAGATCTCGAGCCAGCCGCTCGCGGGAACGTTCATGGACGTCGAGGTGCCGACCCACGTCGCGAGCGTGATCGACTTCCGCTCGGGCCCGGTCGCGACGCTGGTCACGAGCTTCGACGTGCAGGCCTCGCGCGCGCGCAACATCGAGATCTTCGGCACGGAGGGCACGCTGTCCGTGCCCGACCCGAACACCTTCGGCGGCCCGGTGCAGATCCGCTTGCGCTCTGACAAGGAGTGGCGCGACGTGCCGCTCACGCACGGCAACGCGACACAGAGCCGTGGCATCGGCCTGGTCGAGATGGCGCGGGCGACGCGCGCCGGCCAGCCCGGCCGCGCCTCGGGCGAGCTCGCCTGCCACGTGCTCGAGCTGATGGAGCTCGCGGTCGCCGCCTCCGCCGGCGGCCGGCACCGCAACACCACCACGCGCTGCGCGCGCCCGGCCGCGCTCGCAGCGGGACTGCCCGACGATGTCTTCGAGGCCTGAGCTGCTGCGCTACGGCATCGTCGGCGGCGGCTTCCTGCCCGCCTTCATGCTGCGCGCGCTCACGCAGGTGCGCGGCGTCGAGGTCGCGGGCGTGTGCGCGCGCCGGCCGCCCGAGCACCTGGCGCGCTTCGCGCGCGAGCACGGCCTCGGCCCCGCGCGCGTGTTCGGCTCGCTCGCGGAGATGGTTCCGCACGTCGACGTGGTCGCGTTCTTCGGCCCGAACATGACGCGCGTCGAGGCGCTGGAAGAGGTCGCGGGCGCGGTGCGCCAGGGCGCGGTGCTGCGCGGCCTGATCTGCGAGAAGCCGCTCGCGCGCAACCTGCGCGAGGCGCGGCGCGTGCTCGAGCTGGCGCGCGAGATCGGCGCGCCGACCGCGTACTTCGAGAACCAGATCCACATGAAGAGCGTGCAGTCCGCGCTCGCGCAGCTCGCGCCCGTGATGCGCGCGCAGGGCCCGCTCCTGCTCGCGCGCGCGGCCGAGGAGCACGGCGGCCCGCACGGCGCGTGGTTCTGGGATCCGCGCCTGCAGGGCGGGGGAGTGCTCTCCGACATGGGCTGTCACTCGATCGCGCTGGCCTGGTACGCGCTCACGCCGCCGGGCAAGCCGCCGCGCTTCCTCGAGCCGGTCGCGGTGCAGTGCGACGTCGCGCTGCTCAAGTGGGGCCAGGCGCGGCACCGCGCGGCGCTGCTCGCACGCCACGGCGTCGACTACGCGCAGACGCCGGCCGAGGACTTCGCCACCGGGCTCGTCACCTTCCGCAACCCCGAGACCGGCAAGCGCGTGAAGGGCCAGTTCAGCGTGTCGTGGATGTACGACAAGCAGGGGCTGCGCCTCTTGCTCGACGGTGTAGGCCCCGGCTACGCCCTCGAGTCCAACAGCCTGCGCTCGCCGCTCGAGATCTTCGTCTCGGACTCCGCCGCTGCCGCGACCGGCGACGCCGAGCTCGCGCTCGAGAAGGCCCAGGCGACGCGCGGCCTGCTCGCGGTGCAGCCGAACGAGCCGGATCTGTACGGCTACACCGACGAGAACGCGGACGCCGTGGCGGCCTTCGCCGCGGGCCGCCCGGCGCTGCTCGACTTCGAGTACGGCGTCGAGATCGTGCGGCTGGTGATGGCCGCGTACCTGTCGGCGGAGCGCCGCGCGACGGTCGACCTGACCGACGCGAAGACGCGCGAAGAGCTCGAACGCTACGTCCCGCTGATCCAGCAGGGGCGCGGCGCGGAGCAGCTGCTCACGGGCGCCTGACGTGCAGATCGTTCCGCACGTCCTTCACGCCCTGCACTGACTCGGCGACGACCTCGGCCGCCATGGCGGCATCCTTGTCGGCGACGAAGCCCGAGAGCTGCACGACGCCGTTGTAGGTCTCGACGTCGATCAGGTACGCCTTGGTCGTGGGGTCGTTGATCAGTGCGGCCTTGACCTTGGCCGACACCGCCTCGTCGTCGACGTACTCGCCGGTCGAGCGCTCGCCTACGCCGCTGGCGCAGCCGAGCTCGAGCGAGGTCGCTGCGAGCGCGACGGTGATCACACTGGCTCGGGACTTCGGCTTCCACCAGCTACGCACGGTCGTGTCGCCTGCTCACATCTGCCGGTCGCGGATCGTCTCCGCGGCGCGCTTGGCGGATTCGAGCTCGGCTTCCGCCGCGGCCTTGCAGGCCTCTCGGGCTTCCACCGGTTCCAGCTCGCAGCGCTCGATCGCGATCCTGTAGGCGCCGTCGGCGTTCGCGATCGCGACGTCGTACGCCGCCTGCGCCCGGACCTCCGCGGAGTCCTCGCGCGCCGCGGCGACATCGTCCGACGCCTCGCGGCGAGCCTCGCCCACTTCTCTCGCGGCCTCCCGCTGCGCAGCAGCCACGTCCTCGCGCGCTTCGCGGCGGCTCTCGTCTCCGCAGGCGAGTGCGATCGCCGTCACGAACAGGGCAACACACACCTTTCCGGTCGTTTTCATCCCGTCCCTTCGCTCGCGACATGCGAGCCGTCGAGACCGGGTCGTGCAACGCGTGTGCCGCGGTCGATCGGCGCGCCCGCCTCGCAGCTCGCGCGCGACGTCGCGTGCAGCGGTGCGTTCTACAAAGGCGCCCCGACCGAGATACCCGGTGGCCCTAGCCCGCGAGCCGCACGAACAGCCGCCGGCGCGCGTAGCCCATCGTGCCGCCGGAGAGCGGCGCGATCGGCGCGCTCGCGCGCATGCGCGGGAAGCGCTCGAGCAGCGTGCGCAGGGCGATGCGGGCCTCGAGCCGCGCGAGGTTCGCGCCCAGACAGAAGTGCGGCCCCCAGCCGAAGCCGAGCTGCGGGTTCGGGCTGCGCGCGAGGTCGACCGTCGCGGGCGAGGCGAACACGCGCTCGTCGTGGTTGGCCGCCGCGATCGAGAGGAACACCGTGTCGCCCTCGGCGAGCGCCTGGCCCGAGCGCTCGTGCGCGACCGAGACCTTGCGCGCCATCGTGCGCGCCGGGCCGACCACGCGCATCAGCTCGTCGACCGCGGTGTCCCAGAGCGCGGGCTTCGCGCGCAGCTCCTCCGCCAGCTCGGGCCGCTCGAGCAGGAGGCCGAGCGCGTTGTCGATCAGGTTGGTGGTGGTCTCGTGGCCGCCGAAGAGGAGCAGCGTGCACGCGCCGACCAGCTCCATGGTGCTGAGCTCCCCGACCTCGCTGCGCACGAGCACCGAGAGCACGTCGTCCGACGGCTGCGCGCGCGCTCGCTCGATCAGGCGCGTGAAGAACTCGACGAACCCCTCCGTCGCGCGCACGAGCGGCGCCTCGTCGACCTCGCCCGGCGCGAGCGAGAACACGATCGCGCCCAGGTCGTCCGACCAGTCCTGGAACCTCGCGCGGTCCTCGGGCTCGGCGCCGAGCAGCGCCGCGATCACCAGCGCCGGGATCGGGCGCGCGAACGCCTCGTAGAGCTCGACCTCGGGGCCATCGAACTCGGCGATCGTGCGCTCGACGATCTCGCGCACGTCCTGCTCGAGCGCGCCCACCGCGCGCGGCGTGAAGGCGGCGCGCACCGGCTCGCGCAGGCGCAGGTGCGCGGGGTCGTCGCGGAAGTTCATCCAGCCGGAGAGCAGCTCCGCCACGACGCCGAACGCGGGCGAGTGGCGCGCGGCCGCGCGCCCGAACACGCCGGTGCGGTCCGCGGAGAGCCGCGCCGAGTCGCGGAAGCCGGCCTCGACCTCGGCGTGCGACAGCGCCACCCAGGCGCGCTGCGCGTCGCTCCACTGGAGCGGTCCGCCGCTCGCGCGCGCGGCGCGGAAGTACTCCGTCGGCGTGCGGATCGATTCGGTCGAGGCGAGGTCGACCGAGCCCACGCTAGGCCTCGGGCGAGAAGCGCACGGGCATCGACTTGATGCCGTTGATGAAGTTCGAGCGCAGCCGCGCGACCGGCCCCGCGAGCTCCAGGTCCGGCAGGCGCCGGAACAGCTCCTCGAACATGATCCGCATCTCGAGCCGGGCCAGGCTCGCGCCCAGGCAGTAGTGCACGCCGATGCCGAAGCCCACGTGTGGGTTCGGGTCGCGCGCCACGTCGAAGCGGTCGGGGCTCGCGAACGCGCGCGGGTCGCGGTTCGCGGCGCCGTAGTACACCACCACCTTGTCGTTCTCGCGGATCTTCTGGCCCGCGAGCTCCAGGTCGCGCGTCGCCGTGCGGCGGAACTGGATCACCGGGCTCACCCAGCGCACGAACTCGTCGACCGCGGTCTCGAGCAGCTCCGGGCGCGCGGCGAGCTTCGCGCGCTCGCCCGGATGCTCGAACAGCGCCTGCATCCCGCCCGAGATCGCGTTGCGCGTGGTCTCGTTGCCGGCGATCACGAGCAGGAAGAAGAACATGTTGAACTCGACGCCGCCGAGCGCCTCGCCGTCGACGTCGGAGTGCACGAGCGTCGAGACGATGTCCTCGCGCGGCTCGGCCCGGCGCTGGTCCGCGAGCCACGCGCCGTACTGGAACAGCTCCATCACCGCGACCTGCGCGTCGAGCGGGTTGCCGTAGTCGGGATCCTCGGCGCCGATCAGGCGGTTGCTCCAGGCGAACAGCTTCCAGCGGTCCTCGCGCGGCACGCCGAGCAGCTCCGCGATCACGAGCAGCGGCAGCTCGGCGGCGATCTCGGTCACGAAGTCGCACTCCGACTTGCCCGCCCGCCGGTCGACGATCTCGCGCGCGAGCTCGCGCACGTGCAGCTCCATGCGCCGGATCATGCGCGGCGTGAAGCCGCGGTTCACCAGCCCCCGGAGCTTCGAGTGGCGCGGCGGATCCATGTGGATCAGCTGCTGGCGGATCATCCCGAGCTCGATCTCGGGCATGTCCGCGATCACCGCGCTGCCGCGCTCGGAGGAGAAGCTCTGGTGGTTGCGGGACACCTCGACCACGTCGGCGTGGCGCGTCACCACCCAGAAGCCGCGCTGGTCGGGCTCGACGCGGCCCGGCGCCAGCTCGCGGCCGGGCCGGCCTTCGTGCCAGTAGACGGGCGCGTGCTCGCGCAGGTGCGCGAAGAACTCGTGCGGCACGCCCGCCTCGAAGGTCGCGGGATCGAGCAGGTCGGCGTTCGGTGCGGGCATCGCGTCTCCTCGCCGGGCGATTGTGCCCCGGCTCGCGGTCGCCGCGCTAGCGACACCGGATCGTGACGGCGATCGCCTCGTGGTCGGAGAGCGCGCCCCCGCTCGCCGGGTCGACGGCCGGGATCACCTCGGGCTCGCCCACCTCGAGGCCGCGCGCGAAGAACCAATCGAGCGCGAGCACGCCGCGCGCGTGGTCCGAGATCGGCTCGCGGGCCGATGTCCCGCGGGGGGCGCGCTTGCGCCGCTCGGTCGAGGTCCCGACCGCGTTGCAGGCGCGCCAGTCGTAGCCGCGCCGCTCGGACAGCGCGAACAGCGGCTCGTGCGGCATGGGCGTGGCGATGCGCGCGGGATCGGCGTCGAGCGCGGCCTTCAGCAGCGCGCGGTCCTGGAGCTCGGCGAGCCCGAGCGAGTGCGTGTTCACGTCACCGCCGACCAGTGCCGGCAGTCCCGGCGCGAACGCGTCGATCGCGTCGAACAGCGCCTCGAGCTGCGCGGCGCGCTCCGCGGGGTCCGCGTTGTTCTCGAGGTGCACGGCCGCGAGCGCGACCTCGCGCGACCCGATCGCGAGCCGGCACAGCACGGCGATGCGCCCGCCCACGCGCCGCTCGCCGAGCGCGCCGTCGAACCAGCGCCCGCTGCGCTCGACCCGCACGAGGCGCGGGTCGAGCAACGCGCGCGGCGAGAGGATCGCGCCGCCGTGGTAGCCGACCGCGTTCTCCAGGCCCGCGTGCGTCTCGCGCTCGCGCGGATCGCCGAGCCCGAGCTCCAGGAACTCGACGCCGAACGCGAAGCCGCAGCCGAGCTCCGCGGCGAGCTCGCGCGCCGTGTGCGCCTGCGCCGCGCGCGCCATGCCCCAGTCGAGCTCGGACAGCAGGAACACGTCGGCGCGGGTCGAGCGCAGCAGCGCAGCCGCGGCGCGCGGATCCTTGCAGCGCTCGGCGTTCCAGGCCACCACCCGCAGGCTGTCGCCGCTCGCGGCCGGCGCGGGGCTCGGGGGCTCGCCGAGCTCGAGCGCCGTGTCGAAGCCGAGCTCTCGCAGCAGCTCCTCGTGGAGCTCCGCGCGCGGCTCGAGCTCGAGGATCGCCTTGCGTCTCGCGAGCGGGACTTCCGGTATGCTGCGCGCCATGGAGACCATTCTGCGCGAAGTTCCGAACGGGCGGATCGAAGGCACCTGCGACGCGGCCTTCATGGACGTGGCGCGCGAGTTCGAGCGGAACTTCCGCGAGCGGGAAGAGGTCGGCGCGTCGGTCTGTCTCACCCACGAGGGCCGGACCGTGGTCGACCTGTGGGGCGGCGTCGCGCGCCCCGCCGAGGGCACACCCTGGCAGCGCGACACGGTCTCGATCGTCTTCTCGTGCACGAAGGGCGCGGTGGCGCTGTGCGCACACGTGCTCGCGGCGCGCGGCAAGCTCGACCTCGACGCGCCGGTCTCGACCTACTGGCCGGAGTTCGCGCGCAAGGGCAAGGAGAACGCGACCGTCCGCATGATGCTCGATCACTCCGTCGGTCTGCCCGCCTTCAAGACGCCGGTCCGCCACGGCGGCTGCACCGACTGGGACTACATGGTCGAGCTGCTCGCCGACGAGGAGCCGTTCTGGAGCCCCGGCACGCGCAACGGCTACCACATGATCAACTTCGGCTGGACCGTCGGCGAGCTCGTGCGGCGCGTCTCGGGCAAGTCGCTCGGCGCGTTCTTCCGCGACGAGATCGCCAAGCCCCTGGGCGCGGAGTTCTGGATCGGCGCGCCCGAGGACGTCGAGCCGCGCATCGCGCCGATGATGCTGCACGCGCCGAAGCCGGGCGAGCCGATCGGCGAGTTCATGCTGAAGATGATGACCGACCCGAAGTCGACCCAGGCGCTCTCGCTGCTCAACAGCGGCGGCTTCGACCCGAACAGCCGCGCCTGCCACGCGGCCGAGATCGGCGGCGGCGGCGGGATCTCGAACGCGCGTGGTCTCGCGGGGATCTACGCGCCGTTCGCGAACGGCGGCGAGCTCGGCGGCGTGCGCCTGGTCGACGGCAAGCAGCTCGCGCGCATGGCCGAGGTCGCGGTCGCGACCAACGAGGATGCGACCCTGCTGATCCCCACGCGCTTCTCGCTCGGCTTCATGAAGTCGATGGACAACCGGCGCCGCCCGCGCGGCGACCGCGACTCGGCGATCCTGTCCTCGACTGCGTTCGGCCACGTCGGCGCGGGCGGCAGCATCGGCTTCGCCGACCCCGCGATCGGGCTCTCGTTCGGCTACTCGATGAACCGGATGGGGCCGGGCCTGATGCTGAACGAGCGCGGCCAGTCGCTGGTCGACGCCGCCTACCGGGCGCTGGGCTACGAATCCAACGAGAGCGGGGTCTGGACGCGCGCGTAAAGCCCCGGCGCGAAAAGCTCGAAAAGTCGGAAGCGAGGCAGCGATGGCGAGCCCGTCCGACCCCAAGACCGAGCCGATCGCGCGCAAGGCGCCGCTCGTCCCCGAGCCGGAGCCCGATGCGCGTCTCGAGCGCCGCCGGCCGCGCCTGGTCTCGATCCACGGCGCGCAGCTCGGCAAGCGCTGGGAGCTCGCGCCCTGCGGGGTGGTGATCGGGCGCGACTCGGCCCAGGCGGGTCTGGTGCTGACCGACCCCGCCATCTCCGCCCGGCACTGCGCGCTCGAGCTCGACAACGTGACCGGCGAGTTCCTGGTCAGCGACCTGGGCTCGCGCAACGGCACCTACGTGAACGGCGAGAAGATCGGCGAGCGGCGTCTGGCCGCCGGCGACAAGCTGTTCGTCGGCGAGACCGTGCTCGAGTTCACGCTCGACGAAGAGCTCGGCGCGGGCTTCCACAGCGGCGTCGACTCGCGGCTCGACATCGACGCGCTCACGGGCCTGCTCGTGAAGCGCGCGTTCGACCTCGAGCTCGCGCGCGCGTTCGCGCTGGCCGGGCAGGGCGGCGACGCGCTCGCGGTGCTGATGTTGGATCTCGACGAGCAGCGGTCCGCGAGCGACGGGCGCGTGCAGAAGCACGGCGCGCTGTGCATCGCCGAGGTCGGCCGCATCATCCGCGAGGAAGTCGGCAACGCCGGCTGCGCATGCCGCTTCGCGGGCGAGGACTTCCTCGCGCTGCTGCACCCGTTCGAGAGCGCGGCCGGGCTCGCGCTCGCGGAGCGCATCCGCACGCGCGTGGCCGACTGCTCGGGCGCGCGCGAGGTCGGCCAGCCCGGCCCGACGATCTCGATCGGCCTCGCCGAGTTGCACCCCGGATTGCCCACGCTCGATCACCTGCTGCAGGCGGCAGACGAGGCGCTGTTCCGCGCCAAGGCCGCCGGCCGCAACCAGGTGTCGCGTTGACGGCGGCGAGCTTCGGGCTCACCCTGAGGCGCATGGCGATCCCCCGGCCGTCCGCGCGCGCTCTCGTGGCGCTCGTGCTGCTCGCGCTGATCGCGGCTCCACTCGCGGGCGAGGCCGCTGCGGCGCTGGATCGCCACGGCTGCTGCCCGGACATGTCCCTGGCCGAGGACGCGCGGATGCCGTGCCAGTACCTGGCGCCGCTCGACTGCTGCGACCAGGTCGGCGTGCCGGCGACCGCGAAGGACGACGGCTCGGCTCCGGCGTCCGTCGGCTTCGCGATCGCCCCCGCCGCGCCGCACGTTCCCGTTCCCCCGATCTTCTCCTCGGCCCACGCGCTGCACGCGCACGGGCCGCCCCAGGCCGCGCAGCTGCGCGCCACCGTGCTCCGACTCTGAGCCGACTCCTCTCGCGCTAGGACGCTTTCTCGTCCGTCTTGCGCGCGCGCGTCTTGCGCGCGCCGATCGAGGAGTCACCCATGTGGGGTAGTACCGCGCGCGTGTGCGCGGCGATGTGGTTGTTGGCGGCGTGCGTCGCGTGCGCGGGGCCGCAAGTGGAGCGCTATCGCGCGCAGCGCGACGCGCTCGAGCGGGCGCGCGGGCCCGAGCCGCTGGAGGCGCAGGCACCCGAGGCCGACCCGTTCGTCGGCGAGGCGGCGCTCTCGCGCCGCGAGCTGATCGCGCGCGTGCTGGAGCGCAATCCAGGACTCGGGGCCGCGCGCGCGGGCTGGCAGGCGGCGCTCGCGCGCTACCCGCAGGCGACCGCGCTCGCGGATCCGATGTTCGGCTACGGCGTCCGGCCGCGTTCGTTCGGCTCGGATCGCGTCGACGACGCGCAGGAGTTCGAGCTGTCCCAGGCCTTCCCGTTCCCGGGCAAGCGGAGCCTGCGCGGCGAGCAGGCGCTGGCGATGGCGGACGCGGCGGGGGAGGGGCTCGAGCAGGAGCGCGTCCGACTGGCCGCGCTGGCCTCGATGCTGTTCGACGACTACTGGCTCGCCGAGCGCGCCCTCGAGACCAACGCCGCGCACCTGGCGCTGCTCGAGGAGCTGCGCACGGTCGCGCTCGCGCGCTATGCGGCGGGCAGCGGCACGAAGGAGAGCGTGCTGGCGGCCGAGACGGAGCACACGTTGCTGCGCCACGACCAGATCCTGTTGCGCGCGGACCGGCGCATCGCGGTCGAGCAGATCAACACGCTCCTCCACCGCTCGCCCGAGCTTGCGCTGCCCCCGCCGCCGCGCGTGCTCGACGTGACATCCGGCCACGGGCTAGAGGTCTCGGCGCTCGTGCAGCGCGCCTTCGAGTTGCGCCCCGACCTGCGCGCGCGGGAGGCGCGCATCCGCGCACGCGAGGCCGCGGTCGCGCTCGCGCGGCGCGAATACCTGCCCGACTTCGCGCTGCGCGGCGGCTACGACGGGGCGATGCAGGAGTCGCCGCTCCGCCCCTTCGTGGGAATTGAGCTCAACCTGCCGCTCCAGCTCGAGCGCCGGCGTGCGGCACTCGAAGAGGCCAACGCGGAGCTCACGCGCGAGCAGAGACTTCGCCAGCGGCTCGAGGATCGCGTGCGCTACGAGGTCACCTCCACGCTCGAGCGCCTGCGCGAGGTGCAGCACCTGCTCGACCTGACGCTCGAGAGCCTGCTGCCGACCGCCAGCGAGCGGGTCGCCTCCGCACGCGCCGCGTTCGAGACCGGGCAGGTGGGCTTCGGCGACCTGGTGGACGCCGAACGGGCTCTGCGCGCGGCGGAGCTGGGCGAGCACGAAGCCCGAGCCAGCCTGTCCGCCCGCCACGCCGAGCTCGCGCGCGCGCTGGGCGAAGTCCCGTACTCCGAGGAGGAATCGCGATGAATCCGTTCCGACACCGATCCGTGGCGCTCGTCCTGGCCGCGGTCGCGATGGTTCCCGCGGCCTGCGGTGAGCAGACCGCCAGCACGCCCGCGGCCGCGCACCAGCACGCGGCCGGCTCCACGCCCGACGACCCGGACGCGATCTCGCACTACACCTGCCCGATGCACCCGTCCGTGCGCGCGGCCGAGCCCGGCCGCTGCCCGATCTGCGGGATGGAGCTCGTGGCGGTGAAGCGGGACGAGGCGCAGAGCGGCGCGGTGCGCGTCGACTCCGAGCGCCTGCAGCGGATCGGCGTGCGCTTCGCCAACGTCGAGCGCGCGCCGCTCGTGCGCACCATCCGCGCGGCCGGCACGGTCGCGTGGGACGAGACGCGGCTGGTCGACGTCTCGCTGCGCGTGCGCGGCTGGGTGCGCGAGCTGTACGCCGACGCGCTCGGCGAGCGCGTCCGCGCGGGCGACCCGCTCTTCACGCTGTACAGCCCGGAGCTCTACGCCGCGCAGGTCGAGTACCTCGACGCGCTGCGCTCGCGCGCGTCGGCGCGCGGCGGCGAGGCGCCCGCGCGCGCCGACGCGCTGGTCCGCGCTGCGCGCGAACGCCTGCGGCTCTGGGACCTGGCCGAGGCCGACGTGACGGAGCTCGCGCGCCGCGGCACGCCGCTCGAGGCCGTGCCCGTGCGCGCGGGAGCGAGCGGCTTCCTGCTCGAGAAGAACCTGGTCGAGGGCGCGGCGATCGAGCCGGGTGTGCGGCTGTTGCGGATCGCGCCGCTCGATCGCGTCTGGATCGACGCGCAGGTGTTCGAGTCC
>Ga0187892_10006368_pt1 | contig 17564 bp, 14 predicted proteins | sample MA1701073metaG_FD_139345 | JGI IMG/M metagenome (GOLD analysis project Ga0187892, IMG submission 139345) | Bio-ooze microbial communities from a basaltic lava cave in the Kipuka Kanohina Cave System on the Island of Hawaii, USA - MA170107-3 metaG ... | reverse complement strand
GGTGCAGTTGGGTTGGCACGAGGAAGGCATTCGTTACGCGATGCTTCTCCATGTCGCGGAAGGTTTGCAGCACGTCGAACTTGCGGTGAACGACCGTCGTCGAGCCGAAATAGAGGTTGTTCAACGCGAAGAAGATCGCCGCGTTGTGATAGAGCGGCGTGGCGCAGAGGTTGACCTCGTTGTAACGCAACCCGTACTCCATTCCCAACTCGAAGAAGTAGAGCACGCGATTAAGATGGGAAAGAATGATGCCCTTCGGCAGGCCGGTCGTGCCCGACGAGAACAAGATCATCATCGGGTCGCGAATCGACGTCGGCACCTCGGGAAACTCCGCGCGGCGCGCGGGACGCAGCCAGTCTTCGAGTCGCAGAACGTCGTCCGCCGGGCCCTCGTCCACCAGACACACCGGCAACTTCCCTTGCTGTCGCGAAGCGAGCGCCGCTACCTCCTTGTGCAACTCGACCTCGCTGAACAGGAACTTGCACTCGGTCAATTCCAGCAACGCGCCCACCTGCGCGCTGCGCAGCATGTAGTTGATCGGCACGGCCACGATCCCGGCCATCGACATCGCGTAGTAAAGCGGGATGTACGACCAGTGGTTGCGCAAATAAATGCCCGCCTTGTCGCCCGGTTGCAGGCCATGCTCGCGCAACGCCGTGGCAATGCGCGCGGCGTGGTCGTGGAGATCCTGGAAGGTAAGCGACCGGCCCTCGGACACGACGGCGAGCTTCTTCGGCCTTACCGAGATGTGGTGGCGCAAATTCTGGTGGATCGTGAGAAGCGAAGATGGATCGCTCACTTCAATGCCCCATGTAAAAGCCGCCGTTCACGTCGAGATTCTGGCCGGTGATGTAGGCCGCCGCATCGGAGGCCAGAAACACCACGCAGCCGGCCACGTCCTCGGCCGTGCCCTTTCGCCCGAGCGGGATTTGTTCGAGGAGTCGCTTGAGCACGTCCTCCGGCATCGCCCGCGTCATGGACGTGTCGATGTAGCCGGGACAAACGGCGTTGACGGTGATGCCGCGCGACGCAAGCTCCCGGGCCAGCGTTTTCGTCAACGCCAGCACTCCCGCTTTGCTCGCTGCGTAATTGGCCACGCCGAAGCTGCCGGTATGCGCCACGAGGGAGGAAATGTTGACGATCCGCCCGCCGTCACGCAGTAGCGGGATCGCGCCCCGACAACAAAAGAACGTGCCGTCGAGGTTCACCTCGATCACGCGATGCCATTGTTCGTCCGTCATCTTCGCCACGGTGCGGTCCTGGTTGATCCCGGCGTTGTTGACGAGGATGTCGAGCGGGCCGATCCGTTCGAACATGCGGGCGGCCTGCTTCGAATCGGAGATATCGGCTTCAAGGGCGATGACCCGCTGTTCGTCGAAGCCCGCGCGCTTTCGCCACTCTTCGATCGCGGCGCGATGCTGCTCTGCGTCCGCTGCCGGGTAATTGGCAAACACCGCCGCCCCCCGGCTCGCGAATGCCGTCGCAATCGCCGCGCCGATGCCGCGCGAGGCGCCGGTAACCAACACAATCCTTCCCGTGAAATCGTACACGACGGTGATTCAATTCTCCCGTTCGACGATCATCGCCACGGCATTGCCTCCACCGAGACAGAGCGCCGCCAGTCCCCGCCGGACGCCTCGCTCCTGCATCGCATGCAGGAGTGTGACGAGAACGCGCGCGCCACTTGCGCCGATCGGATGGCCGAGCGCGATTGCGCCGCCGTGGAAGTTGACCCGATCCAGCGGCAGCCCCAGCGGGCGAATACACGCGAGCATCTGCGCAGCAAACGCTTCGTTGATCTCAAACAGGTCGATGTCGCTCGCGGTCAGTTTCGCCTTCTCCATGACCTTGCGGATCGCGAAGACGGGCGCGATGAAAATCCGGTTCGGCTCGACGCCCGCTGTGGCGTAGGCGGCAATCCGGGCGAGCGGCCGGATGCGATGCTCGTCGGCGAACGCCCGCGAACTGACCACCACCGCGGCCGCGCCATCGCTCAGTTGCGAAGCGTTACCGGCGGTGACCGTCCCGTTCTTTTCGAAAGCCGGCGCAAGCGCGCTCAATTTCTCAACCGTCGTGCCCGGACGCGGGCCTTGGTCGGCGGAAACGACACTGGATTTTCCCCGCACCGCCACTTCGACGGGAACGATCTCGCCGCGAAACGCGTCCGACTTCGCGGCCTCGGCGGCGCGACGCTGACTTTCAGCGGCGAAAGCATCCTGATCGGCCCGGCTGATCTTTTCGAGTCGCGCGATGTACTCGGCCTGGTTGCCCATGTGGCAGTTGTGGAACGCGCAGACCAAGCCGTCGATCAGCATCGAATCGACAACCTTTTGGTCGCCGAACTTCCAGCCGCCGCGCGCGCCCGACAACAAATGCGGCGCGCGACTCATGCTTTCCATTCCGCCGGCGACCACGACTTCCGCATCGCCAAGTTGCACGGCTTGGGCGGCGAGCATGACGGCTTTGAGGCCCGAGCCGCACATCTTGTTGATGGTCAACGCCGCGACCGTCGGCGGGAGTCCGCCGTGAAGTGCCGCTTGTCGGGCCGGTGCTTGACCCAACCCGGCCGACAGCACGTTGCCCATGATGACTTCGTCCACGCGATCAGGCGCGACGCCGGCACGGCGCACGGCTTCCTTCACAACCACAGCGCCCAACTGCGTCGCCGCTAGCGGCGCAAGGTCGCCGAGGAACGTCCCGATCGGCGTCCGACAGGCGGAGAGAATGACGGCTTCTTGCTTGTTCATCGGCCCTCGCAAAACAGGTTGAGGAATTGAGTTACGCTCATCGTTTCTAATTTCCGCCCGTTGTCGATCAGGTCAAGGATGGCTTGCGTTCTTGCTGGCGACAACCGGCTGGCGAGATTCGCCGCGCATTTTTCGCGCAAGGCGGGCAGCATCTCCTTGCGACGACGCGGATGCCCAAGCGGGTACTCAACTTCGATGCGCCCGGTGTTTTCGCTGTTGCGGAAAAACACCTGAAGCGAGTTGGCGACGGAACGTTTCCGCGGGTCGAGGTAATCAAGCGAGTAGCGCGGGCACTCGCGGACGATCATCTTCTTTCGCAGCGCATCGATCCTTCCGTCGTGCGCGGCCTTGTCCTCGTAATGGTCCGCCGTCAATTTGCCGTGGATGAGCGCGACCGCCGCCATGTACTGGAGGCAATGATCGCGGTCGGCGGGATTTCGGAGCGGGCCGGTCTTGTCGATGATGCGGATCGCCGATTCGTGCGTCTCGATGACCACGCGGGAAATCTCATCGAGCCGGCCACGCACGGCCGGATGCAATTGCAACGCCGCTTCGACCGCGGTCTGAGCGTGGTATTCGGCCGGGAATACCTTGAACAAGACGTTCTCCATGACGTAACTACCGAGCGGTTGCGTCAGGCGAATCGGTTTTCCGCGAAAGAGCACGTCGCAAAAGCCCCACTGCTTCGCGGTCAACGCCGTCGCGTAACCCATCTCGCCCGTCAACGCGATCAGCGCGAGCCGGACTGCCCGGCTGGTGGCATCGCCGGCCGCCCAGCTCTTGCGCGAGCCGGTGTTCGGTTTGTGCCGGTAGGTGCGCAACGCGCCGCCGTCAATCCACGCATGGGAAAGCGCGTTGGTGATCTGTTCGCGCGTACCGCCGAGAAGTTGGGTCGCCACGGCTGTACTCGCGATGCGCACCAACAAAACGTGATCGAGGCCGACACGATTGAAAGCGTGTTTCAGCGCGAGCACCCCTTGAATCTCGTGCGCCTTGATCATCGTCGTCAGAACGTCGCGCATCGTCAGCTTGCGCTTGCCGCTGCGCGAAACGTAATCGGCACAGGCGAGGATCGCGCCGAGGTTGTCGGACGGATGCCCCCACTCTGCGGCGAGCCACGTATCGTTGTAGTCGAGCCAGCGAATCAAAGTGCCGATGTCGAACGCGGCTTTGACGGGATCGAGTTCATGCTTCGTCCCCGGCACCCGCGCACCCCGCTTGAGCACCGCGCCCGGCACGACCGGGCCAAGCAGCTTTGCGCACGCGGGGAATTGCAGCGCCAGCATCGCGCAGCCGAGGCTGTCGAGCAAACACCACCGGGCCACGTCGTACGCCTGATGTCGTGCAATGCGTGTGGTGGCGACGTAGCGGGAAATTTCGGTTAGGAGCAGGTCACTTTTCACGCTGATCGATCGGAACGAAAGGCCGCGGCTCAGGTCCTGTGTAGTTCGCGCTGGGACGAATGATCTTCCCGTCCACACGTTGTTCCATGATGTGCGCACCCCAACCGGACGTGCGGGCGATTGCGAACAGCGGCGTGAACATCGCGGTCGGCACACCCATCATGTGGTACGAGACGGCGCTGAACCAATCGAGGTTCGGAAACATTTTCTTCTCGCGCCACATCACCGCTTCAAGTCGCTCGGCCACGGCGTACATCTTGGTGTTGCCGGCTTCCTCGGACAGCGTGCGTGCGATCTCCTTGATGATCTTATTGCGCGGATCGGAGACGGTATAGACGGGATGACCAAAACCGATGATCACTTCCTTTTTGGCCAGCCGCTGCAGGATGTCCTTCTCGGCCTCGTCGAGCGTGGCGTACCGGTTCTGCACCTCGAACGCGAATTCATTCGCGCCGCCGTGTTTCGGTCCGCGCAACGCGCCGATGCCGCCGGTGATCGCCGAGTAAATGTCCGAGCCGGTGCCGGCGATGACACGCGTGGTGAAGGTGGAGGCGTTGAACTCGTGCTCGGCATAGAGCACGAGCGACACCTGCATCGCATTCAGCCACGATGTTTTGGGCGCGTTGCCGTGAAGCAGATGCAGAAAGTGACCGGCGACGGAATCGTCGTCGGTGACCACTTCGATCCGCTTTTTGCTCTGCGAATAGTGATACCAGTAAAGCAGCATCGAATTGAGCGACGCCAACAAGCGATCAATGATGTCTCGCGCGCCGGCGGCGTCATGGCTTTCCTTTTCGGGCAGCACGCAACCAAGCGCCGAGACGCCGGTGCGGAGGACGTCCATCGGATGCGTTGTTGCCGGCAACGCCTCCAGGATTGTCCTCACGTTGGCCGGGAGAGCACGCAGAGGTTTCAGCTTCGCCTTGTAGGCGGCAAGCTCGGCGCGATTCGGCAGGTGATCGTGGACGAGGAGATGCGCGACCTCCTCGAACTCACAATGCGTCGCCAGGTCGTCGATGTCGTAGCCGCGGTAGTGCAAGTCGTTGCCGCTGCGTCCGACCGTGCACAAGGCGGTGTTGCCCGCAGGCACGCCGGAGAGCGCGACGGATTTCTTGGGCTTGAAGCCGGGAGTGGGTGTGGGATCGCTCATCAATGTTTTCCTTTCCGTTTCGCGAGCAGGGCATTCGCCTGTTTCTCGTACGAGTGGTAATCGAGCACTCGATACAATTCCTCGCGCGTCTGCATCGAAGCGAGCAGGCTTTTCTGCGTGCCCTGCTTGCGAATTGTCTCGTAGGTCTTCTCCGCCGCGGCGCTTATCGCGCGAAAGGCCGAAAGCGGATACAACGCGAGACGAATGCCCGCGCTGCCGAGTTGTTTTGTAGTGAACAACGGAGTGCGGCCAAACTCGGTCACGTTGGCGAGCACGGGAACGCGCAGTGCGCGCGTGAATCGCCGGTATTGCTCGAGCGAGGTCAACGCCTCGGCGAAAATCATCTCCGCGCCGGCGGCCACGTAATCCCGGGCGCGCTCGATTGCTCCCTCGATTCCTTCATTGGCCGCGGCGTCGGTGCGCGCCATGATGACGAACGACCGGTCGGTGCGACCGTCCGCGGCGGATCTGATTCGTCGCACCATCTCCGCCGCCGTAACGAGTTTCTTGCCGGGCCGATGTCCGCAACGCTTGGCCGATACCTGATCTTCGAGGTGCATCCCTCCAGCGCCCGCACGGATCATTTCGCGCGCGGTTCGCTCGGGGTTTTCCCAACCCGTGTCGGCATCCACCAACAACGGCAGCCCGGTCGTCGCCGTGACGCGGCGCACGTCTTCGAGAACGTTCCTCAGCATCGTGAAGCCAAGATCCGGCAGCCCGTACGAGGCGTTCGCGACGCCCGCGCCTGACAAATACAACGCGCGAAATCCCGCGCGCTCGGCGAGTCGCGCGCAGTAGGCGTTGATGACGCCGACCACCTGCAGCGGCTTCTCGGACTTCACTGCGTTTCGCAATCGCGCGCCTGGGGAAATTGCCTTTCTCATGGGCGACCGTTGCCGGAAGGTGTACCACGGTCCGGCGGGAAACGGAACTACTTTGGCTCCTCGGCTCTCAACCGGCAAGTGCTCGTGAGGACCTGCTATGGATCGAGGTTGAGCCGGTATTGATACGTATCGCCCATCCACGACCCGGCGGGCTTCGTGAAGTACGGCATGTTCAACACCAGCTCGCCGGTCTCGCGGTCTTCGTGGGCGTGAAAGTTCGAGAGGTGCGTCTCCTTCGGCTCGCCGGGTTGCACGCGATCAATCACGAAGAGTGTGTCCTTTCGCAGGCCGAACTTCTTTGGCTCGATCTCGCCGATGTAAAGGATGTCGCGCGGCAAATTCGCCCTCGGGTTCTCCTCCGAGATGTTGCCAAGCCAGTAGTGTTTTCCGTTCGAATGCGCCACGATCTGGCACATGCTCGCCGACGAAAAGAACGGCGAACCGTCCGAATACCGCCACGGTTTGACTTCCGACCATGTGAACCCGCCGTCGCGAGAAGTGGCGAACCATTTGTGTCCGGGCAGCTTGCCCGCGTCGTCATTGCTCCCGCGCATCACCAGCAGCAACGTGCCGTCGGGCATCTCGGCAAGCGTGCATTCGTCGAGTCCGCGCGTGGATTTCGTGGGCGGAAGCGAAAGATCGGCGACCGGCTCCCATTCGATTCGTCCGTCACGCTGCCAACGACCGATCAGCACCATCTCCTGGTGCCAGGTCAGGCCGCCGCCGGGATTGAAATACTTCCCGTCCGGCCCGAGCAGGCTCCGAAATACGACCAGACTGAGATGCCCCTGTCGCGTGCGCACAATCGGTGGGATGAGCGGCATAGACACGCAGTTTCTGCCGGTCCAGACATCCTGGAATGGATGCTTCGCGGCGAATCCGGCGCCCTTCTGGATGGCCGGTTCGTCCACGAGGTTCGTGCGCCCGCCGTCCGTGGAGACACGATAGTTGAGGTAGTAGGCATGAACGCCTTCGAGCAGGTCGTCCTTTTTGAACAACCCCTCCAGATAGAGCGTGACCATCTTTCCCTCGACGGGGTCCACCCACCCGACGCCATCGAACCGCCGCAACGTTCCTTCCGCGCTGCGCTTGCCCAGCATGTGCGGGCGCTCGTCGGCCCAGGTCCGTCCATTGTCGCGCGAAAAACTGAGCGAGCCGTGGTCGAAGATGTCGTTGCTGACATCCATGAACCGCAGACGCACTTTCTCGACGCCTTTGGGCCGCGAATAGTACTCGTACTCGTAGGCCGTGGTGACGCCGGGCGGGTTGGAGAAGACGAGGGTTTTGGAAATCAGCTTCACGGAAACAATTTCGCACCCGCCGGCCGCGCGTGTGGTTTCCACAGACCACGCGGATCGCTGCCGGCACACTGGACCGCCCAGCGGTGAATCTGTTCGTGCGGTTCGAGCGCGGCCGGCGCGTAGCTGGCGGTGAACGCAGGCCGGTAGCGGTTCGCGGAGCGGTTTGCGGGCGACGAGTGCATCAGCAGATCGCTCATGAAGACGCCGTGGCCAGCCGGCGCCTCGCAGGGTATCTCGCGCCCGTACTGAAGTGGATCGAGGACGTAGTGGCTGGTGTCGCATTCGACGACGCCGCGCTTATGCGACCCGGGAATGAACCACATGCAGCCATTCTCCACGTCGGCATCCTGGATGGCGATCCAGACGATCACGCAGCGGGCGTCCACGGCATTGAACGTCGCATCCTGGTGATGGTTGCCGCCCTTCGTTTGCTGCGGCGGTTTGTTTATGAACTCGCTGGCGTGACAGATCACATCGGGGCCGAGCAAGTCACGCAGATAATTCACCGTGCGAGACCACGCCACGACGTCGTACAGGCCTGGCAGCAGATGGTGCATGGAGATGAATTTTCCGGCCTGCTCCCGCATCTGCTTCATGATGGGTTCGTTCTCACGAAAGAATTCCTGGAGTCGCCGCAGCGCGTCGCCCGTAAACAGGGGCACCGGCCGAATGAACCCCTCGCGGTTGAACTCATCCATCTGCGCGCGAGTGAAAGCGCGCGGGGCCTCGTTGATGACCGGCTCGAATTGCAGGTTCAGCACGCTGTCCAGAGTTGGGTATCGGGTTAACATGGTGGTCCTTGCTCCATCGTTCGGCTCATGTCTTGAGCTACATTTGCAGGTGACGGCAACGGGATCAAGCGAAACGGCGAGCGTGATGCAAGAAAGTGTCCCCGCGGTTGCCAGAAGTGCGAGTCAATAATGGTCGCTCCACTCCACTCATCATAGCGGACTGGCGCCGGGTCCTGGTTGTCATCCGCGTACATGCGCTTCTCCGACCCCCAAGTGTAATCGGCAGATGGCTCGACCAGGAGTTTCCAAATAGTTCGTGTCTTCGGGACTTTCGTGGTTATCTACCGGCTACTGTGCCCATCAAGATCGACCTGAAGAGCAAGACCGTCGCGCTGGGCGTGGGCGACCTGCTCGCCGAGGAGACGGCGCGCGTCGGAAAAATCGGCGGGCTGACGCTCTACGCGCGGATGGCGATGGGACGCCAGGCGCACGAGAGCCACCAGAAAGGACAGGATCTTCTCGTTGCCGGCTACCGCAAGGAGATCCACGTCAAACACCAGACGCGTGTGGATGATTTCGTCGTCACCATCCAGGGACGCATCGACGGCGTGTACGAACTCGATGGCGCGGCCACGATCGAGGAGATCAAGTCGGTCGTCATGCCGCCGGCGCACTTCGCGCAAATCGCGCCGAAGGATTACCCGACCTACACCGCGCAACTCCAGCTCTATTGCTATTTCCTCCAGCGGGCCGGCTGTGCGCGCGTCCGCGGCCTGCTCGTGTTCGTCAACGTCGCGGACCACACGAAGCGGGAAATCGAAGTCGCGTTCTCCGCCGCCGAGGTCGAGGCGCTTCTCGCGCAACGCGTGCGGGGGTTCATTCGCGCGGCGGAAAACGAGGAATCGCAGCTCCGTCAACGCCGGGCGCTCGCGCCGCAGCTCCGGTTTCCCTTCGAGAAACCGCGTCTGCATCAGGACGAAATGATCGCCGCAGTCGAAGAAGCGCTGGAGTGCGCCCGGCATCTCATGATCTCCGCGCCTTCGGGCATCGGCAAGACAGCGGGCGCGTTGTTCCCGGTCCTCCGCTACGCGCTTGCCCACGACAGGAAGGTTTTCTTCGTCACCGCCAAAACGACGCAGCAAGAGCTCGTGTGGGAGACGATCCGTCCAATGGGCGTTATCAGTGAATCGGCGACGCACAAGTGTTCTCTCTCGCCCGGTCCTCCGTCCGTCCTCAGTCCTCATCCGAGCGCTCTCCGCCTGCGCGCCAAGGAAAAGATGTGCATCAACGACGTGTACGCCTGCCACGAGGACTTCTGCCAGTACCTGCGCGACTTCGACTCGAAGCTGGCGCTCCACGGCGTCGTCGAGCACTTGCAGCAGACCGCGCTGCTCGATCCCGATCGGCTCATGCGACAAGGCCAGGCCACCAAACTCTGCCCGTTCGAACTGGCGCTGATCCTGGGCCGTTTGGTGGACGTCCATGTGTGCGATTACAACTACGTCTTCGACCCCGGCGTGTATCTCCGACACTTTTTCGAGGAGAACCGCCACCGCGACGTGGTCCTGATCATCGACGAGGCGCACAACCTTTCCTCGCGGGCGATGGAGTACTACTCGCCGTCGATCCGCCGCCGGGACGTGCGTGCGTTGCTCGAACGCCTCCCGCACGACCCGAGGCTCGCCGCGGAACTCGGCAAGTGGCTGCGCTCGCTCGACGGCGTGTTCCGGGAACTCGGCAAGCTGGGCCGCGACGAATTCGGCAACGCGCCGAAGTACGAAATCGAGCCGCCGCACGCGAAGTTCGAGCGGCTCGAGGCGGAACTCGAACCGCTCACGATCCGCTACCATCTGCACCGCGTCATGAACAAGATCGCCGCGGCGGATGATCCGTTCGAGGAATTTTTCGGCGCGTTCTTCCGCTTCTGCAATGTTCTCGCGTTGCGAGGAGACGAGTTCAGCCACGTATTCGACAAGTCCGAGCATCAGCAGGAGATCAAGATCGTCTGCAAATGTCCCGCCCGGCAACTGCGGGCGCGGCTCGACGGTTTCCACAGCGTCATCGCCATGAGCGCAACGTTCGAACCGATGGACTTCTACCGCGACGTGCTCGGGTTCGACGCTGACCGCACAGACCTGGTTTCGCTGCCGTCGCCGTTCCCGGTGCGCCATCGCAAGATCGTCGTGGTCCCCTCACTTTCGACGACGTTCCAGATGCGCCAGCGGTTTCACGGGCAACTGGCCGGCACCATCGCCCGCATCGTCAACACCCGGCGGGGCAACTACGCGGTGTTCTTCCCGAGCTTCGATTACCTGCGCGCCGTCGAGCCGATCCTGCGGCAGTACTGCTACAACTTGCTCGTTCAGGAGCGCGACATGGACCCGCAGCAGCGCGAGGAGCTGTTGCAGCAAGTGCGGGAGCAGCGCGACCGGGTCGTCCTCGCCGTGCAGGGCGGCGTCTTCAGCGAGGGCGTGGATTTTCCCGGCGAGCAGCTCATCGGCGTCATCGTGGTCAGTCCCGGTTTGCCCACAGTCAGTTTCGAGCGCGAGTTGATGCGCCGGTACTACGACGAATATCATGGCGGGCGCGGCTTCGAGTTCGCGTATCTCTACCCCGGCATGGCGCGCGTCATCCAATCCGTCGGACGCCTGATCCGTTCCGAGACCGACCGGGGGGTCGCGGCGTTGGTTTGCCAGCGCTTTTCCACGCCGCAGTACACGAACCTCTTTCCGCGCCAGTGGTACGAAGAGCGCATCGAGGAATTGCTGCCGGCGAATTGGGAGGCGGAGTTGGAGCGTTTTTGGAGGGAAACATGATGGGCAAACAACAAACGGCGCATCTGTGATGCATTGGAACGGGGGTCGCGAAATCGAGGATTGCGTTCCGGGCACGCCTTCTTAGGCTGTTCTCCGTTCGACCCAGCGCATCGGATAGGCTCAACAATCGCTGCAAGCGACTCAGAAAGGAGCAGCTATGGCAGGTGCATTGATGGGGATGGTGCCGTTCCTCGCCGCCAGTTACCGAGGAGTCGGCAGGCTGATCAGAGGTTTGACGGAAGGAGACCCTGTGGCATGGACCATCGTTGGCGTGGGCGCGGTAGTCGTGGTCGGCGTGGTCATTTGGAAGGTCAAGTACGGCGGGGACGACGAGTAGCGGACCGGCGCCAGCTTCGGTAACCAGCCGCGTTCTGCACGTCGCGCGGTGTAGCGAGGGATTTACCCGCTTGTCTCCCGTCCGAAATCCCTCTATGCTGCTGCAATCAGAGAGGAAGTTATGCAATACCCTTTGTCGGAAAAACAGGTCCAATTCTACAAGACGGAAGGCTATCTCGTCGTCGAACGGCTCTACAGCCGCGACGATCTGCAGCGCGTCGAGCAAACCATTCGCGACCTGACGCAGCGAGCGCTCGCCGGTGGCGACTTCAGCAAAGTCCTCGAACTGGAGCCCGAGCCGGTCAACGGCGAGCGCGTGCCGAGGCGCATCTACAGTCCATTCGAGCAGCATGAGACGTTTCGGGCGTTGGCAACGGATGACCGTTTGCTGGACAAGATCGAATGCCTGATCGGCCACAGTTTCGGCCTCCAGCACAGCAAGCTCAACATGAAACCCGCCAAAGTCGGCTCGGTCGTGGATTGGCACCAGGACCTCAGTTATTTTCCCCACACCAACACCGACATCGTCACCACGTTGATCTACCTCGACGATGCGACCGAACAAAACGGTTGCCTGCAAATCATCCCCCGGCATCAATACCATCTCTTCAATCACTGGACGGACGACGGACAATTTGCCGGTATGATCACGGAAGACCTCGACGGCGGCCGTTTTGGCAAACCCGTGCCGCTCGCCGCCCCTGCCGGCAGCGCGATTTTCATGCATTGCCTGACGCCGCACGCGTCGTTGCCGAACCGTTCCGACAAGGCGCGCAAAACGTTGATCTTCGAGTATCGCGCGGCGGATTCGTTCCCCATCTACTACGGCGAGAAAATCGTCCACGACGAATCGTTCGTGCATCATCTCCGCGGCGAGCCGGCGCGGTTCGCGCGGTTCGGCGGGCCGCCTCCGTATGTCCCGCGCATCACGAAGCAGACGAAGTCGCTGTATCAGTTGCAGGCGGAGACAAAAGCGAAGGTCGCCGAGAAGGGCCAGAAGCTGCCGACGGTGGCTGCCGCCGCAAACTGACCTCCCCTCCCGCGTCGGGGACCGGACGTCGTCTTGCGACAAAACAAAGTCGGGTGGTGACAAATACGGCCCGGATGCCATGCTGTAGGCTCGATTGCCATGAAACCACGAATCGTCATCATCGGGTGCGGCGGCATGGGCCGGGCGCACGCCAAAGCGCTGCTCGGGTTCGGCGGGTTCGAGCTTGTCGCGGCATCCGACCTCATGCCCGAACCGCGCGCGGCCATGCAGAAAGTCGCCGGCTCGATCCAGCTCTACGACAACACCGAGCAGATGCTGGAGCGGGAACGCCCCGGCCTGGCGGTCGTCGCCACGGCCTCGAAGTTCCATCGCGATCTTGTCGTCGCGGCCCTTCGCGCCGGCGCGCATGTGTTGTGCGAGAAACCGTTCTCGGTGTCGCTTGCCGAAGCGGACGAGATGCTGGCTATCGCGCGCGAGACGGGCCGGATGCTGCTCGTCGATCATCAATTTCGCATCAACCCGCGCGTGCTGGCGCCGCTACGCTTCGTCCGCGAAGGCAGCATCGGCGACGTGCTGTCGATGCGTTGCGCGGGCAAGGGCCGGCATGGCGGCTGGGAACTCGTCGAGACCGGCACACATCTGTTCGACGTGGCGATGCTGTTCGGCGGCGCGCCGCGCTGGGTCTGCGCCGAGATGCTCGTGAAAGGCCGGCGCGCGACGGCGGACGACATCGTGGACAGCCGCACGCTCGGCCACCTGGCGACGGGGCCGGTCGTCGGCGAACGGGTGCACGCGACCATCGGCTTCGAGAACGGCGCGTTGTTGCACGCGGAATTCTGCGATGTGCCTTCGACGAACTTCGTGAACGTGTTCGGTACGAAAGGCACCGTCCACGTCCCGCTCGGCGTGGCCAAGGCGGAGCCGTTCTTCTGTCCCAAGACGTTCGTGAACCCGAACGATCCCGACGCGAAATGGCAACCGCTCCCGGTCGAGTGGGGCAAATGGGGCCAGGAACACAACATTTACACCTACGATCTCTGGGCGCAATGGCTGGCCGACCCGAAGTCGAAACCGATGGCGGTCCACGGCAAACATCCCATGGACGCCGAGAACGGCCGGCTTTCGATGGAGATGATCCACGGCGCGTTCGAGTCGCATTTCCAGGGCGGGAATCGCATCGCGCTGCCGCTGCCCCAGCGCGATCATCCGCTCGCGCGCCGCATGCGCAAGGAGACCACGAAATGACCGCGCAACGGCTGCCGCTCGTTTTTTTTACGAAACACTTCGCCACGATGACCGTCGGCGAGTGGATCGAGAAAGCGCATCGACTCGGCTTTGAAGGGTTCGACGTCGCGTGTCGTCCCGGCCACACGATCCACCCGGACAACGTGCGCGCCGCGTTGCCGAAGGCCGCGAAGCAGTTCCGCGATGCCGGGCTCGTGTTGCCAATGCTCACCGGCGCGGGCGATTTGCTCGAACCAACCGATCGGACGGCCGAGCCGATCCTCGCCGCGATGCAGGAATCGGGGATCGGGCTGCTGAAGCTCGGCTACTTCAGCATCGACAACGCCACGCAGGATTATTGGGAGCGGGTGGATTACGCGCGGCGTCAACTCGAAGGCTGGGCGCGACTCGGCGAGAAGTTCCGGGTGAGGATTTGCTATCATACGCACTCGCAGCCCATGTGGCTCGGCCTCAACGCCGCGGCGATCATGCATCTGGTCAACGGCTTCGATCCGCGCTGGATCGGCGTCTATCTCGACCCCGGCCATCTGATCATCGACGGCGAACATCCCGACATCGCGGTGAACATGGTCAAACGCCATCTCGCGGCGGTCGGCCTGAAAGACATGCGCAAAGAACCGAACCCGATCGGGCCGGGCTGCCGGATGATCATCACCCGCGCAGGACTGGGGTTCGTGGACTGGCCGAATTTCTTCGCCAACCTTCGTCGGGTCGGTTTCGAGGGGCCGCTCTCCGTTCACGCCGAGTACAACCGCAACTACCCGCAGAACGCGAAAGGCGAGGCGGAGTACGTGGCGTCGCTGGCCGAGGAGTTCGCGTTCTTCAAGCGGATGCGGGGCGACGGCTCAGATCCTCGACCGTCTCAGTAGTTGCGGTCCAGGTTGCCGGGGCCGATGATGTTCCCGACCGGGTTGATCAGCCGGAACCACATGCTGCTCTGATCGTTTAGATAAACGGTCTGACTGTTGTTTCCCCAGGGGTCCTGCCAGACCCATTTGTTCTTGTCGCACCACTTGGCCGAACCATCGTAGTAGAGGACGTTGACGCCGGCTTCCTTGTGCGCACGGTAGTAACCGAGAAATGTGCCGCTGATGGCCGGGCACGCGGCGAGCGCGGTCCAGTTGTTCTCGACCGTCGCGTTGAACGTCGCGATCAGGCCCACGCGCGGATAATCGTCCAGCTTGAGGCTCAGGTTGTTCATCCAACCCGCCACGGTCGCCCGGTAGGAGTAGGAGTAGCGGGTTTCATTTCCGTTCGGGTCTCTCACGTACGGGCAGTACGCCACGGCATCAGTGATGTAATTGCCATTGATCAACAAGAGCAGCCGATGCGGGTTGCCGGGTGTGTCGTTCCAATAGGTGCCGTACAGGCCGAAGGCGTTGGCCTCGATCGGAGCCGACGGCAACGAACGGTAATCGATGTTGTACGCGGCAAAGCCGATGTAGAGTTGCCGGATGTTGTTGAGGCAGTTGGTCCGTTTGGCGTTCTCTTTCGCCCGCGAGAGCGCGGGAAGAAGCATCGCGGCCAGGATGGCGATGATGGCGACGACCACCAGCAATTCGATGAGTGTGAACCCGTCGCGCCGTTGGGTGTGTTGCTTCATGGCGAACGCTGCCCACAAGTCTATGGCGGCGCACCCGGTCCGTCAACCCAACCGCGCTCCGTAAACTGCTCGTTTCCTTACAGAATCTGCCAGCCGCAAGCGCGGTCCGAATTCGAAGCCGCTCGATTCTATGCGCTGGTTCTCGTCAACCAGACGCCGCGGATCGCTTTGCGCGCAGGGCCAGATGGAACCTCGACGAAGTTCTGCACGTCGTACACGGCGAGCACGCGGCCCGGGCTGACTTCGCGCGCGTTGACGTTCTCCCAACTGTAGTAGTAGAGGCCGTCGGCAAAGAGCGTTTTCGGCGCGAACGACGCGTAGTACGGGTCGCAGTAACGCTTGTAATACAACAGATCGAGCCGTGCGGTTTTCACCGGCGCGTTCGTGCGCAACGTCAACTCCTCGCCGCGCGTCAGGTCGAATCGGCGTTCCACTTCCCAGCCGCGCGTCGTGCCGGTCGGATCGAACATGATCCACATGCCCGGCCGACCGTACACGAGCATCAACGCGCCATCAGCCAGCCGATGCACGGCGGGGACGATGCCGCAGACGTGATCGTGGAGGATCGTCGGCTCGGACCACGTCAGGCCGTCGTCCTCGGACCAAGTCTGCCGGACTTTGCGATGATCGGGCGGATAGCGAAACACCACATGAAGACGTCCATTCGCAAGGCGAACCGGACAGCCCTCGGATGCGTTGCTGGGGTTGACGAGCGGCGTGATCCGGCTGCGATGATGCCAGGTCACGCCGCCGTCGGTGGAGCGGAGCAGATGCAAGTGCCAGGTGGCGGTTGAGCCAGCGCCATCGGATTGGAGATTGACGACATGCCCGAGGCTGCCGTCGTTGAAGCGAATGAAGTGCGTGAAGTAGGACGGCCCGTGATAGCCGGTCTGCGCATTCAACCATTCCAATTTCTCCCAGCCCGCGGCGGTCAGCACGTCCTCCCAATGGATGAGGTTGTGGAAAAGAGTATGAATCTTCTCGCCGTCGCCAATGCACGGACCTCGTTCGACGTCGTGTTCGTAAGCTGCATACTGGTTCGGGCCGAACGTCCTGCCGTCATCGATCGAGTCGCGGTAGCGGAAAAGGAAACGGCTCGGCTTCGATTCTTTGACCGCGAAGCTGTGGAATTCGTACATGCGCGTTGTGCTGCGATCCAGCGACAAGAATGCCGGCGCGGAAAGCACCTCGACGTCTTCCTGCCAAGTCTTGCCGCTGTCTCGCGAACGCGTGGCCCGCCATCGGGCGTAGCCGAAATCGCCATCGTCGCTGTACGTGACGAGCAGGTCGCCACAAGGCAAAGTCCACAGCCGCGGCGTGCAAAGCTCGCCATTGTCTTTGGTCAAGATCGTAAACGGCGTTCCGAGTTGCCAACGGTTGGAGTACGCCTTGGAGCTCGTCGAAATACCCATGATCGGCGCGTATCTATGACCTTGCCGACCGGGCGGTCAAGTGCCGGGCGGGCTGTCCTTCAGGGATGTTTCCACACGCTAAGACGCGTGCCATTCGGCTCGAATGGCTCCACCGATTCGAGGTGGCCGTCGTAGAAGAGCACGTTGGCACGGCCGCCGCCGAACATCAGCCTCGATTTGCCGCCTCCATGACGGAAGGCGTACGCGGCGCGGATGACGTGCACGGAGGTCCCGTCCAGCGGCCAATCGATTTGCCATGGCATCTGCGGGATGTCCCACCCGAGAACCCAGATTGGCCCGTCGATGAGCAACGGTACCCGTTCGACCTCGAACACCCGGGTGGACGCGCTGCCGGGGTCGCTCGGGCTCCCGTGCGCGGTGGATTCGCCCAGCTTGCCCGTCTTGCAGTTGCTCTGGTAGTAGCCGTCGTATCCATTGACGCCGAAATTCATCGCGTAGCTGCATGGCAGGTAGTCGTTGTCGAACATGGTGACCTTCGAGCCATTCGGCCAGCAGGGATCAGTGGGGCCAGCGCCGATCGAATCGTAATTGGCGCCCGGCTCGGACGGACACCGAAGGATCGGGTAACGGCGTGTGTTGGAGGAGCACGAGGCGTAGGTTTGGGCAGATCCCAGGTAACGCTCACCCAAGCCATCCCACCAGAAATACGTCCACGGGATGAAGCCGTTGTTGTCGTCCGCGTAGAGCCGAAAGCTCACATAGACTTGTCGCAGGTTGTTGAGGCAAACGGCGGCGCGACCGCGTTCCTTGGCGTTTTGCAGCACCGGCAGAAGCATCGCCGCGAGGATCGCGATGATGGCGACGACGACGAGAAGTTCTATTAAAGTGAAGCCTCGACGGGATTGCTCCCATGCTGACTTCGCCTCATAGACCGAACCGTACGTCGGGTTTTCCCCAATACGGCTCGCCCCTTGGAATTTCGCT
>Ga0187892_10006367_pt1 | contig 17566 bp, 10 predicted proteins | sample MA1701073metaG_FD_139345 | JGI IMG/M metagenome (GOLD analysis project Ga0187892, IMG submission 139345) | Bio-ooze microbial communities from a basaltic lava cave in the Kipuka Kanohina Cave System on the Island of Hawaii, USA - MA170107-3 metaG ... | reverse complement strand
CTTGCTGGAGGGAGACCCGCACCACCTGCCCCATCGTCCCTCGAGGGGCTCCGTCTCTCGGCTCGAAGACGGCGATCGGCCCCAGCGGATGGGGGAGGAGCACGCGCAGCACCGTTCCCTCCGACGGGGACCGGAGCTGGGAGAGCGTGCCCCCGTCGAGCGGGACCGCGGTGAGGGTCACGCTCCCCCGCGCCCCCGTCTCGGCGACGGGAAGGAGCAAGATTCCCTCGTGGACGAGAGCCCGCGAGCCGTCGACCAGGGGAAGGAGGTTCGGAAGACGGAGCGTCGAGCGCAGGTGCCCCGACAGGAGATCGTGGCGCCGGATCGGCTCGTTCGCCCACGTCGAGGCCGGGATCCAGATCGCTTCCCCGTCCGCGACGAGCGGCGGATCGGGATACGCGCGCTCCAGGTCCATCGACCAGAGCGGGATCCCGCGCGTCGCCTCGACCGCGCTCCAGACGGTGCCCCGGTGCCGGTCGTTGCCGCGGAGGAGGACCACCCCGTCCCCGTAGACGACGTCCTGCTCCGCCTGAGGGGCCGTGCCGAGGGATCGGGGAGGAGACGCGTCCTCGCCCGTCGCGAGATCGAGGATCCGCAGCTTCCAGTCGACGACGAGGAGCGCGCGATTCCCCGTCACGACGACGACGTCGGCCAGGAGCTGGGCCTTCTCGCGGCCGGAACGGAACGACCGGCTCCACTCCGGCGCCGTGAAACCCTTCTCCGCCGGGCGGTACGAGGTGAGGTCGGAGCCGTCGAACACGAAGAGGAGCTCTCCGGACTTGTCGCCGAGCAGCCGGAGCATCCGGCCGTCTCCGCCGGCGAACGTCATCGGAGGAAGCCGCGCGACGTCTCGGGGAGGTCCCGCGGCGGGGGGCGCGGGCTCGCGCGGAGAGGGGCGGAGCGACTCGAACGGGGCGCCGCCGTCCGCGGGCCAGTCCGAGGGCGTCGCTCCGCCGAGCGCCGCCGCTCGCCCGAGGGCGGCTCGCGCGAACGGAAGGTTTCCCACCGCCTCGGCGAGCGCGGCGATCCGCCTCCAGGCTCGCGCGGCGAGAGGCCCCTCCGCGTCGAGGACCGCCTTCCAGAGCGACGACCAGGACCTCTCGAAGTCCCCGTGCGCGAGGGACAACTCCCCGAGGCCGAGGCGCGCTTCGAGCTCCGCCGCGGTGCCCGGGTACTCCCTCGTCACGCGCTCGAGCGCCTCCGCGTCGCGGGCGCCCCGCGCCTCCTCGAGCCGGGCGAGCGCCTCCCTCTCGAAGCCCCGGCGAAACTCCTCGGGGGCGCTCCCGACGAGGGAGCCGATCCGTCGGGAGGCGATCTCGCCGACGGAGCCGTCCGCGAGCCGCACGCTGCCGAAACGCGCCGCGGCGGCGCGCAACGCACCGATCGCGGCGGACCGATCCCCGGCGTCCTCGCGGTCGTCTGCCTGGCGGAGGAGGACGTGGAGGCCCACGGGGATCGTGCCCCGGCCCGCGATCTCCGCCTCGACGTCCGCGAACTCCCGCAGGAGCACGCTCTCGAGCCGGCCGGTCTCCGCCCCCGATCCCGGGACTCCCGAGAGGGCGGAGAGGAGCTTCAGCATCCCCTCGAGGCGACGGCGGGCGTCGGGCGCCCGCGTCACGGCGCGGCGCAGCGTCGCCGCGACCGCGCCCGCGGGGGCGTGATTGCGGCGCTCCGCCTCCGCGAGGGAGACCAGGACCTGGAAGTGGACGCCGGGGGCGTCTTCGGCACCGCCCGTCTCCGAGAGGAGACGATCGGCCTCCCGGAGATCGCCGAGCGCGGCGCTCGCGTTTCCCTCGCCGATGCGCGACTCGCCGCGGCGCAGCAGGAGCCTCGCCGCGTCGGCCGGCGAGCTGCCCCGCGCGCGCGCGGCGTGCAGCAGGCTTTCCCAGTCGAAGAACGCGTTGACGGAGCCGATCGACGCCGAGAGGAGGGCGCCGTCCGCGGCGACGAGGTTGCCCCGGTGCTCGTAGCGGAGATCCCAGTAGAGCTCTCCGGGGAGCTTCTTGCCGGTCCGGGCGTCGAGCGCGACCGGTCCGTCCGCGGCCGGGAGGAAGAGGCGCTCGCCGACGAGAACCGGGCGCGGCATCGGCCCGAGCCCCTCGGCGTCGGCGACAGGCGCCCGCCACGCGAAGGTGCAGCGCACGCGCCCGTCCTCCTCGCGCTCGCAGCGGAACGCGGCCGCGAGACCTCCGACGAGGATCACCCGATCCTCGAACGTCCCGACGAGGTGACGCAGGGGGATCTCTCCGAGCGCGTCCTCGACCTGCCGCTTCGGGACCACCGTGAGGGTCGAGCCTCGCCGGGCGTCGAGGACGAAGAGCCGATCCGAATCGAGCGGCGTCGCGAAGAGGAGGTCGCCGGAGAGGACGGGCGGGCCGTTCCCCCAGTGGACGACGCGCTCGTCCTGCTGGTGGAAGCGCGGCTTCTGGATCGGGAGGGGATCGTACAGGCTGACCCACTCGACGCGGCCGGTCTCGGCCTCGATCCGGGCGACGGCGCCCAGGTTCGTCGAGAGGAAGAGCGAGCCGTCGACGAGGAGCGGCGGCGAGCCGGAGAACTCCTTGAACGGCCGGCCGAACATGTTCGTCTCGATCTGGCCGAAGATGAGGCGCGTGCGCCAGATCTCGCGCCCGGTCCGGAGCTCGTACGCGGCGACGTAGTAGTCGACCTTCCCTTCATAGAGGACGGAGACCGCGTAGACCCGCTCGACGTCCGCGAGGGGAGGCGCGGCGACGGTCGCGCGCGTCTCGAAGGGGCCGAGGCCGAGGTAGGCGGCGGTCGGGCTCCAGTGCGTCCAGAGAGAAGCGCCGCTGCGCAGGTCGAAGGCGAAGAGGCGGCGCTCGGGCAGGATCGTGCGGATCGGGATCCCCTGGAACGTCTCGATCCGGTCCGAGGGCCGCTTCAGGGGAACCTGGAGGGCCTCGACGGCGACGCCTGCCGCGGCGGCGGGGCGAACGAGCGTGGACGCCCGGAGTCCCCCGAAGAAATCGAGGAGCCCGTCCCGCCCCGAGGCGGCGACCGACTCCCATTCCGGCGCGCCCGCGAAGGACCAGGCAGGAGTGCGTCCGTGGAGGAGGTCGAGCGCGTAGAGGCGAAGCGAGTCGGAGAGGAGGACGATCCCGTCCGCCACGGTCGGGACCATGTTCGGCGGGGTGTAGCCCCACGTCTCGCGCGAGTGGAACGGGGGCGCGAAGGGCTCCATCGGGAGCCGGAAGGTCCACTGCGGCTTCGTCGACAGCTCCCGACCCAGCGAGATTCCCAGGCCCGACGGGCGTCCTTTCCGGACGGCGGCGGCGTCGGCGGAGGCGCGGTCGAGCGCCTCCCCGAGAGGTACCGGCTTCCCCTCGACCTCGGCCGTCCGATCCCCCTCCTCGGCGGCGGATCGCGCGAGGTCCGCGAGGCCCGCGACGTCGCCGAGGAGCGCGAGCGTGCGCGCGAGCCGCGCGAGGAGGTGCGGCCGACGCTCCCCGTCGGCGCGGGAGATCGCTCTCGCGTACTCGCGGCCGGCCCCCTCGAGATCTCCTCGCTCGAACGCGAGATCCCCCAGCGTGGTGCGCGCGGCCACTCCGGCGAGGGTGTTCCCGAAGCGGTTCGCGACCTCCCGGATCTTCGCGCGATCGTTCCAGGCCCGGGCGTTCCTCAGCATCGCGGCCGCCTTCGGCCCGAACGCCCCCTCGTAGGCTCGCTTCTCCTCCACGGAGAGGGAGGCGATTCGCTCGTCGGCGGCGATCCCCGCCCCGACGAAGGTGGTGCGGGAGCCTGGGGTGGCGGCGAGATGGTTCGGAAGCTCGTCGAGGATCCGCTGGAGGGCGGCGAGCGCGGGGAGCGTTCGCGCCGCCTCGATGTGGCGCTCGGCCTCCGCGAAGAGGTCCCGCACCTCCCGCGTCTCGAGGATGACGAAGGGGCGCGGGTTGAGATCCCCCTCCTGGATCGAGGGCACGAGGCCGAGGCAGGCGGCGAAGACGTACTCGGAGGGGATCATGGCGCCTCTCCGCACCTCCCATCGTACCCCCTGCGCGGATTCTCCAGCCTCCGGCGGCCGCTCACGGGAGCTGCACCCGCTTCCGCACGATCCACTCGACGGCGAGGAGGCCGACGACGAGCGCGAGGACCCATCCGTTGTCCCACAGGTCCCGGATCTCCGACGACACCGGCGTGCGCAGCTCCCCGCTCCCCTCGAATCTTCGGCGAATCTCCCCGGCTTGCGCGAGCGGGAGGTATCGCCCGCCCGTCTGGCCCGCGATCGCCTTCAGCGTCGGCTCGTCGAGGACGGGGTCGACCATCTCCCGCGAGGGGATCTCGACCTCGAAGTCGGCCGACGCGAGCCGCCGCCCCTCCTGGACGTTTCCCTCGGCGAGGTAGGCCTCGTGGTGGCCGGGGACGGTGGCGACGAAGGAGGTCCGGAACACCCCCGGCTCGCCGGGGGAGCGCTCCAGCGTCGCCTCCTCCGTGCGCCCGTCGGGGAAGAGGACGAATGCCCGCGACGCCGCGGTCTCCGAGGCGGCGAGCGCCTCGTCGAGGACGCGCGCCTCGAGGACGACCCGCTCGTTCAGCTCGTAGCGCGACTTCTCCACCCCGATCCGGAACCGCCGGTCGGTGCCGCGGAGCCTCCCGAGCGCGAGGTACCGGATCGCGTTCCTCCAGAACCGCTCGTGGTAGAGGTCGCGGTAGACGAAGCGCCAGAGCCACGTCTCGTCGGTCCCGACGTACATCGTGCGGCCCAGCGGCACGTACGTGACGGCGGCGAGGACGTGGCGGCCGTAGCGGTTCGAGGACTCGGGGTGGCGAAGGAGCACCTCCGCCCCCGGCTTCGCCCTGCGGACGGGGTAATAGCGGCGCAGCGGGTGGAGGCCCCCGTCGTCCTCCCAGAGGCGGCGATTGGGGTCGGCCTCGGGATGGAGGCGCACGATCTCGTGCGGCGCCGAGGGCGTCTCGAGCCGGGGCCGGAACTCCGCGTCGGGGCCGTGGAAGATGCCGAACGCCTCCTCCGAGCCTCCGATGACGACCGGGAGGATGTCCTCGATCGGCGTGTTCCCGTAGGAGCGGGGGGCGTCGTACTCCCCCGCGATCAGGCAGAAGCCGCCTCCCGCCTCGACGAACGCCTTCACCGAGGCGAGGAACTCCTCGCTCTCCTTCGGGGAGGGCCCGATCGCGGAGGGGGGAACGTCCCCGAGGAGGATGACGTCGTATCGCTCGAGGAGCTCGGCGCGGGTGAGCGGGATCCTCTCGAGAGGCGGAGTGAGCGGGCCGGGCGTCGCCTCCTGGGGGAAGTCGCTCGTCGCGGAGAGGAGGTAGCACTGGACGAGGACGTTTCGGTCCGCGCGCAGGAGCAGGTTCTTGAGGTAGCGGTACTCCCAGCGGGGGTAGCCCTCGACGTAGAGGACCCGGATCTTCTCGGGGCGCACGCGCACGATCCGCGCGTCGGCGTTGTCGTCTTTGAGCGTCTCCCCCGGTCGCACGGGCACCTCGGCGACGACCCGCCACTCCCCCGGCTCGTCGGGGATGAAGGTGAGGCTGACGAGCCTGCCCGAGCCCCCTTCGAGCGGGACCTCCTCCTGGGCGAGGACCTCCCCGCTCGCCTGCGTCGGGGGGTCGGAGGAGAGGGCACGGCGGAGCACGACGGGGGACGACTCCCCGTCGTAGCCGATCCCCGTCACGCGGACGGTGACCCCGACCTCGTCGTCCTCGAGCGCGACTTCCGGCGCCTCGACGATCTCGAGACGGGCGTTGCGAGGGGGCCTCGGGTCGCCCACGCCGATCGTGAAGAAGGGGACCTGCTCCGGCGCCGCGGCCCGCGCGGCCTCGCCGGGTTCGCGCCCCTCGTTCGAGCGGCCGTCGGAGACGAGGACGATCCCCGCCGCCTGGGATCCGCGCACCTCCTCGAGGACGCGCAGGATCGCCTCGCCGAGGCGCGTGCGATCCCCTCGTCCCTCGACCTCCCCGAGGGACGCGATGGGGACGACGTCCTCCGAGAAGCGGTAGAGCCGGACGTCGTAGCGCTCCCGAAGGTCCTCCACGATCGGGGCGAGGACGAGGCGGGACAGCACCGCGCGGCTCGGGAGTTCTGCGACGGGGGAGAGCCCCGCCGCCGTCGCGAGCGCCGCGCGGTTCGCGGCGTCGGGGTAGGAGTCGGCCCGCCGCATGCTCGCCGAGTCGTCGAAGAGGAAGACGAGGGGCGCTCGCCGCACGAGGTAGCGCGTCGTCTCCGCGACGGGGCGGAAGAGGATCGCGACGAGCGCGAGGAGCGCCGCCGCCCGCAGGGCGACGAGGAGCGCGCGCACGCTCGGCTTCTCGACCTGCCGGAACGCGTAGGCGAGGCGCGCGAGGAGGAACGCCGCGGGGAGGACGATGAGCACGAGCACCCAGAGCGGGGGCGCGTCGAGGAACCGCATCGTCTCGCGCTCGGCGGCCCCGGTCTGGAGGAAGAGGGCGGGCACCTCAGTTCCTCCGGCGTCCCACCCAGAGGCCGATCGCCGACTCGACGAGGAGGAAGACGAGGACCGCCATCGCGAGCGTCCGCCAGAACTCTCCCTGCTCCTCGGGCGAGCGCGAGTCCTCGGGGGACTCGGCGTCGGTCTTGAACTCGACGCGGGTCCCCGGGAAGAACTCGGAGAGGGACACCTCCGGGGCGTCGATGCGGCGGAGGTCTCCCTCGCGGGGATCGACGTTCACGGCGAACCGGGCGATCGAGGTCTCCGTCGAGCCGAGCCTTCCGGCCGTCTCGAGCTCGATCGCGTAGACGCCGGCGCGCCCGGTCTCCTCGATCTCGGGGACGAGCCACCGGTCGGGTCCGAGGGGGCGCGGGGTGCCGGAGATCGGCGCGCGCCGGCCGAGGGCGTCCTCCCACCACATCCGGAGCGGCGGGCGGTCGACCTCGAGGCGGAGCGTCTCCCGGACGCTCCGGTTCCGCTCCCCGACCGGACGCGCCGTCGCCGCGCGGAACAGATCGAACGCGAACGGGACGAGGACCCAGCGCGACATGAACGGGGACCAGGCGTCGTTCGCGGGGACCGCGAGGAGAAAGATGCGGCCTCGACCCAGGGTGCGCTCGACGAGGAAGGGGGGGCCCGCGGGGTCGTCGAACACCGCCGGCACCTTCACGTCCTCGCCGGCGTGCGGCTCGAGGAACCAGAACTCGTAGAAGGGCGCCTCCGTGAGGAGCGGGCGGTAGAGGGGGTCCTCCGCGAAGAACCGGAACGCCGCGTGGAGCGGGTCGCGCAGCACGACTCGGTAGAACCCCTCGCGCGGGTCGGGCCATCGCTTGCGCTCGACGAGCCTCGCGGGGAGGACGCCGGTCTCGGGGTCCGAGAGCCGCGCGTTGTAGGTGCCTTGGTCCACCGCGTCGCCGAGGAAGACGATCAGCGCTCCCCCGCCTTCGACGTAGGCGCGGCAGCGCTCGATCATGTCGGGCGAGACGCTCTCGACGTTCGCGAGGACGACGGCGTCGTAGTCGGGGAGGTTCTCGGGATGGATGTGGAAGACGGAGCGATCGACGACCGTCGGGAGGAAGGGAGGGAGATCCATCGGGCCCGAGCCCTCCGTCGGCTCGAGCGCCATCCGGAGGTATCCCGACTCCGTCAGGGTCGGGTCGTCGTTCGGCTCCGGCTCCACGAGGAGGATCCGGAGCGGGGCGCGCACCTCGATCGCGAACGCGCGCCGGTCGTCCGCGCCGAGCGCGTCGGCCTCGAGGACCGCCTCGACGGTGTGGGAGCCGGGCTCGGAGAAGGTCTCCGCGAACGGCACGATCCGCTCGCTCTGCGGGGGGAGGTCGACCCGCGTCGCGTTGCGGGGGTTCCCGTCCACGAGGAATCGGACGAGTCCGCCGGTCCGGTCCTCCGAGCCGTGGTTGCGGATGACGGCCTGCAGCGTGATGGGCGAGCCGGCGAAGAAGCCCTGGTCGGCGGGGTCGGGGCCGAGGGAGACGATCCCGGCGTTCGGAGGGGCGGCCATCGGGGGGCCGACGTCGAGGACATGGAACGCGGCGCCGCGCTCGTGGAGCGAGGCCAGCATCGCGCGGATCGCCTCGTCGCCCGGCTCCTTCCCGCCCCCTTCCTCTTCCTTTGCATCTGCATCGCCGGTCGCGGCGGCCTTCCCCTCCTCGGCGCTCGCGAAGGAGAGCCTCTGGAGATCGGAGAGGAAGGTGACGACGACGGATCCGCCGGGCCCGAGCCCCTCGACGACGCGCTCGAGGAACGCGAGGGTCTGCCGGAAGTCCGATCCCTCCTGGGAGGGGCCCGAGGACGCGAGCGTCTCGAGGGCCCGCAGCAGATCGTCCTTCGTCGCGCCGGGGATTTCCTCGGGTCGCGTCTTCGCCTGCACGAGGCGGATCTTGTCCCCCCTCTCGGGGCGGGCCCGGTCGACGATCTCGCGGGCGACGTCGATCGCGCGCTCGAAGGGAGTCGTCCCCCCCTCGCGGAACCCCATGCTGTAGGAAGCGTCGAGGACGACGACCTGGTCGCGCCGCCGCTCCGTGAGCTGGCCGAGCGCTCCCGCCGCCGAGGCGAAGGGGCGCGCGACGGCGAGCGCGAGGAGGGAGACCGCCGCGCAGCGCGCGAGGAGGAGGAGGAAGTTCTCGAGCCGCATGCGCCGGCGGGTGCGGCGGTAGGCGGCGAGGAGGAAATCCATCGCCGCCCAGGACAGGCGCCGGTAGCGGCGCCGGTTGAAGAGGTGGATCAGGACGGGGACCGCCGCGCCGGCGAGCCCCCACAGGAGGAGCGGGTGGAGGAATCCCTCGAAGGGCACTACGTCCTCTGCCCGCGCGCCGCGCGCGCGCGCCGCGCGAGATAGGACACGAGGGCGACGTCGAGGGGCTCGTCCGTCGGGGAAAGGACGTAGTCGACGCGGTGGGCGAGGCAGCCCGAGCGCAGGCGGTCGGTGTACTCCTTGAACTCGCGCAGGTAGGCCTCGCGGAGCGCCCGCGGGTTGACGAGGAGGCGCGGCCCGGCCTCGAGTCCCTCGAAGAGCGTCATGCGCTCGTAGGGAAACGCGATCTCGTGGGGGTCGAGGACGTGGAAGACGAGGACCTCGTGCCCGCGCTGCCGCAGGCTCCGGAGCTGTACCAGGATCTCCCTCGGGTCCTCGAGGAGATCGGAGAGGACGACGAGGATCCCGCGGCGGCGCAGCCGCTCCCCCATCTCCCGGAGCACGCCCGCCGTCGCCGTGCGGCGGGCGGGGCGGGCCGTCACGAGGGTCTCGAAGAGGGCGTGGAGCGCTCCCTCCCCCGTCGCCGGGGCGAGGGTCTTCAGGATCCCCTCGTCGTAGAGGACGAGCCCGGTGGCGTCGCGCTGGCGGAAGCAGAGGTAGGCGAGGGCGGCGGCGATGGAGCGGGCGTAGTCGAACTTGGTCTCCTCTCCCGAGGAGAAGGTCATCGACTCGCTCGTGTCGAGGAAGAGGTGGCAGGTGAGGTTCGTCTCCTCGGCGTACTCCTTGACGACGTGGCGGTCCGACTTCGCGAGGACCTTCCAGTCGAGGTAGCGGAGGTCGTCGCCCGGGACGTAGGGACGGTGCTCCGCGAACTCGACGCTCACCCCCTTGTAGGGGGAGCGGTGGCGCCCGGCGAGGAAGCCCTCGACGACGAGGCGGGCGCGCAGCTCGAGGCGCCCGATCTTGTTGAGGACCTTGCGATCGAGGAGGGGGGTCCCGCCGGGTCCGCCGCGCGGTTCGGGCACGATCGGCCTACGGGCGGACGACGCCGGCGACCGCCGTCTTCTCGAGCCCCGACTCGTGCCGCGGGACGTCCTGGAGGAGGCGCTCGACGAGCGAGTCGGGCGTGATCCCCTCCGCCTGCGCGCCGAAGTTCGGGATGATCCGATGTCGCAGCACCGGCTTCGCGACGGCGACGACGTCGTCGATCGAGACGTAGGAGCGACCGGCGAGGATCGCCTTCGCCTTCGCGCCGACGACGAGGAACTGGGAGGCCCGCGGCCCCGCCCCCCAGGCGACCCCCTCGCGGACGTACGCGGGGGCCTCCCTCTCGCCGGGGCGCGTGCGCCGCGCGAGCGTGATCGCGTAGTCGAGGACGTGGTCCGCGATCGGGACGCGACGCACGAGGTCCTGGAGGGAGAGGATCTCCTCGCCGGAGAGGACCGCATCGATGCGGGGGACTTCCGCGCGCGTCGTGAGCCGGACGATCTCCCGCTCCTCCTCGAAGCCCGGGTACTCCACCCGCACCATGAACATGAAGCGGTCGAGCTGCGCCTCGGGGAGCGGGTAGGTCCCCTCCTGCTCGATCGGGTTCTGCGTCGCGAGCACGAAGAAGGGCTTCTCGATCGGGTGCTTCTTCCCCGCGGCGGTGACCTGGACCTCCTGCATCGCCTCGAGGAGGGCCGCCTGGGTCTTCGGCGGGGTCCGGTTGATCTCGTCGGCGAGGATGACGTTCGCGAAGATCGGGCCGGGGAGGAACCGGAAGGTGCGCGTCCCCGTGGAGGTGTCCTCCTGGAGGACCTCCGTCCCGGTGATGTCCGCCGGCATCAGGTCGGGGGTGAACTGGATGCGGTTGAAGGTGAGGTGGAGGATGCGGGCGACGGAGGAGACGAGGAGCGTCTTCGCGAGCCCCGGGACCCCCACGAGGAGACAGTGGCCGCGGGAGAAGAGGCAGACGAAGAGCTGATCGACGACCTCGTCCTGCCCGACGAGGGTCTTGCGCAGCTCCGTCTTCATCGAGTCGTAGGCGGTGCGGAGCCTGGCGACGGCGGCCGTGTCGTCGAGCGCTTGGACGGGGCGGTCTTCCGGCATGGAGGTCTCCTTGGGGATGGGGCCTCGCGGACCGCAGAGAGCCGCGAGGGCCCGATCTTTCATAACCGCTCTCGGTACGGATGCCTACTGCCAGGAGTTGGTCCGACGTCCCTCGCGTCAGCGAGGCTCGCGGCGGTCCCGGAACATCACGACCGCCTCGGGGGTCACGGAGAGGATGCCCCCCGGCACGGCGAGGAGATGGCCGAACACCCGCGCGCCGTCCTCGAAGAGTCCCGTCGCGGGATCGACGGGAGGGGGCGTCGCCTCCTCGAGGAGGAGATCGCGCTCGAGGTCGAAGGCATAGAGGTACCGATCGCTCGCGGCGAAGATGCGGCGCCCGGCGAGAGCCGGCGCGCGCACGAAGCGCTCGTTCGGCCGGATCCCGTGGACGACGAAGGTCTCGTCGGGACCGAGCGGGAGCGAGTCGCGCCTTCCGCCCGCCGAGGGGTCGAGCGCGACGACCGTCTCGTCGATCCCCGAGACGGAGAGGAACGTGGGGTGCCTTCCGGAGCGCCCGGCGTACCGGACGGCGTCGGGGATCCTCGAGGGGGAGTGGAGGAGGGGGGTCTCCCGAGGCGGCGCGGCGGGGTCCGGGCGCGCGAACTCGTAGAGGAAGGGGGAGTCCTGGGGAAGGATCGAGAACCCGTCGGCGCTCGCGAACCCGTCGGAGGACCGCAGCGCCGCGAGCCCGTCCCCCGGGCGCCGCGCGGTGCGGTAGGCGAGGAGGCACGCGCCGTCGTCGGCGTCGACCGCCGCGACGATGCCGAGGTTCGTCCCGTAGAAGAGGACGCCGTCCGCGGCGAATGGTCCCGTCCCGGCGACGTTGACGACGCTGCGTCCCATCCCTCCGGTCGCGCGGCCGAGGGGAGAGCCGGTGCAGAGGGGACGGGCGAAGCGGAGGCGCCCGTCGCGCACGTCGAAGGAGAGGAGATAGGAGGAGACCTCGCTGTCGATGCGCTGGGCCCCGACGACGACGCGCTCCCCGAGGAGGAGCGGCGTGTGGGTGAAGACGAACCCCGCCAGCGCGCTCTCCGTCCGATCCATCCCGTCCGGAGGGAACCAGGAGGATCCGATCCGCCGCCAGCGGAGCCGGAAGGAGGGCGTCGGCCCGGCCGGGCTCCACTCGTAGAGGGCCAGCACGTTGAACCCGTGGGGCGGGCGCGGAGTCCCGTGGACGATCGCGACGAGGCCGTCGCGCGCGGCGGGGCGGATGCGTCGCAGGATCGCGTCGTCCGTCTCGTCGGCCTTGAGGGCGGAGAGGTCGAGGCGATCGACCGAGCGCCCCGCGTCGAGGTCGAGGACGTGGAGGTAGCTCTCCGTCTGGACGAAGACGAACGATCCGTCGACGCAGGGCTCCGAGGAGAGGGGGGCGAGCTTCATCTCCCGCAGGAGCGGAGCCCGCCAGGTGACCTCGAGCGCGCCGGCGCGCGGACCCTCGGCCGCGGGAACCTCGGCGCGCAACCGCTCGACCCAATCGGAGAGGCGGACCGTTTCCCCCGCGACCTCGAGCGTCGCGCGGGGGTCGACCGAGCGCGCGATTCCTTCGAGGCCCGCGCGATCTCCGAGGCGGGCGGCGACGAACGCGCGGCGCGCGAGGGAGGCCTGGACGACGCTCGGCTCGCGGCAGGCGGCCGCCCGGCGGTAGGCGCCGAGGGCGGCGACGGGCTCGCCTCGCCCGAGGAGTCGGTCCCCTCGGCGGAGCGCGGCGCGAGCGAAGGCGACGGAGCCGGGGTAGCGGTCGAAGAGATCCTCGAACGCCTCGTCGTCGTCGGCGAGGGTCTCCGCGAGCGGGATCGCGGCGGCCTCCACGGTCGACCGCAGGACCGCGCGTCCCTCGGGGCCGAGGGAGGCGATCCGTCGCGCGACGGCCTCACGCGGGCCGACGCGCAGGCGGTCGTCGACGGCGACGAGCCCCGTCGTGCCGCGGGAGCGCAGGAGAGCGAGGGTCCAGCTGCGCAGCGCCTCCTCGGCTCGACCGCGATCCCGGTCCCGATCGCCCTCCGAGAGGAGGCGCTCGATCTCCTCGCCGACGGCGGGGAGGATGGAGCGGTTGTCGAGGTCGCCCTCGTCGCCGGGGAAGTCCTGTGCGAGGAGGGCGAGGAGGGCGAGCCCCAGGCGCCGCGGAGCGCCTAGCGACCCCACGACGCGGCGCCCTCGCGGCTCCCGAGCCGCCGGAGCCGCTCGTTGTAGAACCAGTCCGTCTGGAGCGCGGTCCGCTCGCGTCCGAGGTCCTCCGCCTCGACGCGGAGGCGATCGCACTGCGCCCGCAGCCGTTCGCGGAGCGCGACGAGCTCCCTCCCCTTGCTCGCCGCGGGGCGCACGCCTCCGAAGAAGACGACGGCGCACGCGGCGCCGAGGAGGAGCGTGGAGAGGAGGCCGAGGGGGCGGACGAGGCGGGGGGAGATCACGAGGGGCGCCGCCACGGGGGAGCGCCGAAGCGCGCGGCGCGCCCCAGCTCCTCCTCGATGGCGAGGAGGCGGTTGTACTTCGCGACGCGCTCGGAGCGGCAGGGCGCTCCGGTCTTGATCTGCCCGACCCCCGTCGCGACGGCGAGGTCGGCGATCGTCGTGTCCTCCGTCTCCCCCGATCGATGCGAGATCACGGCGGTGAATCCCGCCTCGCGGGCGACGGTCACCGCCTCGAGCGTCTCCGTGAGGGTGCCGACCTGGTTCACCTTCACGAGGATCGCGTTCGCCGCCTTCGCCTCGATCGCGCGGCGCAGCCGCGCGACGTTCGTGACGAGGAGGTCGTCGCCGACGAGCTGGACGCGGTCGCCGAGCGCGGCGCGCATCGCCGTCCATCCCTCCCAGTCGTCCTCGCCGAGGCCGTCCTCGATGGAGCGGATCGGGTAGGCCTCCGCCCAGCGGCGGTAGATCTCGATCAGCCCCGCGGAGTCGTGCGTCGCCCCGTCGATCGCATAGCGGCCGTCGCGGTGGAAGCCCGAGGCGGCGACGTCGAGAGCGAGGGAGACGTGCTCTCCCGGGCGATACCCCGCCGCCCCGATCGCCTGGAGGAGGAACTCGATCGCCTTCTCCGAGGAGCCGAGGCTCGGCGCGAACCCGCCCTCGTCGCCGACGGCCGTCGGATGTCCCTTCGCCCGGAGCGCCGCGCGGAGCGCGTGGAAGATCTCCACGCCGGCGCAGAGCGCCTCCGCGAAGGAGGGGAAGGCGTGGGGGACGATCATGAACTCCTGGACGTCGAGATCGTTGTCGGCGTGGGCGCCGCCGTTGAGCACGTTCAGGAGCGGGACGGGGATCGTCCTCGCCTCGACGCCGCCGAGGTGGCGGTAGAGGGGGACTCCCGCTTCGAAGGCCGCCGCGTGGGCGGCGGCGAGGGAGGTCCCGAGGATCGCGTTCGCCCCGAGGCGGCTCTTCTGCGGGGTGCCGTCGAGCTCGATCAGCGCGCGGTCCACCCCCGCGAGGTCGAGGACGTCGCGTCCCTCGAGGCAGGCGGCGATCGGCCCGATCACGTTCTCGACGGCCCGTCGCACCCCCTTGCCGGCGTAGCGCTTGCCGCCGTCGCGCAGCTCGTGGGCCTCGTGCCGGCCCGTCGACGCTCCGGAAGGGACCGCCGCGCGGCCCCGGGCTCCGCTCTGGAGCGTCACCTCGACCTCGATCGTCGGATTCCCCCGCGAATCGAGGATCTCGCGCGCGCGGATCGTGGCGATCCCGCTCATCCCGGGCCATTCAATCGGTGGGGGAGGGGGAAGTCAAAACCGCGTCTGGCGCCGCGGGGACCTTCCTCGTAGAAAAAGGGCACTTCGGAGACTGGAGACCCACTTGAAGAGAATCCTCGGCCTCGCCGTCGCCGCCCTCGGCCTCCTGTTCACCCTCCCCGCGAACGCGAGGACTCCGATCGGGCCCCCCCTCATGTCCGGGACCTGGGAGCTGAAGTTGAGCGCGACCTGCACCCCGGCCGACGGGAGCGGGATCCTCAAGGACAAGGGGACGCAGATCGTCACGGTCACGGACGTCCCGATGGTGGCGCCCCCTACGGCGTCCGACATCACGATGACGGGCTTCACCGTCGACCCGAACGGGGTATTCGGCGGATTCGTCTTCGACGCGATGACGGGCGTGCGCTACGGCGAGGACAAGAAGTCGGGGCTCCTCCTCTTCGGGAACACCGACTCCGGAACGCTCGTCGGAACGGTGAAGATCAGCAACGGCGTCGGCACGAACCTCAAGGCGACCGCCTCCAACGTCGACGCGATCGGCCTCATCCAGGTCAAGATCAAGGGCAAGCGCATCGGCCCCTAAGGGAGTTTCGTCGTACGGAACCCGAATCAAATGTACGAAACTCGCGAATTGCCTGAAAAAACCGAAGCGGGTTCGGTACGGTCACGATGTCCTCCTCCGATCCCTTCCCGCAGCTGCGCGTTGCGTTTCGCCAGATCCGGTTTCGGCGGTGGCGCGGGAAGATCCGGATGATCGGCGCGATCGTCCTGGGGGTGCTCGTCCTCGTCGTCGCTTCGTCCACCGCCTACATGGTCCAGCCGGAGGAGGTGGGCGTCGTCACGCGGTTCGGCCGCTACGTCCGACAGACTCCGCCAGGGCTCCACTTCAAGTGGCCCTGGGGGATCGAGGAGATCCGGCGCGTAAAGGTCCAACTCGTTCACACGGCGGAGTTCGGGTTTCGAACGGAGGAGCCGGGGATCCGCACCCGGTACACGGCGGGCGACTTCACGTCGGAGTCGCTCATGCTGACGGGGGACCTGAACATCGCGAACGTCGGTTGGGTGGTCCAGTACCGGATCGGCGTGGCGCACGAGTACCTCTTCGGAGTTCGGGATCCCGAACAGGCGCTGCGCGACGCGTCCGAGGCGGTCATGCGGGAGGTCGTGGGCGATCGCAGTGTCACGGAAGTCCTGACGGAGGGGCGGACCGAGGTGAACGCCGAGGCGAAGCTCCGTCTCCAAGAGGTGCTCGACACCTACGGGACCGGATTGAGCGTCGTCGACGTAAAGCTTCAGGACGTCACTCCGCCGGCCGCCGTGAAGGACTCCTTCAACGAGGTGAACCGGGCGCGCCAGGAGAAGGAGCAGACGATCAACCAGGCGTACGAGGGCTACAACCGCGTCGTTCCGCTCGCCGAGGGGGAGGCCGAGCAGACGATCGCCGAGGCGGAGGGATACCGCATCGACCGGGTGAATCGCGCCCAGGGGGACGCGGAGCGGTTCCGCCGGATCCTGGCCGAGTACCAGAAGGCCCCGGAGGTGACGAGGACCCGCCTCTACCTGGAGATGTTGAATCGGATCCTCCCCCGCATCCAACGCAAGATCCTCACGGAGCCGGGCTCGGCCACGGGGGTCCTGCCTCTGCTTCACCTCGGGGAAGCTCGGCCCGTCGGCGAAGAGCCCCGGAGTGGTCCGCGATGATGAAGTGGGCGATTCCCGGGGTGGCTCTCCTCCTGCTCCTCGTCTTCTTCTCCGCCGCCTACACGGTCGAGGAGGGGACGCAGATCATCCTCACCCAGTTCGGGCGGCCCGTCGGTGAGCCGGTCCGGGAGCCGGGCCTCCATTTCAAGACGCCGTTCGTCCAGGACGTTCGGGTCTTCGAGAAGCGGGTCCTCGAGTGGGACGGGGACCCGAACCAGATCCCGACTCGCGACAAGAAGTTCATCGAGATCGACACGACGGCGCGTTGGCGGATCACGGACCCTCTTCGCTTCCTGCAGACCGTTCACGACGAGAGTCGAGCGCAGGCTCGACTCGACGACATTCTCGATGCGGAGACGCGCGACGCGATCTCCTCCCACGACCTGATCGAGGCGGTGCGAAGCTCGAACCGGCCGATGGCGGCCGACGAGGAGGCGGAAGGCGGCGAGACCGTGGCTCGCGACGCGATCGTGTCGATCACGGTGGGTCGCCGCCGGCTCGCCGAAGGGATCCTCGAGAAGGCCTCGGGCGAGGTAGAGAAGTTCGGAATCGAGCTCGTCGACTTCCGCATCAAGCAGAACAACTACGTCGAGGAAGTGCGGCGCAAGGTGTACGACCGGATGGTTTCGGAGCGGAAACGCATCGCCGAGCACTACCGCTCGGAGGGGCTCGGGAAGAAGTCCGAGATCGACGGGCAGCGAGAGAAAGAGCTCCTTCGCATTCGATCGGAGGCGTACCGCCGCGCGGAGGAGATCCGTGGCGAAGCCGAGGCGGAGGCGGTCCGGATCTACGCCGAGGCGTACGGAGAGGACGCCGAGTTCTTCCGATTCGTCGAGACGCTCGCGACCTACGAGAAGACGCTCGCCGGCGAGACCGTCCTCGTCCTCAGCACCGACAGCCCCTTCCTCCAGTACCTCCGCGGTCCGTGATCCGTACGGAACCCGAATCGAATGTACGGAACTCGCCGCTCGTCTGAAGAAAGCGAAGCGGGTTCCGTAGGTTCACTCTCGGTACCGTCACTTCGGGCGGTCGGCGGCGGAGATCACTCCGTCGCCGTTCGCGTCCGAGCGCCGGAAGGCGTCGGCGGGCCCGCCGAATTCCTCGAGGGTGACCCTCCCGTCGCTGTTCCTGTCGTAGCGGCGCACGAAATCGGGCGGCTCCGTGATGAGGCCCGCGGCGCGCGCCCGCTCGATGCCGGTCTGGAGCTCGGTGCCGGAGAGGATTCCGTCCTTGTCGGAGTCGAACCGGTCGAAGGCCTGCGCGGCACCGCGCCACTCCGCGCGCGCGATCGAGCCGTCGCGGTTTCGGTCCATCCGCTCGAGCGCCTCCTCCACGCTGCGGACGTCGAGCCCCGCCCCGCGCCGCTGCCCCGGCTCGGGCCGCCGCGGCCGCAGCTCCTCCTCCGTCACGAACCCGCTCCGGTCCCGATCGAGAACCCTCCAGAGCGGATCGGGG
>Ga0187892_10006366_pt1 | contig 17568 bp, 5 predicted proteins | sample MA1701073metaG_FD_139345 | JGI IMG/M metagenome (GOLD analysis project Ga0187892, IMG submission 139345) | Bio-ooze microbial communities from a basaltic lava cave in the Kipuka Kanohina Cave System on the Island of Hawaii, USA - MA170107-3 metaG ... | reverse complement strand
CTGGATGCGGGTGCTCCCGGTGGCGCGACGATCGACCCTGTGACCGGTGTCTTTGAGTGGACCCCCACGGAATCCGACGGCCCCGGCAGTTTTCCGATCACCATCCGTGTGACGGACAACGGCACGCCGGCGTTTAACGACTTTGAGACCATCACCGTCACGGTCAACGAAGTCAACCAGGTGCCGGTCTTGGCGGAGATTGGCAACCGAACGGTCGATGAAGGGACGGAGCTGACCTTCACGGCCACGGCCACCGACCCAGATCTGCCACCCAACACGCTCACGTTCAGCCTCGACGCCGGCGCCCCCGCCGGTGCCACGATCCATCCCATTACGGGGCTTTTCCAGTGGACACCCACCGAAGCCCAGGGCCCCGGCACGTATCCAATCACCATCCGCGTGACGGACAACGGTACGCCGGCGTTTAACGACTTCGAGACGATCGACATCACGGTCAACGAGGTTAACACAGCGCCGACTCTCGCCCCTATCCCGAATCAGACTGCCGAGGTCGGAATGCAGTTGACGGTCAACCTCGCCGGCAGTGTGACCGACCCCGACGTCCCAACCAACGCGATTACCTTCTCGCTCGATCCCGATACAACTCCCACCGGGGCGTCGATCACATCCGCGGGAGTATTCACCTTTACACCCGCGGCCGGCGGCGTGTACACGATTGGAGTCCGCGTCGTCGACAACGGTGAACCAGCGCTTGACGACACTGGGACGATCACCGTCGATGTCGATGGAACGAACGATGCACCCAACCTGGCGCCCATCGCGGATCAAACTACCAACGTCGGCAACCCCGTCTCGTTCGACCTTGGCGACGACGTGACCGACGAATCTGGGCTGGGGAATCTGAACTTCCAGCTAGTGCAGGTTGATGGGCAACCGATCCCCGAAGGCGCGGCGATCACCCCCAAGGGAGTCTTCACGTTTTCCGCCGCATCCCCCGCCACGTTTGTGTTCCGCGTGTTGGTGACCGACGCGGGCTCGCTCACCGACTCCGAGACGTTTACGATCACTGTCAACGGACCCCCGACGGTGGCGAACGCGATTGCCGACCTGACGGTCGACGAGGACGCCGCGCCGACGCTCAACCACGTCGATCTTGACGACGTGTTCTCCGACGTCGAAACCGACGGCCAGCTTATCTACACGGTGCCGGGCAACACTCCGCCGGACATCGTTACCGCCGCGGTCGACACTGACGGTACGCTCGACCTGAGCTATGTCACCAATGCCAATGGGACCGTCACGATCACAGTCCGCGCCACCGACCCGGGCGGACTGTTCGTCGAGGATACGTTTACGGTGAATGTGACGCCGGCGGTCGAACTACAGGTTGTGACTCCCGGTGAGTCGGAGCTGACCGCGGCGCCGTCGAGCCCCGTGGCGATCGATGTCTTCTATGACACCATGACACCGTCCAACAACACGCTGACCGGGTTGGGGCTCCGCATCCACTTTGATTCGAGTCAGCTTACGTTTGACATGTTCACGGGCCCTCTGACACCGGGCCTGCAGAGCATTGTTGTGCCCCAGGCCGATGCGAGCAACTTTGACGGTGACAACGCGACCAATATGTTTGCGCTGGTCGTCTGGGTTGACATCAACGGAATGTGGCCCAACGTAGCGCTCCCGGTGCGGCTCTACACGGCGAATTTCACGACCTCGGCGGGCTTCAGCGGCTCGACCACGATCAACTTCACCGCCAGCTCCACCGCCGCCGATTATGCCTTTTTAGCCAATTCTGCCACGATTACCGCTCTGGGAGGCGATGCAAGCGCGGCGGCGGCCGATGCGGCGATCGAGGGGCTGGGGGATGGCTTGGATGGGTTGCTTGAGGACCTGACGGAGTAGGGCACGGGGCGAGTTGTCGAAGTGCGGCGTCCCACGAACCGGCCGGCTCACACCGGCCGCTCGCAAAAAAAGGGTGCTCACACCGGCCGCTCGCCGCCCCATGAACTCAAGTGCGAGCGGCCGGCGTTAGCCGGCCGGTAGAGACGACCAATCCGGCCGATGAAAAACGCTGTCGGCGTGGTCGGTGACCCCGGACAACTCGGACGAAGGCCGGCCTCACTGAGACCGGCTACAAGTTGTTCAACAGCAAGCTATCCGGCCACCAAATCGGCTCATTCCGCACGGCCACGGCTGGCTCGCCCTTTGTCTTTGCCTGACCGCGCAATTTCCTTGCGGCCGATTGCACGCCCGATTATCTTACGGAATTAGGCGGGTCAGTCTTGCCACCGGCGGCGATAGGGCCAGCGCTGCCGGGGGTAGTGCTTCGAGTGGGGTTATGCAGCTTGCGTAGGCGGCAAGCTGCCGACGCCAGCCGGCTTGCAGGTCGAACCAGTTCGGCGTGCGGACCGTAGGGGCAGAGTACCGGGACGAGATTGGGGGCGTATTTCACGATTGAGCGCAGCAGCGCCCGTGCGGTCGAATCGCCGGCCGCCGCCGATCACGCGAGCGTGATTTCTTCTTTCCTCGCCGTACCCCCTGGATTTCGGTCTGGTTGGGGGCGACGCGACGATTCAACACGAGACTGAGCATCGAGCGCATGAGACGAACGACATTGCCGAGCTGGATCAGGAGCCGCGAGCGTCGCGGACGGGCCATTGGGAGCTTTGAACGCCGCCGCTTCGCGTTCGAGCAGCTTGAGGACCGCCGGCTCTTGGCGATCACCGCCGCGGGCGACGAGTTCCTCGCCAACCTGTACACCGCCGGAGTCCAGCAGGTCGCTCCGCAGACCCAGTCGGTTGCCGCCGCCGAGGGGGGCGGCTTCGTTGTCGCCTTTACCGGCAAGGGCACCGGTGACGATTCCGGCGTGTTCGCTCAGCGGTTCGCCTCGGACGAGAGCCGTGTCGGCAGCGCGATTCTCGTCAATACCACGACCAGCGGCGACCAGCTCCAGGCATCGATCGCAGGCACCGGCGACGGGCGGTTTGTCGTCGTCTGGAGCGGTCAAGGCTCGCACGATCGCCACGGCATCCATGCGCGCGTGTTCAATGCCGCTGGCGTGGCGGTCACGACCGAGATCGCCATCAACGCCACCACGCTCGGCGACCAGGACTCGCCGGCGGTGGCCATCGCCGCTGACGGCAGCTTCTTTGTTGCCTGGAGCGGGAACGGCGCGGGCGACCAGGAGGGCATCTTCCTTCGTCGTTTCGACGCTGCTGGCGCGGCCATCGGTGGCGAAGTGCTGGTGAATCAAGCCACCCACGGCGTGCAGGCGTATCCGTCGCTGGCGATCGCGGGCGACGGCACGCTTATCGTCACCTGGAGCAGTCGCGCCGGTCACGACGGCGATGACTGGGGAGTCTATGCACGCCGCTTTAGTGCCACGGGCACGCCTCTGTCGGATCAGTTCCAGGTCAACAGCGGCACCGCGCTCGACCAGGCGTTTTCGCGAGTCGGGGCGGCGTCCGACGGCAGCTTTGCGATCGTCTGGAGCAGCCGCGCCCAGGACGGCGACGACTGGGGAGTCTACGCGCAGCGGTTTTCGTCGAGCGGAAGTCCGGTCGGCAGCGAATTCCAGGTGAACTCGACCACCAACCGCGCCCAGCGCACCCCCAATATCGCCACGGCCCCTTCGGGCCGCTTCGTGGTCACCTGGATCAGCGCGATGCAGGACGGCAGCGGCTGGGGCGTTCTCGCCCAGTCGTTCAATGCCGACGGCACGCGCGACGGCGGCGAAGTGTTGGTCAACTCGACCACCAGCGCCCACCAGCGCGATTCCTCCGCGGCGTTCGCCAACGACGAAGGCGAGGTCATCTTCGTCTGGACCGGCACGGGCGTTGACGATCGTCACGGTGTGTTCGCGCGTCGCTTCATGACCGAGCCGACGAACCTCGCCCCAACGATCCAACCAATCGCCGACCGGACGATCGACGAGCTTACGCTGCTTGAGCTGACCGTCATGGCGACCGATCCGGATGGGCCGCAGGACGAGCTTGTCTTCTCCCTCGCGACCGGTGCGCCTGAGGGCGCCACGATCGACTCCGCGACGGGACTTTTCCAGTGGACTCCCGCCGAAGCACAGGGGCCTGGCACGTTCACGATCACGGTCAACGTTGCCGACCAGGGCACGCCGGTGCGAACCGCCTCGACCAGTTTCCAGGTGACGGTTCGCGAGGTCAATCAGAGCCCGAACCTGGCGCCGATCGCCAATCAGACGGCGAACGTCGGACAAGAGCTGAGGCTTGATCTTTCTGGCACGGTGACGGACCCCGACCTGCCGGCCAACACGATCACCTTTATGCTCGACCCGGACATGGCGCCCGAGGGGGCCGCGATTACGCCGGGTGGGGTCTTTACCTTCACGCCAACCACTGCTGGCGCCGTTACGATCCGCGTGCTGGTGATCGATGGTGCTGACGCGGCGCGGGCCGACTCCGAGACCTTCACGGTCACCGTTAACGGGCCGCCGACGGTGGCCAATCCGATCGCTGACGTGACAGCCAACGAAGACGCCGCGGCGATACCGAATCACGTCGATCTGGATGACGTCTTCGCCGATGTCGAAACCGACAGCCAGCTTGCCTACAACATCCAGGCGAACACGCCCGATGGAATCGTGGTGGCTGCAATCGAGCAAGCAGACAACACGCTCGATCTGAGCTTCGTGGTGAACGCCGTCGGCACCGTGACGATCACGGTCCGCGCCACCGATGCGGGCGGCCTGTCCGTCGAGGACACGTTTACCGTCACCGTCAACGCCGTTAATGATGCGCCCAGCTTCACGGCCGGTCCAAACCAGGCCGTGAATGAGGACGCGCCCGCGCAAAGTGTTGCCTGGGCAACGGCGATTTCAGCTGGGCCGGCCAACGAGTCGGGGCAGACACTCACCTTCGAGGTCACGAACAACAACAACGCAATGTTCTCGGTGCAGCCGGCCATTTCGGCCGACGGTACGCTGACCTACACACTTGCCCCCAGTGCCAATGGGATGGCCACGGTCACGGTCCAGTTAATGGACGACGGCGGCACCGCCAACGGCGGGATCGACGCTTCCGCCGAGCAAACGTTCACGATTACGGTCACGCCGGTCAACGACGCGCCCACGCTGGATGCGATCGAGGGCGCGACGATTCTTGAGGACGCCAGCGAGCAGATGGTAAATCTCTCGGGCATCGGCAGCGGCGCCGCGGATGAAACGCAAACTTTGATGGTGACGGCCGTCTCGGACAATCCGGCGCTCGTTCCCAACCCGAGCGTGGAGTACACCAGCCCGAACACAACGGGCATCCTCCGCTACACGCCAGTGGCCAATGCCAACGGCATGGCCACGATCACGGTCACGGTGAATGACGGTGGCGGAGGCAGCGAGACGTTCAGCCGCCAATTCACGGTCACCGTCACCGCGGTCAACGACGCGCCCAGCTTCACGGCCGGCCCAAACCAGGAAGTGGACGAGGACGCCGGTGCGCAGAGTGTTGCCTGGGCGACCGCGATCTCCGCCGGGCCGGCCAACGAGTCGGGGCAGACGCTCACCTTCGTGGTTACCACCGACAACAACGTGCTGTTTTCCGCGCCGCCGGCCATTGCGGCGGACGGCACGCTCGCCTACACGCCGGCCGCCAATGCCCATGGCATGGCCACGGTCACCGTGCAGCTCATGGACGACGCGGGCACCGCCAACGGCGGGATCGACACCTCGGCCGAGCAAACGTTTACCATCACGGTCGCGGCGGTCAACGATGCGCCGAGCGTCGCGGTGCCGATTGATGATCTTGAGGTGAACGAGGATGCGGCGACGATGCCGAACTATGTCGACCTGGACGATGTCTTCGCCGACGTGGATAACAACGACAGCGAGCTCGTCTACACGCTCCAGGCGAACACGCCCAATGGAATCGTGACAGCTACGATTGATCCAGCGGACAACACGCTCGACCTGAGCTTTGTCGCCGACGCCTTCGGCACTGTAACGATCACGGTCCGTGCCACCGACCCCGGCAACGCGTCCTTTGACGAATCGTTCACCGTCACCGTCAATTCCGTTAACGATGCGCCCAGCTTCACGGCCGGCGACGACCAGACGGTCAACGAGGACGCCGGTGTACAGACTGTGGCTGACTGGGCGACCGGCATTTCATTCGGACCAGCCAACGAATCGCCGCAGACGGTCAACTTCCTCGTCACGAACAACACCAATGCGCTGTTCTCGGCGCAGCCGGCCATCGCGCCGGACGGGACGCTCACCTACACCCCGGCCGACAACGCCAATGGCACGGCCACGGTGAGCGTGCAGCTAATGGACAGTGGCGGGGTCGCAAACGGCGGAATGGACACCTCCGCAACGCAAACGTTCACGATCACCGTTACCCCGGTCAACGATGCCCCAACGGTCGCCGCGCCGATCGCTGATCTTGGCGTAGTCGAGGGGGCCGAGCCGCGGCTCGACTACGTCGACCTCGACGACGTCTTCGACGACGTCGACAGCACGCTTACGTACGTGATCGTCTCAAATCTGCCGCCGGGCGTAGTCGACGCGGTGATCCAAGAAGACGGCACGTTGGACCTGACCTTCATCGGCGAATTCGGAAGCATGGCCACGATCACAATCGAAGCCAGCGACGGCGAGTTCACCATCCAGAACTCCTTCGAGGTGCGGATTCGCCGCATGCCCGAGGTTGTAATGCAGATCCCCGACCTCACGGTGGCCGAGGATGCCGCGCCCGTGTTGGATTACGTCAATTTGAATGACATCTTCGCGGACGGCGACACGCCCGACGATCAATTGACCTACACCGTGGGGATGATCACGCCCACGGGCGTTGTGAACGTGGCGATCGGCGCGGACGACACGCTCGACCTCAGCTTCGTGGCGAACGCCTTCACCAATCCGGGCAGTCCCGTCACCGTCACCGTTCGCGCCACCGATCAAGACGGTCTGTTTGCCGAGGAAACGTTTGCGGTCACCGTCACGCCGGTCAACGACCTGCCGACTTTGAACGACCCAGCCAATCTGACGATCGCCGAGGATTCGGGCGAGCAGACCGTAAACCTGGCCGGCATCGGCACCGGCGCCGCGAACGAAACGCAAACACTCTCGATCACCGCCCTCTCCGACAACACCAGCCTGATCCCCGACCCGACGGTCACCTACACCAGTCCCAACGCCACCGGCACGCTGCGCTTCACGCCGGTGGCCAATGCGACCGGCACGGCCACGATTACGGTCACCGTCAGCGACGGCACGGACAGCCTGATGCAGACCTTCACCGTCGAGGTCACCCCCGTCAACGACCCGCCGACCTTGGACGCCATCCCCAACCCGGCCGCGATTCTCGAAGATGCCGGCGAACAAACGGTCAATCTCGCCGGCATCGGAACTGGCGCGCCCAACGAGATTCAGACGTTGATCGTGACCGCGTCATCGAGCAACACGAACCTCATTCCCAATCCCACCGTCGACTACACGAGCCCAAGCGCGACCGGTTCGCTGCGCTATACGCCGGTGGCCAACGCCAACGGCGCGGCCACGATCACCGTCACCGTTAGCGACGGTGTCAACAGCGTGATGCGGACCTTCACCGTCATGGTGACGGCGGTCAACGACCCGCCCACGTTAAACGATCCCGCGGACCTGGTGATTGCCGAGGACGCCCCGCAGCAGACGGTAAGCCTGACCGGAATCGGCACGGGCGCCACGAACGAGACGCAAACACTTTCGGTCACCGCCGTCTCCAACAACACCAGCCTTATCCCCAATCCGACGATCATCTACACCAGCCCCAACTCCACCGGCACCCTGCGGTTCACACCGGTGGCCAACGCGAACGGAGTGGCCACGATCACGGTCACGGTCAGCGACGGCGTGGCCAACGTGATGCAGTCGTTCAACGTCATGGTTACCCCAGTCAACGACGCGCCGACCGTTCCCAGCCCGATCGCCGACGTCTCGGTCGCCGACGGATCGACTCCGACGCAGATCGACCTGCGCGCGGCGTTCCAGGATGTCGAAGACCCGGACACAGCGCTCATGTTTGATGTGGTCAGCAACACGAACCCGAGCTTGTTCGTTTCCACCCCCATTGCCGCCGGAGTATTGACGCTGAACTATGCCGTGGGGGTGACCGGTTCGGCTACGATAACCGTCCGCGCTACCGACACGGGTCCCGGCCCGCTTTCGGTCACGGACGAATTTCATGTGAGCGTCGGTCAGCCGCTCACCTTCCTCGAATCGATCGCCAACGGCGACGGAGGCATCGACGGCCTCGATGGGGCCACCGCCGTAGCGATCAGTCCGAACACCGACCTCAGCGACCCCAGCGACGACGGCCGCCACCTCTACGCCGTGGGGGCGATCGATGGCGCCATTGCCGTGTTCGAGCGCGACATCGATACGGGCGCGCTGACGTTCGTACAAGTTGTCAAAGATGAACAAGGTGGCGTCACCAGTCTGGCCGGCGCCTCGGCCCTGGCGATCAGCGGCGACGGAATGCACGTCTATGTCACCAGCGAAGTCGACGACGCGCTGACCGTCTTCCGCCGCAATGCCACCACGGGACAGCTTGAGTTCGTCGAAGTTCACCGCGAAGGGGTCGACTTCTTCGACGGCCTCGACGGCGCGTCGGCCGTGGCCATCAGTCGCGACGGGCTGCGCGTCTATGTCACGGCGCGACTGGACGACTCGCTGGTCGTCTTTGATCGCGACGATAGCACCGGCGAATTGACGCTCGTTGGCGTCATACGCGATGGGCAGCCCACCATAGACGGACTGAACGGCGCCTCGGGCGTTGCGGTCAGCGACGACGGTCAGTTTGTCTACGTCACCGCCTTTGATGAAGGCGCCGTGTCTGTTTTTGAAGTCGATTTCGACACCGGTGCGCTGGCGCAAAGGCAGGTCGTCCGCGACGGCGTCGGTCAGGTCACTGGGTTGGGCGGCGCCGAGGGGCTCGTTCTGAGCGGCGATTTCGGCAGCAACCTGTACGTGACGGGTCGAACCGACGGGGAGCTGACCGTCTTCGACCGTGACCCCGTCGACGGCATGCTTTCCTTCTTGCAGAAGCATACGGGCATCGGCGGCCCGACCGAATTGGCGATCAGCCCCGACGATCGCGATGTATTCGTGACGGCGCGCAATGCCGGCGAGCTCGTCTTCTTCCGCCGCGAACTGAATGGAACGCTCATCGACCGTGCTAGCGCCACCGGACTGGTCGGCGCCGCCGGCGTCGTCGTTAGCCCCGACAGCATCGGTCTGCACGTCTATGTCGCCAGCTCCACACTCGATGCCGTGTCGGTCTTCGACCGCGACGATAACAACGGCGACCTGACGTCCAACAGCGAAGTCGTCGATGGCCAGGGCGCGGTCACTGGCCTCTCGAGCGCCTTTGACGTCGTCGTCAGCCCCAATGGGAACCATGTCTACGCGACCGGCGGGGCGAGCAACTCGGTGGCCGTCTTTCGGCGCGAACCGACCGGCCTGCTGACGTTCCTCGAGAGTTTCACCGACGGGCAAGGCGGAGTAAACGGTCTGGCACAGGCACAAGGCATCACGATCAGCCCCAACGGCTCGCACGTTTACGTCGCCAGCCGCGGTGACGACGCGATCGCGATCTTCAGCCGCGACGGCGACACCGGCCTGCTCACCTTTGTCACGAGCGTCGCGGGGCCGCAGGGCGCGTTTGCGTTGGCGCTCGACGCAGCCGGCGTGAACCTGTACGTCGTCGGCCGCGACAGCGATCGGCTCCGGATCTTCACGCGAAATACCACCAACGGCACTCTGACACAGCTCGGGAGCGACCTCGTGGACAACATCGGGGTCGACGGCCTTGACGAACCGGTGGACGTAGTCGTCAGTCCGGACGGCACGCGCGTCTACACCGCCGCCTTCGGCGAATCGAAGATCGGCTCGTTCATCCGTAACACGGCCACCGGAAGTCTCACCTTCCGCGAAGCGATCGCCGACGGTGTCGGAGTTGTCGACGGGCTGGCGATGGCCAGCAGCGTCACGGTCTCCAGCGACAGCCTCGACGTCTACGTCAGCGGCTTCGCGGATAACGGCATCGCCGTCTTTCGCCGCAATCTTGTCACCGGGCTGTTGGAATTCCAGCAGGTGGTCCGCAACGGCGTCGCCGGGGTCGTCAACCTTGTTGGTCCGGCCGATGTGCTTCTCAGTCCCGACGGCACGTTGGCCTATGCGACCGGCGCGACCGCTGACTCGCTGGTCGTCTTCAATCGTAACACGACCACCGGTCTCTTGACGTTCATCCAGTCGCTGGTCGACGGCGCCGCCGGCGTCGACGGGCTGAACCAGGCGCAGAAGATCGCCCAGACCGTAAACGGCCGTCACGTTTACGTCACCGGCATGAGCGACAATTCGATCGCCGCATTCCGCGAAGGGCCGCCGAACAACGCGCCAACAATCAATGTGCCGATCGCCGACGTAACCGTCGACGAGGACGCGCCAAACACCGTCGTCCCGCTCTTAAACGCCTTCCAAGACGTGGAGGATGCCGCCTCGGCGCTAGTCTATTCGATTCACGAGAACACCAACTCCGGATTGTTCGACGCCGTGACGCTCGACCAGGCGGCGAACACACTCACCTTGGATTACAAAGTCAACGCCTCGGGAACCGCGGAGATTACGGTCCGCGCCACCGACACCGAGGGCGGCTTTGTCGATCAGACCATCCTGGTCACCATTCGCGAAGTCACCTCATTCAGCATCACGAACCGTACGTTAAGCGAAGGGAACAGCGGGCCAAAGGATTTCGAATTCACGGTCACCCTCAATGACCCGATCAATTTTGCCATCACCGTCGACGTGACGCTCATGGATGGCACCGCCACGATCGACGACGACTACGAGCCGCTTGAAGTTGGCACCAGCCCGCTGGTGTTCAGCCCCGGCCAGCCGCTGTCGCAAGTGGTGACCGTGGTGGTCAACGGCGACACGTTCGCCGAGCTCGACGAGACGTTTTTCGTGAAACTGACCGACGCCACGCTCGACCCGATCGTCGCCCCGATCGCCGATGTGCAGGGCACCGGCACGATCACCAACGACGACCCGGTGCTGACGTTCTTGGGATTCGAGAATGACGGCGACCCCGCCGATCTGGGAATCCAAGGTGCACGAAGCATTGCGATCAGCTCAAACAACCAACACGTCTACGTGGCGGGACACGACGATAGCGCCTTAGCGCTATTTCGTCGTGACGATTCCACAGGCGATCTCACGTTTGTCGAGCTCTATCGCCCTGAAAAGGCGGGAGTAAACGTGCTTGTGGGGGTCAATCGCGTGACGATTTCGCCAGACGGCGTCCACGTATACGCCCTGGCGCCGAGTTTGGGTGCCGGTCGCCTCGCAATCTTTCGCCGCAACGACATCGACGGAAAGCTCACGTTTGCAAACGCGCTCGACCAGAACGATGCGCAAGGCGTTGCCTCGGCCACAGGGATCGCCGTCAGCCCCGACGACGATCACGTGTATGTCACCAGCAGCCCAGGTATCGGTGTAGACCATCTCGCCGTTTTCGCGCGTAGCGCTGCAACGGACGTGCTCACATTCGTGGCCATTTATACCGATGGCGTTGGCGGCATCGACGGATTTGGTGGAGCGCGGGGAGTGGCGGTCAGCCCCGACAATCTCCACGTCTACGCGGCCGGCGCGGTGGACGACGCGATTGCGATGTTCAGCCGCACCCCCGCTACCGGCGAGCTTTCATTTCTCGGCCGAATCCGCGACACCGACCCGGGGGTAGACGGCCTCGATCAGGCGCTCGAAATCACGTTCAGCCCCAATGGCGCCAACCTCTACGTCACGAGTCCCGGCGAAGATTCCATTGCGGTATTCAATCGGAACGCGACGTCTGGCCTGCTCACATTTGGACAGGTATTGAAGGATGGCCAAAACGGCGTTAGCGGCTTGACTGACGCGACCGGCGTGGTAGTCAGCATGGACGGACTTCACGTTTTCGTCACCTCCTCCGTCCCCGGTACCGGCGGCGCGGATGCGGTCGCGGTTTTTAGTCGTAACACGACGACCGGCGCGCTCACGTTCGTTGAACATCACGTGAATTTACCGCCAATCTCAGGAATGAATGGTCCGATCGGCATCGTTGTCAGTCCCGACGGTCAGAATGTCTACATCGCGGCCGAGGTTTCCAATACGGTTGTCCGCTTTGCACGCAATGCACCCGGTGGCTCGGGCGATCTTGCGACCTCGATGGTCGCCAACGACGCAACCGACGCAGATGCCTTCGATGCGGCGATCGAGGATCTGACCAGCCTGCCCGAAGAGCTACTGCTGGCGGGGCTGGAGTGAGGCGATCAGTCCGCGCGTCGATCCGGCCGAGCCGGCGGCATAAGTCGCCGGAGCAGCGCCGCGATTGGGCGCAGGTGCCAAACTCGGCTCTGCTCCGGGGGCTAACTAACGCCCCCGGCTCGGCGACGTAAGTCGTCTTTCTCCAGGAACTTGGCGCTTCATATCCGAACTCACGGTACGACCGTTACAACCGGCAGAACCATTTTTATTGGAATTTCTTGCGCAGCTTGCCGATAGTCGGACATGCCAATTTCAAGTTCGTCGAGTCGAGGCGCCTTCGCAACCACGCGACGGAGCCGCTTCTCGGCGCGGTTCCTCCAAGGACGGTGAAAGAGAATCATGGCTGCCAATCGGTCGCGCGTACTCCTATTCGTTGCTGCGGCGTGGATGACGACGGGTGAGCTGCGAGCGCAAGCGCCTCGCGCGCCACGTGCCGCTGCAGCAGCACGTGCCACCGCCGCTCGCACGCGCTCAGCCCCCCCGGCGCGGAGTGTCCGCGCCCGCGCGGCCGAAGAGGTGGCGCCGCCGGCCCCCAGCAAGGTCTTCGATGGCCCCGTCCATGAATCGTACGACGAGGGAGGCTTCGTCCCCTATGAGTCCGCCTATCTCCCGGATGAAGAGGACTGCGCTCCGTGCGAGCCTTGTTACGCGCCCCCGGGGGAGTGGCTGGCCGGATTCGAGTTCAGCTTCTTCAAGCCGCACTTTGAGAACAACGTGGCCGTGACGCGAACGCGCGAGGACCAGACGACGTTCTCCGCCACGGAAACCCCCTTCGAGTACGATCTGGACTTGGCGCCGCGCGTCTGGCTGCACTGGGTCAGTCCGGTGGGAACGGGGGCGCGCGTTCGCTATCAGACCTTTGAGCACGAGCCGGATGAGGTCATTGCCCAACCGGACGCAGACGTGATTAGCGAAGTCGCGGCACCGTTTTTCAGCCCGTTCGACCAGGCCTTCGTCCCTTCGACGACGGTGGCGGGCGAACGGATTACGGCGTCCAGTGAACTGGAATTCAACATCATCGACCTGGAAGGGACGAAGCGTGCCTGCTTCGAAGATTGGGCGCTGATGGCCAGCGGCGGCCTGCGCTACGCTTCGATCGACCAGGAATACATCGCGTCGCTGCGCGACGTGGAGAACGTGCTGGTCTCGCAGACTTCGTTCAGTCATCGTTTCGTGGGGCTTGGCCCGACTATCTCCATCGAGGCACGGCGCCCCTTTGGCTGTCATTGGCGCCTTTTCTCGAGTGCGCGCGGCTCGGTCGTCTTCGGCGACGGTGAGAGCCACCAGACCACGGCCACCGATCTTGATCTCACCACGCCCACCAACAGCAATCTGGAGTCGGAGCGCGACGACGTGCTCACCATCGGCGAGCTGCAGGTCGGCGTTGAATGGGTCGGCGAGTGGTGGGACGGCGGGCATCTCTTCTGTCGCACGACGCTCGAAGGCCAGGTGTGGCAAGGCGCCGGCAGCGCCAACACCGAAGACGGCGACATGGGCCTCTTCGGCTTCAGCTTCATGCTGGGCGTGACGCTGTAATAACGTTCACCACGGAGACACGGAGGCACGGCGACGGAAGGATCAGAAAATACCGCGGAGGCGCAGAGGTAAGGAACGAGCGTAAAGTCAAGCTGAATTATCTCCGCGTCTCTGCGGTTTTATCCTGTCGTCTCCGTGTCTCCGCGGTGATTTTTGCGCGCCGGAACTGCCCTTGCGGCCTGGCGAACCTTTGTCTATCGTCCCGTCCTCTTCACGGCGCTTCACCGCTGACCGCAGTAGCGCAATCACGTCTCTTCTCTCACCGAAAGGGCCGGGAAATGAGGTTCAATCGTGTCTGTGCCGCCGTCGCGCTGGTGCTGGCGACGTCCGCCACGGGCTGCCGTGGGCCGCGTTTCACCGGTTGCTATGGGGGCGCCTGCGGTACGGTCGCTCCCCCGGGCGAGTTAACCGGCCAGCCTCCAACTCGTAAATCTCCTGTAGCGACGGCTCAGCACGCAAACGATCCGTGGGACGCGGTCCCGGAAACACGTGCCGGTGCTGTCAGCGACAGTCAAGCCGACACGGAGGCGCAAGAGATCGAAACTGAGTCCGAGGTCGAATAGAAACTCCGCCGGCCGTTCGTCACAGATTAGCGCCAGCGCGGAGCGTGCCGTCCACTTTTATGCCGCGCGAGGCACCGTCGACTCGCTCGATCCGTCGGCCGTGTAGCCCCAGCGACCAAAATACGGCCCCATCGCCTCTTGCACGGCGGCTTGCTCGTCGGCCGGCAGCGGTTGGAAGCGGTTCTTGCGATAATCGGCCACGGTGGCCAAGTATCGCTTTAGTCGCTCCTCGAAGCGCGGGTCAACCGTCAGTTCCAACTGTCGGTAGACTCGGCGGATCTCCGCCGCCGGATCGCGCTCCAGGTCCTCGAATCGCACCTCTGCCACCTGGCTGGGCGCCAGCTTCGCCGCATCGCGATAGAACGCATCCTCCATCGCGCGATAATGCCCCAGGAACCGCGACATGTAGCGCGACTCGTGCACGGGGTCCTGCAACTGCAAAAGCGGGTGCGCCTCGGCGGCCATGTGCCGGTTCGACCGGTAGACCGTGCTCGGGTGGCGATAGATGTGGACGAACCGCGCGCGGGGGAACATCTCGGCCAAGAGCGCCACCCGCGCCGTGTTGAACGGGTTCTTCAACAGCGGCCGGCGCGCTCTCCAGAACGTGAGCTTCCGCAGCAGCAGCAGGTAATGCCTCTTCCACGAGCGAAGCTCGCCGCCCGAAAGCTGCTCGGGATAGATGAATCGGTCGTATTGCGCGCCGCGCCTCGGGAAGGTAAGCCCCCAATAGGGAGACATGCGCGTCACGCCCGCCAGCGCGAATTCCTCCTCGTTCGGCGTGAACAAATGAAAACGCACCGCATCCATCGGCCGCTCCCAGGGCATGAATGCCCCCAGGATGGGCGTCACCAGCCAGCCCGAGAACAAGAACCCCACCGGATTGACGATGTGATAGGCTCGCGGGGTGACGAAGTTCGGATCGAGCGCCAGCAGGTTGTGGAGGTGAGTCGTGCCGCTGCGGTGCAGGCCGACGATGAACACGGGGTCGGCCACCGGTCGCCGGCGTACGAGCCAGGGCAGCAGCAAACGCTCCGGCAGTGATAGAACTGTGTTGAGAGTCGACAGAACGAGTATGGCGACGAGCCGGGGCAGGTAAATGAGCCCAACGCGGAATCGCGCATCAGCCAGACATCGCAGCCACAGGTCGAGCGGCGCCAGCATGCCGGTGTTAGAGAGCGGAAACACGCGCTTGAAGCTGCCGGCCAAGGGGGCCGCCTGCACGGAGTGCCGCGGTTCACCGCGGCGCGCGAGCAAAATCAAGTACACCGCCGCGGCCGTGGCGAGCAGCAGCCACAAGAGCGTTCCCTGCCGTGGATCTCCGAGCCGCATGAACCAATCGCCCCATTCGCTCTGGGCGTTGGGCAAGAGCAAGTCCGTGCGGCGCATGACGCGGCGGACGAATATCCAGCCGGCCAATAGTCCGGCCGGCAGCAGGATGCTGCCCGTCTGCACACGCACGAGCGCCAAGAGGCCGCCGATGAAAAACATCCCCACCGCCAGTGGCAGCTTGGCGGCCGAGAATGTGGAGAGCGGATCCTCGATGCGGTTCAGGAGCGCGAACACCGTGGCCACCGCCAGCACGGAGGTCACGCGGCTGTAGCGCGCGCGAAACACGCTCAACAGGTAGCCGCTGAAAATGATCTGCTGCACGATGGCCACCGGAAACGCCGTGGTGCCCGAGACGACGGCACGCAGCCATCGCGCGAGCGCGATATCGGAGCGCAGCGTGGCCGCGCCCGCGGCGACCGCCAGCAGGCAATATGCTGCATACGTGAGTGCGCCCACGGCGAATCCCCACAGTAGCCTGCGTGCCCAATGTGCATCGACGGCGAGCCCATACTCCGCCAGTGGCCGCCGGTCGGCCGACATGATCGCCAACAGGCTGGCCAGGGCGAGCGCCAAGAGCGTGCCTCGCCCCCCGCCACCGTTGGCGAGCACGCTAAAACCGGACCCCACGAGCCAGGCCAGCGACTGCACGGCCATCGCCATCGCCGCCAGCAAGGCCACCCAGGCCCCGATCTTCGCCAGGGGCGGCCAGGATGAGAACGGACGACGAGCTGCAGCGCGATTTTTCGGGTGGATCAAGATCGCGCCTCCTTGCACGCCGACTTTTCGAGAGTATCGATCAGGGGATGCATCCCCCGGCTCGCGGTGGAGTCAATCGCCAGTCGTGTTTCATTTTTCCTTCCGACAGCATTGATACCTCCTGGGCCCGAAATTGGCTACGCCAATCCTTGCGCGATTCGAATGCCCTCACGCGGCGCCTCGACTGCCGAGCCTCACACTCTCACGGCACAGGCAAATCCATCCCTATGAAATAATGCGCCTCCAGAGCGTGTCTTGGCTGCGATCGACCGTTACGCCGCCGAGCACGGGCAGACGCGCTCGGGACTGCTGGCCACCGCGGCAGTGGCATACATCGGCCGCGAGGACGACAAGCGCTTGCGCGCAATCCGGCGTGGCCGCAAACCAAAACGAGCCGTGCCAAATCGACACGAATGAGGTCGTCGATCACCGACGTACGTCCAATCGACGCGAGTCGTCGCATCGTACAGCCCTGACCTTGTACCGAAAGCTTATTGCCTGCATTGCCTCCAATGCGCAAGCGACGTTGCCGATTCAGCCGACCGACGTCCCGCCAATAGGCCCTCAACGCTGACGTCCTCATCAAGATCGGGCCAATGAATCCCCTCGCCGTCGCCGATCAACTCGTACTTTCCTCGCTCCGCCTCGGTTCCGTGCAGCAACCGTGGATACCATGTCAGTGGCACAGAAAGCACACGTCCGTCATCGAGTCGCACGGTGAGCGAATCCTCAGAGCAGGAGACGGACTCCGCAAAGACGTCGCGTTCAGTGACTAAGGTGCTCATTCCGCGCCTCCAAGATCGTTGGCTGGTGTTTCTCGATAATACTTTGAAGCTGGCGCAACTCGTGATCGCCAAATCGCCGAGACCGAGCAAGCCGCACGGGATTGAGCCAAAACTGGGCAGCCGCGCGGTCGCGTCGGACGTGACATGGGGTGGCTCATTCGCGTCGGAGGAGTAGAAATAGAGCTTGTACGGGCCAATATCCTTAACGCGGCGGAGCCGCAACCAAGGAGGGGTGTTTCGGTGTTCAGTAACAAACACGGCGTTCATCCGTCACGATGGTGTGCTGTCAAAAACGCCATCGAAAGGAGAACGCCGTGGGTTT
>Ga0187892_10006365_pt1 | contig 17575 bp, 25 predicted proteins | sample MA1701073metaG_FD_139345 | JGI IMG/M metagenome (GOLD analysis project Ga0187892, IMG submission 139345) | Bio-ooze microbial communities from a basaltic lava cave in the Kipuka Kanohina Cave System on the Island of Hawaii, USA - MA170107-3 metaG ... | reverse complement strand
CGCCGTCTCGCGTCGCTCATAACGCAGTTCCGCTCTACTCATAATGGGGCCGCTACCTTGAAATCATCTTACTGGACATCTTGTCAGTATGCCATTATGCTGAAACTTGCGCAACAATTAATAAACGATGATGTTTGTCGGCTCTGTCCCGCGGCCGGTCGTCAGTCAGCTCTTAAGGCTGCTTGAGCCGCACCGCGGCGAGCCGGTGTATGTCTGCTGCTCGGGCTCTTTTCGGGTGGATCTCGCCATCAAAGCCGCGTGGCCTGAGGCGCGCGTCTTCTCGAACGACGTTTCTTTGTTCTCGTGCGCCCTCGGCGGCCTGTTGACCGGGGGGGCCGATGAGATCGGCATGTCCTTCATCGAAGATCTCGCGTCCTTCGATTCGCTCCTTACTGGCGCCGCGCCTCTGCGCCGCCTCGCCGTTCTGGTGGTGGTGCTGGAAGCGTGTCGGTATACGCAACGAAACGCGTTCGGGCGGCGGATGCGCGCTTATTACGAGAGTCATAGGGACGAGCTCGTCGGCGACGCGGAGGCGAAGCTGAAAGAGCGCTTCGCGGATCGCTCGGTGGATGGCTTTTTCGCCGGTGATTTCCGGGTCCATGCGGAGCGGGCGGGGGCCGAGGGCGGGATCGTGATCGCTTTCCCGCCGACCTACAAGGGCGGCTATGAACGGCTCTATCGGCGCCTGGAGCAAGGCGTTAGCTGGGAGCGGCCCAGCTATGCGCTGTGGGACCCCAAGGAGATCGAAGCATGGATCGCGGCGCTGCGCAAAGCCAGCACTCCGCATTGCGTGTTCGTCGATCACGAGATCGCAGGCCTCATGCCGCTGGCCAAATACATCCAGCCGCGCCAGCGCCCAATCCTGCTCTATGGCACATTGGCGGGAAGCACGAGCTTGCGCCAGCGAACCCTTAAGAGCGTGCCCTTTGCCTACAAGCCGGTCGATCCAGCGGCCCTGCATGCGGGGAGCCGGCTCGAGATCGCGCGCATCGAGGCTGGGCCTTTCAACTTCCTGCGCAACCGCTATTTGGCCAAAGGGATCGACTTCACCGATGGCATGTATCATTACTTGGTGCGCGTGGACGGTGCGGTGGCGGGCGGGTTTTCGTTGGCCCGGTCGAAGTTCGGCTCGCTCGATGCTATCTACTTGCTCTCGGATTTTGCCATCCGGCGCGAGCGGCGCCTGGCAAAGCTCATCGCCATGCTCGCCACCGGGCAAGACATGGCGCGCGAAGTCGAGCGACACCTACTGCTACGGCTGCGCTGGGTTGATACCACCATCTTCACCGAGCGTGCCTGCTCGATGAAGTACCGCGGGATCTTCCAGTTGGTGGGGCGCAAGCCGGGGTTTCTAAACTACCGTAGCGCCATCCGCGAACAGTCGGCGCAAGCGATTTACCAGGAGTGGTTTCAGCGTTATGCCTTTAGCGACCAGAATCACACGCCAGCGGCTGGCTGAGCTCACCCAGCTCTCAGCTGAGGCCGGGCAGGAGAACGCCCGTTACATGAAGTCCGCCCAGTATCGGCGCCTGGTCGAGAACCTGAAGCGGGACGGGGTGCTGACCAGCGCGCCGCTCATCGGGCGAATTGCCGAAGATACCGAGGCACACCTCTATGTCATCTCGGGCAACCACCGCGTCGGGGCGGCCTTGGAGGCCGGGATCGAGGAGGCCGAGTGCATTAAACTCACCGAGCCCATCTCCCGGCAGCGCTTCACCGCCATCCAGCTATCGCACAACGCCATCGCCGGGGAGGACGATCCAAACGCCTTGCGGCGGCTGTATGAGCTGCTGGAGGTGGAACTGAAAGAATACTCGGGCTTGAGCGACGAGGACTTCGCGGTGGCCGATCTGAACGTCACCACGGTGAGCGGAGTGAGCCCGCTCTACTGCGAGGTAGTGTTCGCGTTCCTTGCCGAGGACGCACAAGCGGTACAGGATTTCGTCGCCTCTGCCGAGCGCTGGGCGAAAAAGGCACGCCCATTGCTCGTGGCGCACTATGATCAGTTCAATCAGTTTTTAGATTCCGTCGCGAAGCTAAAGCAACTGCGCGGCATTTTGAATTCGGCACTCGCTCTGTCGGTCTTGATCGAGATGGCCGGGCGAGTGATGGAGGAAGAAGAAAGTGAAAGGTCGAAAGCCAACCCCGACCAACCTGCGGCTGCTGCACGGCAACCCAGCCCGGCGTCCGCTGCCGAAAGAGGAGCCAAAGCCGAAGGTGAAAGTTCTAGTCGCCCCGCCGGGGCTGCCGAAGAAGGTGCATCTCGTGTGGCGCCGCCTCGCGCGCCAGCTCGCGGCCGCCGGCGTCAGCACGGAGTTGGATAGCATAGCGCTCCGGGCCCTGTGTGAATCCTACGTCACCTACGAGGACGCGTGCGAGAAGGTGCACAAGAGCGGCTCGGTCAATGCCCAATTCGATGCCGAGGGACACCTCGTCGGTATACCCTACCAAAACCCCTACCTAGCGGTGCGCAACCGCGCTCTCGATCACATTCTTAAAATGCTCGCCGAGTTCGGTATGACCCCATCCTCGCGCACTCGGGTCAAGGCGGTCGAGGGGAAGACAGGCGGCAGTCACGCTAAGGATTTGTTTGGTTTCTAGCAGTGCGCTCAAATGAACTCCGTCGTGCTCTCCGAGGACGATTATGCCGCCGCGAGCACCGAGGCCGCACTCGGCTATATCGATGATGTTCTGAGCGGGCGTCAGGTGGTGGGCGAGCTGGTGCGGCTTGCGGTCGGGCGCCACCTAGTGGATCTGCGGCGTGCGAAGAAAGGTTGGACCTACCGCTTCGATGTGGAGCGGGCGCTACGCGTCTTCCGGTTCTTCTCGTACTTGACGCACTGGAAAGGCGAGTGGGTAGGGCAGCAGTTCATCCTCGCCCCCTGGCAGGCGTTTATTCTCTGGTGCGTGTTCGGCTGGGTGCGTCTCGATGGCGCCCGGCGCTTTCGCATCGCGTATGTTCAGATCGGGCGCAAGAATGGCAAGACGGCGATCGCCGCCGGGGTTGGGCTGTATCTGTTCGCCGCCGACGGGGAAGGCGGGGCCGAGGTGTACTCGGTGGCGACCAAGCGAGATCAGGCGCGGATCTCGCATCAGGACGCGGTGCGGATGCGCCGGGGCAACCTGGAGCTGTCCTCGCGCATTCAAGCCTTCAAAGACAATCTCGCTATCGATGCCAGCGGGTCTAAGTTCGAGCCGCTGGGTGCCAACGTCAACACCATGGACGGGCTTAATGTGCACGGTGGGATCGTCGATGAGCTGCACCGACACAAGAACCGCGACGTGTGGGACGTGATCGAATACGGGATGGGAGCACGCCGTCAGCCCTTAATGTTCGCCATCACCACGGCTGGCGACAACGCCGAGTCCATGTGCTACGAGTGGCGCGAGCTTGCCGAGAAGATGCTGCGCGCGGTGTTTGACTACGATGTGCTGTTCGCCTTCATCGCCGAGCCGGACAAAACGGACGAGGATGGGGATCCCAAGACCTGGGTCAAGGGCAACCCCAACCTCGGGATCTCGGTGAAGCCCGAGACGCTGCAAGAGGACTATGCCAAGGCGCGGGAGATGCCATCGGCCTGGGCCAACTTCCGCCGCTATCGCCTCGATCGCTGGGTGCTCGGGGGCGAGGATGCCTGGATGAACATGCACACTTGGGCAGAGTGCCCGCATGACACGGTTGCGCTGGAGGGCCGGGAGTGCTACGGGGGCCTGGACCTGGCCTCCACCCAAGACGTTGCGGCGTGTGTGCTGTACTTCGAGCCAGAGACGCCGGGCGCGATCGCTCATGCGCTGTGTTGGTTTTTCCTGCCAGAGGAGAATCTCGCCGAGCGCGCGCGCCATTACCGGGTGCCCTTGGCGGCGTGGGCCGAGCAGGGCTATCTCACGCTGACACCCGGCAATGTCATCGACTATGCTTTCATCCGTGACTGCATTAACCAGGCGGCCTCGAAGTATGTCATCAAGGAGATCGGGTACGATGACTGGAACGCGACCCAGATCGTGGTCGAGCTGTCCCAGGACGGCCTGACTATGGTTCCGCTGCAACAGACGGTGAAGACCTTCAACGCGCCCATGCATCAGCTGGAGGATCTGGTAACGGCGAAGCAGCTGAACCACGCTGGCAACCCCGTTCTGCGGTGGATGGTCTCGAACGTGGTGACGGTCTCCGATCCCTCCGGGCGCATCAAGCCGGTGAAGAACAAGGGCAAACGCGCCTACAAGATCGACGGCCTGGTGGCCTTGGCGATGGGCGTGGCGCTGGCGCTTATCCACGAGGAAGGAGTGCAAGTGATTGCGCTGCCGGAGGACTATACGGTGAGCTTGGCGTGACGGCGGATATCATTCCGTTTCCCAAACCGTCGCTCGAGGAGCTGGAGGAGCGATTGTTTGCACGGATGCATAACATGCGTCTCGTGGTTCACTGGAACCCAAATTTGGCGGAAGACCTGAAGCGTATGGAGGAACACATAAACGGGCCGCGGGCCGGCGCGGGTACAACGTGCGTGAGCCTGTTCACGGTGGAGGAGATGCCGCGCGATGTTTGAGTTCATGCGCCACCTCTTCCGCCGCCCGCGTGCGGGGTCTGCCGAGCGCGATCCGTCGGACGACTTCTGGTATCAGTCGGCGCCCACCCTGACTGCGGCCGGGGTGCCGGTCTCCCCTGCGTGGCTCTGCAAGTGGCGGTGGTCTACGACTGCCTGCAGGTGCTCTCGCAACCCTTGGCCTCCCTGCCGTTTAAGGTCTTTCGTCGGCGCCCCGACGGCGGCAAAGAGGAGGTCGAGCACCCGGTGGCGGAGCTGCTGCGCACCCGCCCCAACCCCGAGCAGACTGGGTATGAGTTCCGGGGCGTCATGCAGTGGAATCTCGCCCTGTACAACAACGCCTATGCGGAGATCAGAGGTGGCGCGCGCTATGGCGTGGGCGAGCTGTGGCCGATCCATCCCTCGCTGGTCACCCCGCGCCGTAAGCCGAGCGGGGAAATACAGTACGAGATCCTGCGTCGCGCCGATGATTCGGGGCCGCGTTCCTTAAGTGAGGGGGAGGTCTGGCATCTGAAAGGTCTGCCGCTGGCCGCCGACGGCCTGTTGGGCACCCCACCGTGGCAGTGCTGCCCAGGTGCCATTGCCACCTCGGTGGCGGCCCAGGACTACGCCGCGCGCTTCTTCGCCAACTCCAGCATGAGCGGCGGCGTGATCGAGGCGGGCGAGAAGACCCAGTTCAAGGATGACCTGCAGAAAGAGCGCTTCATGGCGGCCTGGCGCAAGGCGCGCACCGGCAAGCACGCGCATCGCGACGGGCTGCTGGAATTCGGCATGAAGTACCACCCGCACATGATCAACAATGAGCAGGCGCAGTTCACCGAGTCGCGGAAGGAATTGGCGCTCGAGATCACCCGCATCTGGCACATCCCGCCGCACAAGGTCGGGATCTTGGACAACGCCCACTTCACAACATCGAGCACCAGGCACTCGAATTCGTCTCCGAGACGTTGCTGCCTTGGCTCGTGCTGTGGGAGCAGGCGATCGCGCGCGATCTGATCGTCGATTCCGGGGGCGATTTCATCCCCGAGTTCAACGTCGCAGGTCTCCTGCGCGGGGATCTGAAATCCCGCTACGACGCCTATGCCATCGGGCGGCAATGGGGCTGGCTGTCGGTGAACGAGGTGCGCGCGCTGGAGAATTTGAACCCCATCGAGGGCGGAGAGGCCTATATGGTGCCGCTGAACATGTCACCGGCCGATCGGCGCCGACCAGAGGAAATCCCCAAAAACCCATCAAACGGCGACGCTCGTTCGCCTACTGAGTTTACGCAAGAGCAAAACATAGCCTCTAGTTAACCTATACTACTTTCACAAAGGTTAACTGTCGGCTATGCATTGACCGCTAAGTACCCCCGCATCCGCCGTTACGTGACGGCCACCCCCTGGGCGATCCGCCCGTGGGTGCTGGCGGTGATCACGGAGCTTGTGGCCTACCGGGCCGCCGGCGGCCGGCTTTCCCGCGCCGAGATCGAGGAGCGGATCGGGGCGCGCGCTCCCACCACTGGCCGCGTGCGTAGCGGCCCAGTGGCGGTGATCCCCCTGCATGGGGTGATCGTGCACCGGGCGGATCTGTTCACCGACATCTCCGGGGCCAGCTCCATCGAGCGCTTTCGCGCACGACTGAATGAGGCTCTTGCCGATCAGGCCGTGGCCTCCATCCTGATCGACATCGATTCCCCCGGCGGCACCGTGGACGGGGTCATCGAGATGGCCGAGGAGATCCGCGCTGCCCGCGGCGGGGAGAAGCCGATCCGGGCGATCGCCAACACCGAGGCCGCGAGCGCCGCGTATTGGTTGGGCGCCCAGGCCGATGAGCTGATCGTGAGCCCCTCGGGCGAGGTCGGCTCGATCGGGGTGTGGTCGGCGCACGTCGATCGCAGCAAGTTCGACGAGATCGTGGGGGTGAAGACCACCCTGATCTCGTCCGGCAAGTATAAGGGCGAGGGCAACCCCTTCGAGCCGCTCGGCGAGGAGGCGCGCGACGCCATGCAGGCGGATGTGGATCGCTACTACCAGCACTTCATCGCCGATGTCGCCAAGGGGCGCGGCGTATCCAAAGCCAAAGTCGAGAAAGACTTTGGCGAGGGGCGCATGGTGGGTCCCGCGCAGGCGCTGGCCGCTGGCATGGTGGATCGGGTGGCGAGCTTCGAGGAGACCCTATCCCGGCTGCGCGGGGTCAAGCGTTCCACGGCAAACAACAAGAGCCACCGCTTCCGGTTCAGTTACGTTTAGCACAGGAGACAGAGCTATGTTAATGGTTAACATTAAAGCGCTCAGGCAGCGCGTCATCGAACTCAAGGCAAAAGGCCGCGAGGGTGCCGAGAAGCTTTCGGCGCAGCAAGCGCTGGAGGCGCTTAGCGAGGAGCAGACGAAAGAGATTGAGGCCCTCGAAGCGCGCCTCGTCGAGCTGGAGGGCGATCTCGCCGAGGCCCAAGCGCAGGTCGAAGCGGAAGAGAAGCGCCTCGATCGCGAGCGGCTTTTCGCCCCCACCGAGCCCCCGGTGCGTGCCTCATCCAATGAACCCGATCCGGCCCGCACGAGCGGCTTCCGCGATCTGGCGGAGTTCGCCCTCTCGGTGCATGCGGCCTCCCCGGGTGGCGGGCGCATGGTGATCGACGAGCGCTTGACCCGCCGTTACGCCGCCCCCACCAACTACCACCAGGAGAGTGGCACCACCGAGGGCTACATGGTGCCCGCGCAGTTCCGGGAGGAGATCTGGGAGCTGATTTTCGCCGACGAGGATCTGCTAACGGCGATCGACATGGAGCCGACCAGCGGCAACTCGGTGGAGATGCTGAGCGATGAGACGACGCCTTGGGGCGCAACCGGGGTGCAGGCGAAGTGGCGTGCTGAGGCATCCCAAATGACCGCGACCAAGTTGGTGACCGAGCCGCGCTCGCTGAAGCTCAACGAGCTCTATGCGTTCGTAACCGCCACCGATGAGCTGCTCGAGGATGCGCCACGGCTGAACGCGCGCTTAACGCGCAAGGCGGCCGATGCGATCCGCTGGAAGGCCTCCGACGCCATCATCTACGGCAACGGCGTCGGCCAGCCCTTGGGCTACTTCGTCAGCACCGCGCTCGTCTCGGTCGCCAAAGAAGCCGGCCAGGCGGCCGACACCATCGTCGCCGCGAACGTGCTCAAGATGTACTCGCGGCTGCTCCCGCAGAATATCAGCGGGGCATTTTGGCTCTGCAACTCGGATTGCATCCCGCAGTTGATGAGCATGACCCTCGGCAACAACGTGATGTGGGTCCCGCCCTCGAGCGGCCTAGTCAACGCCCCCGGTGGCATTCTGCTGGGGCGTCCGGTGCGGCTCTCAGAACACGCGAAAACGGTGGGCGACAAGGGCGATATCCATCTGATCGATCCGATGGGCTACTACGGGGTGCAGAAGTCGGGCGGGATCAAATTCGACACCTCGATCCACTTGTTCTTCGACTACGGTATACAGGCCTTCCGCTGGACCTTCCGCTTCGGCGGCCAGCCCTACCTGCAAACCCCGATCACCCCGCCCAACTCGGCGCTGACCAAGAGCCATTTCATCGTGCTCGACGCGCGGGCTTAACCGGTTCCACTGAAAGGAGAAACGCTTATGGGTAATTTGAACGTTTTATCGAGCCACGAGGTGGCCGTGGTGGGGGTGATCGATCCCGACGCCTATGCCGCGGCGGCTTATTCCACCGGCTGGATCGCGATGGCGGATTGGTGGCGGATCATGGCCGTGATCATGGTCGGCGACATGGTGGCAACGGCTTTGTGCGATGCGAAGTTGCAGCAGGCCACCGATGCCGGTGGTACAGGCGTCAAGGATGTTACCGGCAAGGCCATCACCCAGTTGACCCAGGCCGGCACCGACGACAACAAGCAGGCGATCATCAACTGCGATCACGAGGATCTGGACATTGAGGGGGGTTTTGATTTCGCGCGCCTGACGGTGACCCTAACCACAGCCGGCGCCGACATGGGTGCGGCCGTGTTCGGCTTCCCGGCGCGCTACGGGCCGTCTTCCGATAGCGATGTGGCGACGGTCGATGAGATTATCGGCTGTGATAAGCCCTTAGCCGATCTCGCCTACGTGCGGCTGCTGGCCCCGGCCACGGTCGAGGGCCAGCTCTACGCCGCTGGCTCCGAGCTCGCGGTCGCGGCCCCCAGCGCGCTGGCACTCACCCGCCGAGGCTTGGCCGAGGTGTTGCAGACCCCTACCCCAGCCCCCGCGCTCGGCTCCGACGGGCGGCCCCTTAAGGTCCCGAGGCGGCGCTGATGTCGCCGCATTATCTGCTGATCACGGCGCCGGCCAGCGAGCCGATCACGGTGGCCGAGGTGAAGGCGCACGGACGCATCGACACCGATGAAGACGACGGCTATCTGGCCGATCTCATCGTCGGGGTGCGCAAGGAGGCCGAGCAACACACCAACCGCGCGTTGCTGACCCAGACCTGGGAATGGGTGGGGGATGCTTTCCCCTCGATCATCGAGCTCGCGCGCTGTCCGGTTGCCTCTATCACCTCGATCAAGTACCTGGACGACGCGGGCGTCGAGCAGACCTTAGCGGCGGCGAATTATCGGGCCGATCTGGAATCGGAGCCCGCGCGCATCACCCCCGCCTACGGCAAAACCTGGCCTTCGACCTACGGGGTGAGCAATGCGGTGCGGGTGCGCTTTGTCGCCGGCTGGGCCACTCGCGCGGCGGTGCCGGAGTCGATCCGCCACAAGCTCAAGGTCCTGTGCCTGGATCGCTACGATCGCCGAGGCTCGATTGAATTCGGCGAGGGCATGGGCGTGGGCAGTTTGTTCTTCGGCGAGCGGGTTTGGATTTAACTAATCGGAGTAATGACTTATGGCACTGACTAGCAAGATTTCGGTCGGGATCGTGGGGACCCTGACCAGCGCGCTCGATCTGGTTACCTCCAGCGCCCCCTTGAGCTTCAGCAAGACGCACGATCTGGCGAACGGCACGGGCGCCAACCAGGCTGACAAAATATTCTCCGATACCCGCCAGCTCGCGGCCTCTGCCACAGAGAACTTGGATCTCGCGGGGGTGTTGACTGACGCCTTCGGCGCCACGCTCACCTTCACCAAGATCAAGGCGCTGATGGTGGCCGCAAAGAGCACCAACACCAACGACGTGCTGGTGGGCGGGGCGGCGAGTAATCAATTCTTAAGCTGGGTGGGCGACGCCAGCGATGTGGTCAAGGTCAAACCCGGCGGGATGTTCCTGATCACGGCCCCCGATGCCAATGGCCTGGCAGTCACCGCCACCAGCGGCGATCTGCTCAAGATCGCCAACAGCGCCGGCAGCACGGTGGTCGATTACGACATCATCGTGATCGGGACCTGATCTGGACGCCGGAAGCTTAAGAGAGCGGATCAGCCTCGAATCCAAGGTGAGCACCCAGGACAGCTACGGGGCGCCGGTGGAGTCCTGGAGCGAGGTAGCGGCGCTCTGGGCGGCCAAGGAGCCCTTATCGGGACGGGAGTTCTTCGACGCCCAGCAGGTGTTTTCCGAGAACGTGACCCGCTTTCGCATTCGCTACCGCGAGGGGGTCGATACGACGATGCGGATCGCCCACGGTGGACGACTGTACAACATCAAGTCCATCCTCGATCCCGAGGAGCGGCACCAGGAGCTGCATCTCCTGTGCGCCGAGGGGGTGGCCGATGGCGGTTGAGATCACCACCCGCGGTCTGGACGAGCTCAATAGGCGGTTGACTACCCTCGTCCCGCAGGCCGCGCGCCGGGCGTTGAATGCGGCGCTGATGGCCGGGGGGCGGGTGGTGGTGCGCGAGGCCAAGGCGCGGGTCTACACGGTCGTCAAGAAGCGCACCGGGAACCTGAAGCGCGGCATCAGAGCGCGGGTGGCGCGCCCGCTCCAAACCCAAGCCACCGCCGCGGTACATGTGGGGGTGAGGCGCGACGCCTTCTATGGGATGTTCATTGAGCTCGGAAGCTCTGGCCATCCGGCGCGGCCGTTTCTGCGTCCGGCCTTCGAGAACAGCATCGAGGAGGTCGTGGTGACCGTGGCCAAGCGCCTGCGCGAGCGCATCGAAATCGAGGCGGCCAACGCGCTATGAGCACCCCGGAGGAGCTGGTCCATGACGCGCTTGCCGGCGATGCGTCGGTGGCCGGGCGCGTGGCGAGCCGCATCTATCCGCTCTTCATACCTCAAGGGGAGGCGTTGCCGGCGCTGACCTATCAGCGCATTTCAAGCGATCACCAGCCGTCTCTCGCGGGGCACACGAGCGGCTTGGTCAATATCCGCCTGCAGGTGGATTGCTGGGCTTTGAGCTATGCGGTGGTCAAGGCGCTGGCCGCGGATGTGCTGGCCGCGCTCTCTGCGGGCGCGACCGCCTTCAAGGCCCTGCTCTTGAGCGACAACGATTTGTACGAGGAAGGGCCGCGGATCTACCGCGCCTCGATGGATTTTTCGGTTTGGGTTTGAATGAGGAGATAGCTAATGTCGAACGCGATGAAGAGCCAAGGCATTCTTTTCCAGTCCGGCGACGGCGCGAGCCCCGAGGTCTTCACCTCGGTGGGCGAGGTCACCTCGATCGACGGACCGGGTGGGGAGGCGAGCGAGATCGATGTGACCCACCTCGGGTCAACGGCTAAAGAGTACCTGATCGGCCTGCCCGATGAGGGCAACATCACGTTGGACTGCGCGCTGCTGCCAGACGATGTCGGCCAAACCCGGCTGCGCAATGACCGTATCAACGCCACCCTGCGCAACTACAAGATCACGCTCACCGATACGCCCGCGACCATCATCACCTTCGCCGGCTATGTGAAGGGCTTTCGCGTAACCGCCGGGGTGGACAATAGGATCGGCGCCTCGATCACCCTGCGCGTCTCCGGCGCCGTGACGTACACGACGTAATGGGGCTCCCGTATCGCTCGGGCCAGGAGATCCTGGCGCTGGAAGATCTCACGATCGAGGAAGTGGACGTACCGCAATGGGGCTGTAGCGTGCGGGTGCGCACCATGCGCGCCATCGAGCGCGAGCGCTTCGACATGTGGCTGGCGGAGAATCGAATGGAGGCGACGGATCGCAGGGCCTATCCGACCTTGGTCGCGTTGACCGCCATCGACGAGCAGGGCGAGCCGCTGTTTGCCCGCGAGAGCATCGAGGCGCTGGCGCTGAAAAACGGCGCCGCGGTGCAGCGCGTGTTCGCCGCTTCCATGCGCCTATCCGGCCTATCTGGCGAGGCCCAAGAGGATCTCGAAAAAAACTCAGAGGCCGAGCCGAGCGCCGATTTGCCTTTAGGCTAGCGCTCGCGCTCGGCATGACGGTGCGGGAACTCTTGGCTAAAATGGATGCCCGCGAGTTCGCGGAGTGGATCGCCTACGCGCGCATCGAGCCCTTCGGCGAGGAGGTCGCCGATCACCGCGCCGGCACCATCGCCTCCATGATCGCCAATGTTAATCGGGGACCGCGAACCGACGCCTACGATGCGCTCGCCTTCATCCCCTGGCGAGAGCGGCCAAAACCCGCCGATCTCAGTGAGAAAATCAAACGGGTGTTTCACGAGCTAGGCCATGGCCCGCGGTAGTCTAGGCAACCTAGTCCTCGAGCTCTCCGCCAATGTCGCGCGCCTCGAGCGCGACATGGGGCGGGCGGCGCAGATCGCCAACCGCGAGCTTTCCAAGATCTCCAAGGCGGCGGGCACGGTGCGCAACACGTTGGGTAGTCTGGCGGTCGGGCTTTCGGTCGCGGCGGTAACCCGCTTCGTCAAGTCCGGGATCGACATGGCGGACCATTTGAATGCCATTGCCAAGCGCACCGGGATCGCGACCGAGCAGCTCTCGGCGCTGAAATTCGCGGCCGAGCAATCGGGCGGGAGCTTCGAGGCCTTAGTGCCTGGGCTGGAACGCTTCGAGCGCAATCTCGCGCAGGCCGGGATCTCGGGCAACGAAACCATCTCCATGTTGCTCGGCCTAGCCGATCAGTTCGCGGCGACCGAGGATCCAGCGAAAAAATTACAGCTGGCGGTGCAAGCTTTTGGCCGTTCGGCCGGCCCCGAGATGGTCGAGTTTCTGTCCCAGGGACGGGCGGGGATCGAGGCCCTGGTCAAAAAAGCCGAGGAGCTGGGACTCATCGTGAGCGGGAAGACCGCGCAAGCCGCCGATGAGTTCAACGACAAGCTCAATGGCCTTAAGAATCAGGCGAGTGCGGCGGCGTTGGCTTTGGGCGGTGGGTTCATCAAGGGCTTGAAGGATTTCAAGGGCGAGCTCACCGATCCGGCCTTCCTGCAAGGCTTGTCTGAGCTGGGCGAGCGCCTGGGCGAGGTGACTCGCCAGATCGCCGAACAGATCCAGTACGTTGCCCGCTTAGGCGCCGCTTATGCAGGCTTTCGCCTCGGCGCGGCCATCGGCGGGTTGGGGGGAAAGCGAGGCAAAGCGATCGGGGCCGTCGCGGGCAGCGCGGCCGGGACCTTCTTCCCGGAGATCGACGAGTTCTTCCGCAAGCGCCGGGAGCAACAACACGGCGCCACCGGGAGCTGGGGCGAGCCTGTGGTACCGAAGCCTGAAACCGTGGTGCCGAAATCAGCAGATCTCGAATCGCTGCAAAAGCTCATGGATCAGATCAACAAGCCCGTGGTGGGCGCGGGTAGTGCGGGCGGGGGCGGCGGCAAATCAGCCGCGCAGCAGCTAGTCGAGGACGTAGCCCAGCTCGAGCAGTCCTTGCGGGTGCAGATCGCGACCTTCGGCAAGTCTGCTCAGCAAGCTCAGCTCTACGAGCTGAGTCTGCGTGGTGCCAGCGAGGCACAGCTCGCCGAGGCGCGTGCTGCGGCAGAATCCCTGCAAGGGATGGAAGACGCGGAGAAGAAAAAGCAGGCACTGGCGGATCTCGAGCGCGAGCGCGCCGAACTGTATAAGAACACCCTCGAGGATTTGGCCGAGACCACGCAACAGAACAACCTCGATCTGATCGCCTCGGACGAAGAACGGGCACTGGCGCAGCTCGCGATCGAACAAGAGCGCTGGCGAGAGGTGATCGCCACCTACGCGACTGGGAGCGCCGAGCGCATGCGCCTGGAGGAGGGCTACGCCGCCTGGCTCACGTCCGAGCAGACCAAGATCACCGATGGCTTCAAGACTCAGACCGACGAGATGACCGAGTTCGCGCGCGAGGCCGCGCGTAACATGCAGGATGCGATGGCGGATTTCTTCTTCGATCTGATGCAGGGCAAGCTCTCGGATCTCGCCACCAATTTCAAGAAAACCATCGATCGCATGGTGGCGAACGCACTCGCCGCCAAGCTCGCCAATGCGCTCTTTGGCGAGAGCTTTCTCGGCGGCAAGGGGGGCGGTGGGGGCGGTGAGATCGGCGGCTGGGTGGGGAAAGCCTTCTCCGGGATCATGGGACTGTTCGCGGCCCAGGGCGCTGCCTTTCAGGACGGTGGACGTTTGGCCACTTTTGCCCAGGGCGGGATCGTGAGCTCGCCCACCTTGTTTCGGTTTGCGGGCGGCGCGGGACTGATGGGCGAGGCCGGTCCCGAGGCCATCATGCCCCTGAAGCGCTTGCCTTCGGGTCAGCTGGGGGTGGCGGCGGCCGGGGGAGGGATGTCGGTGGTGATGAACATCATGACCCCCGATGCCGATTCCTTCCGCCGCTCCCAAGGCCAGATCTTGGCGAGCATGAATCAGGCGGTCTCGCGCGGGCGGGGGAATCTTTAACCGATGAACTTCAATAGCAGCGCGACGATGCCGATATATCCGCCCAGTTTCAGCAGCAGGCGGTTTTCCAGTTCGCGCAGATCGCCCTTTAAGGCGATCTCGACCTCTTTCAGATCGCCCTTTAAGGCGATCTCGACCTCTTTCAGATCGCGCTTTAAGGCGATCTCGACCTCTTTCAGATCGCGCCTGGTGGCGAGGTGGGACTCGATCAGCCTGACTTGGGTGTGGGCGATGGTCTCGGCCTGGCGTTCGGTGAAGCCCGCCGCGACCAGCTCTTTCACGTATTCGTGGGTATCGAAGATCTTCTCCATAATCTGCTCCAGTATATCGCAGGTTACTACGCACCGGCCATGCCATGGCCTTCATTGAGACCCCACGCTTCGATACCCGGATCGCGCTCGGCGCACGCGGCGGGCCGATGTATTCCACGAGCGTGGTCGAGAACTTCGGGGGTTACGAGTCGCGCAACGTGAACTGGGCCAACGCCCGGCGCAAATACAATGTCTCGCACATCCGCACCCAGGCGGACTTCGACACCATCTTGCATTTCTTTCATGCGGTCGCCCAGGGGCGAGCAAACGGGTTTCGGTTTAAGGACTGGGGCGACTACCAGGCGACGGTCGCGAACGGCGTGCTCGGCTCCGGCGTCGGCGACGGCGCTCCGACCAAGCAGCTGAACAAGGTCTACACGGCTGGGGCGCAAACCAAGACCCGCCTCATCGCCAAACCGGTGTCGGGCACGGTGGAGACCTACCGCAACGCGGTGGCGATCAGCGGTGAATCGCTGGACACGACTACTGGGATCGTGACCCTGCCGGCGCTATCCTCGGCTACCATCACCGGGATCACCCAGGCTAACCCCGGCGTAGTCACCACCAGCGCCGCGCACGGCTTCAGCAACGGGGACAAGATCTATCTCTCAGGCGTCAACGGCATGACCCAGGTCAACGGCGCTGTGTTCACTATCGCTGGCGTGACGGCGACCACCTTCCAGCTCGGGGTCAACACCACCAGCTACGGCGCCTATACGAGCGGCGGCACGGCGGCCAAGTACGCCCAGCCTGCGGACGCTCTCACCTGGGCCGGGGAATTCGATGTCCCGGTGCGCTTCGACACCGATGAGTTGCTGGCGGGCCTCGATGACAAGTCGGCCAGCGGCTCGCTGGTGGTCACCTGGGGCTCGATTCCGCTGGTGGAGCTGCGGCTGTGAAATCCGTCAGTGCTAACCTGCTGACGCATCTCAGCGGTGAGGTCACCACCCTCGCCACGCTCTTTCGCATCACCCGCATCGATGCCGTGATCAAGCGCTTCACCACCCACGATGAGGATATCAGCTATGGGGGGTTCTCCTACGAGTCCTCGGCGAGCTACAGCGCCTCCGCGGTGCAAACCACCAGCGGCCTTGAGGTGGACAACATGGACGTGGACGTGCTGATCGATTCGGCCGGGATCACCGAGGCAGAGCTCATGGCTGGCGTGTACGACTACGCGACGGTCGAGATCTTCCAGGTCAACTACAAGAGCTTGGGCGACGGGCAGCTCAATCTTCGCAAGGGGCGCCTGGGCGAGGTGTCCTTGCGCCGCGGGGTGTTCACGGGCGAGCTGCGGGGCTTGACCCAACACCTGCAACAGACCATCGGGCGGGTGTATCAACGCCGGTGCGATGCGAACCTGGGCGATGCGCGCTGCACCGTGAACCTGGCCGCCCATACAGTGGCCGGCACGATCCCGACACCGACCAGCCGCCAGGTGTTCACGGGCTCCGCCGTGCCGGCGCTGCCGGGCGGCAAGCTCACTTGGACCTCGGGTGCGAACAGCGGCTTCGCCATGGAGGTCAAGAGCCTCTCCGGCTCCGTGATCACCTTGAACCTCGCCATGCCGTATGACCTGGTGGCGGGCGATGGCTACTCGGTGCATTCCGGCTGCGACAAGCGCCTGTCCACCTGCCGGGATACGTTTGCGAACCTGGTCAACTTCCGCGGCCACGGGCATTACATTCCCGGGGCCGACGCTGTTCTGAGATACCCGGACGCTCATGCCTAGCTATTTGCGTCGCGCCATCGCCGAGCGCAGCGCCTCGTTGATGCGGCTCTGCCAGCCGGCGCCCTGGGCGCGAAAGTACGCCAGCACGTCGCGATCGAGCCTTAAGGTGATGCTCTCCTTGGTCGGCGCTTTCTGCGCGCCCCTCTGGCCCGGCTTGCGTTTGAGCATCTCGGCGGCCACCTCCGGCCCGAATTGCTCCACCAGGACCTCGCGCGCGGGACGGGCCCGGGCGGCGTCCTCCTCGGTCCACTCGGGGGCCACGTCCGGGTCCTCGGCGATCTGGCGCGCGATGTCCTCATCGGTCATGGCATCCACGCGCGCCCAATCGGTCAGGTCGGGCATGCGCTCCAGCTCCTCTTGGGTGTACCGCACGATCCGTTCTTTAGGTTTGGCCTTTGACATAACGTTTTACCTCTCTCGCATTGGCTTTTCTGAGACTGATCACGCGCGTCGCCTCGCCGCGGCGCGTGTACACCAGTACATACAACCGCCCATCGATCAGCCCGCGGGCAATGAACCGTGGCTCTCCGTAGTCCCGGCGGCGATCGGCCTCGATCACCGCGGTGTCCCAATCGAAGCGCGCCGCCGCCGCAAAATCGACGCCGCGGTCTTTCAGATTGGCCCGGCGCTTCCCTTCGTCCCATTCGTACATCACACGCTTATTGTATCTACGAATAGCTATCCGTGTCAAGCTTTTTGTAGTGACGCCGATGCCCACCCCTGAAGACATCATCGCCATCGCCCGCGGGTATGTGAGCACGCCGTTTCGCCATCAGGGGCGCTTGCCGGGGTTGGCTCTGGACTGCGCCGGGGTGGTGGTGTGTGTGGCCCGGCAATTAGGTGTGGAGGGAGAGTTCAAGGAGGTACCCTACGGCAAATATCCCCACGGCAACACCTTGCAAGGGCTGTGCGACCTACATATGGATCGCATTTCCATGTACGGTCCGGGCGATGTGCAGCTGATGGCCTGGGAGGCGGAGCCCCAGCATTTGGCGATCGCGAGCGATATTGGCATTATCCACAGCTATGCCAAGGCCAGGAAGGTGGTCGAGCACACGTTAGATCCCGTCTGGCGCTCGCGGATCTGCGGGGCTTACCGATTCCGGGGCTTGGACCTACACTCCGAGCCAGAGCCGCAGCCCAAGCCTAAGTCCGGGCGCTATGGCCGCCCGGGGGGCGGCGGCACGGGCTGGCCGGAGAGAGGGATCTCCTAGATGGCAGTGCTTGCCATCGCCGCCGTAGGCGCCGTGGCCGGTGGGGCGGTCGGCGCTAGCTTCGGCGCCGTGGCCCTGGGCGCTTCCATCGGCTGG
>Ga0187892_10006364_pt1 | contig 17577 bp, 16 predicted proteins | sample MA1701073metaG_FD_139345 | JGI IMG/M metagenome (GOLD analysis project Ga0187892, IMG submission 139345) | Bio-ooze microbial communities from a basaltic lava cave in the Kipuka Kanohina Cave System on the Island of Hawaii, USA - MA170107-3 metaG ... | reverse complement strand
TACCTCAGGTCCGGCGGAGGATGCAGCGGCGTCTGATTAGGCTCAATGGCTTTTGCCCTTGGTGTCAGACAAAGTTCCAGCGCCTGAATAGTTCGTAGAAACTTAACCTAGTATTACTAGTTTTGTCGTGAAAACCGGCATGCAACGTTCCCCGGTTTCACGACAGAAACCATCCACGCACCACGGATCAATTTCCTTTCGAAGGGGCAATGTTCCCTATGAATTCGATAACCTCTGTCTTGGTTCGATGTGCCGGTCTGATATTGCTTGCAGGCTTGTTCCGGGAGAGTGGCGCCAGTCCCAGGAAGCAACGCTCTTTCGATTGGCAGAGGCATGGAGGCGACGCCGCCGGTAACCAGTACTCTTCCCTCACTCAAATCAACTCGACAAACGTCCAGAAGTTGAAACTTGCCTGGACCTATCGTTCTGGTGGCAAACGCGACGACAATCGGTCCCAAATCCAATGCAACCCAATTGTCGTGAATGGCGTGCTCTATGGCACCTCGGCGCAGTTGGAGGTATTTGCTCTGGAGGCTGCCACCGGGAGAAAGCTTTGGGCGTTTGATCCGTTCTCTGGAACTTCGGGCAGAAACTCCCAAAACGTGAATCGGGGCGTTGTTTACTGGGCAGACTCAGGCGATGAACGCATCTTGTTTACGATGGGGCCAAAACTGTACGCGCTGAATGCCCGAACGGGAGAAACGATCGCTGGTTTCGGCCTAGATGGGACCGTCGATTTGCGCGAGGGGTTGGGAAGAGAAGCCGGGCATCTGTTCGTGCACTCACGTACGCCTGGGGCGGTTTATCGCGACCTGCTAGTTCTTGGGACCACCGTCTCTGAAGGCCCTGGCCCCTCAGCGCCGGGGCATATTCGCGCCTACGACGTCCGCACAGGTAGGCTGCGCTGGACCTTCCACTCCATTCCGCATCCCGGCGAATATGGCTACGACACCTGGCCTACTGATGCGTGGAAGCGGTCTGGTGGTGCCAATGCCTGGAGCGGAATCACCGTCGACGAGAAACGGGGTCTGGTGTTTCTGCCCACCGGCTCGGCAGCGTTCGACTTCTGGGGTGGCAATCGGCAGGGGGCTAACCTGTTCGCCAATTGCATTTTGGCGCTGAAGGCGACTACGGGAGAGAGAGTGTGGCATTTTCAGACGGTTCATCACGACATCTGGGACCGCGACCTGCCGGCAGCTCCCAATCTCGTCACGGTACAGCACAATGGACGTCGTGTTGACGGTGTTGCACAAATCACGAAGTCGGGTCACGTTTTCCTTCTGGACCGGGAAACAGGCAAGCCTCTTTTCCGGGTCGAAGAACGGCCTGTGCCGGCATCGGATCTGACGGGCGAAATCGCGTGGCCCACCCAGCCCGTGCCGCTCAAGCCTCCTCCTTTTGCGCGACAGACTTTCACCGAGGCCGACGTGACAGACATTTCACCGGAGTCGCACACGCAAGTGTTGGAGCGGCTCAAGAAAGGCCGCACTGGCCAGCCTTTTATCCCGCCCAGCACCGCCGGCACCGTCATCTTTCCCGGCTATGATGGCGGCGGCGAGTGGGGTGGCGCGGCCTTTGATCCGAAGACCGGCATCCTTTACGTCAACTCAAATGAGATGCCGTGGATGCTCACCATGGTCCCGATCTCTGAAAGTGGACAGACGCAGAGGGGACAGCGGATCTACAACCAGTATTGCGCAACCTGCCATGGCCTCAACAGGGAGGGCGATCCGCAACAAACTTTCCCGGGGTTGATTGGGGTTCCGAAGAAGATGTCCAAGGTGGAAGCCACGCGGCTCGTCGAAGAAGGGAAAGGTTTCATGCCGTCCTTTCGCTTTCTTTCCGACTCTGAAATGCAGGCCGTTGTCCGGTTTCTCTTCGGTGAGGTGACCAATTCGAATGGGGAGAACGTGGAACCAGGAATTCCGTATACGCACACCGGATACAACCGGTTTCTTGATCCTGAGGGGTATCCTGCAGTCAAACCTCCATGGGGAACACTTAATGCGATCGATTTGAATGCTGGAGCGATCAGATGGACTGTGCCACTTGGGGAGTTTCCTGAACTTACCAAGCGCGGCATTCCGCAGACGGGAACTGAGAACTATGGTGGGCCAGTGGTAACTGCGGGAGGGGTGCTTTTCATTGCCGCCACCAAGGACGAGAAATTTCGCGCCTTCGACAAAAAAACCGGCAAGGTACTGTGGGAAACGAAGCTCCCCGCTGGCGGCTATGCGACGCCTTGCACTTACATGGTTAACGGGAAACAGTATGTGGTCATCGCCGCCGGCGGGGGCAAGATGGGCACTCCTTCCGGTGATGAGTATATTGCTTTTGCTTTGCCGGATTAGCAGAAGCCGCAGAGACGAACAGCGCCTGAAAATTATCTTCACAGAGTCACGGGAATTGGCCCGCATTTCTCCGCACCCGTTCTCCATGCGAGCATAGGATTTCAAACTCTTGCTTCGTTGGTGGTCGCCAGTCGGCGAGGAGGGAGAGGTTGTCCTCCAATTCCTCCCGATTGTCTGGGGCCATTAGTGCGACGGCCACAGCGGGATTGGAGAGAACCAGGCGATACCAATCGGGTGCACCTGGCGGCGTGAAGTTCGGTGGATCTTCCGAGGTTTTTTGAAGAAGTCCCTTCCAGCGCAGAGACGTGAAGGTGACGACAGGTGTTTCGAATTCCTGGGCAATTGGGAATAGGGCGGTCTCCGCGCCTCGATGAGCTGCATTGTAGCGCGCCATCAAGAGATCGAGTTCACGGCTCCTGAGCACCTCAACGCCCAGCGCTCGTTGATGTGTCGTGAGGCCGATCATGTGCACTAGCCCTTGCTCCTTGGAAGCTCTCATGGCTGCCAGTGCTCCCTGATCCCCGATGATGTCGCGCCATTCCCCGTGATGCTCCACGTAGTAAAACGTGACGACATCGAGATAGTCTGTTTTCAGTCGATCGAGAGTCTTTTCCAACTCTCGTCGTGCGCTTTTCTTGTCTCGCGACTCCAGTTGAATGGCGATCATCACGTCCTTGCGCCTTGAGCCCAGTTCTCGAGCTGCGGAAGCCATGCCGTCCTCGTGTCCGCACCAGTTCCAATAGTTGATTCCAGCGTGAAACGCCAGCCAGACATCGTCTCGCGTTAAGCGGGTGTTGCCTCGCGTCGCCAACCCAAGGCGATGGACGAGAGGGAGGTTTTGGCGAAAACTGAAAAAGGGGTGCATCACTAGATGGGAGAAATGGAGGCAACCAAAGGATGTGTTCCTTCATTCAAGCGCGGGGCTCTGGAATTCGCCGGGCGATGTGGTCACCGGAAGGAAACCGCACTTTGGAAGGCCGCCCTTGCTCAACGATCTTGAGGTGGGCTTGATCCCAGGCAGGCAGCTCGGAGGTCTCCTGCTCCCAATGGGCTACCGAAGCTTCATCACACCAGTCCAGCAGTTTGGGCATGGCCCTCCGATGAGATCCCGCCATCATGAACAGGCGCATATCCTCTTCACTCTGCCAGGCGGTCAGCGTCCAGAAGGCGTGGTTTGAATCGCGCAGGAGTTTCAAGCCTAGATTGCCCCTCGAACGTCGCGCCTGCCGGGAAGACAATAGCGCATGAATCATGAATGGGATCAGGTATCGGGTTGATCTCAGGCGCAATCGCGTTACCGAAACAAAGGGCATATTCATCTTGTCCTGAGAGCCAACTGAAATTAGTAGATGGCCCAACACCCGGGCGTTACCAGCTCGAGCAAATGCCCGTCTGGATCACGAAAGTAGATGCTCTGGCCTCCGCGCTCCCATCGCACCTTGCTTTCAATCGCCACTTGGTGTTGTTCGAACCATCGTTCCCACGACCCGAGTTCTTGAGCTGAAATGGCAAAGGCAAGGTGCGTTTGTCCGCTGCCATCGTGCGCTGGGATGGTTCCGCCTTCAATGATAACGGGCTGCGTTGAAGCCCCCTTCTTGAAGAGCAAAAGCACTTGCTGCCGGGCAATCTGCAGGGCACAGAAACGTTCGTCACCAATCAGTTTGTGAAACTGCATAACCTCTTGGTAGAAGCGAATCGAGCGATCCATGTCTTCGACATAAACGGCAGTTTCCAAAATGCCAGATAGCTGAGGCATGGCCAACCTTCCCGCTGCGAGCGTCCGCATACCTACTTCAGTTCAGTTTCATCGGCAAGAGTTGCTGCTCGTGCATCTCAAACCGCCTCGAAAATCGGGAAGCCAGTTCAGCACTGTGGGTGACCACAATGAGGATTGTTTGCTGGTTCCGATGAAGATCGAGCAAAAGGGATGCGACCGCGACGGCAGAGTGGCTGTCCAGGTTTCCAGTCGGTTCATCGCACAGCAGCATGGTTGGCTTACGGATCAGAGCGCGAGCCAGAGCCACCCGTTGCTTTTCTCCTCCCGAGAGCTCGGCCGGACGATAATTGATGCGATGGCTGAGTCCAACTTGGTCCAACAACAGCCGCGCGCGTTCCACAAATCCATCCGCCGAGGGCGCCACTACAGTTGGAATGAGAACGTTTTCCAAAACCGAGCATTGCGGCAGCAGGCAGTGATCTTGAAAAACAAACCCCACCTTTTGATTGCGAAACGCAGCCACAGCGTTGGCGTCCAGGGCGAAGGGGTTCTGGCTATCAAGTTCCACGCTTCCCGAAGTCGGGGGTTCCAGGGCGCCCAAAATGTAGAGCAGTGTACTCTTGCCGCTGCCCGAGGGACCCATGATACAAGCGGCGTCTCCTCTCTGAAGGTTCAGGTCGATTCCAGAGAGAATGGAAACAGCACCCTGCGGAGTCGGATACTCTTTATGAAGTTGTTTCACTACGAGCAAGCCTTAGGTCTCCTAAAAATTCCCCTTAGAAAAAGGGAAAAGAACGCAGAGCGTTCAGGGGGTTGTTAATGGTCGTTCCTGAAGGAAGAACGAGTACGGCGACGAAAAGTTTTGCCGACTCCTTAGCGTCTTGTGTCGGCCTCGGCTGTTTCGACTAAAGTTTGGTTGCTGCTATTGTGAAGACTTTCATACAGACTCATAGCCCGATCGGCCATCCTTCCCACACTGTAGTGGCGGCGGACACCCTCCGCGCCATTGCGGCTCAGAGTCCGTGCCAGCTCTTCGTCCAGCAGCACAGAACGAAGACCATTGGCCAGGCCTTGAGCGTCTCCCGACTCGAAGAGAAGACTCCCTGAAGTATTCGCCTGAATTTCCGGGAATCCTCCACGTCTTGGCTGGACCACTGGAACACCACAAGCCATCGCTTCTAGAATCGGTAACCCTTTCGGGTCGTCAAACACGACTGGAACAGAGAAGACTTCCAACTTTTGCAGGAACCGAATCTTGCTGCTGCGATCCAGCACCCCGTGATATTGAAACTCACTCTCCAAGCCCGAAGCTTTCATCTTCTTCTGGATCTGTGCGAGATAGCTCTCATGCTCTCGCGCGAGATATCCTGCCACCTCCAAGCGCATCGGCGGCAGTTGATGCTCCAGCCGTAAGATGCGATAAGCCTCACAGAGGATGTGCAGGCCTTTTTCGGGAGCGACGCGGGCAAAGTACCCGATTCGGTGAATGCCTGAGCTGCGAGCGGGACGAGGTTCGAACCCTGCGAGATTCATTCCCATGGGCACGATGTGCATCTTGCCCGCAGGAATTCGCAAAAGATCGGACATCAGGTTGGCATAAAAGTCGCTGTAGGCCACAAAGGCATCGACCGACGAGACGCCAGCCCGCATTAATTCGAGGGCTTCGAGACGATATCTGTCATCAAGCCGTTCAAGAAAGTAGTCCTCTCCTTGCAGCGTGACACAGATCGGCCGGTTCAACTTCTGTTGAATGGGCTTGGCCAGACCGATCAACAGAGAATTCTGAAAATGCACGACCCCAGGTGTGCTCTCGGATTGCAGCCAATGCAGAAGTTTATCCAGCTCCTTGCGCTGATGCCCGTTCTCACCTTTGAGCATGGATACTGTGAGTGCGCCCAGATCCTCTGGATTCGGCGAGATTCCGCGACCAGAGAACAGCCGAATCACCTTGGCCGAATCCCACAGTCGGTCGAAGAACCAGGGTGTCTTGCGGAAAAGAGGGATGTGCTGTTCCAGGTAGACGCTGATGCCTCCGAAGAAAACGCGGGGCTGGCTGACATTCTCTTCGTCGGTCAGCGTCGGAGTGTATAGTGGCAGCAGGACTACGTCGTGGCCGCGAGCGATCAGCTCGGTTGCCAAGGCGTTATCCAGCAGGCAGCTTCCGCAATACATTCCGGCCGCGCCAGCGGTAAGGTAGAGGATCTTCATCTTGATCTCAGTAGGGACTCTCCGGAAATCGTCCTCATCCTCGAACAAATATCGATAAGAACGAAGAGACAACTCTTAGCCGATTGCCTTTGCCTGTCGTCGACTATCGCGCGGGCCACCAGGGCAACCACCGAGAGACTTGTGAGCAGTAGTGCTCGTAGGAGCTACCAAATCTTTGCTTCAATGCCCGCTCTTCGTAAAACACCACGAAGAAATGGAATCCTACAGCAAATGTAACCCCCGTCCAGGCCAGGATAATCGACCGAAACAACAGAGCCTCTCCCATCAGGATGCTGACAATGGCCAGATACATTGGATTTCTGGCAAACCGGTAAGGCCCCTTGGAGACGAAGACTACTGGCGGATCCCAGACGGCCGGCGTTCCCAGTCCGGTGAAGGTGAAGTCCCACAAACAAGCGCAATAGAGTACCGCACCCGTCGCAATTAGAAACCCACCCGGAAGTCGCATGGACAAGGGTACAGTCGACTCAGGCGGAATTCGCTGCGAAACGAGCAGCCAGGGAATCCACACAGTGGCACTGCCGGGAATGCATAGCGTAAAGAGCAGGGATCGAAACCCAACTGTCATGGCTGTTCGGCTCGACTAGCGGAAAACCCTGATGGCTTGTCCCGTTTGTCCGCGTCGTCTTTCACATCGGATAGATTACATGGCTTGGCGGGAATCCGAAAGCGAGGTTTCGAAAATGTGGCTTGCCGAGTAAACAGCCAGTATGCTGCAATCGTCGCGGCTGAGGAACAGAGACTTCAGGCTGCTGCGCGAGCAAGACGCACCAGTTTCGCGTGGAGTTATCAATTTCTTCAATCCGCGGACTTCAGGTTGCCTGAGAGCTACATCGACAATCCTGAGTATTCATCTCATGACAAAATCTACTGTTGAGCAGATCCGCCAGCGTTTTGACAAGGACGTTGAGCGCTTTTCCAATCTTGAAACCGGTCAGTCGGCGACAATTGATGCACCCCTGGTTCTCGACTTGATTGCGAAAGCTGCCCATGCGGTTACGCCAGATGCAAAGAGGCTCCTGGATATCGGCTGTGGAGCCGGTAACTACACGCTGAAGTTACTGCAGTCTCTTCCGCTTTCAGAGATCACTCTGATTGATCTGAGCCGAGGAATGCTGGAGCGTGCACGCCAGCGCATTAGTGCCTTGACGCCAGCTGAACTCAATCTCCACCAAGTGGACATTCGCGAGTTCGTCTGCGGCGAAGGGCAGTATGACGTCGTCGTTGCGGCGGCGGTCTTACATCACCTGCGCAACGACGACGAGTGGCGCGCAGTGTTCGAAAAGACTTATCGCAGTTTGAAGCCGGGCGGTTGCTTTTGGGTGTCCGACTTGGTTCACCATTCAAATCCGGCCGTGCAAGCCATGATGTGGGAGCGATACGGAGACTACCTGGTGCAGCTCAAAGGTGAAGACTACCGTGGCCAGGTGTTCGCTTACACAGAGCAAGAGGACTCACCCAGACCCTTGCTGTTTCAACTGGACCTGCTGCGGGAAGTTGGATTTCAAGCGGTCGAGGTTCTCCACAAAAACAGCTGCTTTGCCGCCTTTGGCGCCATCAAGTAGACCATTCCGGGAGGGCGAGTCTCCTGCCGAACCGTTCGTGCTCCCAGGCTCTTGCGGGCTCTCGGCATTCTGAAGTCGACACTCTCATGCCTTTCCTCTCTCCGTTTCTCACCCGCGCGAGGCTTTCCATCGTCGCGAAACATATTGGCGGCAGAGTTCTCGACGCCGGTTGCGGCTATGGCGATTTGTTGGACTACCTTCCGGCGGGCGTTGATTCGATCACTCTGCTTGACCGCAGTCCTGAACGTCTTCCCAAGCTCCAGACGCGGCTTTCTCGTCGATCCATTGACGCTCGATTCGTACTGGGTGACATCGGCGCAGGAGAAGTGGGGTTGCCACCGGACTCATTTGACACCGTGGTGATGGCTGCCTTGCTCGAGCATCTTAAGATTCCATTTGCAGCTCTCCGCGAAGCGCGACGACTTTTGAAGACTGAAGGGATCTTGGTCTTGACTACCCCGACTCCGTTTGGTGGCAGGCTTCACGCGTGGGGAAGCCGACTCGGATTGACCTATCGCGAAGCGGCCGATGAACATGAGCAGTTCTTTGACGATCAGGGCTTGAGGCGCCTACTGAACCAGGCAGGGCTTAACTGCGAACTCTACGAAAGGTTCTTGTTGGGAATGAATCAGCTGGTAGTAGCAAGGAAGACGATTAGCCAGCAGGATCATGCGACGTAAGGCGAGCAAGGAATGACGAATGATCGGCAGTAGACTCCAGCTTCCGCGCAAATAGCTACCCGCCTTTGTTCTTTCCCATGAGCCCATCCGCCCGATCTTCGTCCCGAGTCATTTAGCAGTTGCCTGCAACTGCGCTTTGTAAATCCAGGCAAGGATCTCGGCTACGACACGATAACAGTCTCCGGGAATCTGTTCTTCCAGATTCATCTTGGAGAGAATCTCAATCAATGCCGGGTCTTCATGCACGGGAATCTGATTGTCTTTCGCCAGCTGCAAGATCTTCGCTGCAATGTGACCCTGTCCCTTGGCCACGAGGCGTGGCGCAGAGTCTTTGCCTTTCTCGTAGCGCAAGGCGGCGGCTTTGGGTCGTTGGTCTTCAGCCATTTCCAGTCACACTCTCAAACTGAGCACAGAACCTTCCTGCGGTAATGTGTGCTCGGCACTTTCCTGAATCTTGTACAACCTTGCGGGGTCAATTTTGACGTCCAAAACCGCAATGGAGAAACCCGCCTCGCGAAGATTTGTCGACAGCTCCTGCAATTGCGATTCAAACAACTCGCGTGTATCCGTATCTCGGACATACAGAGTTGCTTGAATCTGCGAGCCCTCCCATCGTGCCCAGGCTTCGAGTTTTCCAGCGTCTGGCAGATCGAGATAGATGTTGATGTTCAGCGGTCGCCCTGAGTTCCCCTTCGCCTCTGCATCTGCTTCCTGGAAAAAACGGATCTTTGCGTGCGTGGAGTGAGCACCAAACTGCAAGGGTAATTCTGTCTGGAAAGCGCCATTCTTCAGCCATTCGAAGGCGGCTTCTGTTTGGCGAGACAAGACCTGGTCAGAGAGTAGCGCGGTTTGCTCCAGAACGGTTGCCTGGCTCTGTGCCAGAGCTCTTTCAGGTAAAGCTGACTGAGCTTGCGGCTTCGTCTCGCTGAACAGCATTGCGATCTCCGGAAGCAACTTCCGGCTTTCTGGTTCTGGCGATGACCGGACGGCTTCCAGCAACTGATGCATCTTTTGATCCAGCTCCTGAACAGGCCCTGCAAGAGAATCGGTTGTTGTACCTCTTGGGATCGCAGTTGGGACGACCTGATTGGAGTTCGCTGGAGGTTGAGACTTGGGCACTTCGGTCGGAATGCCCGGCACGCCAGGCTGCTTCAAGAGCTGTTCCATTCCACCGAGAGTGGCTTGGGTCAAAACCTGCTGCGGTTTTGCGGGTTGTAATAGAGCGGCAACCTCAGTTGAGAGCTTCTGTAGCGTTCCGTCGGGTGATGCTTTCATCAGCTCAAGCAAGGTCAGTAAAGCCGTGTGTCGTTCTGGTATGCCACCCTGTCGAGTGGTGGGATTGAGCGGATGCTCTCGTTGAGGCTGATTCGCGGATGCAACGGGCGAAGGCAACTCCGGATCGGGGCTGGTCGCATCTGGGAGGTTCAGAGAAGCGTTGGCTGCCAGGGTAGTGGTGGATTCGCCTGCCGGAGAGCTCGAAGAGGATGGCCGCTGATGTAGCTGTGCCAACAGCAGCTTCAGGTCCGAAGCGACCTTTTGCAGCGCCGCTTCCGGAGAAGCATCGAGTGCTTCCAGGACCGTTCGCAGTTTTGCTTCGAAAAAGACACCTGAGTTCTCAATCAGATTCTTGATCTGCGGGAGCAGCGTGGTGGCGTCCGAGCCGAGAGTCAGGGGTTCCAGCAGGGCTCGCAACTGGAGGCTTTGAGAATCTGTCAGAAGCCGGCTGTCAGCTTTCAAAAGACGCTGTAGCTCTTCCAGTAGCTGGGCCGGATCGGAGTTGCCTGTCGCAGTTCCAGCTCTACCACTGCTGGCCTGAAGAAGGCTTGCCAGTTCGTAGTTTTCGACAGAGCTTTCTGCGGCTGTGTTCAGAAGCTGCAGTTCGACGGTTGCTCCGTTTTGATTGACCCGGAGCTGAAGCTGCTGTCCTACCATGAGCGGCAGGTCCGAACGCGCCCAGACCTTTTGCCCTCCAAAGCCCAGCAACAGTTGGCCCTCTTCATTGATCTTTAAGACTGTGGCTGCGATCTGCTGTCCCAGGGTTAGCTGCAGGCCTTCCGGGCTGCGGTTGCCCTGCAGAATAACTCGCTGGAACGACGGATCGATGGGAAGGATCTGCATGACACCTCAACCCCGTCGTATCGGCAGGGCGGGGAGGGAGTTTTAAGGGTTTGATTTTCGCTCGGAATGGACGTCACCAAGGCGCCGTGGCAACTAGAATACGAAGGAGTGTCCAAAGTACATGACCCTAGCCTTCGAGTTCAAGTGTAGAGACTGACATCATTGAGTGACTTAAATAGGTTTTGCACCCTCTCGCAGGGGAGAGGGTGCGGGGTCTATGTGTGTTAAGGAAAGCCTACATCTTCTCGGGGACCTGAATGCCCAGCAGATGCAGGCCCTGCTGCAGTCTCTCGTGAACGATTTGCGTAAGTGCCAGCAGGAATCGCTTCCGCAGCGGATCGGGTTCAATCAGAATGCGATGCTTGTGATAGAAATTGTTGAACCCTTGCGCCAGGCCGAAGAGATACTTGGTGACTGTAGCCGGCTCCGCCATTTGAATCGAAAGGGAGACGTTAGTCTCAAGCTGGCTGGCCAGATAGATCAGTTTCCAAAGCTCATCTTCGATGCCCTTTGTCAGAAACGGATCGACAGAGCCGTCATCGATGGCCCGACGAATAGCGTGGGGGTTGCAAGTCGGATCATCCTCATGAACCTTGCGAAAAATATTGTTGGCGCGCACCACGGCATACTGCACATAAGGTCCGGTTTCTCCCTCAAAACTGAGCGCTTCCTTGAAATCAAAGGCAATCACCGAGTTGCGCGTATACTTCAAAAGAAAATAACGCAACGCGCTGATCGCGATGCTGGTTGCAATCTGTTGGTTCTCAGCTTCCGGGAGGTTTTCGTGGCGGCTGGCAACTTCCTGCAGTGACTTTTCAATGAGAGTATCCATCAAGTCATCTGCCTTTACCCCGAGCCCCTTTCGTCCTGAAACTTCAATGTAGGGCCGCTGCTTGTCTTCGTCGGAAAGTTGAATTCCCAAGTCCTCGCAGCAGCGCGGCGACAGCGCCACCATCTCGTAGGAGAGGTGGGTGGAACGATCTGCTTGCTCCTCGAAACCCAAGGCGCGCAATCCAGCGATCACGATGTTCTGCAGATAGGCTTGGCGCGAATCGATGACGTTGTAAACCTCAGATCCGCCTCCAAAGCTCGGATTCTCGATCTTGCGGTTTCCCTCGGCGTTCGTCATGTACGCGGTATGGCCACTGCCGTATCGATGGAACGGGTGGTAGAAGAAGTCCATTCCAAGTAAACCGAGTTTCCAGAGTTGGTAGGCAATGTCTTTTCCCACATAAGTCACGGTGCCGTTCGAGCGGACAATAATCTTGTCTTCCTCATGTTCCTTCTCGGCTACTTGGTCCTGGTTTGCCCCTTCGGTTTCGGCGGTATTCTTGTCGCCCACCCGCATGATCCAGCAACCCTGGTTCTTGCCTGCTGCCTCCAAATGAATCGCCCCATGCTTTTTCAGCAAGTCGAAAGCGTGGCTCCAAAACTTCAAGTGGAGGATGTCGCTTTCCTTCGGCAGCAGGTCGTACTCGACTCCCAACCGCTCCATGGTTTTCAAGTGGCATTCAACAATTCGATGTGAAATGTGCCGGGCTAGGTCGGCCGTCTCGTTGTTGCCTTCTTCGATGTGTTGCAGCGTCACCCCGCGAAGCAGGGCGTTATCGGGGCTCTTCTCATAGAACGATGACACCTTGGCGTACAAGTCCCAGCAGTAATAGTCGAACTTGCCCTGGATGGCCTGGACATCGGCCAACGTCTTCTTTTCGAGATGCTGGAATCCCACGACCACATCGGCGACCTGGACGCCAGTATCGTCGATGTAGTTCTGAACCTCAACCTGGCGTGCGCTGAAACGCAGCAGTCGTGCAAACGTGTCGCCCAGCACCGCGTTGCGCAAATGCCCAATATGCGCCGCTTTGTTCGGATTGATATTGGTGTGTTCGAGAATGATCTTCCCGCTGTAAGTGGATTCTGTCGTCGCCTTGCGAGTCAGGAAGAGCTGCTTGAAGAATGTGTTGCGTTGAAAGAAGACATTGATGTAGCCGGGGCCGGCAACTTGAACCTTGGCAACTCCCTCGATCTCGCCAATGGAGTTGACGATCTCGGTCGCTACCTGCCGTGGCGCTTTGCGCACAACTTTGGCCAGTTCAAAGCAAAAGGGAAAAGCGAGGTCGCCCATCTCGGTCTTTGGAGGTTGTTCGACAATCAACTGGTGCAGCGAGTGGCCATACTGATTTTGAACATGAGTGACAAAGCGTTGTTTGATTTCTTCGGTCAAAGACAAGAGCATGCGGTGGTCCTCAGTCGAAACTTGAAGCCATTCTGAAACCCCGAATCGTAGCACACGCCGGGCGTTTCAAGCGACCTGAGCGTGCCTTGACAAACCCAGTCACGCCCTCTAGTATTGAACCCTTTTTGGAGTGCCAACCTGGTTGGCTGTGTGATGCCAGTCCAGTTTTCCAGCAAGCTTCAGTCTTTACTGATCCCCTCGACACGCGTGGTGGTTTTCACAGGAGCCGGTATCTCGGCTGAGAGCGGCGTGCCAACGTTTCGAGGGCAAAACGGGTTGTGGAACGAGTTTCGTGTGGAAGACTTGGCGACGCCACAGGCTTTCACTGAGCATCCGAAGCGGGTTTGGGAATGGTACTGTTGGCGTCGTGAGCTGATTGCGCGTATCGAACCCAACCTGGGCCATCTGGCAGTGGGGAAATTGGAGAAATTTTTTGCCGACTTTTGGCTGGTTACCCAGAATGTGGACGGCCTGCACAACCGAGCCGGAAACCAACGCGTTCTGAAGTTGCATGGTGACATCTGGGAAGTGCGTTGTGTCTCATGCGGCCTCCACTGGATGGACGATCGGCCGGTCTTGCCATCGCTACCTCCGCATTGCGAGTGTGGTGGCATGCTTAGACCTGGAGTCGTTTGGTTTGGGGAGATGTTGCCCGAAGCACTATTTCAGCAGGCGGTTCAGGCGACACAGTCCTGCGCCTTGTTTTTCTCTGTTGGCACATCGGCACAGGTCTTTCCGGCTGCCCGGTTGCCAGGCGTTGCCCGGCAGCATGGAGCCTATGTCGTTGAAGTGAACATCGAGCCTTCGGCTGCGGCTGGCGAGGCACATGAAGTGTTGCTGGGCAAGGCCGGGGAGATTCTACCGGCTATTGCTACCAGGCTACAAGGAGCGATGGCCGGTTGATCTCGGCCGCAGTCGCGACGAGCTTTAGTCAGATCTAGAATCCCGCAAGATATCGGGCAAGAGTTGACAGTTGGACACCAAGCGAATGAGCATCTTGCGTTTCGAATGTTTTTCCGGCATCAGCGGGGACATGGTCCTGGGAAGTCTCCTGGATTTAGGCCTCTCGCTGGATGACTTGCGGGCAGGGCTGGAAAAACTAAACGTCAGCAACTTCTCAGTCAGTGCCAAAAAGGTTGTGAAGGCGGGCGTGTCGGCGACCAAGTTTGATGTGGAAATGGGGGAAGAGCATTCCCACCGCCACCTTTCTCATATTGTGAAGATCATCGAAGGCAGCGAGCTGACGCCCGGAGTTAGGGAGCAGGCCGTTGCGATCTTTCGGCGTCTTGCAGAAGCCGAAGCCAAGGTACACGGGACAACCGTCGAGAAAGTTCACTTTCACGAGGTAGGAGCGATTGATGCCATTGTCGATATTGTTGGCGCTTGCATTGGACTGGAACTGCTCGGAGTCAGAGAGATTTACTGTTCATCGCTGAATGTGGGCAGCGGATTCGTGGATTGCGCGCATGGAACGATGCCGGTTCCGGCGCCGGCGACGGCGGAGTTGCTGAGGGACGTCCCGATCTATTCGAATCAAGTCTCCGGCGAATTGGTGACGCCAACAGGGGCAGCCATTGTTTCCACGTTGGCCAAGGGGTTCGGACCGATGCCCGCCTTCAAGATTCGTGCGATTGGATACGGAGCCGGTTCGAAGGATTTCAAGGGTACAGCCAATGTATTGCGCGCCCTGCAGTGCGAATTCGTGGATCAAGCAAAGTTGCAACCAAGTGTCGCCCCCGCGGACCGAGTGGTGGTTCTCGAAGCCAGCATTGACGACATGAATCCGCAAATTTGTGGCCATCTCCTGGACAAGCTGCTGTCGTCAGGCGCCTTGGACGTTTTTACCAGCCCTGTGCAGATGAAGAAGAACCGCCCCGGACTGCTGCTCACCGTTCTGGCGCCCACGGACCTTGCCGACACTTTGACTGCGCAGATCTTTGAGGAAACAACCACTATCGGGATTCGCTATCACGAAACCGAGAGGCGAGTGCTGGAACGCGAGGTTGAAGTTGTGGGGAGCGAATTTGGAAACATTAAGGTGAAGGTTTCCAAATTGAATGGGAGAATAATTAATTTCGCGCCTGAGTATGAGGACTGCCGTCAAGCTGCCTTGGCTCGGGGGATACCCTACAAGTGGGTGCAGTCGCGAGTCGTGCAGCTGTTTATGGACCGGCATTCAGCGCAGATTTTCAGGTCAATGCCGTCTGCGAATTGAAAAGGGGATTCGCAGCTTCGGCAACCGGAATGGGTTTCCCTATCCTCTATGAAAACTTTTTACCTGACTACTCCGCTGTATTACGTCAACGCGCGGCCTCACCTCGGGCACACGTATACCACTGTGGTGGCCGACTGCCTGAGCCGGTTCAAGAAAATGCAGGGGTTCGATGTCTGTCTGCTAACCGGCACCGACGAGCACGGACAGAACATCGAGCGCGCTGCCGCTGCCCAAGGCCTTTCACCGAAACAGTTGGCGGACCAGATTACCGCTGAATATCAAAACCTCTGGGCGCGCATTGGAATCGAGTACGACCAGTTCATCCGCACAACCGAGAGCCGCCACTATACTGGAGCTGCTGAGGTGTTTAAGCGTGCGTTCAACAGTGGTGCCATCTACAAAGGGCAGTACTCCGGTTGGTATTGCACTTCGTGCAACCTGTTCGCTCCCGAGAGCGAAACCGCGCCGAAGTGCGAAGTCTGCGAGCGTCCCACCGAGCGAGTAACCGAAGAGAGCTATTTCTTTCGGTTGTCGGATTTTCAGCAGCGTTTGCTGGATCATTACGAGAAGCATCCGGAGTTCATTATGCCGGCATCGCGCCGGAACGAAGTGGTGAGCTTTGTGAGCGGCGGTTTGAAGGACCTCTCCATCAGCCGCACGTCGGTGAAGTGGGGCATTCCGGTGCCGAATGAGCAGAACCATGTCATCTACGTTTGGTTTGATGCGCTGGTGGGCTACCTCACGGGCATTGGGTTTGCGCCCGGCGAACCTGATGAGTCGTTTGGGAGGTATTGGCCAGCACAGGTTCAGTTGGTTGGCAAGGACATTCTTCGCTTTCACACGGTTTACTGGCCCGCCTTTCTCATGGCTGCCGGACTGGAGTTGCCTAAACAGGTGTTTGCCCACGGTTGGTGGTTGAAAGACGAAGTCAAGATGTCCAAGTCGCGTGGCAACGTCATCGATCCGCATTTGCTGTTGACGCATTTCGGATCCGACGCGGTGCGTTACTTCCTGCTTCGAGAAATTCCGTTCGGACTTGACGGCACATTTTCCTACGAGGCATTCATTCAACGCGTAAACGCCGACCTGGCCAACGATTTCGGGAACCTGGTTTCGCGGACACTGACGCTTGTTGCTAAGAACTTCAGTAATGGTATGCCTTACCCGTCGGCCATTGAGGGACGTCTGGCGCTGGATCAGGAACTGGAGAAGAAGGCATTGGCAACCGTCGAAGTCTACCAGGCGCACATGGATGCACTGGCTTTCAGCAAGGCGCTTGAATCGGTTTGGGATTTGCTGGCGCATGCGAATCGCTATCTGAACGAGAGCGCTCCCTGGGCATTGACCGACAACCTGGACGAACGGCCGCGCCTGGCGACGATTCTCTACACTTCAGCCGAGATCATCCGGATTTCAACGATACTCCTGGCGCCGGTTCTGCCGGAGAGTTGCAAGCGGGTCTGGGAACAATTGGGAATGCAGTCATCCTTAGCATCGCAGAGGATCGATGAGATCAAATGGGGTGGTCTTACGGTGGGCGGTAACTTGGGAGAGATTACGCCCATCTTCCCGAGGCTCGACAAGAAAGCAGTGATCGAGAAGATCTTTCAGGAAAGCGGCGCACCAATTGCGGGAGCAGAGGGCAAGCCGGAGAAGGCGACGGCTGCTGCTGGAGCATCGGCCATGAGCACCAAGCCGCAACCGGCGGTACCGGCTCTGTCCGAGGCGAAGTCTGCCCCTACCGTGCCAGATGGAAAGATCACAATTGACGATTTTGCCAAGGTCGAGCTGCGGGTGGCCCAGGTGGTTTCGGCCGAGCGTGTGCCGGGTGCCGACAAGCTGTTGAAGCTGATAGTGGATGTGGGCACGGAAACGCGACAGATCTTGGCCGGGATTGCGAAAGCTTACACCCCGGAGAGTCTCGTGGGACGCAAGATTGTGATTGTCGCAAACCTCCAGCCTCGCAAGATGCGTGGGCTGGAATCCAACGGCATGCTGCTGGCAGCTTCGGTAGGTGACGAAGGCCAGCCGGTGCTGGCGAGTTTCCTTGAAGACGTTCCCAACGGCGCGAAGCTAAAGTGAAGCGGCTCTACCGACAGACCCTCTTCGAAGCAATTCGGTAGGGCGAGGCACCTGCCGAGCCGCGCAACCACAGCGTCCTCTTGCTATGAACTTTCGCTGGCACTTCCCCGCGCTAATTGCCATTTCCCTCTTCACGGTTGGAGCCGGTCGAAAGAACCCAGAACAAGTCACCACACTCAGTCGTCCAAAAGACAGCTATCAGGTAGTGCCAGAGGACTTCGTCGAAGTTAGCTGGGGGCATTTGGTTGCCCGGCTAGTATTACTTTGTTAAGTAGTTATTGACGTTTCTCGGTGGTTGATTTATGCTTAGAACATGGAATAGAACGACAAACTGTGAGATATGAGCTTTGATCATATCACGCAGTTTATGACTGATCGGGATAC
>Ga0187892_10006363_pt1 | contig 17580 bp, 19 predicted proteins | sample MA1701073metaG_FD_139345 | JGI IMG/M metagenome (GOLD analysis project Ga0187892, IMG submission 139345) | Bio-ooze microbial communities from a basaltic lava cave in the Kipuka Kanohina Cave System on the Island of Hawaii, USA - MA170107-3 metaG ... | reverse complement strand
TTCTGCCACGCGTAGTCTGCCGGAGTCACAGTCACGCGTACCCGTCCGACGCTGAATACGTCGTCGATGTCGTGGCCGACGGACGGCAGCCCATCCAGCTTCATGATCGAAGCGACGTAGTTCGTGGAGTGGAATACCTGTGTGACCGGCGCCAGCGCTTGTTCGTCGGCACGCTGTAGTGGTCGTTGTCGCTGTGCGTGACGAGCACGGCGTCCAGACGCGGCACCGCATGGGCAGCGATGGGGAAAGCGATCATCACTGGCATGTCGAACCCTTCCAGTAACGGGTCGACCATCAGCGTCGTCCCGCGGCTATTGATGAGGAATCCTGCCATGCCTAACCAGCGGATGGACGTTCCTTGGGAGGTGTCGAACGCTTCGGCGCCAAACGGCTGGGTCGGCGGCGCCTTCGCTTGATGTGCCTTGGGTGCCACGGTTGGCTTCGTTAGGCGTGCGCTGTCGGATTGCCCCTGAGCGTCCGCTGCAGCCGTGAGCAACGCCGCGCATAGAAGAAGTGGATACTTCATGTGAGATATCCTCCAACGGCGATCATCATTTGTTTGTAATGCGTTCGATCGTTACTCGCAGCGGACCGGGCCGACTAAACACTTCCGCTGGAGCATCAAGCGACCCGAGTTTGACGAGCCCATTCGCGTACCCGGAGGCGCGATAGAACACGGCGACATTTCCCCATGGAGCGTAGTAAGCGATGTCCCCCGTCTTCGCAGAGCTTCCGCGATGAGCACCAGCAGTAGACAGCTTCCTCGGCAAGTCGCTGATCTTTTCAGTCGCGGCGTAGTCCGTCAGCGTCAGCGTGAGTGGAAGCAGCGCGACAAAGTCTCGTGATGCTGGAATGTTATCCAGCGTCGCCGTGACTAGGGCGCCCTCCACGTCCATACGAATCTTCATGATGGTTACCTGCGGATCTGATACTGCTTTCGGCGATACCGTAGGAAGATCGATTGTGCCGACGAGCGCCAAAGCCGCGACCGAGACAAGCACCCCCGTCCTACTCGTTAGGCGCGTCATGGGCGCAGCAATGTCTTGACTGCGCGTCGCTCGTCCATGGCGCGGTAGCCCTCGGCCACCTGATCCAGCGGCAAGGTCAGGTCGAAGACCTTGCCCGGTTCGATCTCGCCTTTCCATACGCGGTCGATCAGGTCGGGAAGGTACTGCCTAACGGGGGCTGGGCCTCCGTGCAGGTGGACGTGCTCGAAGAACAGCTCCTGGCCGTCGAGCGTGACGCCGTGTGGTACGCCGACATAGCCCACGTAGCCGCCAGGGCGTGTGGACTGTATTGCCTGCTGCATCGACTCCTGTGTGCCGACGCACTCCAGTACCGAGTCTGCGCCGACGCCTTCCGTCAACTCATTGATGCGAGCGACTCCCTCATCGCCGCGGTCAGTCACGATGTCGGTCGCGCCGAACTCGCGCGCGAGCTTCTGCCGCGACTCGTGACGGCTCATGGCGATGATGCGCTCGGCGCCCATCAGCTTCGCAGAAAGTACGGCGAGAAGACCGACGGCACCGTCGCCTACCACGGCGATGGTCGATCCTGGTTTTACCCTCGCCGCATCGGCGGCAAACCAACCTGTGCCCATGACGTCAGAGAGCGACAGCAGGCTCGGAATCAACTCGTTAGGCGGAGGCTCTGGCGTCGCGACGAGCGTGCCGTCGGCGAGTGGGACGCGCAGCAGCGGGGACTGCGCGCCAACTACGACCTCGCGTTGCTCGCAAGACGTCTGGTAGCCGTGATTGCAGTGAGGACAGCTGTTGTCGGACGCGAAGAACGAGCCGATCACGAACTGGCCGCGCTTGATCGACCTAACGGCGCTCCCGACTTCCTCGACAATGCCGCAATACTCGTGACCCATCGGCGTCGCCTCGGTGATCGGCTGGATCCCGCGATAGGGCCACAAGTCGGACCCGCATATGCAGGTCGCCGAGAGTCTAATGATTGCGTCGGTCGGTTCGATGATCGTGGGGTCATTGCGTTGCTCGAAACGCATGTCGCGCGGACCGTACAGAACCGCTCCCTTCATGGTGGCTCCGTGATGTGCGAGCGGTAATCCGAAGTGGCGCCGCTCTCGGATGAATAAAGGTTGTCCGATTCCTCCGATCTACTTGACGGTGCTGCACAAGCCGTTAAGCATCACTTCACAATGACCGACGACTTGGACAGGATGTCGGTGTTCATTGCCGTAGCTGAGGCCAAAGGCTTTCGCGCCGCCGGTGAGCGGCTCGGCGTCAGTGCGTCCGCTGTGAGTCAGGCATTGCGGCGGCTCGAGGAGCGGCTCGGGGTCGCGCTCATGCAGCGCACGACACGTAGCGTGCGCCTAACGGCGGCAGGCGAGCGGCTGTACGCCGCTGTCCGTCCGGCCTTGGACGATGTGCGCGCGGCTGTCGCCGCGTTAGGCGAGATGACGAGCGAGCCGCGCGGCACGCTGCGCATTCATGCGTCGAGCTCGGTCGACGCCGTGCTCGCGGCACCGCTCTTCGCCAGCTTCCTGGACGCACATCCGCATGTCGATCTCGACGTCGCGGTGAGCGGCGCGGCCGTGGACATCGTTGCCGAGGGGTACGACGCCGGGATTCAGCTCGGCGAGGTAATCGAGCGAGACATGGTCGCCGTGCCGGTGACGGGGGAAATTCGGCTCGTGGTCGTCGGCGCCCCGTCGTACTTCGCGCGGCGACGCCGGCCCAAGCACCCGCGCGACCTCGTTGCGCACGATTGCATCAACTGGCATGCGACGGCGGAGGCGCGGCCGTATCGCTGGGAGTTCACTGAAGGCAGGCGCGAGTTTTCTGTGGCAGTCCGTGCGCGCGTGCTCACCACCGACCCTGCGCTGATGATCCGCCTCGTCCGCGCGGGCGTGGGCCTAACGATGAGCTATGAGAGTCAGGTGCGTGACGATTTGGCGCGCGGCGAGCTGGTGGCGGTGCTCGAGGAGTTTTCTACGCCGTTCCCGGGCTTTTATCTGTACTATCCGCAGCGGCGCCACGCTTCGCCTGCGCTTCGCGCGCTGGTCGACCACCTCCGCCGTGAGAGGCGGCCCGCGCGTTCGCGTTCGAAGGCGTCGGCAACCAAGCGTTAGGCAGCTCCACGATCCCGCGCCGAGTGCAGCGCCTCGATCACGGCGCGGGGGTTTCTGTCGGCAACGCGCAGCAGCGCTAACGCCGGTCCTTCCGGAGTCCGGCGACCTTGCTCCCAATTGCGCAGCGTGGCGACGCTGACGCCGATCAGCATGGCAAACTCCACCTGGGATTTTCCCAGCCTGGCGCGCACTGCGCGAACATCGGCCGGTTTGAAGGTCGTAACTCGACCGGGCTTCAATTTGCCGCGGCGGATGCGACCAGCCTGTCGAGCACTCTCAAGCAATTCTGCGAACGCAGCATCCTTCATTTGAACTCCTATTGGACCACGCGAGCGATGATCTTGATTTGAGCGGGAGATAGGTCACCCTGGTCGGACTTGGCATATAGGTACGCCATTGGCGTACTATACGCCAGACCTGAGCTGCGCGATTCGCCGGTTGCGCATGGGACGTGAGGAAGGCAGTAGGCGCGCACTCTAACCGAGCAGCGTCCGCCAGCCGTCATCCCGAGCGCACGCGCGGCGCTAGCGAATTGCGCCGAGGCACTGTTCACTTTTTCTGCGAGCGGGCGAGGGATGACTGCGTGCGCGTAGTGCCGTTGACGACTCCGCGGGTCGCAATTACGGTAATTACATGGCAGCTCGGCGACTGAAAGTGGCGCGCATTGGCAACTCGCCGCGGGGTTCGCATCCTAGCAGAGTCGCTGGAACGTTATCGCATCCACGACAGTGTGGTGATGGGTGCTTTTGCGCGCTTCCCCTCGACCCATCTGGTTAACGACTAGCCACCTCGAGGTGTCGTTAGCGGCCTGAGCTTTTCAAGCGCGATCGGCGAGCGATGACAATAGCGTCGACAGCCCCGCGCACGTACACCTTACATGAAGTCATCCGACCATGGCGTTTCTGGCAGCGCAGCGGTGCCAGATGCGAGCCTGAAACTGCCGCTGCACGGCTTGCGGGTCATTCCAGGTGGCCAGCGGGCGCGGCGGAAAGCCTCTGGCGACGAGGACGACTGGCGCTCGACACTCAGCGATGACTGGGACGTAGAAGCGGTACCTGTGCCGGCTCGCTTCACGAACGATCCCGCGGCGCGCGCGGCGATCACGTTGGTCGTCTCCGGCGATCGCATCGTGTACGCCAACGTGCTCAATCGGCCACCCGCCGAGCAGGCCGAGCTGGCGCGCATCCTGGCCAAAGAGCTGGACGCAGCCATCGCCAATGCGGGCCGTACTCCGCGACGCATCCACGTTAGGCATGTGTCAGTCGCCCGCGCGCTGCGGTCGCGGATGCGACGGCGTGGCATCGGGATACACACGGAGCGAGAGCTGCCGGACACCGTCGAGGCAGCGAAGGCGCTGCTCTTCTACATTTCAGGCGTAGAGGACGTGCCCCTCGTGTCGTTCCCAGAGACGTGGGCCGCGTGGGGATTCTCCCGCGAGGATGTCGGGAAGCTTTTCCGAGTCGCGGCTGCGTATTATCGCGCCCAGCCATGGGATGTCTTCGCCGATAATGAGCCGGTCGCGGCAACGCTTGCGGACGGCGTCGAGTTGCACGCCGTCATCATGGGGACCGCGGGGAAGGAATGCGGCCTCGCGCTCTATGCGGACGCTGACGATCTCCTGCTGCTCCACTTCCTGCAGCACACCGAGCGCGCGATGTTCGGGGCTCGTGGCGCCGTGCTCTCCCTGAGCTTCAGTCCTGCGCGCGAAGTGCCGCCGCACATGCGCCGCGAGATCCGCGATACGAAATGGGAGATCGCAGGGCCGGCAGCTTACCCGATGCTGACGGCTCTCAACACGCCCGGCGGAGGGGTCCAGTCGAAACAGTTCGAGGCGTTTGTGGCAGTGTTGGGTTCTCTTCCCCGATTCGTCGCCACTCTGCGGCGTAACTCTGCGGCTGGGGCAAAGAAGGCGAAGAGATGGAAGGACAGGGTGACTGGTATCACTCTCGCGTTCACACCGCCATCGCGGTTAGGGTGGGCAGACCTCCTACTCCGACACCCACGTTAGGTGGCAGGATGTTCGCACGGTACGGCGCCTCTATCTCGTCGTGCGAAACGACGCGACCGCCTACGCAGCGCGCTGTGGGGCGAGGTCGGCGCGAGTGAGCGTTGCCGCGCCGAGTGATCGCAGGACGCCGTTGATCGCCGTTAGGGTCACTCGGCTCGGTGCAGTGATCTCGATGCCGATAGGACGTCCATCACGTGAAAAGTCGATGACGAGCCCTGGCTCAACACGCCGCGATTTGGCGCTTCGATCGTGCTCGTGCCGCGGCAGGAACAAGTACGCGCCAGCGCTCGACCGTGGCGAAACGTGACCTCGAGATACGAAGAATTGCTATCGGTCATGGTGCGACTGGCTAAGCGGATCACGACGACTCGTTCTTCTGCCTGATCCGGCTCCAGGACGACTTCCCAGCGGTCCGCTCCAAGGCGAGTGATGGCGACCCAACGTCCGCGTTCGATGTCCCGACGAAGTCGAGTCGTGGCTTGGAGCATACTTCGGAGGTCGATTTCTGTGAAGTCACGATCGACCATACGTTTGTAGATGTGCGGATGCAGCTCCAGCTCCCAATCCCACCAGTCAGGTCGCTTGTGCAGATGGCGGTTTCAATAGGGCCACCAAAGTGACGTATGACCGTCAGCGTATCGTCATTTCAAGGTGCCGTTAGGCACCGAGCTAACCCCTAACCTCAACCGCGCCCGCTGAACCGATTCGGGAACGCCCGTTAGGTGCGTAATCCTCTCAACAACACTCGCGTCATGCAGCTTTAGTTATTGCCACGGGTACGGGTCCCGCCGGAACCAACTCTCGGCGGGCGAGATCGACGCGCAGATTCATTCCCTCGAGTGCGAGAGCACCGAGCAGCACCATGTCCCCTTCGCCAGCGAACGTCACAATGGTCGGGCTCGCGCGCCCCGCGGTGAACACCAGCGCGAACCCGATTTCGCGTTCGATTATGCGACCGTCAGCCGATTCAAACCGCTCGGTGCGAGACGGCTTTATGCCCAGCTCCTCGAGCAGCTCGCGCGGAACCCACGTGTATTCGCTTCCCGTGTCTACCATCACGTCGCGCAGCTCGCGCCCTTTGCTGTGATCGTGCAAAGGCGCGAGCTCGACTGTCGTCCGAAAGATTCCCATTTCATCGATCATAGGACCTCCGCCAGAAACTTCGTCACGAAAGAACGCCGCCAGAATCAAACCGGTGCGGCGTGCGCAGCCGCTGAGGTAAGTTGAACGCCGTTGCCGAGTCAATGGCATGCGCTGATCGCCGCGATCCGCCACTTGATTTCACTCTACGAAGCGCGATCGGCGAGCGATGACGGGCGCTTGGTGCCGCTTCGCGCGATGCGACTGGCGATGCACGCGTCGGCGGGACGATGGCTGAGCGGCGAGTTCTGGTTGCTGAACTGAGTCACCGTGCGTGGCGCTCACTAAACGCCCGCTGCCCTCGTATGAACGTCGCACGATGCCCGCAAAGATCGCGACGCTTGCCGACCAGTAATGATACGCCGGTAGTCAACGAGGATCATCACAACGGGGCGCTGAGCAACTCGCTACCGAACGTGAATTATCTCACCGCGCTGCAGAACCTCAAGCGCGGCTCTCGTCTGCGGCCTGGCACCTGTCGAACGAGCGCTTGGGCGGCCGGTAAACCCGACTGTCATGACACCAAACGAATGGCGCTCCAAGCGCAAACGAGCGGATTCGTTCGTTGTTCGCCTAACGAAACAACCGATGTTGTTCGTGCTCGGGTCGGCCAATGAGCTCGGCTAAGTTTCTCGCGTGACTCGAGCAGAGCCCGGCTGAGCTACTTCGGTCCTTGCCGAAACTGCCATCTTAACCTCTCGACGACCTCTTCGTGCGAGAACGTGCGCTCGGCGGCGATGTCAGCAAGGCCAGCCTCTAGCCTCTCGCGTACCAGCAGTGCGTACATCACGTCGTCCCACGACGCGGACTCTGGAAGACGCTGAAGCGTGTCCTGAGCCTGGGCTTTCGGCGTGGTCGGATGGATCATTCTTGTTCGCGGTTATCTGCCGACCCGGATGAACGCGCTCGGCCGAGTTGCTTTAAGAGCATCCTGAAGTCTATGGACCACGGGCCTTAGATCGCGCCTTCGATTGCTCGGCGCGACAATAAGAATCACGGCGAACGGGAGCCGCGAGATCGCCTGCTGATGCTCGAGATTGCGGTCCATAGTTACGAACGCGTCGTAGGTGCCAGCTGCTCGTCCAAGAAGTTCGCCGTTCGTTAGGCCGCTCCAGCCAATTCCCACAACGGTGTCTACTTCGTGGCCCGAAAATTCCGCGGCCAGCTCAATTGGCAGATTTTCGTCAAGGAGTACGGGCACCGGTCACGTGCCGAGCCAGGAGCGAATCACGAGCCAAGTCTAGAGCCGCAACAGCTTGCTCACGCGTGACTGATGGGAATTGGCGCAGGAACTCGTCGAGGGTTTCGCCGCCCTCCAGATAGTCGAACAGCGTCTGGGCAGGCACTCTGGTACCGACGAAGACTGGAGTGCCGCTCAGGATCCGGGGGTCGCTGTGAATGACGTGCGTGCGCTCGATTATGAGCTAGTATCTCTTGAGCAGAGGAGCCTCGGACCGTGTCCGAAGGTGAGGCTTCTCCAAGCTAGCGACCAGTGGTTCGCGGTTGTAGGCACAGCGCGGCGATGTCGCATTTTTGCACGCCAAGGTGCCGGATGGGCGGGGCAGCCTATCCCCGATCCACGCGCTGCTCGCGCGATCGACGAACCAATCCGACGCTCCCCATATCGTTAGGACGCGCGGGTGCATCGCTTTCGCCGCCGTGCTTGTCAGCAGCCGAGTCGCCGCGACTTTGGTCCACGCGGCCGTGAAGTTCTTGTCGGCGACTTCGTAGTGGAACGTGTAGTGACGATCGCCTACGCACTTGTCCTCCACGACCCATCAACTTCCCGCAGCTCCGGATGCGCCCCTAGGATTTCGCGCGGCATTTTCCTTCCGATGAGCAGTGCGGACCAAAAGCGCGCCTGGTCCAGGATCTCGCGATCTATCTCGTTAGGCTTCGTCCCGTCTAACGAAGCGAGTCGCCGGCGCTGTTCGAAGACGGCTTCGAACCACGTTCCCGCGCCGGAGCCGTAGACAGCGATCCCCTTAACAGCCAGCTCGACGGCGATGAGCGGGGCAAACATTCCGCCCATGCTGTGTCCGACGAGAAAGACGCTGTCGGCGTCGACGAAGTCGAACTGCTCGAGCGCCTGCAGCGCTGACTTGTAGCCATCGACTCGCGACCCGAGCCTTACGTCACGACAGAGGTCCGCCTTCGCTGTCGCAGCAGCCGGGGCGCTCGACGCGCAACGTGACGTAGCCATGCTGAGTGAGATCGCTGGCGATCCATGTGAAGGCCGCGGGATGTCCCACCGGCGTGTCGATTGCGAAGCATGTGTGACCGCCTTGGAGCAGGCGTTTGGACGGGTAATGATTGTCCGCAGGCGCGCGCCGTGACTGGTCACCGAGCCATAGATGACGTCGTAGCCTTCGCCCTTTCGCGCGGCATCTCTCTCATCGTTATGCGCTGTTCGCGCCTAACGCCGTCGCAGACGAAATCGAGGCTGAGCACATCTCCTGCACGAGCTTTTGTCATCCGGTCGAGGAACATGGGGATGCCCGTTAGGCGTCCCGTCAATTGCCAGCAGCACATCACCGGCTTTGAATTGGGCGTCCGCGGCAGACGTGCCTGGGAAAATCTGGACGAGTGTGACTCCGCCGTTTTCTGCGATCTTTGGCGCTCGCGAACGTCGCTGATCACTTCGGCGAGCTGAGCGCCGAACATCGCCCGCCGCAACTCTCCCTCGGGTGAGCGTGGCTGAGCTTTGGCCTCCAAAACAGCCAAGGCGAGAAGACTCAGAACGGCTATCGTGCAATTGGGGCGCATAGTTTCCTCGTCACAGCAATCGCGCACTCGCGATGGGGGATTCGCCTCGGTGAGAGCGTTTGCAGACCCAAGCCCAACGTACGATGCAGAGACTGGGCGTGACACCTGATCCGGGCGTCGGCAGGACTCGCACCGAAAGCGTTGCCGGTCGTACTTTCCTGCGCAGTGGCGCCATCCCTGACAAAGTCGCTGTTCGTCTCCTGCCACCAGTGCTTGTAGCAGTTCTGGTGGAAGGCGCACGAGCCTGACGCCGTCGAGCTGCAGCCGGACACGGTGCTGCAGGAGTGTCGTCAGGTCGAGGAACTGGCGCGCAAGCGGTTGCCTAACGCGACGCACAGAACAGCGCAATATCAATGGCGTTGAATTCCAGTGGTGCAGCGCTCTACGCGGGGACCGTAGCCGAGTTCATAATGCGGCCCCGATGGCGCACCTGCGACCGGCCCTGGACATCCCCTACTGTCACGAGAAGTGGGAGGGTACGGGCTATCCCCGCGGGCTGCGCGGCGAGCAGATCCCGCTCTCCGCACGCCTCTTCGCCGTCGTCGATGTGTGGGATGCGCTGCGGTCGGACCGCCCGTATCGCGCCGCGTGGACCGTCGACCGCGTGCGCGAGCACATCCGCGAGCTGTCGGGGACTCACTTCGATGCCAGGGTCGTCGAACTGTTTCTGGAAGGCCGCATCGGCGAGGGCAGCACTACGCCTCCCGCAGCCGAAACGCTCCTCGACAGCTACGACGCGGTGCCGACGACGCTGTAACTGACGGCTTGCGCCGAGTCCCGCGTGCCGCCGGCGGACGAGGTGTAGTTCCACGTTAGGCATCATCGCGCGCGCGGAGGCCGTCTCTCGCGCGTAAGGGCGCGCTCGCCGTCGCCGTGATCACTCCGGTCTTGCGTGCCGTAGCCAATGGGTTTATAGATAATCGAGGCATCGTTGTAGATTATCTCTATACCCCATTTTCCGTGAAGCCGTCGGATCTTATTCAGGGCACGCTGGACGTCTTGATCCTCAAGTCGCTCGCCACGGAGCCGCGTCACGGCTGGGCGATCGCGAAACGCATACAGTCCGTTTCAGGCGAAGTGCTTCAAGTCAAGCAAGGATCGCTCTACCCGGCCCTCCACCGCCTCGAACAACAAGGCCTCATCCGCGGCGCATGGCGCACCAGCGAAACCGGCCGCGAAGCCAAGTTCTACGTCATCACCGCCGCGGGCAAAAAACAACTGAAGCACGAAGTCTCGCAGTGGGATCGCCTCTCCGCCGCGATCAAGCTCGCCCTGAAAAACGCGTAGCCTAACGAAATGCGCTGAACGATGTTCCGCCAGCTCGACGTGATCCGCCTGCGACTCCGTTCGCTCTTCAAAGCGAAACGCGTCGACGATGAGCTGGACCGCGAGCTACAAGACCACCTCGAACACCTGACCGAAGAGAACGTCGCCCGCGGCATGTCCCCGCGCGACGCGCGCTACGCCGCCTTACGAGCCTTCGGCAACGTCAGCGTCACTAAGGAACAATCGCGCGACACGCGCGGCACCACCATGATCGAAAACCTCCTGCGCGACCTGCGCTACTCACTGCGCGGACTCCTCCACTCACCGATGCTCCTCGTCACCGCTGCCATCTCCATCGCACTCGGCGCGGGCGGGAACATCGCCGTCTTCAGCCTCGCGCGCGAACTGCTCTTCTCAGTACCGGGCGTTAGGCAACCTGAAACGCTGGTGTCGATGCAGGTGAGCCACGGAAGTCACGCCACCTATCAACGCTGGCGCGACCTCGACGAGAGCGGTGCGCTCCAGCGCATCGCGGGCTACTCGTTCGAACGACAGCTCAACTGGTTCGGCGGCTATGCCGCTGTCTCGGTAACGCCTATGATCGTGACGGGCAACTTCTTCGACGTCACAGGCGTCCCGACCACGTTAGGCCGCACCTTCAGCGAAAGCGAAGCGCGCGCCGAGCTGCAGCCACGACTCGCCGTCATCACGCACGCGTTTTGGCAACAAAACCTCGGCGGCGATTCGGCCATAGTTGGACGAACTCTCCTTTTCGATGGCGAGGGATACACAGTCCTTGGCGTACTCGCGCCAGGACTGCGCAGCGTCGCCGGCTTCGCGCTCTCGCCAGGCGTCTACCTTGCGCTCAATCGCTCCAACATGCCGGCGATCGCGGACACGCAATTCAACGTCCTCGCACTCGTCGGCCGCCTCAAGCCTAGCCAAACCCTCGAGCAGGGCCGCGCAGCCGTCGACGCCGCGGATCGTCGGTTAGGCAGAATCGCTGGCGACTCGCTCTATGCGGGCGTGCAGGGATTCTCGCCCGTCGGTGGACTCGGCAGCGGCAAGATGGTCAACGTTATCAGCCTCTTCATCGCAATGCTCGGCCTTGTCGCGCTGCTCGTCCTGCTCATCGCGTGCGCCAATGTCGCAGGATTGCTTGTCGCACGTGCAGCAGAGAGGCGTCGCGAGACAGCGATCCGCCTCGCGATCGGCGGCACGGCCTGGCGCGTCGTAGTGATGCAACAGACAGGCGAAGTGTTCTGGCTCGCGCTCATCGGCACAGGGGGTGGACTTCTCTTGAGCGCGGCGTTGATGCGCGTCGCAAACAGCGTACATGTCCCGGTCCCAATCCCTATTAAGATCCACCTAACGACTGATCTCCCCGTCCTTGCTTGGGCAGTTGGAGTCCTCATCCTTAGCATGCTGTTCTGCGGGCTCCTGCCAGCGATCGGCACCATGCGACGCTCACTTACATCCGCTCTCAAGGTCGAGGAGCCGCGTTATGTGCAGCGCAAGATCACGCCGCGTGTGCTCTTGCTGGCGTCGCAGGTTACGTTCTCGACGCTGCTGCTCGTCACTTCCCTGCTCTTCGTGCGCAACCTGACGCAGAGTGAGTTGACCAACCCCGGATTCGACGTCGAGCGAACGCTCGTGACGCAGATCGTCTTCCCGCAGCGCCAATCCGCTGCAGACAACCTTAGCCTGCTTCAGCGTACCATCCAGCGCCTGGTGGTCATTCCGGGCGTTCAAAGCGCCGCCATCTCGAGCGCGATTCCGCTGACGTCGCAAGCCGGGCCGCACGCGGGTCGCTTCGCCATCCTCGGCGACCAGACGGAGCGAACTCACATCGAATACGTCGAGAACCGCCTTGGCCCTGGGTACTTCGGCACAATGGGCATCCGCGTGACGCAGGGGCGCGATTTCTTGCCCTCTGACCGCGCAGGTACACCTAAAGTCGTGATCATCAACGAAGAGTTCGCGCGCAGGTACTTCCAGAGTGAGTCGCCGATCGGAAGCCGCATCCGCATCGTCGCGAGCGATTCGGCGGACCCTGGCGTGGAGGTCGTCGGCGTCGTCGGCAACAGCAAGTACTACACGTTAGGCGAAGACCAGCGCGGCGCGCTGTACTATCCGGTCGAACAGCGCTCGGGCGCGCTCAGCCTGGCGTTTGTCATTGTGCGTACCGCCGGCAATCCAGACGCGCTCATAGCACCCGTACGCCGGGCAGTCGGCGAGCTGGATCCATCCGTCGCGGTCCAGGTCGAGCCGATGCGGAGCGCCCTGATGTTTGCGCTCCTGCCGAGTAGAATCGGCGCGGTGATGCTTGGCTCGTTAGGGGCGCTTGGACTGGTCCTGGCTGCCTTCGGGCTCTATGCCATCGTGGCGTACAACGTGAGCCGTCGCATCAAGGAGATCGCGATCCGCAGCGCGTTAGGTGCGACGCGCGGGAGGATTCTGTCACTTGTCGCCCGGGATGTCGCCGTTGTTGTCGGCCTTGGCGTTGCGCTGGGACTCGGCATCGCGGCCATAGCAACGAAGCCGCTCGCTGTGTTCCTCGTCGCAGGTCTAAGTGCGACAGACCCGCTCAGCTTCCTGGGCACCGCGCTTCTTTTCGGATGTGTAAGCCTGCTCGCCGGTTGGCTACCGGCGCGAAGCGCTACGCGCGTGAGCCCTTCGATCGCGATGCGCGCGGAGTGACGCAGGTCAGCGACGCGTTTTGCCAGCGGGTAGGATCGCCCGCCCATGAAAGATTGCGATCACCGCGACACGCTCGGGATCGACATGAAGTAGATCGTGTACGGGAATCGCTTGAGGACCGCGCGGCGGATATCTCCCAGCACGGGTGGGAATCGCAGTGGCGCCCGCTCAATGTCCGCCAATGCCGCACCTATTGTTCGTGCTAATTCCGTCCCGAGCCCAGGACGACGTTCATCGTACCACCGCACCGCCTCGGCAAACTCCGCTTGCGCCTCGGGCTCGATAACTAGCGGCTGCGTCACCGCCCGCGGCGCTTAGCCTCGTCGATAACATCGCGCCACGGACGGCCCCTATCAGGATCGGCGTCGTGTAGCGCGCGACGGCGCTCCAGCTCCTCCGCTTGGGCGTCCGTTAGGGGAACGTCCGGCTCGAGACTGTTCCAGAGGTCTTCGGCCAATCGGATTCGTTCTTCAGGGCGTTAGGTGGCTGAAATCAAAGGCAGGGGATGCCATAGCGGTCCCGGCGTGACAACCTGAGGGTAAGCTAGCTCGCTGCCGCGCTTGCCGCAGACCGATGTCGCAACCTTGCGCGCGAGTGTGGAGCCAATCCGAGTGGCGAGCCTAAGGTCTGAGCACCAGGCCGACGGTCCAAAAACGCGTCATCGAGAGGATGCGGGCGGACGGCGCGACTCGGCTCCAGTGAAGCAGCGGCGCATTGGGGCTGCTCCCTAACGTCAACTCCGTGCCTACACGGAGCGTGGCACGGGGCCCGCCTAACGTGGTATCGATGGACCGCGCGTTGCTCACCGCCACGCGGGCGCCGACCGGCCACAGAAGCCCTGGCCCAACAATCACACGAATGGGCGCCTTTACGAGCGGCCTAACGAGCGCGAGGGCCTCCAGACCCCACAGGCGGTGCGCGAAGTGCGCGTCCGGCATGCAGTCACCCTGTGATGTGCCATAGCAGATGGAGACATCATCTGCGAAGGCGAAGCTGCTCATCACGCTGACGACCGCGCGCAGCGACGCCGTTCGCGAGATACCGTGTTCATACCCGATGCCCACACCGCTGCCGGCGATTCCGCCTCTTGGGTGATCAGTGGCGTAGCCGTCGAGCATTAGACCGAATACCAATCGCCGATCCCGTTGCGGGACTTGAGCCTCGGCGCAGATCGCAGCGGCAGAGCCGAGCAACGCCAGGCAGACGAACAGCGCGCGAGTGGGGCTAATAAGTGTGATCGGCAAGTGCGACGGCTTCTTCCATGAAAGGACAGACCTCGCGAATGCGTTCGGAGTCAGCGTCGGCGAGTTGAATCGAGCAAGCTCGCGGTGAAACAATGACGTCTCGCCATCTGATGCGCAGTACACTGCCGAGTTGCTTTAGCTGTTCGTATGACGCAATAGTAGGAGAGCACACTCGATGGAGTGCCTGTGAAACAGACCGGACTGATGACGGCAGAGGAGCTCGAACGGCTCGATCTGCCCGGGAAGGCCACTGAGCTCATCCGCGGCCAGCTCATCGTCCGCGAGCCGCCCGGCACGCGGCACGGCATCATAGCCGCGAATCTGTGTCTCCTTCTCGGAGGCTTCGTGCGCCGCGAGAAGCTCGGCGCCGTCTCCGCGCAGGATACCGGCTTCAAGATCGAGTCCAATCCAGACACTGTACGCGCGCCAGACGTCGCCTACATCTCCAATGCGCGATTAGGTGCTGTTGGACGCCGTGGTTATGCCCCAGTCGCCCCTGACCTCGCTGCCGAGGTGCTGTCTCCTGATTATCGTGCTGGAGAAGTCTTCAGCAAAGTTGGCTCATGGCTCAGCGCTGCTTCGAAGCTCGTGTGGGTCGTCGATCCCGACCGCGAGGAAGTGCGTGTGTATCGGCCGGACGGCAGCGTGAGAATCATTTCCGGCGACGGTACCCTCGATGGCGAGGATGTGCTGTCGGGCTTCACCTGTTCCGTGCGCGAGATCTTGAGTTAGGTATTCGACTCGCGCAGCCTAACGAGCCGGCTCGAACATTTCCATCGGATTGCCGTCAGGATCTTCCAACTGGATCTGCTTGCCGCCGGGACCCACTTCCATGACATTGCGAAAGCGGACTCCCGCCTTTTTCAGCACTGCGGTGCGAGCTGGAAGATCGGCAACCTGAAGGATGACGCGGTTCCATCCGCCGGGCTCTTGCTGATCACCACTCGGCATCGGACGAGACCCCGAAGCTCCTGGGCCACTGAGGATCAGCTTGAGGGTACCGACCGAAACCTGGGCGAACGCCGGTAAATTCTTGTGGTCCAGTTTGAAGCCAAGTTGCTTGGTATAAAAGGCGATTCTTTCGTCGTCTGAGTCATACGACCTCCTAAGTCACCGCATAGAAGATTTCATCGTGACCCTCTCGATGCATTCTACGGGCCATGTCGAGCCTCGCGTTCGCGGTGCTGCCAGTTGCCTAACGATTGATCACACGCACATGAGCTTGGCAGTGTGCGTGGTGGCCTCAGCTGTGTAGGCGCGCGGGAGTTACATCGCGTATCCTCAGCTTCCCTTCGAGGAATAGCCGACTTCTCCGAGCCTCGTATCGTTGGTGCCTTCAGTGGACCCGGAGGGAGCCATGGCGAGAGAGACGATAGCCAGAGAAGAAGCGGTTACGGAGACGCCTGTCGGGCTGGCCGACGTGCGGCAGAACGACGTGGGCGATCTGCGCTTGGCGCTAGCGCGCGCCGTCGCAGCGCGCAAAGTGCCAGACGATGCGATTCTTGCCGTCGCTAAAACGCTCGCAGCCGGAAAGAACAGAATTCGCGGCATCGACGTTTGCATCTACGGCATCTGCATCGACTACTTCTTCGAAGGGGATCAGTGGATCCGCGCGCTTCCTGAATTGGTGCGCGGCAAGGATGCCCGCGTGTACAGTGTCGAGGCGTTCCCGTGGGGCATCCCGTGGCCAGACCTGTTCCGAGTGCGCGTGCAAGCGGAATTCGACCAGTTCGCGGGCTACAACCCGAACACACTCGGCGACGGAGCTAGGCAGGGCGCTTCACTGCCTGGCCTCGGGAGCGTCGGGGCCGTCGGGGGCGTGCGCGTGCAGTGAGGTCCGGATTTCTGCCGGCCCGCGTCGTGCAAGTTCACCCGACGCGGGCCTGCAACCTGGCGTGCGCGCACTGTTACAGTGACTCGTCGCCTAACAAGTACGACGCGCTCGGCGCCGCACCGTTGATTGACGCGCTCGCTGGCCTGCGCGCAGAGGGCTACGAGATCGTGAGCTTCTCTGGCGGCGAGCCGCTGGTCTACCGCGAGCTCGATCGCGTCGCCTGCGCTGCGCGCGAGCAGGGTTACCGCGCGCATCTTATCACAAACGGATTGTTGCTCTCCGAGACGCGACTGCAATCGCTCCGCGCGTCGTTTGACCTCGTCGGCGTCAGCCTCGACGGCCAGGAGAGTACGCATAACGCTGTTCGCCTTCGCGCGGACGCATTTGCGAAGGCAATGCGCGCGCTGCGCGTTCTGTCGGAATCCGATATGCGCTTCGGCATCGTGTTCGCCGTCACGGCCAAGTCTTTCGGCGACGTGCCGTGGGTATTCGAGCTCGCCAGCGAGCTTGGGGCTGCTCTGCTGCATCTGCGGCCGCTCGCACCTGAAGGACGGGCGCGCTCCATGAGCAACGATTGGGCGTTAGGTGAGGAAGACTGTACGCGACTGTACGTTTTGGGCGAGCTGTTAGCGGCTCATAGCCCAGACACGCTCAGGGTTCAGGTCGACCTCGTGCCAGTAAGCCATTTGTCAGAGGCTCGCACGCAGTTCGCGCTGCTGAACGCGACCATGCGGATCGAAACGCTCAGTGATGCGGTCAACCCACTCGTGATTGACGAGCGCGGGTGCTGCCTGCCGTTCTCGTACGGCATAGATCCGGGGCTGGAGCTCGCGAATATCCTGGCGACCGAAACGACCGGAGCGTATCGCCCGCGCCCTGAGTCGATGCTGCGCATTACCAAATTGCTCGAGCGAGCGTTCGATGAGGCCGAGCAGGACAGCGCGAGCTGCATCGACTGGTTCGCTCATCTGACGCGGATGAGCCGCGATCAAGGCCGCGAACGTATGCCTAACGCCGCGGCCCTCACGGCCTGATTAGTGCATAGCGCACGTCCGCCGATTGGGGCGTAACGCAGTGGGCGTAGCACAGGGCGCCATCGTTACGGTTTCGCCGACTTCTTATGTGGCCGACCGCCCTTTCGGCCGTTGGCGCGTGCGGCGCGGGCTTTGGCGGGGCTGCGCGAGCGTCCGCCGGCGCGGGCCAGCTCGCGCATCCACGTCTTGCCGCCGAAAGAATTCTGGATGAGGGCCGGCACGCTCAGGTCTGCGTCGATCGAGTCCCAACGCAGTCCGTCCCCGCCAGGTGTGACCTCGACATTCGTTAGGTCATCGTCCGTGGCGGGCACGCAGCCACCGGTGTGCGCGCGCAGGGAATCCAAAATACGCGCCGCTTGTCAGCTCGATCGCCAGACCGGACGTACGGTCGTACTTCGCCGCGCTCGAGCGCGCGCGGCCGGGATCTGCGCAAAGATCTCAGCATCCGTCAACGGGCTCCACGTGCGCTTATCCATGCAACCGCCTCCATGTGA